>JAABUS010009116.1_pt1 | contig 10584 bp, 8 predicted proteins | sample 5560161 | NCBI WGS metagenome assembly JAABUS01 (sample SAMN10711885, study PRJNA513376) | rock metagenome | isolation source: Antarctica rocks | place: Antarctica: Victoria Land, Trio Nunatak nord | collected 2016-01-04
CGGGGCGTAGAAGGAGATCAGGTCGGAGTTGAGCCGGGTGACATCCTCGGTGTCGGCGGCGAGCGGTGCGATGGCTACCTCGGGCGGGACACTGGTCAGCCGGTCGAGCGCATCGCTGAGGTCTTGTAGGCTCTTCCGCGTCTGCGTCAGGCCGATCTGTTCGCCGATCGGGCGCGGATCGGGTGTCGCCAACAGGTTGTTCGCCCCTTGCAGGGTACGATCTGCCTCCTGCAAGCGACGCCGCAGGATGATCACCTGCTGCTGGAAAGGAGTCGCCTCCGGACCAAGTAATCCAAGTGCGTCGTCCAGGGCGGCGACCGACCGCTGCGCCATTTGTACCTGGAGCCGCGCTTCCGCTCGGTCGCCGCGCGCCGCCGCCTCGTCGGCCAGGGTCAGGGCGCGGAGGGCGAGGGTGATGTTAGCGGCGGCGTCGCCTAGCGCCGCCTGCTGCTGGTCGGCGTTTTGCAGGAAGAGTTCGCGGTTGATGTCGCCGACCATGACCCGTACGAAGTCGGGGACCAGTTGTCGCCGTGCGGGGTCGATCTCGTTGTAGAGGACGCGGATGCGTGCCTGTTCACCCCCGGCAATCGTCTCGTATGGCGTCGGCGGCAGGATCACCACGGCGGAGATCAACCCCTTCGCCAGTTGCCCACGCGCATACTCCTCATCGGTCGTATATTCCTGGACTTGGAGGAACTGATTGAACTCGCGCCGGTAATCCTGGACCAGGCGCGGCAGGCCCGCACCGGGCGGAATGACGACGATCGCGCGCGGCGGCTCGGCGACATTCTTGGTCCCGACGCCGAAGATCACCATGATGATCAGCGGACCGAGGACGAGCGTTAACACCAACATCGGTCGCCGTAAGAGTTCGCGCAACTCCTTGATCGCGACGGAGAGGGTCTGGGTGATCGCGGTCATAAGGTGCTATTCGGCAGTTGGCAGTCGGCAGTCGGCAGTAACTGAGGGGCCGAATAACGAATAGGTGTCATCTATGCTTTCCTCCACTACGGATTACGGATTACGGATTACGGATTACGGGCTACCGACTACCGACTTTCAATTGCCCGGTCACGGGCGGCGTCACGCCCTGTTGTTCGATCAGGCGGATGAAGACTTCATCGAATGTGGGCTGATATTGCGAGACGGAGCGGATCGTCGCGCCACTCGCTTCGAGCGCGTCGAGCAGGATGGGGATCGCGCTGTTGGCGTCGTCCACTGTCACGCGGAGCGGTTCGGCTCCGCGTTCCAGCGTGGCGCGCACACCGGGGACAGCGGCCAGGGCGGCGACATAGCCCGGCACGGATTGCTCGACGCTGATCTCCACGATATCGCCGCCGAATGCCTGACGGCGCAGGGTCAGCGGCCTGCCGGTAGCGATCAGGCTGCCGCCATACATCAGGCCGACCCGGTCGCAGTACTCCGCTTCGTCCACATATTGTGTGGTGATCAGGAGCGAGCGCCCGCGTTCGCGCAGGGAGCGGAAATGTTGCCAGAGATGGGCGCGGAGGATCGGGTCGAGGTTCGCTGTTGGCTCGTCCATGAAGAGGACCTCGGGATCGTGGACCAGCGCGGCGGCGAGCGCGATCCGGCGTTGCATCCCGCCGGAGACGGCCCGCGCGGCGCGTTTGCGCGCCTCCCAAAGTTGCACCAGTTCGAGGGTTGCGCGGATCCGCGCCTTGTTCCGCCATTCCGGTAGGCCGTAAAGACCGGCGGCGAAGGCGACATTTTGCTCGACGGTGAGATCGGGATAGAGGGCGAACCCTTGCGGCATGTAGCCGATACGGCGACGGATTGCGGCGGTGAACTTGTCGGGCGTGCTGCCTAAGACGCTCATCTCACCGCCGCTGGCCCGCAGATGGCCGCAGAAGAGGTGGATGGCAGTCGATTTCCCCGAGCCACTCGGCCCGATCAGCCCGAAAATCTCACCCGCCGCGACCGACATCGTCAGGTCACGCAGGACCACGGTGGAGTCGAAGCGCTTTTGCAGACCGCGTGCCATGATCACGGCATCGCGCTGCTCGACCCTCGCCGTGGACTGATCGCTCTCCGGTGCCCTGTCCGACGTCTGTTCCTTGTGTGCTACCGCCACGCCTTTCGCCCCTCGCCGATCTCATTCCCATTGCGGCGATTATCGCACGCATGGTGCCAATAGTCTGACCGATGGCCCGGAAGCGCCGCGAGAAAAGCAAGTAGCGTGCGCTGGTATACTTCATGGAGTGTGGTAGCGCGCAGGTTCGGAGGGGTTATGACTGTCGGTACCGATCTGGATCGATCGAGTGATCTGCTCGCAGCGACGGTCGGGAGACACCGCTTCAGCGTTGCGGAATATCTGCGGATGAGCGCGATCGGGCTTTTTGGACAAGAGGCTCGCGTCGAACTGATCGAGGGTGAGGTCATCGATATGGCGGCGAAAGGTGATCCGCATATGCGCTGCCTGATGCGCGCGATTCGCCTCTTCACGCCGCATGTCACCGGCGATCTCTGGCTGGCGGTGCAAGACCCGGTGCGGCTCGATACACGCTCGCAACCCGAGCCTGATCTGCTGAGCTGTCGGGCTGGCGATGTTGCCGGCTGCTCTTGATCAGGAGCGGCGGCGCTGTCGATCGTGCGCCTTGCGGCGTTGCGGATCGCTGAGGACGCCGTAGGCGACGTTGACACGCTTGATGCACGCCTCACGTTCCGCGCGCTCATCGGCGCTCCCCTGTCGGTTCAGGTCCGGGTGGAGGGTGCGGGCGAGTTGGCGGTAGGCGCGGGCGATCTCCTCGGCGGTCGCTTCCGGTAGGACGCCGAGGAGGGCGTAGGGGTCGGCGGCGAGGGCATGGTCGCGGGCGATTTCGCGCTCGGCACGGCGCGCGGCCTCTTCGGCCCTTTTCCGCTCAGCGCGCTGCTCGGCCTTCCGACGCTCCCGCGCCTCGCGGGCGGCGCGACGATCCGCCGTCGCCTGCCGTTTCCGCTCTCGCTCCGCTTCGCGCTCAGGGTCGAATGGGCGGGACGTGCCTCGGCGGCGGCGCAGTGTTTCCTCCGTGACTCCATCGCCAGCGATCCGCGCGCGTTCAGACACCTCACGTTGGCGACGACTTTCCTCTTCGGCAGCGCGCTGTCGCTCGGCCCGCGCGGCGGCCTCTTGTTCGCGCGTGATGCGATTCTCCTCACGCCGCCGCGCCCGCTCGGCTGCGAGTTCCGCCGCCGCCTCGCGATGCCGCTCCCGTCGCGCGAAATCGGCGGCCTTCTTTGCTTTGCGCCGGTTCGTGCCGCCCTCGTCCATGCCGGAGATCCCTATCGAGCGCGCCTCAAACGCGCGGATGCCCGGCTGCCGCTCGCCTGTTCATTCGCATCGTTACCTGGCACCGCGCTCAGCGGCATGTTGGGGCGGAGCAAACTGCTCCGCAGTGGGCTCTGCTCAACAGAACCACGATTCGGTCAGCTTGGGGACCGGTGCGCGGAGGGTGAGCAGGCTGCTGCGACCCCGCAGCGCCGGGATGGCGTCGCCACGCGCCATCAGCGCGAGGTCTTTGATCGCCATGAATGTATCTGTTGGTGGGGTGCCGTCGCGTTCGCCCGCTTCCACGACCGCCGCGACCGCGCGTTGTAGCTCATCGAGGCGCGGATCGGGGTGTCGCCAGCGATAGGTGAACGCCGCACCATCGAGCTCGCCGAGCCACGCGGCGGTGCCAGGGCGATCGAGGAGGGCCGAGCCGGGTGGGATTAGCAGGCGGATCGAGAAGTGAACCGGATCGACGTGGTCGAGCAGTTCGCGCTCCTCGAAAAAGGTCAGCAATTCCAGGTAATCATCGAGGGTCGTCCAGGGGGTGAACGGTAGTAGGGATGGCCGCATCGGGATCCCCACAGCGTCGAGGATGTCGAGCGCGGCGATGACATCGGCGCGGGTGTGGCCCTTATCGAGTTGCCGCAGCACCTCTTCGCTGAGCGACTCGACCGCCGTGACGATGAACGCGCAGCCGAGCGCGGCCAGCTCCGGGAAGAGGTCGGCCTGTTCCAGGACGTGCTCGACTTTGATCGTCGCGTCGAAGGTCAGTTCCGGCCACTCGGCGTGCATCGCGCGCAAGATCCGCAGCGCGTGGGTCGGGCCGTTGAAGAAATCGGGGTCGCCAAAGGTGATATGCCGCGCCCCGGCGGCGACCTGCGCGCGGATGTCGGCCAGCACCGTCTCGCGCGGGATGGCGAAGAAGCGCCCGCCGTAGACTGGCGTGATCGGGCAGTGCAGGCACGTATGCAGACAGCCGCGCGTCGCCTCGACATAGCCCGCTTCGACCACGTCATCGCCGCGCTGGAAGGCGGCGTAGCTCCGCAGCGGCGGCAGGCTGGACCGATCCGGCGTGGCGAATGGCAGGCGCGCGAGGTGGGCCGCGGGGTAATTGGGCGTCTCCGCGCCTGCGTCGAGTCGCTGTGCGAGGTCGAGGAGTAGCGCCTCGTATTCCCCGCCGATTGTTGTGTCGACATAACGTGGACGCAGGTACTCGGCGTTGAGGAGGGCATAGAGGCCGTAGCCGCAGATATGCGCCGCCGGGTTGACGCGGCGCACCCGCTCGGCAATCGCCACGCCGAGGCGCATGGCGGTGTGCATCGGCACCGAGATCGCCACGAGATCAGCCCGCGCGATCTGCGCGTCGGTCAGCGCCTCCACGGAGGTATCGACCGCGACCGGCGCGAAACCCGCCCGCGCCAGATAGGCGAGCGGCGAGGCCAACGCCAGCGGTTGATGCCCGAGTTCATAGGTTGAGACGAGTAGTATTTCGAGCTTGCCCACGCGATCCTCGGCATCAGCCAGCAGTATCCGCAGCCACGACGAACGGAGGGCTGCGGCAATCTTCGTCCCAATGATACCCCATCGGCGGCGGTTGGGCTGTGGCTGCATCTAGCGGCGAGTGTTCGCTGGTGCCGGTAGCGCAGTTGTCCGTTGGGGGAGCAGGGGGCTCGCGGGGTGGGCCGATCGCGTAAGCTTCAGGGGGCCGGTGGATTTCGCGACATCGTACCGTGTCCGCCCGCGCTCGTTCGCCCGGTAGAGGGCGCCATCGGCGCGGCGCAGCAGTTCTTCGGGCGTATGGCGTCCGGCACGCCCGATGGCGATGCCGATACTCGGGGTGATCTGGATCTCATGTTCGCCGAGCTGGTATGGCTTCTGTAAGGCGTGTAAAAGCTAGACCCGCCAAGCTTGCCGCCTGTCGGCGATTTGCCAGGAGATGGCGCCCTTCCACCAGATCTTGCACCGTGATCGCTTGCGGCGCGTAATCGATGATCGCTTGCAGCAGGTTCTGGCGTTGTCCCAACGCCTCTTCGGCGCGGAGTCGTCCTTCCCGCTCGCTGCGCCACGCCGAGCGCGCCTCATCGCGCTGCTGTGTGAGCAGCGCGATCTGGGCCAGGCGCGGCGGTATCGGTTGTTTCGTTCGCCTGATCGGCGACACTTTTGTGCGGAAATTGCGCAGCCAACGTCCTTCACCAGCGCCTGTCTTCGACGTTTTCTCTATTGTCACCGGCGATGGCGGCCAGGGCAATGCACCGATTGTCCCGGTTTCGTCGGTACCTCCGGTCTACCGTGCTTGCGCGCGGGCAACGCGAGGCGGCGTGCCACGCTTGACACGCCGCCATAGCCTCTTTCGTTTGTCGCCCGGTCGCGCTCAGCCTTTGACGCCGCCGGCGGCGAGGCCGCTGATGACGAGACGTTGCGCGAACATGTAGAGGATCACTGGTGGCACGGCGGTGATCAGCGCGCCGGCCATCATCTGCCCCCAGAAGAAGACATCTTCGCCGAGCATTTGGGTCAGCCCGACGGTGACGGTGCGCGAGGCGAGCGAGTTGGTGAAGACGAGCGCATACAGGAACTCGTTCCACGATTGGGTGAAGGCGAAGAGGGCCACTACCGCCACCGCCGGGGCGGCGAGCGGCAGGACGACCTTGAAGAGGACACCGAGCCGATCGCAGCCGTCGATCAGGGCGGCATCCTCCAACTCGATCGGGATACTGCGGAAGTAGCTGCTCATCATCCAGGTGCAGAATGGCAGGGTGAACGTCGGGTAGACGAGCATCAGCGATTGCAACGAATCGACCAGGTTGAGCCGGGCGACGATCCCGAAGAGGGGAATGAAGAGGAGGGCGTTCGGCAGGAGGTAGGTGAAGATTAGCCCCCGCGCCAGTGACGCGCGCCCGGTGTAGCGCAGCCGCGTGATCGAATATGCGGCCAGCGCCCCGAGAACGATCGAGAGCAACGTCACGACCGTGGAGACGAGCGCACTATTGAGGAGCCAACGGCTGAAGTTGCCGGATGCCTTGCTGCCACCGCTGGCGCTGAACAGGCTGATGTAATGGCCGAAGTAGAGCTTTTCCGGCAACAGGGTGAACTCTTGATAGATCTCCTTGTTCGTCTTCAAGGAGGCGAGGAACATCCAGACGAACGGGATGAGCGTCCAGAGGAGGAAGAAGATCAAGCCCACGTATGTCGCGATGACCCACCCGCGACCGATTGAGCGGCGTCCACCCTTCGTGTTGCCGCCTGTCGCCGCGCGCGGTGCTGTTGCCATTGCCATCGGTTACTCCTGCCGCAACATCTGACGAGTCAGGAAGAAGACGAGGATCGTGTAGACGGGCATCATCATCATCGAGATTGCCGCGCCCGCGCCGAGCTCGTGGCCGGGGATAGCGACGAGGTACGCCAGCAGCGGCAGGGTTGTGGTGCTGTAGTTCGGGCCACCACCGGTCAGGACGAGGATCTGCGTTAGGTTGGCCGAGGTCCAGATCGTCGAGAGGAGGCCCGTCACCAGGATGACCGGCATCAGGCTCGGCACCGTGATGAAGCGGAAGCGCTGGAAGGTGCTGGCACCGTCGATCTCCGCCGCCTCGTATTGCTCGCCGGGGATCGCTTGCATCCCCGCGAGGAGGTTCATCGTCCAGAATGGCGTGCCGGACCAGATGACGACCAGAATCAGCGCGGGCAGGGCGATCCGTGCGTCGCTGAAGAAGTAGATGTAGTCATCGAGCAGCCCGAACTGGGCGATCATGCCGTTGATCGGCCCGGAGGTATCGAAGAGGAACCGCCAGGCGTAGGCGGTCACGACGGCGGGGACCGCCCAGGGCAGGAACATCAGGCCGCGCCAGACATTCCTAAGCTTGATCCGCTGGTTGAGGACACAGGCCATCGCCATCCCGATGATCAGCTTGCCGCCGATGGCGCTAACGGTGATGGCGACCGTATTCCAGGCGGATTTCAGGAAAAGCGAGTTCGGCTCGAAGAGTTTGGTGTAATTTCGCAGACCGACCCAGGTGCCGGCCTGCCCGATGAAGCGCTCCTGGAAACTGAGCAGGATGGCGTCGATGAACGGGTAGATCAGCAGCGCGATCAGGATGATGAAGACCGGCCCGACTAGCAACCAGCCGAGAAGCCAATCGCGCCCGAGCAACCGACTGCTCAGACTGCGCCGTATCGTGTCGGTCGCTTTCGGCGGGTAAGCGGCTTGTATCTCTGCCACAGGATGACCTCCGCAGCGGCGGTCGGGCGCTGCCGACCGCCGCTGATCCGGGCGTGTGCCAGTGCTCAGGCTTTCACGAACTTGTTGTAAGACTCCATCATCTGCTGCTGGGCCATCTCCTGCGCCGACTCGACGGTCATGTTGTCGTTGATGATCTTGCTCAGCATATCCGAGAGGGTAAATTTGGCGTCGGTGACCTCCGCCAGCCACGGCTGGGGCGGGGCGGGCCAGTTGCGCGTGCGCCCGTTGTTGGCGATATTGGCGAGTTCGGCGAACTTGCTCTTCTCCCAGAATTCGCCCTTGGCGTGGTCGCGGTAGACCGGCACGAAGCGACCCTCGACCGTTTTGGAGATCTTCTGCAAATTATCCGGCTGGAGGAAAAATTCGAGCGCCGACAGGGTCTTGCCGTTCTGTGGAGCCTTCTTGAAGGAGCCGAAGCCGAGGGCCCCACCTTCGGCGAACGCCCCCGCCGGACCTTTCGGCGGCAGGGAGAGGCCGGTCTTGTCGCCGAGCTCTTTGTCGTTGACCAGCAACCAGCCCATGATCGTCGCCGGGTTGATCGCGATCAGCCCGCGTCCCTTCTGGTATGCCTCGTTATTCCAGGAAGTCACCGTCTGGGCGAACGATTCGGTCGGGATCAGCTTGGCCTGCCACATCTTGACGACCATCTCGATCCCGGCCTTGTTTGCGGGGTTCTTGATATCGGGGATACCCTTCTCGTCATTCAGTCGACCGCCGTAGGCCCAGAGGGTCGAGACAAGGTTATTGACGCTGTCCCCTTCGTGGCCCATCGCGTAGGCGATGGTGAAGGTGCGCGGTGGCTGTTGGATCTTCGGGCCGAGTTCGAGCAGTTGATCATACGATTCGAAGAATTTGCCGTTGTTCTTCTCGCCGATCACGTCGATCCGCCAGTGTGCCGGCCAGACATCGACGGCGTAGGGGATCGAGATGATCTTGCCGTCCGTGGCGGTCAGGGAACTGAGGGCGAGCGGATACATGCCGCCCGCCTTGTCCTTGTATTTGTTGACCAGCTCGGTGAGATCGTTCGTCTCGCCCTGGGTATACCAGTAGATCTGGTTTGTATTGGTGATCTCGGGCGGCTGACCCGCCGCCAGCGCCGCCGATTCTTTCTGTAAGATCAGCGGCGAGCCGGGGATCGACTGCCATTCGACTTGCACATTGTTCTGTTTGCCCCAATCGACGAAGGCATTGCCGACCGCCTCATCGGTCTTGACGTTCCAGTTGGCCGAGAACCAGACGTTGAACTTCCCGGTGACGATCTTGAGATCGGGCGCTGGCGTGGTCGAGGCGCTGGCCGCCGGTACCGCCGCCGCGCTCGCGCTCGGCTTTGCGGAGGCTTGTGCCCCGCCCCCACCGGCGGGCGGGGCTGATGTGGCGGTCGTCCCGCCGCACGCGGCCAGGAGGGCGGCTGCCGCGAGGGCTCCCGCTCCGCCGAGGAATCGCCGCCGTGACAAGGGTACGGCCAGGCGCTGCTGCTCCATGTCCCGCTCCTCTCTGTCTCTGCCGACACCACGACAGGTGCGGTGCCGGTTGTTGGCTGTCTTTTGCGCGCGGGTCGTGCGTCCCGTGTGGTGCCACGCCCTTGAAAGATGAACTAGCTCGGGGATCGTGATCGAGGCCCGATAGATCGTCCGCTGCACTGAGGTGTTCTGTTCGACTTACTATAAGACCGTATGTAAGACTTGTCAATTTTCTCTCGTGACAAGGCTACGCCCTGACGACAACGCAAAAGCAAACCGGCTAGAATGACCCGCGTAGGCGGCGATAGGTTATTCGCGTGCTGTACGGATCGTTGTTGGGGGGATCATGCGTCTTGGTGGGCCGATCAGGGCCGGGTGTGATAGCCCAGAGAGTTAGGTCGCGACCGTGCGCGAACATGGGTATAGCGCGGCCTATTGCCCGCTGACTGAGAGAGATGACGCCGCCACAATCGCCGCCTATACGGCGGCGGCGACTGCGGCTGACATCGTCATCGCTGAGGTGGGGGCGTGGAGCAATCCGATCAGCCCCGATCCCGCGATCAGCCTGGCGGCGATCACCCACTGTCAGGAGCGACTGGGGCTGGCGGAGGCAATTGGGGCGCGGTGCTGCGTGAATATCACCGGTTCGCGCGGGGCGAGTCGTGGTGGCCCGCATCCGGCGAATCTTACCGCCGACACCTTCGCCTTGATCGTCGATACGGCGCGGACGATCATCGACGCGGTGAAGCCGACGCGCACCATCTACGCGCTGGAGGCGATGCCGTGGGTCTTTCCCGATTCGCCGGACACGTACCTCGCCCTGCTCGACGCGATCGACCGTCCGAGGTTCGCCGCGCACTTCGATCCGGTCAACTGGGTCGTCAGCCCACGGCTGTTCTATGATAGCGCCGCGCTGATCCGTGAATCGGTTGCGAAGCTGGGTCCACGGATCAGGAGTTGCCACGCGAAAGATATTGCCCTGCTGGACGGACGCGCGGCGGTGCAGTTCGATGAAGTGTGCCCCGGCCTGGGCGGGCTGGATTATCGCGTCTTCTTGCGCGAACTCGCTACGTTCGACCCCGATCTGCCGCTGATGCTCGAACATCTCACGTCTCCGGAGGAGTACGCCATCGCCGGGACATATATCCGTGCGGTCGCTGCGGAGGAGGGGGTGACCTTGCTCTAGTGCCAGGGCTGGGGGCCGATCATCGCAGAGGCGCAGAGACACGCAGAGAAGAAGGATTTTAACCATAGGGCGCACAGAAGACACAGAGATGAGGGGAGAGCGGCGGTGTTTGGTAAGGGCGGGTTACTGACCCGCCCGGTTGGCAACGGCCTGGCGCGTGGCCGGGTGCTTTGGGCAGATGGCGGCAGATGGCGGCAGATGGCGGCAGATGGCGGTGCCCTTGCCGCCACCAGCCGGGCGGGTCAAGACCCGCCCCTACCACGACCATAGAGGTCATCCCTGAACCGCTGCCCTGATCCTACATCAGGTACTCATAGAGACGACTACGCGCAGGCAAGGTCGAGGGAGGGGACTTACTTCTGGCGTGGCGCTGCGCCACCTTTGGCCGGTGCCGGTGCCGCGCCGCCTTTACCGCCGAGATTCGGCGCACCCT
>JAABUS010009118.1_pt1 | contig 10581 bp, 9 predicted proteins | sample 5560161 | NCBI WGS metagenome assembly JAABUS01 (sample SAMN10711885, study PRJNA513376) | rock metagenome | isolation source: Antarctica rocks | place: Antarctica: Victoria Land, Trio Nunatak nord | collected 2016-01-04
CAGCCAACCAAGCAGTCAACGCCCGACAAGACACGAGACCTCACCAGACCGATGCGGACTAGCTGAGGCGGTAGAGATCCGGGGGAGACGTCCCGCACCGCAACTCGTAAATGCGCAGCTCTCAGTAGTACTGCCAGGATGCTGACACCCTCTACTCGACGCCCACGGTCAGCGGTGTGAAGCCTCGCCTCGCCGGACCACTTGCCGACACCTCTGCCCTATCAGAGCGTCCCTGACGGTCGCGATTGGGGCGGGGGCGGGCGTGTCCGGGGCATTCTGAGCGTGGCGAGAGCTTGCGTGAACTTCCGTTGCCTGGCGCGGCTGTGCGCGGCCGTGAGTCCCTCTGGCCCCCTGCTTGCAAAGTCCGCTGCCGACACACCAGCTGGAGGGTCCGCCTACTCGCGGGCGGGGTCGGGATCCTTACGTGTTGGCGCAATCGCTCGCGAAGGTTGCGGCTGATCGGGCGACCGACTCGCCCACTCGCACGGATGGGACCTGCGACGGGCGTGCTGCATCCAGGCGAACACCGAAGCTTCAACGATGACCAGGCCACACTCCAGGTTCAGATCGGCGCTCTGGAAGAGCGGAATCGTCTGCTTGAACAGAAACTGGCCGACACGAGGATGGCGGCGCTCAAGGGTGCTGCAGCCGCGGACGGTCTGAGAGAAGCGGCAGAACATGAGGCGAACGCTCTCAGCTTCCTTCAGCAGGCGTTGGCCGAGGAGCGCCTGGCGGTTCGGGCCTTGCGGGAGGCAGAACGAGCACGCGAAGAGGGTGGCACTGCGTTCCTCATCGATCTGGACAAGCTACGGGATCCCTCGTAGGAGGTACCGATCTGCTCGTGCGACGCCCGCAACATGAACCGGCGGCGTCTATCAGCCGGCTCGTGCGGCGTGCAACGAGACCGCAAGCAGTCCGCAACAAATTCGGTCGAGACCCGAGCTGGCCAGAAACGCCCCACGGTTGCGCACTGCGTTTGCGCAGATCCGAGGCCCGGAAGCCCACCGGGACACGACATGAACTCAGGGAGTCGATCGGTAGCCAAGGTTGAGCAGGCGGAGCTCCATCGCTTGCACGCTGACGTTGTAGCGCTTGGCGAGCGTCTCGATCGTTCGTCCAGCGTTCTCGCCCAGACTGCCCTCGACGTCAGCGCTGATCCAATCAGTCGGCATAAGCAAGGCAGCGGCGAACCCGTTGGCTTCAATCTCCTCCCGACTGGTCGCGAGGCTCGACCTCTCGTCGCGCATGTTGACACGCCCGCGAACTAGGTGGTCGACGATGATTGGCCGACCGGCGTGCATGTGGAGATGACCGATCTCGTGAGCGATTGAGAACCGGCGGCGAACGGGCGCGTGTGTCGCGTTCACGGCGATCACCGAGATCCCGTCGTCTTGGCGGTAGAGGATCCCCGAGACGTCTCGTTCTAGCCGCTCCTCCAAGACTGTTACCCCAAGCTGCTCCGCAAGGTTATCGACCGGGACCGGAGGTCCAGCGATTCCGAAGCGCGCCAAGACCTTCGCAGCCGCCTGTTCCGTCCTCTGGCTCACCTTGAGCCTGCGGCCAGGCGGTGGAGAACCGCAGCTGTCTTGGGTGGAACATCGGTCGGGAAGGTCGGTTGCCCCGGCTCTTGGAGCGTCGGAAGCAAGTCGATAAGGGCGCAGTCAACAGCCGAGGAGACGAGGTGCAGCAGCCAGATCGTGACGGGCTGATTGCCACTCTCGATGTTTGTTATTGAAGTGCGCGAAAGGTTCACTTCGTCGCCAAGATCCTGCTGGGTCATGCCCGCACGCTTCCGCGCCTCGCGAATCCGGCGGCCGACCTCGACGTAGCACTCCCGCTCCCTCATGTCTCCAGTCTACTCGGGATGTCAGCGTGGCTGACAAGTCAACGCCGTTGACATCTGGATGTGTTAGCATGGCTGACACAAGCCACCTGGAACCCCAGCGGCGAGACTGCAAGGAGTTGGACGGGTAATGGCAGCAAAGTTCGAGCCAGCGAATGCCCAGCGCGGCATCAGCGAGAGGCCGCGCCAGCACCTGGTGCTTGCAGCGCTCACCTTTGCGGGTAGTACGCCAGAGGAGTGCCGGGCCAGCATCGATGCACTACGGGGCATCGTCCGAGACGAAATGGCAGACAGGCTCGCGGACCAGTCCATCGAGACCGGTGAGCTGGGGTACGACGAGCACCACGACGACCACCAACTCATCATCACGTTCGCCCTCTCGACCAGCGGCTACGAGCGCCTGGCAGTCCCAGCCGATCAACGACCGGTTGATCTCCATCCCATGCCTGCCGACGTACTCAATCCCGACGACCTCAGCTCGGGACCGGAGATCGCCAGCGAGGGCAACGTGTTGCTGCACGTCGCCTCGGACGACGCATACATCGTTGAGCACGTACTTCGGCGCGTCGAGCACGAACTGGCCGCAAGCTTCTCGGTGACTTGGGTCCAGACCGGTGTGCAGCGCTACACCACGCGCCAAGAGGGCAGTCGCCAAACCCAGCGTGCGCTCATCGGCTTCCTGGATGGCACCGCCAACCTGTCCATGTCCAACCCTGACGACCGAGCCTTGGTCTACGTCAGCCCCAATGGCCCCGCCTACCCGCCGAACCCGACCCCTGACACGTACGGAGGCGCAACGTTTCCTGAGCTGCGGCAGCCACCGACCGGGCCGGAGCCCGCAGTCTGCGACGGCGGTAGCTACGTGGCGGTCGAGGTGCAGACAATCAACGAGAGCTTCTGGGACGAGCAGCTCATGCCCGAGCAAGAGCGGATCGTCGGGCGGACGAAGCTCGACGGCCAGCCTGCGCCGAACGCCGTGCCGGCGTCCCACACCTTGAAGGCCAACCCGCACAGGAACGCAGAGGATGAGCTTCGCCGATTCCTGCGCCGGGGCTATCCGCTCATCCGGCCGTACGGCACCAGCCTCGGGCTCGGGCTGGTGTTCATCGCCTTCGGTCGCAGCCTCACCACTCAGGTCGAGTTCGTCCGGCGCGCGTGGATCAACAACCAGAACTTCCCGATCGCCGGCGCCGGTCGGGACGCCCTCCTGTTCGGTGGCGCGGTGAACCCGCGGCTGCTGGTCGGCGGCTACTACTTCGCGCCGCCCCTTGCTAAGGCGTCGGATCTCGCGAGCTGGGTAGTTCCGTCCCCGGCAACTGCAACCACTCCGTGATCAGTCCGAGCGAAAGAAGGAGCACGCCATGTCGAAGTCAACCCGGAACAACGGCAAGTCTTGGACGGCCGGCCAGAGGCAGCAGCTTCGGCAACTGGCCAAGCAGAACACACGCCCACCCGGGTGATCGGCTTAAAGCTCGGTCGCACGGAGGGCGCCGTCCGCTCACAAGCTGGCAAGCAAGGAACGTCACTGAAGCCGACAAATCAATCCCCGTACAACCGCTCCAAGAAGAGCTGATGCACCCACGGAAAGGCATGCAGACATGAACGAACGTCAACTCATCGCGGGGGGTTTGTTGCTAGGGGCGCTCCTCGGCACCGTCGCCCTGAGGCAGGTAGCACTCTCGCAGGGCGCAGTTCTTGGCTTGGACCACGTCGACGTGCTCGTGATCGGCCTGGCGATCTCAGCCTTGACGATGAAGAGAGCCATCGCTCAATGACTTGCGTAAGTTCCACCGAGTGCCGAGATAGCTACTTCGGAGAGACCCCTGCCGGTCCGGCCATCACCACTGAGCCGACGAAATCCGCCGCAGCGCAGCCTTGAGGTCTTCCAACTTTGATCCAAATCTGGCGCGGCCCGAGCCGGTAGGCCGGAATGGTGCCGTCGGCGATCCGGCGCCGAACGGTCTTGATGGACTGCCCGATCAGACACTGACCATCCATCGGTGGGAGGCACCGACCCCAGTCTGGCTTGCGCGGGTCGGCCTCAGGGCACGGATCGCGCTCGCCGCACTGGGTGCGTCGCTCGACGTCTTGACGCCGTCGCCAGGTGGGGGACCCGGAGCGTCGCACCCTCCGACAGTCTTGGGAACCTGTCGACAAAGTGTTGGGGTCATATGTTCGGCAGTTCATCCGCGTCAACCGTCTCGTCCCACAGCCCCACCTTCCGCTCGCGGTGCTCGTGGCGGCTGCTGTCGGCGTACTCCAGGCTGGCTCGCTCGAACGCACGGAATTGATAGATCGCCTGGTTCATGTTGGCGGCGTTGAACAGGCCGATGCTGTTGAGGGTCTTGAAGTCATCGACAGTGAGCCCGGTGACGCGGGTGAAGAGGTCGGAGTCGATGGACTCGATGACGTGCTTCAGCGCCTCCTCACGGAAGTCGGTTACATACATGAAGACCGGGATCTTGGCGAGGAACTTCTGGAGTTTCTCGCGGATCTCCTTCTTCCGTTTGGCGTTCTCGGACTGCTGCTTCCTCTCCTCGGGGCTGAGGTTGCCGCCCTTCTCGCGCTTGGCCTTCTTCAGCAGTTTCGTGGTCGTGACGACCTTCTCGGCGTTGCTGACCAGGGCGCGGAAGTCCTCGATCTGGTCCAGCGCGGAGAGCAGGTCGGAGTTGTCGAGCACCTGGGACAGCGTGTGCTCGTTGACCTCGACGAGCAGTGGGGAGTTCCACCGCTGTGCGAGGGCGGTGGCCCCGATTCCGGCGGTCGCCCAGTCCATCACTGCGGTCGCGTCCAGTTGCGTCATAGTCCCGCCGGCGAACGCGTAGATTGGCAGGTAGTTGAGCAGTTGACCGATGGCCTCGGCCGGGGTGACCTCGCCGGTGGAGCCGAGTTTGATGCCGTACTCCGAAACGAGCCCGAGTGCCCGGTTGGGGTCGAACTCGAAGACGTAGCAGGTCTCCTTCAAGACGTCGAGGTTGCCCTCTGCATCCCGATACGCCCAAGGTGACTGGATCCGGAATGCGGCCTGAAAATAGGACTCGGGCGATTTCAGCGATCGCAGCATCAGGATCGCCCCCCACTCGGGCACTGTCACGCCGGTCATCAGCTTCCCGCACGACAGCGTGATGGTGCCGGACGAGTCGTGCTTCTTCGCCGCACCGATGGCGGCCTCGACGGGCGGCTTGGCATCGGCGCCCATGCCCGCCTTGTCACCGGCCGCGACGACAATCTCGTAACCGGAGAAGAAGTTGTGGGCTTCCAGCAGGTCGTGCATCGCGAAGCACGACGCGACGTCGGGCAGATACCAGACGGCGTGCTTCGCGGCCGACTTGAACGCCTCGGACTCGTACGGGAACGGTGCCTTCTGCCCGGTCAGCACGAGTGCCTTCATCTGGTCCGACAGTTTTCCCCGGAGCATCTCCAAGAACTCCGCGACCCGGGTCGGATCCGCGAAAGTGCACGCACCGTCGTCATGCGGCTTCTTTGCAGGCTCGACCTTCGCCTTGAAGTATTCGGTCAGGTTGAAGCCGTTGAACTCTCCATCCTGGGCGTATGCGGCAGCGTCGGCGCCGATTTCGTAGGTGAACATCTCCATCCGGGGAAGTTCGCGGTAGGGGCTCGGTTCGCCAGCGTTTCCGGGGTCGCTGCTCCACCGCTCCTTGGCCGCCTGCTCGTCGACATAGGTCCAGTTAAAGACGGCATCCTCGGTGAACTCGCCGTTGGTGATGGCGCGAAACGGGGTGCCCGAAAGGTATAGGAAGTGCGCGGCGGTGAGCCCGAGGTCCTCCTCGGTGACGCGCTCGTCGGGCTCCTCCAGCTCGGCCTGGTCCTCATCGGTAGGGTCATAGAGATCCCGGGCGGTGTCACGCCACGCGCCGAAGTGGTACTCGTCCAGCACGATGCAATCCCACGGGATCTGGTGGATCGCCTCGTTGTGCGACTTCACCTTGCCGTCCGACGCCTTCCCGTTGAGGTCCTGGAAGGACGCAAACCACACAAGCGGGTCCGGCTCAGTGGCAGAGTCCTCTCGCTCCCCGGGGTCGGTGTCGCGGTCCACGAAACGCCACCCCGTGAAGTCGACGTGCGAGAGCAAGTCGTCACGCCAAGCGGTTTGCACGGCCGGCTTATACGTCAGCACCAAGACGCGCTTCCAGCCCATCCGCTTCGCCAGCTGGTAGGTGGTGAAGGTCTTCCCGAAGCGCATCTTCGCGTTCCACAGGAACTTCGGCTGACGACCCTCACCGGTGTGCGCACTGAAGTAGGCAGAAGTCAGGTCGACGGCCGCCTTCTGCTCGGGGCGCATCCCGAACGACTGCGTGCGCTTGGAATCAAGCGCCAAACCGGTACGGACCTGGTTAATCGCGACCTTGACCTCATCAAGGGTGCACTCAAACCACTCACCACCCGGCCGCACGATGCCCGACGAGACAAGCGCCGCGTGAACCTCGTGGTCGGTGAACTCAGACCTGTCCTCGCGCGTGGCGACCTCGTCGAGCAGGATCGTGACGCCCTCCAAGTCGGGATACGCGGTGCCGAGCTGCTCCTTGATCCGCGCCCTGGCGTTCGGCTTGGTAGTCTCACCGACCTTGATGAGCCCCTTGCCAGTGATCCGCGACTGCCCGAGATACCGCTCCCACTCCTGATCCTCCTTGCCGAGGACCGTATAGGCGTAGATCCGCTTAGTCACTCCTCGTCATCGCTTTCCTCGACCACGGGGCCGGGCCGGTACTTCGATCCACCGGGGAGGTGAGAGACCGGGATCGGCGAGTCGAGTGAAAGGATCACGTCGCGGGGATTGATCGTCGCCTCAATGTAGGCACGCTCTTCCTCGTTCAAGCGGAAGTGGTCGTACAGATCCTCGTCGGTCCAGCGACGAGTCATGTCCAACATTGGTGCAAATTTGAAGCGTTCCGGCGTCACGTCCTGCGTCACCTTGCGCTGGAGGACCAAGAAGCGAACGAACTTCGTTGCGAGATAGTGGGCGTAGTTCTCGGTCTCCTTAGGCGTGTCGAACATGCCGGCGATGAAGTACGTCTGGGTGCACGCCGAACCGGGCGCCAGCGCGATGGGTTCGCCGAGCACATATGCCTTTTCTCGGCCGTGCCCATCTCCGGTTCTCGGGATCAGCACCTTCCATCGGTCGATCCACTGGTGGTTCCGCTGGATCTGGTCTGGTCGGCTGTACCCGATCTTGCTGGAGTAGATGAGCGGGATCGCGCCCTCGAAGGGCTCCGGGACGCTTCCGGCGTAGTTGGAGCGCATGGTCAGGCCGAACGGCTTCGTGACGGTGCACCGGTCCTCGACCCTGGCCTCGGCTAGCCGGGCCTTCTGGATGATGCTCATGGCTCGGTTGTCGCGGATGAGTACGCCATCCCCGTCGCGCAGGTCGCGCATCATCGTGGATCGGATGATCCCGTCAATGCGGATGGAAAACTCGCAGTCGCCGTCGTAGTCGCGGTCCCAGCGGAAGTACGACACGCCACCCTTGATCTCCACGGCTGGGAAGCAGTCGAACAGCTTCGGGTTGTCGACGATCGCCCGAATTCGGCGATCCGCGATCATCTTGGCTCGATAGCCGTCCAGCCCTTTGCCGCCGGCGAACCACCGTGACGGGGTGATCATCACGATGTGGCGCGGATTGAGGTCCATGGCTGCTTCGACAAAGCGGTGGTAGATCGTTGACGCCGTCGCGCCGTGGCCTTCGCTGCCGACCTGGTAGGGCGGGTTGCCGACGATCACATCGAACTTCATGTCGGACATCTCCTGGGTGGGGTAGGTCCCGTGGATGAATGAGTAGGCGTGGTTGTCTCGCGTCGACCCTCGTTCGAGGCTCGCAGGCACGCCGCATATGGCACACGACTTGGCTTTGCTGTCCTTGCCGAAGTCGTGCTCGGTGGGGATGAACGGGATCTGGCCTTGTAGATCGTCGAACCGCACGACGGAGTGCTCCCCGGCGGCATCACGGGAGCAGTAGACAGAACGGCGGGCGATGGTCCCGGTCATCTCCGTGATGGAGGCGCCGTACAGCATGTTGCGGAAGATGTGCTCGCGTCGCCCATGGAATTCCGGCTCCCACTCCTGCAGCCCGTAGAGCAGCCGCGAGGCGATCTCCCGGAGGAGCACCCCGGACTTGCAGCAGGGATCGAGCCACTTCAGGTTTGGGTTCGTCCAGACGTCCTCGGGCAGCAGGTCCAGCATCGCCCGGGCGAGTGTGGGCGGGGTCGGGACCGCGTCGTTCGAGAGCTGGGCGAGGCAGTCGAGGATGTCGGGGATGTGCTGCTGGCCCGGCGGCCGTTGGGTGGAAGTCATGCCCGACGTACCGCGCCAGTCTTCGGAAGCCGGGTCGGGTGCGGGTGCTGCGCGACATCGGAGTAGTGCACCGGCACCTCGTCGACCTTGAGTTCGGGTTCGGGACTGAACAGGTCCGGCTCGTGGTTGCTGGCCGAGTCGTCAAGCATGGACCAGACCCGGGTGAAGGTCCCGTTGCAGCCGGCGCGGTAGTCGATGACCTCGGTGGTCCGGGCCTCGGCGAGCATGTCGGCACGAACGATGTTGGTGTCCAGGATCGTGGTGGCCGCTGTCCGGAATCCCGCGGTTGGTTCGATGGCGTTGGCGTCTGCGTAATAGTGCTCGCGGACCACGTCGAGCATCCGACCCCGCGCCTCGGCAACGTTCTCGGCACAGATGTCGACTCCGTAGAGGGACGCCACCGCCCGGAGGAGCCGGTGCTCGTACGGACCGACGGCACCGATGCGCTTCCAGGTGATGCGCGCGAGCTTACGGCGAAGGATCTCGACGAGAAAGTTGCCCGAACCGCAGGCGGGCTCTAGGAACTTGATGTCTGTACCAGCGGCGGTGGCCGGGAACATTTCGGGGATCAGGTCCAGCATCGCGTCGACCTCACGGTCGTGCGTGTAGACCTCGGCAAGATCGCGCACCCGTTCCCGAGTCTTGATTTGCGTTGAGACTCGCCCCGAGAACTGACTCCTCACAGCCGGAGCAAAGCTGATGTGTGCGGTCACGCTTCCTCCCTTCGCCGTAAATGACCTTGCCACCACATCGCCGACAACGCCCGCGCAACGCGCACGCCTTCGCCAGACAAACCTATCCGCTGCCAAGGACGCTTCGCCGATACACGACCCCGGGTGGCTTCCGATCGGTCTAAGTGCGCTACAACTGGTGCCCGCCTAGGGATCGACGAGGGCCTCAGGCGCGACGCTGGGGAGTGCGGAGACGCTCATGGGGGTTCTGGCGTGTTCTCCCCCACCAGTCCCCCACAGCGGAGGCCTTGTCGGTATGGGGATAGCCTTCCAACTGCAAGCTATCGCACCCTGACCTGCGGTTTCTCTAGGGTGGAGCCAAGGGGACTCGAACCCCTAACCCCCTGCTTGCAAAGCAGGTGCGCTACCAATTGCGCCATGGCCCCGGATGGTGAACCGGCGCCCCAGCGTACGCCAGGGCGGCCCACCGTGCACGTCGCTTGAGCCGGACGGTCCGATGCCGCGGGTGCCGCCCGCTGACGACTGCGACATGATGAACCCATGACTTTGCATGCGGACGACTACCAGGCTTTGCGCGGACGTTACGACTCGATGACCTACCGGCGGTGTGGCTCCAGCGGCCTCGACCTGCCGATCGTCTCGCTCGGGCTGTGGCACAACTTCGGTGACGACGTACCCATCGACCGGCAGCGGGCGACCCTGCGCCGCGCTTTCGACCTGGGCGTCACCCACTTCGACCTGGCCAACAACTACGGCCCGCCGTACGGATCGGCAGAGCGCAACTTTGGCTCCATCTACCGCGCCGACTTCCGTCAGTACCGCGACGAGCTGATCTTGTCGACCAAAGCCGGTTACGACATGTGGCCCGGCCCGTACGGCTCCGGCGGTGGTTCGCGCAAGTACGTGCTCGCTTCGCTCGACCAGTCGCTGGACCGGATGGGCGTCGACTACGTCGACATCTTCTACAGTCACCGCTACGACAACACGACGCCGATCGAGGAGACGATGGGCGCACTGGACACCGCGGTCCGCCAGGGCAAGGCGCTGTATGCCGGCATCTCCTCCTACCCAGGTGCGGAGACCGCCCAGGCGGTGAAGATCCTGCAGGAGATGGGCACACCGCTGCTGATCCACCAGCCTTCCTACTCGATGCTGAACCGTTGGATCGAGGACGACCTGCTGGACGTGCTCGGCACCGAGGGTGTGGGCTCGATCGTCTTCTCACCGCTTAACCAGGGTCTGCTTACCGACAAGTACCTGCGGGGCATCCCGGCCGGATCGCGGGCATCGCAGGGCAAGTCGCTCAACCCTGACTCGATCACCGAGGAAACCGTCACGAACCTGCGCTCGCTCAACCGGATGGCCAAGACCCGTGGTCAGTCGCTCGCTCAGATGGCGTTGGCCTGGGCGCTGCGTGATGACCGGGTCACCTCAGTCCTGATCGGCGCCTCGAGTGTCGAACAGCTGGAGGACAGCCTGGCCGCGCAGCAGAACCTCGACTTCACCGCCGAGGAGCTGACGAAGATCGAGAGGCTGCTGGCCAAGTTCGGCGGCTGACCTGGACGAATGCCGTCCTTGTCGACCGAATGTGGCGATTTTCGGAGAACAAGGCACAACGGGGGCGGCGTTCGTCCGAATCTGGGTGGAGACGTCAGTCGGCGCGGGGCCAGCGTGCGACGCGTTGGTCAGTGCTGATGTCGGGCAGCATCGTGCGGGCCAAGAAGGACAGGTAGCGAC
>JAABUS010009120.1_pt1 | contig 10580 bp, 7 predicted proteins | sample 5560161 | NCBI WGS metagenome assembly JAABUS01 (sample SAMN10711885, study PRJNA513376) | rock metagenome | isolation source: Antarctica rocks | place: Antarctica: Victoria Land, Trio Nunatak nord | collected 2016-01-04
AGCGTACGGAGTTATGTGCAACAGCAGCGGGTGAGGGAGGGCAAGCCAAGGTCTAGGTGGCCGCAAAGAAATAGGTATGTCATGGGGTTTCTACATCTTTGTAGGATAGAGGGAATGTGTATTGTGACCGAAGGAAGAAAAAGGTGGACGGCGGAAGGGGGCAGGGTTTGGATCGCGTTTGATGTACATGACTAAACGATTTCTTCAGGTGGTATCGCCCGCGCGCGACGAAGAAGATGACCGTGGAACTGGCAAAAGTGGGACCAAGGCAAAGCCCCTTCGTTTGGCCAGAGGAACTGAACGAGGAGGAGAATCTCAGCCCGTACGTCTTCCCATATCTACATTCGAACCTTTGCGCTCCTACCCCTACTGCAACCCAATCTTTCAAAATCTTCAACCACATATGTGCTAACCCCTCGTGCCTATCGCAGTGAGGAGAAAGATGCCTACCAAAAAGCTCTAAAACAGCAGCGAGCACAGCAAGAAGCCCAAGGGCCAGAGGGAGAGACGAAATTCAGAGCGGATAAGGGGGTTTTGGCAACGCAGGCGAGAGCTTTGAGGATTGGAAAGGAGACTTGGAGGCCGGGATGGGTGGATTATGGGGCGGCGACTGGGGTAGGGAGGGGAGAGGACCGATGACGGGTGCAGAGATGGGCCAGGGAAGGCGTAAGAAAGAGAGATTAGCACGCTAGGGAATATGGAGCTGGCTGCAAAGGCTTGATGAATGTATAACAATGGTCCCTGGTTCAAGGAAGCAGTGTATTGCCATGTAGTCTAGATTTCTAACTTTCATCTACAAGTCTACGGTAGGCGGAGGATCCTAACACATACAAGACGACGGTTCGTCTCGGCCGATACATTATTACCGATGCCCGCGCCGCCGCGCTCTTCTTCTTCTCACAGTCTCACTTGACCGCCTTTGAGCCTTCCTGCGCGCAAAAAGCGACGCCTGGATAAAGACTCACTCCCGTCAGGATATGGATACGGATATATGGTACCTGGCGGGACGTGTGCAATCTCGGGGCGCAAAATCCCTAAGCAAGCGCCGAGTTTTCTTTGGGGGCTATGATATTTCGGTTCGTTATTGAGGATGGTTAGTGGAGGATTTGTGAGGGTTGTGGTTGGTGTTGTTCAGGAATTGCTTCTTTTGGAGATGAAGGTCGGTCGGTTTTTTTGGGGGAAGACAATGAATGTGAAGAGTGAGTAAATATCGTTGAGCTAAATATTTCTGCAATTTATCTATTACAGTATATGTATATGTATAGAGAGAGAGAGCCTCCACTTCCGTTTGATTGCAAGCAATTAAACAATTTTGACAATGGTCGGCAGAAAAAGAAAGCGTACGATCCTCGTTTCGGTCTTTACAAATACGTGCTTTTGGAATTTGGCACAATTGGGATTGAGCTTGGACTTTTCGTCAGCCTGTACGCGTTGTTGAGCTATGTAGGAGTGTGCTGCTGCGATCTATGTATGAACAAACATAAGACCTCCCCCGGATTCAGAACCGTCTCAGTCTACATAGTCCACGCAGCATGTTTCAATCCGCTTCTCCCGGCCACCAACATCCCCAGCACTGAAAACGTCGAGGCGCCTTGAGTCTCAAACACCGCTATACATTGGCTCGGAACTCGCAAACGCAACATCGCCTCTGAGGGCCTTGTGCAGGCTCTGATCGAGATGCACAGTTGACAAGATAATGAAAACCGCACAGTCGTTGTCGAGATTTTGCCCAGTAGTGACTACTCTTTGAAACAGATTTCAGCAGAAGAAGTACCCTGAGGCCGAGCAACAGTTGCGGCAGTCGGTACAAGAACGAGAGAAGGTACTGGGTATGAAGCACGTCGACACGCTTGACAGTAAATACTGGCTGGCACTCACGCTCTACAAATAGGATAAGTACTCTGAGTCTGAGCAACAGTTCCGGCAGTCGGTACAAGAACGAGAGAAGGTACTAGGTACAGAACACAAGGATACGATTGATAGTAAACTCCTTTTACAGGAACTACTACTCGCTATCACCCCGCCGGCTTCGGTAAGTACCACTACGGAGAAGACGGTACTCAGCCGCTTAAGCGACTTCTTTGTAGAGGGTAAGGAAGATAGAGCCCAATATACCGACTTAGAGATCGGCCAGGTTTCATTATTACTAAATCACTTGAACCCGCAATGGAGCAAGGTTCCGCGGACGTACATTATACTTCGGACCATTAGCTGCTTGAACCTCCTCGATCAATTCATCGACCACGGCTTCTCGGATCACTGGTTTCCTGTCACCGAGAGGAGTCTGCAGTACTGTCTCCGTCCTAGTCACCGCTCGGAGTTTGTGGGTGCTCAGGACTTGGTGATAACCAAGTCTATGGGCCTTGAAAAGGGTGAAGAGGGACAACATTGCTATTTTCGGCGAAATGAGCTGCTTCCATTCGAGGTGAAAGGGATTCTCGGTTCCGGAGGATTCGGACAGGTTGATAAGGTTCTTAGCTCAATCCGCTTCAAAGAATACGCACGGAAGCGGGTTCCCCGAAACAAGGCGTTTGGTGGACAGGGAACGGAAGGATTCAAACAGTTCGTTACCGAGATCGAAATCCTGAAGCGCCTGAAGCACCACCACGTGGTGGAGTTCGTGGGAAGCTATACCGATCCTAGGTACATGGGACTAATAATGTCGCCAGTTGCAGAGATGGACCTCTCCACCTACCTGGCGCGGGCCGACACAGCCAAGCATGGGGAGCTGCGTACCTTCTTTGGTTGTCTGGCGAGAGCACTCGAGTTCCTGCATGAGCATAACGTTCGGCATAAGGACATCAAACCTGGCAACATCTTGGTACATCGTGGAAATGTCTTGTTCACCGATTTCGGTCTGTCATTTGACTCCACAGACGCGGACGGTAGCACCACAGTCAGCATGGTGAATGGAATGACTCGAAGATATTGCGCGCCTGAAGTGGCCGCGCTCGAACCACGAAACACGGCGTCCGATATCTGGAGTTCAGGCGTTGTATTCCTGGAGATGATTGCTGTCCTGAAAGGGAAAACCGTTGAGTTCATGTACGAGTTTTTCAAGAGGCATGGATCTCGGCAAGAATTCGTCCGCACAAATAGTGCTGGCTTGCTTGAGCTTGTTGCCGAACTTGAAGAAACAGGGAATATATCGGACAAGCGAACGCTAGAATGGGTTCAGCAAATGCTCCTAACAGACCAGCAGCTTCGTCAAACAGCTGCCGCGCTAGTAGCATCTATTATCACTGTTGGAAAGCAGGGGGATGGAAACGGATCTTTTTGCGGGATATGTTGTATGTCGCTTGATGATGAATTTTCTGACGCAGTCGATGAGCTCGAAGATAACGTTTCACGCGGACACGACAATTAATAAGCTGCCAGATATGAAGCTTTGAATTGAATTGAACATACTGTTCAGGAGCCCTTTTTCCATTCACTCGGTGAGCTAGGCAAGAGCAGCGCTAAGCTAATCCGAAAGTCCTGCACGGCCACAAGCCAGCTATTTATTGTTTTCCTTGGTGTTAGACAACAGGCTATACGCGTGATGGACTGTAAGGGCTACTGGTAAGTCACAGCGAGGCAGCGCTTACAGAGAATACTGTCATTTGGTCGCCGACGACCAGAGAACTACAGCACTGACAACATTACGTTTGGTTTTCATTTCCTCGTGGAATTACTTGCTCCTTCATGAATCTGCTACTCTGAACGAAGCGCTCCCTAAAAGACCGGCTAGCAGCAATCTGCAGTCATAAGGGAGACTTGAAGTTCGAAGCTTGGTCGACAATCTTCGCTATGGCGCAGAAGCCCCAATCGTTGAAGACTGCCCTTACGACAGAGATAGACAGAGATTACAGCCTTCGAAGCAAAATGAAGACCCTCCGGAGATCGATTGGATTAATAAGCCATCTCCACGTCACTTAAGAGATCGAATATCTCCCAACGACCCCACACATATTGTCCAAGGTCTCCTTCACGGACATTTTTACCGGTGATAGTCCACGTGATCCACCGGAATTGACTTGTAACGGGCCGACGTCCCCTCCCGATAGCGATCATCTATCCTTGATAGACAACTTTGGTCCGGGACAAACCACCTAATACAAAGTACTGTGTGACGAGCTTGAGTTACGGAAGGATTTGCTAAAGACTACAAACTCCCCATGCCTGACGAGGACTCTTTGTTCTCTCAGTACTTACGCTCACGGTCTCTATCATACTCCTCCCCCAAGAGCTTCGGCGATAACATCGATAAAAGCATACATTCGCACACGGTGACTCCCAGAGATTTCTGCCTCTCCGCGGAGGAGGACCCTCATCTGGCAGGTTTGATCGATCGAAATACTGTCAAACCGAAAGACGTCCGTTCCTGTCAAGGCTAAAAAACCTCACATCACACTTCGGATACGCCAATCCGAGCCGAAATCCAAGTCTAAGGTACTACTGCGATTAAGCCAACCCAAGCAGGCCCTACCTCAAACGTTTGTTCGTCGAATCGAGCTGGGTGTCAACGATCGTATAGGACGACTGAAATCTGGGGACATATGCTACGCAAGGCCTACACGTCTAAAGGAGGAGCGGTGGTGACTCGCAAAGAAATAGGACGCTTGGCCACCACGGAATTCAACGGTCGACAGGTAGATTTGCTAATGCAGTACATCTAGAGACTCCTCCCACTGATCAACTTTCTGCTAGATCAAGAACGTGGTCACCATCGCTCACGCTTTAGCTACCAAGAAAAACACTCGAGTGGCCTATTCCCATGTCCTGCAGGCGGTCAAGGCGAGCGAGAGCTTCATCCGCGAATTCAACGGCACCAGCGTTGTTGAGAGTCTATACCATTGACCTCACGACCGACAAAAACCAAATTGCTCATACGTTTCGTACTGTTGGCGTTGGACTTTGAGTAGCACATAACATAATCCGCGTTTAGTATAGTTATCTATTATCAAACGGCTATGTTTTCCACTCAACTCATTGCCCCGAGGCGTGTTGGTAGCAGTGCAAAGACGCTCTTTAACGAGGCGAATATTAGCGTTTGCTCTAGGGAGCGTATTGTTCGGTTACCTCGACGTTGTGGTTGTGTCCAAGCTATCCATTGCGCTTTCGCTTTCGATTTAGACGAGGGGGCGTGACTGGGCCACATAGGATTCTGTGGACGCTTCAGCTTGAGTGAGCGGTCACATCGTGCATCAAGGGCCTGTAGAACGCACCTCTCTGTATCAGCAGTAGCACTCGTGGGAAGGAGTTGCTCTCGAATCGCCGGCTGCTGATAGCGACGTATTCTCCTTCGTAGACGTGCGCTCTTGTGGACAGGCGTAAGCGCCTTCTTTCTTCCAATATCGCGTGGGCGTGCTATAACGAGCTAGCAGCTAAAGAAAAGTCTAGGGACTTGTAGTGTCTCTCAGCATCGCAACGCCCTAGGCTTAGATTGGTAACCACAGCTCGCTTCTCGGAGAGGAGTGGCTGAATGTGGGCTGGTCAACTGCAATAAGAAGGCATCATCAAAACGTGAAGGGCCTGGTCAGCGCTTCGTCTCTTAGGCGCAAGAACTGATGGCGGGTTTGATGAGTCTGAAATCGACTGGGACGAGGCTTAACTGGAGAGACCCACAAGGACATCTTGTTATCTTCAGTCTCAATACCTGACTAGTGAAGCGGCTTTTGAAACAGAACATTTCAAGGTTCAATTAAAGATGTACATCTCACCACGCAGCAATTTTTGAAAGAACATTTTTCATGCTTCGTGTCTTCAGTCAACATGAATCAAATCGGGAAATTCTCATTCAAATCTTTATGTATAATGTGAAGATGCTTGAGCGCATAAGAGATCTCCGAGTGTGAACCCTTTGAGCTTTGAAATCGCCTTTGTGAGCTCCATGCGCATTGTAGGGCATCCCTTCAGTTAGTAGTGTCTTTCACGACTTCATGCAATAAATATACATCTTCACTCCCGTCAACGGATCGTGCGATCGCCGGTAGTAACATCCCGTACGCCCAGATATCACCCAATACTCGCTCCTGCAGTGGAACATTCAGATCATCTTTGTCGCGAAGTTCCGGCGCAGTTCACTCGTATGTGACATCCTCAATACCGCTTATATCGATTAATAAAGCGTTGTCATTAATATCGATAACAACATTTGAGGGCTTGAGATCCATATGTGTGATACTCTTCTGATGGAGGTACAGCAATCCATAACCAATTTGCAACGGCCATCATTTCCATGAAACCTTGGTTATACTCGCTTGCCCCAGCCACTGTTCGAGTGTTTCACCCCCGATGATGTTCCGTCAGAAATCCCCGCACAACAAGTGATTCATCATGTTCAGTCGTAGTCTGATATGAGTCTGATGAGATAACGATACCGAAGAGCTGGACGATGTTGGAAGCGCCACAGGAAAGCTTAAGATTTTGCAGTTCTCGTTGAATGACAGTGCTATCTTTCTGGTTGGTAGAAAGACCTGTCAACCTTTTTGAAGATGTAGGATATATTTTCCCCGGTCAGTACAACTCGAAAGGCTGATTCAGCAACGTGTTCCTCTGCCTGAAGAGTTGATAATCATATAGTCGGCCAGGACGAGTCGTGCGCATAGCGTGGATAGAGTACCCTTAAAGGGTTCTCTCGTATGATGAGCTTCAATCTGTGAGCACTATCTAGAAGTCTGTTTCCTCGAGCGGGGGAGTCACTGCTATCTAATGTAAGTAGCTCTGAAAAGACGTCTGAGATGTGTGTTTCCATCTTTCTGCTTCTGCCATCTTGCTCTCTGCCCATCCTACTTCTGCCTTTTCACCCGCTCAACCACATCACAGATAGAGTACATTCAGACTTCAATGTATCATCGAACTAGTCAAAAAATATTCCCAACAACCAGCCTTCGAGGAGGCTCCTGTCAAGAAAGCAAGTATCGGCATTGTTATCTTAGCTTCCTCAACGTCGCTACTATATAGCATTACTCATACTGCTAAATAAATATGATGCGACAACGAATCTCTCAAAATTCATATGCCGTCCGAAGTCTCAGCCGTGAATGAAATTATCAATATTAGTGAAGGCAAGAGCGAAGAAATCGTACTGACAGAATAGAAACTTGGGAACTTCTTGTCACCTCAGATAGAATCAAGAGTGCTACTTTTGCGACCAACAAAACTAACCGACAGTCATCGACCCTTGACTGGTCTTCCCTGTTTGCCTCTCCGCTGCGCCTGACGTTTGGCCTAAAATTGCCGCAGCAGTTCCTGTACGTTTCCTAACTCGCATTCGCGCAGTCGTGTTCTCTTCCAGCACATCTGATATTCATAATTCTTTTCCCTTCGTCTCTTGTCAACGATTCTTACGATCGTTAAGGCGACAATGAGGCTGTGTAACGATAGTTAGTACTAGTGTAAAGTATCTAGGGTAAAGGACATGTGAGGTATGTGGCATATCGATCGAAGTTGTTTCTTTGGAAAGATTCGTCGGCTTGGGAGGTCAATGTGAACAGCAAATGCATAGGTTTGTGGGCTCGTTAAACCATGGCATTTACAATCCAATTCAAGACCATTCCCTAAAGTCCTTTGAACTTGCAGAATATTTCGATGCACGCTCATTCTATCCACTGTCTATGTAGTGTTTTTCCTTGAGTGGAAAGCTCCATGTCTCCATCTTGGACCCATCAAACCATATCTTCTCCATTCTTGAGTGCCATCAACACTGTCATTGCCATCAACGGAAGAGGTGCTGTGTTTTTCAATCTGTGCTCTCGCGAAGCATGGGCGATAGTGTACAGCTGAAGATTCGTCAGCCAGGAGAATGACCACGGCAAACACGATGGTAAGTGCAACAAAGCATTCGAGAACGGTAAGTATAAGACCGATCGCCATTAAGGTCAAGTTCTTGATATCGGGCTTCATTTGCATGGTAGAGTAGTTAGACGATAGCAGCGATTGAAGCTACGTTGATCGATGGGTCGTTTCAACCTCATGGTAAGCTATGAGTGATACCGAGAGGGGGGCAAAAGGGTGGAACTTACAATCTTTTAGATGCGTAATTGTTGAGAAGATCTTCTTCTCTCGATTCGTAGGTTTTTGGATGTTGGTCTTTGGGGATTGCAGGAATTGGGATGATAGCAGAGCGACCATGCCTTTTGTAAGTGAAACCTGAGCAACCAGACAGAGCAGGTTTTTTTGAATTCGTTTCGTGTGTCATTGAGACAGAATCCACTGCTTAATTTAAAATTTTACGTTCGAGGTCTATCTCGATGACCGTTTCAATGGTCACTGAAGAAATTTCTCTCGCGGAGCTCAGATACTGAATGAAGCTGGGGCACTGAATGTGGCACTGAATGAGGCACCGAAGAAACATTGAATGAGGCACTGGAGGAACATTAAATCGGGCACTGAATGAGACACTGAATGAAACACTGAATGAAACACTGAATAGGGCACTGAGTAGGGCACCGAATGAAACACTGAATAAAGATTGATAGTCATTAGTTGTTTTGAGAATTCACACTCCACCTTTGATGTGCTTTTTTCATAGTGTTCTTTCACTAATCACACATACGTTTTATTGATCTTTCACTTGTATCGATGTGGGTTATTGCGGCTTCCTAACAAATGAGATGGTTGCAGTCCAGATTTTGATGAGGGACGAGGGTCGGCTACAAGTGTCGCTGGCAGACCAAATTTGACCATCACTACTTTAAAGATACATTAATTTTCGAATAAAAATTCCGAAACAAAGTCCTGTGGCATCATGAAGCACTTTTAAGCACCTAGTGGAGAACTTCGAGGTATAATAAAATTGTATGGGTTGATCAAAACAAGGCTCGCTTTCGCAAATCAGTACGGTTTTTGATGAGGTTCGTTTAATTGGGTGATTGTCTTTCCCCCCCAGAAAATTTAGAGTTTGTTGTGACAACCCATATGTAGGGGTACATAATTCTGTCAGACCTCAACCCCCTGGGACCCACGATAACAAACGACATATTCTGAGATCCCACTGAACGCATACATGCAGTATCTCGGAACCAGGGCAAAGTCTGCGCTTCGAATACAATTGTTGCAATGTGTTCTCACGAGTCTGGAGTAAGGGCTCAGCTGGGGGTGCTATTTTCCAAGGGCGCATGCAGATTCTTCAACAAGGTAAATGATGGCAGGGCATGTCAGCTATCGGACTAAGTGGCTAAAAGGTCAGATCAATGTCCAACTGTCCTCTTCGCGCATGCTTTGTATCTCTAGGCAATGATTATATGGTTTGGACGGAACGATAAGCCTCTTCTTCCATTCGAAAATCGGTAGTTGTTCACCAACATTCTGCGAGCATCCGCTATCTACAGTATGTATGCTCACTTGAGGCTCTTTGAAGCTCCAGAATCTTCGGGATCGAGAAACCCTGCTTGATCGGAAACAGACTGTAAGGACATTGCTATTTAGGTACCCAATGGATTTTAATACTTCCATTCCACCTGGAAAAACACGCCATGATGGCTTATGGCTGGCATATCGTGTTCCGATAAAAATCCCTTCTGTTACATATGTAAACCGCCTTCGCAATCTGAAAAAAAGCAATTACCACCAGAAACGGTTTACGCAAAACATTTCTCAAACATGATGAAACATGGCCTTCCAATAGTCCGAGTGGTGTTTATTTTTAAAACTCATGGAACGCTTTCGGCGTTCGCATTGCGGTGGCTCTTTCTTGTCCCTACTCGCTGGCGATCATCTCACAAGGCTACCGCCCAAAAAGTCAAATCTTCAACGAACGGCTGACATGAGAGATGTGCAAACCCTGTTCATTGGTTCGTTTTCTAGGACGTGCAGATATAAATACAGGGGAAGGCGTCTGAGGATCTGTATAAACTGGAGTACTCCTGTCAACAAATACAACAGTGACAAGGCTGCGGGCGCGTGCAAAAAGATATACCTGCCTCTATAGAATCATAGCGATCCTGTTGATCTTTGATCCCTTGCATTGGATTTCTTCCTCGGCTCTGACAACTATGCCTACACAAAGACGCTGGTCTGCAACAAGATCAAGAAGTCCGTATAGGGAGCTTGCTCGAGATGAAGTCCCCTTTTTCGACGAGCCACTGATTTACTTTACTCCATATGCTTCCCCCACACGCGAAGTATATTTGACGGGAAATTTTTAAGTAGTTCTTGTCGCTAAGTGTTGACCTAGGCTTTCGATTCAAATGGAGCCGCAATTTCTTCACACGGTCGTCGACCTCGACCTCCGTCGAGTATCAAGTCTGACTTCCAAATGGATCTTGAAAGGGCCAGGGAAAACAGCTTATTAGACATAGAAGACGCCGAAGCCCAGCTGTAAGTGAAGTCTATCTCATCTAGTTCAGGGTTTTTTTACTGACTGTGAAGCATTCAACCCCTCCCATTCCAACCTCCTGTCAACGGAACTGCTGGCTCGACCAGTGGTAGCTCCCTTCATCCCCAAGATATCCATCGACGACTGTCTGTGTCTAGTACAAGTACTTCGAATGGCCTTCCTCGGGGCCGCGAGAGGTCGCCTGGTCCTACAGTCCGAAGTCGGAAGAATAGTGCTACTGGACCGGCAAAGCGGATGTGTCTAGCTTGCAGAACGTTGG
>JAABUS010009122.1_pt1 | contig 10577 bp, 9 predicted proteins | sample 5560161 | NCBI WGS metagenome assembly JAABUS01 (sample SAMN10711885, study PRJNA513376) | rock metagenome | isolation source: Antarctica rocks | place: Antarctica: Victoria Land, Trio Nunatak nord | collected 2016-01-04
CGCTGGTCGTGCATCGCGGCAACGTGCTTTCGGGACAATGCGATCTGTGAGGATTGCGTGGGAAAGCGTTTGAAACTGGCGGGCGTACGGCATCGCTGCTATCACGAAAGCCTCGGTGCCAGCGCCGCCTTGACCGTGAGTCTGGCGCTGCACCGGCAACTGGGAACGCTGGACCAGATCGATCGATTCATCACCCTCACCGGATTCGCCAAGCGGCTGCTCATCCGCGACGGCGTGCCGGAGTCCCAGATCGTCGTCAAGGCCAACTCCGTGCCGGACCCGGGCCGGGCAGGACAACCCGAACCGACCGAGCCCTACGTCGCATTCATCGGCAGGTTCATCGACGTCAAGGGGATCCAGACGCTGCTCGATGCGTGGCCGAGCGTCAAACCGGGGCTGACCCTCAAGATCGCCGGTGATGGCGAGCTGCGGTCCCTCGTCGAGGCCCGGGCGGCAGCCGACAGCACCATCGAGTACCTCGGTTGGCGCAGCGAGGAGGAGATCGGCACTCTCATGGGGGGCGCTCAATGCGTGATCGTCCCTTCCGAATGGTACGAGGGTCTGCCTCTGGTCATCCTGCGCAGCTTGTCCTTCGGCACGCCGATCGTGGTCTCCAACTTGGAGAACATCTGTGCCGAGGTCGTCGAGGACGGCGCGGGGATCACCTTCGCCGTCGGCTCGCCGTCATCGTTGGCGCAGGCGCTGAGCAGTGTCGTCACCGAAGGACATCAATGGCGGCAGATGCGATCCCGGGCCAGGGAGTCCTTTGTGAACCGTTACTCACCGAGCGGTGACCTCGGCCGGCTGACGGCCATTTACGACGAGGTGATCGCAGAGCGGCGCGCCTCTCCGGCTCGGCGCTGACAGGGCGGTAGCTTGCGGCCGCAGCGCCCGCTGCATGGCGCATGAGCTATCTTCAGGGGGCGGTCGGCACCCTCAGCTGCCGACGACAGACGGATCGATTCGACGAAACCGGACGGGACCTGCCTTGAAATTCATAGCCTTGGGCGCACTGGCGGGAATTCCGTTGCAGTGGTTTGCCCTGGGGGCGAGCCCAATCGGCGAATTGCGCCTGCATCAGCTGGCGATGTTCGGGTTCACCGCCTGCATCATCGCGTATTACGGGCTCAAGAGAATCGGTGAGGCGACTCGCCGTCTGCAATTCTTCATCCTCGCAAATCTCTACATGCTGACCATCTCTGCAGCCATGGACGTCTACAACAAGGGCATTCCGGTACAGCCGATGCAGACGCTTCTCTACGTTATTTCTTTCACGGCTGTCAGCGCTTACTTCTTCAAGGCGGCCAGCGAGGACGACTTCAACATCATCGATGCGCTGCGGTGGTGCGGCCTGGTCACCTCGACAATTCTCATCCTCGCCTTCGCGCTATCGCTGCTGAAGAATGGAATCAATCCTCTCTCGGTCGTGCAGCAGACAATTGCCACCGGCGACCCAAGCATCCTGACCCAGCAGCTTTTCGGGCATGCATTCGTGGGGTTCGGGTTCGACCTGGACACGACCCAGGTCCAGATCCGGCACGAGGTCTTCGGTGGCCTCCTGCTGTCGATGTACATCGCCAGTTGGGCAAAGGCCCGTCGGCCTTTCAGCGAACCGCGCCAGCTCGTGTGGTACCGAGCGGCCATGGTGGTCGGCACGCTGATGGTGCTGGTGTCCCTGAGCCGGGCGCTCACCCTCGCCGCAGTGCTGTGGCCACTCATCCTGCTAACCCGGGCACTGCTGTCCGGCCGGATCAGCGGTGGCCAGCTGACAGCGGTGATCGTGACCGTGCTGGGATTCGTCGGGCTCAGCATCAGCGGTTTCGCCAGCGTCGTATATGACCGATTCGCCGAGGACACCCGCGGCTATGAGGCCCGCTCGGAGAACATCACCCTTGCGCTTGACCGGATCTTCGACAACTTCTGGACCGGCGGCGTCGTCACCGAGGGGACGAGTTCGCACAACTTCATCCTGGACAATTTCCAGCGCGGCGGAGTCCTGGTCGGGATTCCGACACTCATCGTCTTCTTCTACATATTCATCGTCTGGCTGTCACTGCTGGTGAAGCTGCGCACACTGCCCGTCGAACTCGTCCCGGTCGCTGCCGCGCTGGCGCTGCCGATCTTCCGGATGATGACTCAGGGAGGCGGTCAGATCTCGGTCAACGGCTGGATGACGATGGCCTTCGTCACCGGGGTCGTGCATGCCTGGAAGCGTCGGGAGCGGGCCGCCGAGGAAGCGCAGAGGGCCGCCCAGTTACACGGCACGGTCGGGCGACATCCGGGTTCGGCCGGCATCCCGGAGCCTGCTCGCGGCTAGGGCCCCGACTTGTTCAGCTTGCGGTCGCCGGCGCTCGGCCAGTGTTGTGACCAGCTCAGCCCGTTTTCGGCATCCTGTTCGGCCAGCCGCACACCGACGAAGTCCTCGACCTCCGCGCTAAACCTCGACAGCTCGTCCTGCTGCTCGAGTGAGCAGCTGGCCAGGGCTTCGGCCAGGCTGGGTAGCTGAGCGGATTTGATCATGCGCGACCGCATCCGGCGTACCCGGTTGGCGCCGACCACGGCGCGTACCCGAGGGTAGACGCGGCTGCGGCGCAAGAGCTTGGCCGCGTTGTGGGCGATCGATCCGCGGAACTCGACGACATTGTTGCGATGGGCGCTCACCGTCTCCAGGTTCAACGGTGGCGGCTCGAGGTTCAGTCGCCGGCAGATCACCGATGCTATGTCATGGCTGGACGCAGTCAGCGCGCTGAACGGAATGACGAGCAGCTTGTCCCGGGCGAACACTTCTTGCAGGCGCGCCACCCAAAGCCGGTAGTCGCTGACATCGGTGTAGTAGGAACCGGCCGACAGGGCTGCACCGAAGGTCGGGGCCTCCTCCAGCTGCAAGGTGTGCCGACGCAGCAGGTAGTGCGACACCGCCCGAGCGATCGGTTCGCGCACCACGTAGACGACGTGGGCCTGCGGTGCCGCCTCGGCCAATCGGTTCAGTGCCTCGGGGTGCTGCGGATAGGTATAGGACGTGCTCGCATCCATCCGCAACAGGTCATCGGTGCGCGGGGAGTACAGACCGTCGTACCATCCCCACCCCCGATCGAACTCCCGGCTGAAGAAGTTCGGCTCCTTGGTCGCGCCCGGGTCGATGGCCGGGTGCTCCCGGAGCGCGGCCGCCAGCGTGGATGTCCCGCTGCGGGCGGCACCGGCGATCACCAGGTCAGGGCCGAGGGCAGTCACGTCCGCGACATTAGTGGCGCCGATGACCTCCGCGTCGGCCGGTAGGCTCGCCTCGGACGAACAGGAGATCGATGACCGGCATCAAGCCCAACTTCATCCACATCGGACCTGGAAAGACCGGGTCGACGTGGCTGCATGAAGTGCTGATCAAGCATCCGCAGATCTTCATGACGGAGGCGAAGGATCTGTACTTCTTCGATAGGTACTACGACCGCGGAATTGACTGGTATCTCGGACAGTTCAAAGCGGCCGGTCCTCAGCACAAGATCGTCGGTGAGGTCTGCCAGCACTACCTGTTCAGCCCCGAGGCGCCCCAGCGCATCGCTGAGTGCCTTCCGCAGACCCGACTGATGGTTACGCTGAGAGAACCTGCGGCGCGGGCTTTTTCCAGCTATCTGTACCAGTCCAAGCATGGAGCCGTCACCGGATCGTTCCGCGAGGCGCTGGAAGCCCGTCCCGGGATCCTGAATTCGTCCCGCTACGCCTCGCACCTGAAACGGTATCTGCAGTACTTCGACAGGTCTGCCATCCACGTCGGGCTCTTCGACGATCTGAGCAAGGATCCGCAAGGCTTCATCGACCCGTTGCTGACCTGGCTGGACGTCGCGCCGATGACTCTCGACGAGGAGCTCATCAAGGCCAGGCTGCCCGCCAGCAGCGCCCGTTCCACGCTGTTGGCACGTACCGTGCGCGATACCGCCGACTGGGCGCGCCGGCGCAACGCGGCAACGTTGGTGGGCCGGATCAAACGCTCACCTCTGGTGCACAAGGCGCTGTACAAACCCCTTGGCGGATCCAACGGGCCCAAGCCGACCCTGTCGAGCGAGGACGCGAATTTTGTGCGCGACCAGCTGGACTCCGAGATTGCCGAACTCGAGGACCTGCTCGGGATGGACCTTCGCAAGCGCTGGGACTGGGCAGCCCGATGACCCTGGCCAATGTCTACCTCGTCGGCGCACCCAAGTGCGGTACCACCTCACTGGCGCGCTGGCTCGATGAGCATCCGGCGGCCTACCTGTCGGTGCCCAAGGAGCCGTATCACTGGGCCGCCGACTACCCAAGAATGCGGGCGCACTACGGCTTCGACAGCCGGCGCGCGTACGAGAACCTCTACGCCAGTCCAGCGGCGCGGTCAGCCGCGCTGCGGGTCGACGGCTCGACCAACTACCTGTACTCGCAGTGCGCGGTTGCCGATATCAGTGCCGCGGTTCCCGATGCCCGCTTCGTCGTGACCGTACGCAATCCCGTCGACCTGCTGGTTTCCTATCACCGCACCCAGCTGGTGGCTCTGAATGAGACCGAGGCCGACTTCGCCGCCGCCTGGCGGCGCAGCCTTGCTGGGGGACTCCCGGACACCGATCCGCTCGATCCCAAGCTGCTCGACTACCCGACGGTCGGACGTCTCGGTGCCGCCACAGAGCGCCTGCTCGCCGGCGTTGCGCGGACACAAGTGCACTTCGTCCTCTTCGACGACCTGGCCGCCGATCCCAGCGGGACGTGGCGGGAGTTGACCGCGTTCCTGGGCATCGAGGCGGAGCCCGAACCCAGTTTCGATGTGCACAATGCGAGCAACAAGGCCGCCCGGTCGGCGAGCCTACGACGGCTCACCCATCGGCCCCCCGCCGCGCTGGAGGCACCGATTCGACGATTGCGCCAGTGGTCGCGAACCACCGCCAACCCGCTCGTGGCCGCGGCCAAGGCGCGCATGTGGCGCTCGGAACAGGTTCCGCGGGTGTCCGACGAGGTGCGCCACGAGGTGGCTGAGTATCTTCGTCCTGACGTCGACAAGCTAGCCGTTCTGCTGGATCGCAGCCTGCCTCAGTGGGCAGCTGCCGGGCGGTAGTGTCGGCAGCCGATCGAATATTGGTAATGAAGTGGCTGCGAAGGGATCTGCTCCGGCGATGCTGGTCTTGCACGTGCAGGAAACCCCGCCTGGTGGCGTCGTCAACTACCTCAAAGAGCTCACCGGGGAACAGGTCAGGCGCGACCATCAGGTGCATCTGCTCTCGCCCGCCCCGCAGCTGGGTTGGCCAGGCGTCGCACATCATTGCTGGGCGGTGGACCGCAAGCGCCCCACCGGCTATCCCAGAGGTCTCGCCCAGTTCCTACGCCTGGCCCGCCAGCTTCGCCCTGATGTTATCCACCTGCACTCGTTCTGGGCCGGACAGTTCGGGCGTGCGCCGATGTTGTCCCGGCTGGTGGAGGCCCCGATCGTCTACCAACCGCACGCCTGGACGGTCGGCCGGTTTCCAGACCCCAGGTTCCAGCGGCTGGTGTGGGCTGCCGAGCGACGGGCCAGCCGGGCGACCCGCGTCGTGGTGGCCAACTGCTGGGATGAGATCGCCGAGGGAAGAAGAGCCGGCATCGATACTCCGGGTCGCGAGTTAGGTGTTCCGCTGGACACCGAGCGGTTCAACACCGCGGCGGCCGACGCGCGGGCAACTCACCGTGCCGAACTGAAGCTCAACGGCCCCCGGGTGATCCTCTGCCTCGGCCGCATCACCCGGCAGAAGGGCCAGGACCAATTGATCGCCGCGTGGGAGGCCCAGCCGATCCCGGACACCGAGCTGGTCTTCGTCGGGACCGGTGATGTCTCTGAGCTGCGGAAGTTGGCTCCCACCCAGTGGGGCAAGACGGTGCGCGCATTTCCAGCCCAAGCTGATGTCCGTCCGTGGATCTGGGCCTGCGACGTCCTGGTCCAGCCGTCCCGTTATGAAACCGTGGGGCTCTCGATCGCCGAAGCCATGTCCTGCGGGCGACCGGTGGTGGCTACCCGCGCAAACGGTGTGGCAGACGCGGTGGGAGAGGTTCCTGGCGAGGCAGGCGGCGCGGTGGTGGGACTTGGCGCTATGGATCAGTTGCTGAAGGAGTGCTCACGGCGACTCGACGATCCGCAACTGTGGGAGGCGGAGTCCAAGCAGGGTCGCCGTCGCGCAGAGCAGCGATTCAACCCGTCCGCAGTGGCCGATCACCTTGATCTTGCCTACGTCGAGGCTCAGCAGGCCGTAGATGACGGCGTGCGGACCCGGTTGCTGCTGCGCGGTAGCGACCACTAGATGGCAACGCCGAGAACGCTGCCGACTTTTCTGGTCGCCGGGGCAGCCCGATCGGGCACCACCGCCCTGGTCGAGGGATTGCGCAATCACCCCCAGGTATTCGTCACGCAGCCGAAAGAACCGCACTACTTCGCCCTGCACGGGAAAGAGGCGAACTTCCAGGGCCCGGGGGATGCGGCGACCATCAACCGGGTCGCGGTCACCCAGCACGACGACTACCTCCGGCTGTACCCGGACGAGCACGACTATCTCGCCCTCGGCGACGGCTCTGTCTCGACGCTCTATTACGCCGAGAACGCGGTGCCCGAAATTCTGCGGGTGAACCCGGAGATGCGGCTGGCGGTAATCCTGCGTGATCCCGTCGATCGCGCCTTCTCCGGCTTTCAGTACCTGAGGGCACGCGGCTTCGAGCAGCACGAGGATTTCATGAAGGCACTCGACGACGAGCCGGAGCGGATTCAGAACAACTGGCATCACCTTTGGCACTACACAGCGATGAGCCTTTATGCCGACGGTTTGGAAACGCTGCGGACGGGGCTCGGGCCTGAGCGCGTGCGGGTCTGGTTCTATGACGAACTGGCCAAGGATCCGACGAGCACGATCAGCAGCGTTCTGCGCTTCCTCGAGGTGCCCGAGCATGCCAAGGAGAGTGCAGGGATCGCTCGCGTCAATGTGTCGGGAACCCCGCGGCTGGCACCGGTGACCCGGGCAATTCAATGGGCGACGACCATCGAGCCGCTCCGCCAGCTCGTGAAGCGGTCGACGAGCTTCGGACTCCGGGAGTTCGTACGGCGAAACTCGCTCCGACCCAGCGCCGTACCTTCTGCTGCGCGGGCAAGGCTCGAGCCCCTGTTCACCGACGACCTACGACGCGTAGCCGACCTGCTGGGCACCCGCCCCGACGTTCCGGCCTGGCTCCGCCGGGGCAGAAAGTGACCACGCACGAACGTCCGGGACGGACCGTCCCGGACGTGTACCTGATCGGCGCGCCGAAGGCAGGCACGACCTCGCTCTCACGCTGGATGGCCAGTCATCCGGACCTGTATTTCTCCAAGCCCAAGGAGCCGGCGTTCTGGGCCACCGATTACCCCCGGGTGCGCGAGATTCGCGGCTTCGACACCAGAGAGGCTTACGAGCAGCTGTTCACTGGTCCCGAGGCGAGAGGCTCGAACCACCTGGCAGAGGGTTCCACGGTCTATCTCTACTCGCGGGAGGCGGTGCCGGCCATCGTCGCCGAAGTGGGCGATGCAGCACGTTTCGTCGTGGCCCTGCGCAACCCAGCGGATCTGGTCGTCTCCTTTCATCGAACCCAGCAGCTGCTGTTGAACGAGGATGAACCTAATTTCGAGACTGCCTGGTATCGCAGTCTCGAGGGAGGCCTTCCGGGCACTGACCTGCTCGATCCGAAGCTCGTCGACTACTCGAGGGTCGGCAGCCTCGGCCAGGCAGTCTCCCAGATCCTCGATGTGGTCGACCGGAGCCGGGTGCACTTCGTCCGCTTCGAGAACCTGCGCGACCGGCCGGAGCAGGTCTGGCGTGACCTGACCAGCTTCCTTTCCCTCTCCCAGGAGATCGTCCCGAGCTTCGAGGTGCACAATCCCAGCAACCGCACGTTCCGATCCCCGGCCCTGCATCGATTGCGCAATCGGCCGCCGGCCATCCTGGCGGGTCCGGTACGGCGACTACGTCACCTCTCTCTGCGCAGCCGGCGGTTCAAGGCGCTGAGGAACTCGTTGTGGTGGCGCGAGCAGCCAAAGCCACAGGTCTCAGAAGAGATGAGGGTGAAGCTGACCGCACATTTCGCGGCAGACGTTGCCTTGCTGTCCCGACTGATCGACCAAGACTTGTCCTCCTGGGCAGGCGATCACGCAGCTGACCAACGAAGTCCAGGGAAACCGGAACAGGAGCTGTAGCGGGGAACGGCTCGGCTATGCCCTCAAGAAGCGCACTATGTCAGCTTCCACCGCGTCGAACAGGGCGAGCCCGTGACCGTCGCCGGGGACGATCCGCCTCGTGCTTGTCCGACCTGCTGCAGTCAGCGCGTCGTGCATCGCCTGCGCCTGCTCGACCGGCACGATCTCGTCGTCGGAATTGACGATCAAGAACGGCGGGGTGGTGGGGTTGATGCTGTAGATGGGAGATGCCCCCTGGATCTGCTCGACTGTGCACTCGGTGAGCCGGCACCCGAGATAGACGGGAATGGTCTTGCCGGTCCGCTCACGCGCCGGCAGAAGGAGGTTCTGCTCGACGATGCGGACGAAGTCCATCGGGCCGGACATGGCGACGACACCGCGGATGACACCGGGCTGAGCTGCGTTGATCTTTTGCCCAGCCAGAGCCACCAACTGAGCGCCGGACGACCCCCCCAACAGCCTGATGCCTGTGCCGTCAGCACCATATTGCGAGCCGTTGTCGCGAATCCAGCGGACGGCCGCGGCCACGTCGTCTGTCTGCATCGGCTCACCGGGCTGGTCATCGCTGGCCAGCCGATAGTTGATGCTGAACACGGCGAATCCACGCGCCTGGAGTCTGAGCGAGCTCTCCCGTACCTCAGGCAGATCCTTGTCGCCGCGTGTCCAGCCGCCACCGTGAACGACGACGACGGCCGGCGAGGGTGCTTCGGCCGGATACACGTCGAGCTTTTGGCTCGGATCTTCGCCGTAGGAGGCGTCGACCACACGAGGCGCAACGTCGGGCGTGGAGTCGGCAACGATCGCGACCGCTAGGAGCACGACCAGCCCAAAGCCGATCACCCACCGACGCATGGATCGGGCGCCTCCCTCGTGACCGCCAGCGGGCTCAGCACCTCGGAATCGTGTCACACCGAGGACGACGGGCCGACGGAGCCCGGCTGGCCGACGTCGAGCTAATGTGGCGGATCAACTGCCATCTGGAGGGCGAGGGTCATGTCCAGTCTCACCCGTCGCCAGCTGCTGGTGCGAGCCGCCTACGCGGCACCACTCGCCCTTCTCACCGGCAGCGCAGCCGTCTCCTGCCAAAGCCTCACCCTTCCAACTCAGCCACTGGCGCCGACGGCCTTTCCCGCGTACGGCATCAACACCCACCTATCCTTCCTGGGCGATAGCAGCGTGTGGGCGAACACCGACGCGGCCGTCGGCTGGCTCCTCGACCTCGGGGTTGGGGCCGTCCGCCAACTACTGCCGCGTACGACCCACGGACGGGCCGCCGTGAAAAAGGGAATGAACGCACTCGCTGCGGCTGGGGTCCGTTGGTGCTGTCCGAGCCTGGTGGCCGGCGACGTCAGGTCACTCAACGGGGCCCGGCGCGTGGTCAACGAGCAACTGGACTGGTTGCAGTCCAACGTGGACCTGGAACTCCTTGACTCGCTAACCGGATTGAACGAGCCCAATTCACCGGGGAAGGCCATAGCCTCTTGGGTGAACCTGACCCGCTGGGCCCAACAGGCGTTGTACGAGGAGACTCGCAAGCGGCCCGCCTTCGACCATGTGCTCGTGCAGGGTCCCCCGCTCAACATGAAAGGCGGGCCGAGGGAAGTAGTTCCAGACGTTCAAGCCCTGGGCGGCTTGGGCCAATGGCTCGATCGTGGTGACGTGCACATCTATCCCGGCGACGACGATCCCGAACTCGGTGCTGACGGGCTGCTGCAGCTACTGCGGCCGATCCACCCTGGGAAGCCGGTCTGCGTGTCTGAGGGCGGGTACACCACGTCACTGAATCGCGGCTACACCGGAGGGTCTGAGCTGGTCTCCGAGGAGGCTGCAGCGCTGTACGCGCCCAAACAACTCCTCGTTCATGCCATTGCTGGGCGTCCATTCTTCGGCTACGAACTGTTGGACGAGGCGGCCCCGTTCGAGGACACCGAGCGCAGCGTCCGTGAGGCAGGGTTCGGGCTGATCCGCACGCCGACCACGGACCCGGATTCGTGGGACGCAAAGCCCGGATTCGACGCGATCCGCCGCCTCCTGTTGCTGTTGCGCGGCGTTGATTCCAGTCCCGTGGAAGCTCCCTGGGCGCACGTCACAGCCAGCGTGACTGACCTACGCAGCGCGTTCTGGTCCCGGTCGGACGGTAAGGATGTGCTCGCCGTGTGGCGGGCCGTCGACCTCTACACCTGGGACCAAGACGCCCGCACCGGAAGGGAGGTCGCCGTGCAGCCCGAGCAGGTCAACATCACCTTCGAAGGGGAGCGTCTCGCGGTCGTGTACCAGCCGTCTCTGCAGGACAGACCGACCAACGTTTTCATCGGAGAGTCCTTCAACCTTGCGGTGGGCGGTGAACTACACGTCGTGGAGATCGAATGAGGTGGAA
>JAABUS010009123.1_pt1 | contig 10574 bp, 7 predicted proteins | sample 5560161 | NCBI WGS metagenome assembly JAABUS01 (sample SAMN10711885, study PRJNA513376) | rock metagenome | isolation source: Antarctica rocks | place: Antarctica: Victoria Land, Trio Nunatak nord | collected 2016-01-04
CCCTGACCGGCGAGCCGGACGGGATGCCACAAAAGGTGGGTATTCCGGTGGCGGATTTATTCGCCGGGCTATACGGCTGCATCGGCGTGGTGGCCGCGTTGAACCACCGGCACGCCACTGGACGCGGGCAGCGCATCGACATTGGCATGCTCGACACGCATGTCGCGTGGCTGGCCAACCAGGGCATGAACTATCTCGCGACGGGTGAGGACCCGCAGAGGCTGGGCAACGACCACCCGAACATCGTCCCCTACCAGGTGTTCCCGACCTCCGACGGCCACGTCGTACTCTCGATCGGCAACGATCCGACCTTCCGGCGGTTCTGCGAACTGACGGGTATGGCGGCGCTGCCCGATGACGAGCGGTTCGCCACCAACGCCGTCCGGGTGAGCAACCGCCGGCTGGTGACGGAGACGCTGACACCTTTGATGCGTTCTCGCACCACTTCCGAGTGGGTGGACGTGCTGGAGGCCGCGAAGATCGGCTGCGGTCCAATCAACAAGCTCAGCCAGGTCTTCGCCGATCCCCACGTCGTCGCGCGGGGGGTGGTTCGGGAGATGGCGCACGCCTCGGGCGAGACCGTCAAGGTGATCGCCAACCCGGTGCGCCTCTCCGCCACGCCCCCCCGCTACGACGCCGCCCCGCCGACCCTCGGCCAGCACACCGACGAGGTGCTGAGGGGACTGGGGCTCGACGCGGCCGAAATCGGCGCCTTGCGCGAGCAGGGCGCGGCCTGAAGGGACCTGCGCTAGTACCTCGTCACAGTGATTTTGACTGGTTGCAATCGGCCACGCCTGCCCGCAGGAGCGGTTTCAGATCCATCCGCCAAACAGTCAAAATCACTGTGACGAGGTACTAGGTCACCTGGCGCAGGCCAGCGGCCCCGCCGCGATGCGTGGGCCTCATCAAGCACCAACCAGAAACCACAGGAAGGAACGAGTTATGTACGCATCCGAGACGGGGAAAGTCTTGCTCCCCTTGCGCGGGAGGATGGCAGAATGACCATCTTCGGGGTCGCACTCCTGGCCATCTGCACCCTCATCGGCGTGTTCCTGGGCGATGTCCTTGGACTTCTGCTCGGCGTCAAAGCAAACGTGGGCGGCGTCGGCTTGGCCATGATGTTGCTCATGGCGGCCCGCGTCTGGCTTTTGCAGCGCGGCACTTTGTCCCACGGGATCAAGCTCGGCGTCGAGTTTTGGGCGACCATGTACATCCCGATCGTGGTCGCGATGGCCGCACAGCAGAACGTGGTCGCGGCAGTCCGCGGCGGACCGATGGTGCTGATCACGGCCGTTTTGGCCACCGGCCTCTGCTTCGCAACCCTGCCCCTGATCGGCCGGATCGGTCGGGACCGCCAGCACGAGATCGAGGTGGAACCCGTGCTGGAGCACGGCGGCCAGGTCATTGGCGGTGCGCTACAGACCGATACCCCTCTCAAGGAGGCCTGACATCATGTTGCACACCATCGAACACGTCTTTGTGGAGCAGAGTTTGGTTGCCGCCTTCGCCGTGATCGGCGCAGTGATGTGGCTGTCGCTCGTCCTATCCCGCCGGCTAACTGCAGGGCGCGTGCATGGCTCGGCGCTCGCTATTGTGCTCGGACTGGTTCTTGCCTACGTCGGTGGCCTGATCACCGGGGGTCAGAAGGGGTTGGCCGACATCCCCGTCTTCGCCGGCATCGGCTTGCTAGGCGGCGCGATGCTGCGCGACTTCGCGATCGTCGCGACAGCCTTCGAGGTGGACGTCGTCGAAGCCCGCAAGGCGGGCCTGCTGGGCGTCGTGGCGCTAGGGATCGGCACGATCCTGCCCTTCATGGTCGGGGTGGGAGTTGCGTTGGCCTACGGCTACACGGACGCGGTTAGCCTCACGACGATTGGCGCCGGGGCGATCACCTACATCGTCGGGCCGGTGACCGGCGCGGCGCTCGGCGCGAACTCCGCGGTCATGGCGCTCTCCATCGCCACAGGCGTGCTCAAGGCGGTACTGGTCATGGTCGGGACCCCGCTCGTGGCCCGCTTCGTCGGTCTGGACAACCCTCGCTCGGCCATGGCCTTCGGGGGCCTGATGGGCACGGTTAGCGGGGTCGCGGGAGGCCTCGCGGCGACGGATCCGAAGCTGGTGCCCTACGGAGCGCTGACGGCGACGTTCCACACCGGCATCGGATGCCTTGTCGGGCCGTCCATCCTCTTTTTCCTAGTGCGCGCCGTCACGGGATGACGGCCAAGGCGACCAGCGGCAGGCGGCGCCAGCCGCCACCGCCGGAGCGCCCTACCGAACCGCCCGCTCTCGATCCAGACAAAGGAGTCCACGATGACGACAACGATGGTCTGGGATACCCATGCCCGTAACCGAGCGGAGCGCCTGGCAAGGGCACGGCCGCTGTGCGACGCAGGTAGCAAGATATGCCGGCCAGGACTCGCGACGGCCCTTTTGGAGGCAGTCGTCGAAGCCGGAGATCGCGTCGTCCTGGAAGGCGACAACCAGAAGCAGGCGGATTTGCTTGCCCGTGCGCTGGCGCAGGTCGATCCTGCCCGCATCCATGACCTCCACATGGTCCAGTCCGTCCTGGCTTTGCCAGAGCACCTGGAGATCTTCGAACGCGGCATCGCTGGCCGGTTAGACTTCGCTTTCGCCGGGCCACAGAGCCGCAAGCTTGCATCCCTCGTCGCGGCCGGACGCATCCAGGTGGGCGCGATCCACACCTACCTGGAACTGTATGGGCGGATGCTGGTGGACCTCGTCCCGCGTGTCGCCTTGGTGGCAGCGGACAAGGCGGACCGGCACGGGAATCTGTACACCGGTCCCAACACGGAAGATACGCCGACCGTGGTGGAAGCGGCCGCGTTCCGGAACGGCGTGGTGGTCGCGCAGGTCAACGAGGTCGTGGACGATTTGCCCCGCGTGGACATTCCCGGTGACTGGGTGGACTTCATCGTGCCAGGGACGGAGCCCTACGCCATCGACCCGCTGTTCACGCGGGACCCCGCCAAAATCCGCGACAACACCGTGTTGATGGCGGCAATGGCCATTGAAGCAGTGTATGCCAAGTACGGCGTGCGCCGCCTCAATCACGGGATTGGCTACGCGACGGCCGCGGTTGAGCTCCTCTTGCCCACGTACGGCGCGCGTCGCGGCCTGAAAGGCAAGATCGCCACGCACTTCGTGCTAAACCCGCACCCTACCCTCATCCCCGCCATAGAGGCGGGCTTCGTCGAGCGCGTGCAATGCTTCGGCTCCGAACTCGGCATGGAACGCTACATCTCCGCCCGGCCAGACGTATTTGCCACCGGCCACGACGGCAGCCTCCGGTCCAACCGGACGCTGGCGCAGGTGGCCGGCCAATACGCGTGCGACTTGTTCATCGGCAGCACGCTCCAGATAGACGGGCACGCGAACAGCTCCACCGCCACGCGGGGCCGCATCACCGGCTTTGGCGGCGCCCCAAATATGGGTTCGGACGCGAGGGGCCGCCGGCACGCGAGCCCCGCTTGGCTCCAGGCGGGACAAGAGGCCGGCGAGGCCGTGCGTGGTCGCAAGCTCGTGGTGCAAATGGTCGAGACCACGCAGGCCGACGGTTCGCCGAGCTTCGTCGAGCAACTGGATGCGTTCGGGATGACGGGCGACTCTGGGTTTGCGCTACCGCCGGTGATGATTCATGGCGACGACGTGACGCACGTAATCAGCGAGATCGGCGTTGCCAATCTGCTGCTCTGCCGAGATTTGACCGAGCGCCAAGCGGCACTTCGTGCCATCGCCGGCGCGACCGCGTTCGGTCGCGCGGCCTTTCCTAAGGTCACAGCCAGCCTGCGCGAACGAGGCATCGTGATGCTCGCAGAGGATCTTGGGGTGATGCCGGACCAAGCAACGCGAGCATTGCTGGCGGCTAGGAGCATCGAAGACCTCGTCGGCGCGTCGGGAGGCCTCTACGAGCCTCCCTCTCAATTCCGCCACGCCGCATCGAAGGCGTGAGCCCATTCGAGGTGTCAGGTTGCGAGACAGCTTTGACGGCTCCGACCGCAATTTCACGCCGCACTCAGATGGGCATGGTCGGGCGCACCAGGAAGCTCAGCCAACCGACCGAAGCCAGCGCGACAAACGGACAATGCCTATGGTGGAGCGGTCGCTGGAGATTCCCAGATAGGCGTGCGGGCACGCATTAATCCGCAAGCGTGGCGGTCAGGCGTCCCCCTATTTGCTCACAACACTGTATTGCGACGGGAGCGATGGTCGACTCACGCCGTCAGCCACAATCGCACCGTTTGATTCGTAAACGAGCGTCTGCGGAACAGGCCGACGGGTTCGCAAAGTTGGTTTGATCGCCGTGTAGGAGAGCATCAGGAAGTGTGGGGCATTCATGCTGCGGCGGCTTGAGCCGCCTTATTTCCATTGTCGTTGGCCAGCCCCGGATACCAGCGCTCGAACAGCGGCCGCAGCGTGCCATCGAGCGTCCGCGTTCGGGTCTGCAATAGCAGGTGTGCGCCACGCTTGGTCCACTGCATCTGCTGCCGCTTGGCGAAGCGCTTGCTGATAACCGCATTTACCGTGCTCTCGGCCAGGCAGGAAGAAATTCGCTCGCCGGAGCGATATCGCTCACCGTAGTTAATCAGGCTGCCGGCGTTGCTGGCGATGTAGACGGCAAACTCGTGTGCGGCGCGCTTGAACTTGCCCAGGTTTGGGTAGCTCACTTCCAGATCGTCCACGTCGTCCTCCAGGAACGCGATCTCCTCGCTGGCCCGGTACTGGTTGCCGTGCCAGAGCAGCCACTTGATGCTGTCGAGTGAGGCAAGCAGACGGGCGCCTTCGGCCCCGTCGTGCTGCGCGACGCCGCGGGCATACTGGCTGAGCACGGTCAGACGCATGGTGATGTGGAACCAGTCCAGCACGTGTTCGGCTTCCGGCGTTATCAGTTCCGTCAACGCCCGCACCTCCTCGCCACCGTCGGTCAGGAAAGTCACGTCCTGATTGGCTTGCAGCCCTTGGCTCTTCAGCACCTCGAACAGCCGGCGCTTGGGCTTCTGATCGTAACCGTGCACCAAGCCGAGATAGCGCGCTGCGCGGTCTTCCGGCACTGAGCGGCCGACGATCAGCTCGAAGTTGCACTTCCGGTCATCCCAGTTGCGGACATAGCCGCCGTCAAGGGCTGCCACGATGCGGCCCTCCGGGATCGGCAACGCCTGCCACTCGGCCGGGCAGCCGTCGATGAAGCAGGGCCGCTCGTCCCCAAGCTCGGCCTCCGCCCGTTCCGCCACACGCAGGGCGTGCTCACGCACGGTGGTCCGGTTCGCGCCGGACGCGATCGGCAACACGTCGGCCAGGAGCCCGGCCGCCGCAGCATAGGGCACGAGCGACACCCAACGTGCTTCCAGGTAGAGCCGTTCGGGTGCGACATGGTTGGAAATCAGATCGCGAAGCGGCGACACGGTGGCCGGGCCGTCCGTAGTCTGGCACGGGCAGCGGTGCAGCCGCGGACTGTTCAGCTCGACATCGCCATAAAGCGTGCGGAACACGAGCGGGTAGCTGCCCTTGCTGCGACGTTGTTCGCCACAGGCCGGGCAGCACCGACGTCGCTGCGACCAGGTTGCTGCCTGAGCCGGAACCGTCCGGGCTTGGATGGCCGCCAGCATTGCTTTGCCCTCGGCGATCGAGAGGCCGAGGTCTTCCGGGCGCTCGGTCGCCTTTTCAAATGCGGCCACTTCCTCGGCGGGGCCGATGGCGCCATCGTCGTCGGTGATCTGGAGCAGGATGCTGACACGCATGGGCGGCCTCCGGTGCCGGGTGAAACGGACGAGCTTTCCACAATCACCGGACTGGAAAACTGAGGGCCGGTTCGGCACCCCGGCTCGGGCCTATTCTGGTCCATACGGGGCATCGAGGGCCATTGGCTTGCACTCCGGACACAATCAAGCAAACTGGACCATGGCTTCCATCAAGCGTGCCGCTGCCGCCGTTGCCGCCATCCTCGTCCGCGAGGGCATCGACTACGCGCAGAGCAAGGCGGTGTTCAAAGCCGCCCGGGAGAGGGCCGGCCTGCGTGCCTCGTCCGAACGCCGCGGCGGCGTGGACCGGCTAACGGTCGAGGAGGAATTGCGTTTCCTGGACCAAGCCTACGCCCAGGACGGCAGGATCGGGCTGATGCTGCAAACCTTGCTGGGGCGGAAGGCCCATCCGCGTAAAAGTGCACGGTAGCGGTATTGCACGCAAAGTGATGGGTCGGTTTAGCGGCGGCTGGGAAGCCGGCTGCCGAGAAGTGCCTGAAGACCGAGCTCGACGTCGCTCATGCCCATGACGCGTTCGATGGTGCCTTTGCGTAGTTCGCGGGCCAAAGCGAGGATGTCCGCGGTCGCGGCGCGTAGGTGCCCGTTCTGCGCCTCCATCCGGTCCAGCTCGCGCGCCAGGTCCTCTGACGGTCTTTCGGTCTGCCAGCGGCTGATCTGCTGGGTGTAAATGTCGACGAACTGCAGCTGCTCAGTGTGGACGTGCTCGACCCGGTCGAGAGTGGCGTCGTCGAGCACGTGTGGGCGCACCCGTGCCTCGGCCAACGTTTCGAGGTGCTCGCGCGTGTCGTCCAGCGTGCCGTCGATCATGCTGGCGATCAGCGGCATCTCGCTGATCGGCTGCCAGTTCACCGGGTTTTTGTGCGGCATGTGGGCTCCTTGCTCAGGCCATGACGGGTTCGGGCGCCGCCTCGGCACGCCTGCGGGGTGACTGGAAGTAGCTGCCGTTCGGGATGACGTGAGCGTGCATCAGGGGTGAGACGCGGGCGAGGTCCTCGTCGCGCACCTCGTGGCCAGCGGCGCGGAGCTGGCCCGTGATGCGTGCGATGTGCACCGTGTTCCAGACCAGCACGGCGTTGGAGAGCAGGCTGAGGCAGCTGGCCTTGTTCATCACCTCTTCGTAGTCGCCGGAGCGGAAGCCGCCCTGGTTGGCGAAGAACAGCGACTTGGCGAGGATGTGGCGGAACTCGCCTCGGTTGAGCTGCAGCTGGATGGCGTCGCGCAGCGGGGCCTCGTGGATATAGCGCAGGATGTGCAGCGTCTTCATCAGGCGCCCGAGCTGGGTGAGAGCGCCGGCGAGGCGGTCCGAGGCGTTCGCGTTGGCCAGGCGCTGCATGACAACATGAGCCGGGGTCAACCGGTCCTTTAATGACGCCACGAGCCGCACGAGCTGGTCCCACTGCTCGATGACGAGTTCGACGTTGATCCGGCCTCGCAGCAGCGGCTGCAGCGCGCCGTAGTCAGCGTCGCGGTCTATGCGGCTGAGCACCTGGTCGGGCAGGTCCTTCAGCCGCGGCATGAAGGCGATGCCGAGGAGCGCGCAGAGGCCGAACAGGTGCTCGGTGAACCCGTGCGTGTCGGAGGTATGTTCCCGGATGGCCAACGCGGTTTCGTTGTCGAGGATGCCGCCGAGCACGTAGCCGGCCTCGCGCGGCGTACACGAGATCGCCTGGGTGGCGTAGACGCTGTGCTGGTCGGAGGTGTGGGTGTACAGCTGGAGCACCCGGTCGTAATAGCCGAAGTAGCGCGGGTAGACGCTGCCGAGCAGGCTGTCGCGTTCCACCGCGAAGCGCTGGCCGTCGGAGGAGGACCGGCTGCCGTTGCCCCAGACGCCGCTGAGCTTCAGGCCATGGTGGTGGTCGACCAGGACGGCGTTGGCCGCCTTGAGCGTGGCATCGCGCAGGAACCATCGGCTGGTGTCCTGCAGCGCATCGGCGGTGAGGCTGTCGACGCTGTGGCTCATGGCGGCGAGGCCGAGGTTGGTGCCGTGCGCGATCAGGGTGGCGAGCAGCGAACGGTGCGGGTCGCCGCCGCGCGGCTGGTATCCCCCAAGCGGCTGGAAGGCGCGGGTGAAGCCGCACCACTCGTCGACGTCCTGCAGCAGGTCCTCGATCCGCACGCGCGACAGGCTGGCGCCGATGGTGGCGCGCAGCTCTCGCAGCGCGGGCGGGATCAGCAGTGCGTCGCGCTGTTTGAGCTTGAGCCGGCCATTGCGGACGGCGGCGAAGCGATTGCTGGGCAGGCCGCGTTGCACGGCGCGCGCGGCGCGGTCGAGTTCTACGCCGAGTCGGGCTAGGAAGGTCTGCCCGTCGGTTGGCAGGTCGAGGCGCTGGTAGGCCTGCTCGCGGGTCTGCTGCCAGCTTCTGTCATCATAGACCAGGTTCCAGAACGAGACGTGGTCGCGGCTCTGCGCCAGGAACAGGCTGCCGGCGCGGAGCGCATCGCGGACGGCGAAGGCGAGCGAGATCTCCCAGATGGCGCGGTCGAGCTTGCCGTCGCTGACGAGATAGGACCGCCAGTCCGTCTGGACGAAGCTGTGCGGGTCATCGGTCGTGAGCGGGCCGCGGGTTCCGGCATCCAGTGCGCGCAGGCTCTCGACAGCCCGGAGGAGGGTTTCACTTCCGGCCGCGGCCTGGAACGGCAGGGCGAAGAAGGCTGGCAGGTATTGGCGCAGCGTGCCGTAGCGCGCGAGCATGGCGTCGAGATGGCCGCGCGTTTCCAGCCGCTCGTAGGCCCGGCAGGCGATCGCCGCCTCGATCAGCGCCGGCGGGTTCTGCGTGTCGCGGAACGTGGAGACGGTTTGCGCGCCGTCGGCCGCCACCAGTGCATCCACGGCGCCGAGCACGCGGTGTAGCCCGTCACGGGCGCGGCGGCGCAGGATTTTGCGCCGTTTCTCGACCGACGTGCGCGCCCTGCGGTTCATGCCGGTCAGGAACAGGTCGTTCATCTCCACGATCTGGTCGAGCAGCGTCTTGCGGGCCTCGACGAGATAGCAGGCGACGAGCGCGTCGCGCTTCGGCTTGGCAAAGCGCCGGAGGTCGCCGGCATCGTAGCGGCGCCCGAGTTGGCCGAGCTGGCGGATGATTTGCGGGTCGAGATCGCCGAGGTCTGCGCCGCCGCCGAGCAGGTCCTCGATCAGGCGCAGGCGGACGATGTCGCCCTTGATCACCGCGGCGTTGGCCGACTTCGGGTAGTCCTTGAGCCGGAACAAGCTGGACCGCGCGTCGCCTTCCGGCACCTCGACCAGCAGGTCGATGGCTTCGCGTAGGAATGACGGCAAGCGGATCGAGACTGTCTCGTACAGCTGGGTCGTGGCCTGTGTCACCTCGGCCGTGACCAGCCGTTCAAGCGTGCTAGCGGCCGGCAGCATGACATGCCAGTCGCGCAGCTTGCCCTCGGCGCGCACCATGAGCTCGGCGACGGTGCGGCCCTCGATGGCGCCCTGACGCAGCCAGTTCCGCAGATCCATGGCAGTTCCGCTGTCGAAGCTGCGCAGATCGAGGTGGCGACGGATGCGCAGCGCTTGGGCCCGTTCCGTTTGCGACCGGCCCGGCCGATCGAGGAACAGCACGGGCGCCAACCCGAGCTGGCGCGACAGGTGGTTGACGATCTTGATTGGGGCCTGCCGGTAGTCGTCAAGGAAGCGGCCGTGCGCGCGCAGCATGCAGAGCTGGACGGCGAAGCGGCGGCGGTGGTCGGGGCCGCGGCACTCGGCGATCACGGCCAGGTCCGCAGGCGTCAGGCTCCAATGCCGGGCCAGCTCGTCCTCGCTCGGGTCGAGGGGCCCGTTCATCGGCCGCTTGGTGTCAGCGGCAGCAGCCGGGGATTATCCGTCGACATTAAGGTGCGAGCGCTCCAGGTCGGCCGCGAGGTCATCACGGGATGGTCGCGTATAGACGGCGGTGGTGTCGAGCGACTCGTGGCCGAGCAGGCTGGCGAGTTCGACCAGCTTGCCGGGGTTGTCGCGCAAGTAGCCGAGCGCGAAGGTGTGGCGCAGCGTGTGCGCCGAGACGGGCACGCGCGTGAGCCGGGCGCGGCGGGCCAGGCTGGCAATGACGGCCTGGATGCTGCGCACCGGCATCGCCGTCTCTCGGCTGCTGGTGAACAGCGCGGTCCTGCCCGACGCCCCGCGCTGTTCGAGATGCTGCTTGAGCGCGCGCCGCCCGGTGGCGTTCAGCGGCACGTCGCGGGCCTTGAGTCCTTTGCCTTGGCGGATGCGGACGCTGCCGGAGCGGTCGCTCATGCTGACATCGGCGACCGTCAGCGCCGCAACCTCGCCGATGCGCAGCCCGGCCTGCAACATGATCTGCACCAGCGCATAGTTCCGTGCCGCCAAGCCGTGGGAAGAGGCGCCGGCGGCGCGCAGCAGAGCGTGGGTTTCGACATCCGTCAGGCCAACTGGCTGGCGGTTGCGGACGGTGCGCATCGGCCGGACGTTGCCGGCGGCGTCGGCGCCCAGCGCGCCGGTCCCGCGCGCCCACCGGCACAGCCGGCGTAGGGCATCCAGCCGGCGGTTGACCGTGGCCGGCCGGCGCCCGGCGGCGACCATATGCTGGCGGTAGGCGATCAACTCGTACTCGGCCAAGCCTTCGATGGCGAACGGCTTGTCCTGGACGGTGCGGTGCCAGGCGAGAAAATGCCGCAGATCGTAGCGGTAGCCGCGCAGCGTCGCCGGCGCGAGGTCGTCATGGGCCAATTTGGCGAGGAACGGGACCATCCAGCCCGGTTCGACGGGGGAGGTGGCCGGCGCTGCTGGTATTGCACGCAAAGTCATCCCCCCCCCCGTTAGACCCCCTGTTT
>JAABUS010009124.1_pt1 | contig 10574 bp, 11 predicted proteins | sample 5560161 | NCBI WGS metagenome assembly JAABUS01 (sample SAMN10711885, study PRJNA513376) | rock metagenome | isolation source: Antarctica rocks | place: Antarctica: Victoria Land, Trio Nunatak nord | collected 2016-01-04
GGAGGTCGAGCGCCGCCTCGAGGCGGGGGTGACGGGCTGGGGGGACGAGCTCAGCGCCGACGCGGGCGAGACGCTCGCCGCGGGAGGGAAGCGGATGCGGCCGCTCCTCGTCCTGCTCTGCGCCGGGCCCGACTCCGGGCCCTCCGCGGTCCGGGCCGCTACCGCGATCGAGCTGGTCCACATGGCGACGCTCGTGCACGACGACATCCTCGACGCGGCGCCGCTGCGGCGTGGAGTGCCGACCGTCGTCGCCAGCTCCGGCCGCGACCGCGCGGTGGCCACGGGCGACCTGCTCTTCTCGCGCGCCTTCGCCGAGCTCGCCGCCGGCGGCGAGGACGCCTCGCGACAGGTCGAGCTGCTCGCCCGCGCCTCGGTGGCCCTCGCTCGCGGCGAGCTCGCGCAGCGCCAAGATGCCTTCGACCCCGGGGTGAGCGTCGAGCGCTACCACCTGCGCTGCCAGCTCAAGACGGGCGCCCTGTTCGAGTGCGCCTGCGTGATCGGCGTGGAGCGGGAGGCTGGGGAGGGAGAGGCGCTGATCGCCTTCGGACGCGAGATCGGCCTCGCCTTCCAGCTCCTCGATGACGTCCTCGACGTCCTCGGCCCGCCGGAGCGCACGGGCAAGGCCCGCGGCACCGACCTCCTCGACGGCACGGTGACCCTGCCGTTCATCCTCGCCCGCGCGCGGGACCCGGAGCTGGCCGAGCTCGACCTGCGCGCCCTCGATGCGGCGGGCGCGGAGCAGGTCTGCGAGCGGATCGCCGCCACCGGGGCGCCGGAGGAGGTCCGCGCCGATGCCGCCGCGCGAGTCGAGGCCGCGAAGGCCCAGCTGCGCGCGTCGGGGCTGCGCGAGTCGGAGCTCGAGCTGCTGGAGCTCGTCGCCGACGGGGTGGTGCAGCGCTACAGCTAGCGCCGCCGAGCTGTCCCGCCGCCTAGAAGTCCTCAGGCAGGATCAGGTCGCCGCTGAGCGCGAGGTTGAAGCGCTCCAGCTCCTCTTCCATGTTGGAGCGCTGCAGGCGCCGCAGGTCCGCGACGAGGGAGTCGGTCGCCGCGTCGAGCACGGCGTCGAAGCGGTCGAGGACCGATTGCTCATAGGTGCCGGCCCGCTCCCACTCGCACTCGGGGCAGCGCAGCTCCACGCGCCAGCGGCACGCGTCGACGGGACCCCACTCGACGGGGTAGACGAGGCCCGACCCGCAGGCTGGGCAGATGTGCAGGTCCGCGTGCTGCCCGGCGAGCCGGCCCTGGCTCGCCGGCGCCGCCAACGGACGCATCCGCTCATCCCCTGTCTCGTTTCTCGGCATCGCTGATCCTCCACGGCGCGTATCGGGGGAGGTCGGGCAAAGGTGAAGTGCGGTGCGGGTGTCTGGACGCCCGTCCACCCCGCCCGCATCGCGGATCCCGGCGAGGGCAGGCCGTAGACTCCGCGCCGCGATGGTGCTCAGCGACCGCACAATCCGGGCCGAGATCGAGGCCGGCAGGATCGCCTTCGACCCCTACGACCCCTCGCTGGTGCAGCCGTCGAGCGTCGACGTGCGGGTCGATCGCCAGTTCCGCGTCTTCCACAACGCCCGCCATCCCTACATCGACGTGCGCAAGGAGATGGAGGACCTGACCGAGCTGGTCACCGTCCCGGGCGACGAGCCGTTCATCCTCCACCCCGGCGAGTTCGTGCTCGGCCAGACGCTCGAGCGGGTTCGGCTCCCGGACGACCTCGTCGCCCGCCTGGAGGGCAAGTCGAGCCTCGGGCGCCTCGGCCTGCTGATCCATTCGACGGCCGGCTTCGTCGACGCCGGATTCGAGGGCAACCTGACGCTCGAGCTCTCCAACGTCGCCAACCTGCCGATCACGATCTACCACGGCATGCCGATCGGCCAGATCTCCTTCATGCGGATGGACGCTCCGGTCGAGCACGCCTACGGCTCCGACGAGACCGGCAGCAAGTACCAGGGGCAGGGCGAGCCCACGGCAAGCCGCTTCTTCCTCAACTTCAAGGACGACGAGCCCGACTCCACCGGCTGACTGGGCTTCCCCGGTGGGGCGGCTTCGTGCGAGGTGGCCGCGGGCGCTCGCTACCATGGGCGCATGCCAAACATCGGCCCTCTCGAGCTGGCAATCGTCGTGATCATCGCGCTGGTGATCTTCGGCCCCAAGCGGCTGCCCGAGCTCGGTCGCTCGCTCGGCGACGGGATGCGCGAGTTCAAGTCGTCGATCACCGGAGAGGACAAGGACGACGACGATCCCCCGGAGATCGAGAACGGCGTCGAGGAGCCCCCGGTCGAGGCCGAGCCGACGCCGACCGCGGTCGCCGAGGCCGACACCGAGGCCCAGACCACCCCCGCCGCCGACCGCCCGAGCTCCTGAGGCGCCCCGCGCTCGGGGCTGGGGCTCGACCCGAACATTGGCGCGGGTAAAGGCAGCGGGCTTCGAGGATCGCCTGACGCTCGTCGAGCACCTCGACGAGCTTCGCAGCCGGGTGATCTTCAGCGGAGTCGCGCTGCTGATCGTCTCCGCGTTCTGCTTCTGGCAGAACGCGGCGCTGCTCGACATCGCCAACGGGCCGCTGCCCGACACCACCGAGCCGCTCACCTTCTCGCCGACCGAGCCATTCCTGACGACCCTGACGCTCGTTCTCTACAGCGCGATCCTGATCACGCTGCCGCTCCTGCTCTACCAGGCCTACGCCTTCATCCTCCCCGCGCTCACCCCGCGGGAGAAGAAGACGATGCTGCCGATGCTGCTGATGGTCCCGGTCCTGTTCATCGCCGGGGTCGTCTTCGCCTACTTCATCGTCGTGCCGGCGGCGATCAAGTTCCTCCTCAACTTCAACGACGACCAGTTCAACATCCAGATCAGGGCGCGCGAGTACTACTCGTTCTTCTCGCTGGCGTTGATCTCGGTCGGGGTGCTGTTTCAGATCCCCGTGGGCATCCTGGCGGTGACGCGGCTTGGGATCGTCACCCCCCAGCAGCTCGCCAAGAATCGCCGCTACGCCGTGCTGATCATCGCGGTACTCGCGATGCTGCTCCCCGGCACCGACCCGGTGACGATGCTGATCTCGATGCTGCCGCTGATCGTGCTCTTCGAGCTCAGCCTGATCCTCGCCCGGGCGATGGGCACGCCCGGCGAGGAGGAGCCGCTGAGCGAGGGAATCGGCGAAGACGAGGGGGAGGACGAGGGCAGCGAGCAGGCCCCCGAAGAGGGGGGCGATGGCAGTGAGGAGGCCCCCGCGACGGCACCCGAGCCCCGCCCGCCCCCGGCGGACGAGGGATAGGCTTTCCGGATGCTCTTCGAGCTCGGCGGAAAGCGCAAGCGGGTCGTCCAGGTCGTCTTCGCCCTGCTCGCCGCCATGTTCGCGATCACCTTCGTCGGGCTCGGCGTCGGCAGCAGCGCCAGCGGCGGGCTCTTCGACGCCATCGGCATCGGCGGCAACAGCACGAGCACCGACGCGAACCCCGCCTACGACCGCCAGATCGACCGCGCTGAGGAGACCCTCGCCACGACCCCCGACGACGAGCAGGCGCTCCTTACCCTCGCCCGCACGCACTTCTTGAAGGCGCAGGACGCGCTCGAGCGCAACGACCGGAATGAGCCGGTGGCGTTCACCGACGAGTCCCTGAGCGAGTACCGCGAGGCGATCGACGCCTGGGAGACCTACCTGGCGACGAAGCCGCAGAAGCCCGACGACGGCGTCGCGCCCCTGATCGGCCAGGCCTACGGTTACCTGGCGAGCGAGGCGACGAGCACCGAGGAGCTCCAGAGCAGCCTCGACGGAACACTCGAGACCGCCCGGATCGTCGCCGAGGCGAGGCCGAGCGTGGGGAGCCTGACGCAGCTCGCGGCCGCCGCCTATCTCGCGGGGGACACGAAGACCGCCGATCAGGCCTCCAAGGACGCGCTCGCGGAGGCGACCGACCCTGACCTGCGGAAGCAGGTCAAGTCTCAGCTCACGAGCGCCAAGGCGCAGGGCAAGCAGGTGCGGGCGTCGATCGAGCAGGGCGCCCTGCAGGAGAAGCAAGCGGAGAAGGCCAACGCCCCCGACGAGTCGCAGCTCGAGAACCCCCTCGGCGGCTTCGGCGGCACTCCCGCCCCGGCGACGCCGCTCCCGGGCGCCGCTCCGGGAGGCACCGCTCCGCTGCCCGGCGGAACGCCTCCCCCCACTCCCTGACCCTCGTCCGTCTCACGTGGCCGGTGAACGGCCCCTCGCTACCATGCCGAGCCCGGGCCATTAGCTCAGTTGGTAGAGCAGGAGACTCTTAATCTCAAGGTCGTTGGTTCGAGCCCAACATGGCCCATCGGGTCCGTGGACCGCCGGGTGGTTTCGTGCTCCCGCCGGGCCCGCCTGCGAGAGGTGGGCTGACTCAGGGGGCTGAGGAGGGGAGCCGGGGGCGTAAGCGGCCGCAGAAGGTGGACATCCCCCTCCGCCCCGCGTGGGGTGTGCCACCTTAGGTTGCTCCCACGGCGACGAACGTGGACATGGCCCTCCCGAGCCGAGGGGTGTGCCACCCTTCTCGACCACCTGTGGAGGAGCGGCAAGCGCTTCTCAGCCAGGAAGCAGTCCGCCGCCGACCGAGGTTCGCGGGGGGCCGGGCAACGAGAACGTGTGAGCCGGGCGGCTAGCTGCGCGCGGAGCCGGATACCTGGTAGGCCAGGTACCAGGCGAGGTGGCGGACGACGCCCAAGCCGGCCACAGCGGGAACGAGAAGCCGCTTCACGAGGGTGAAGCCTACCGCTTCGACAGGGCGTCAAGTCCCTCCCGAGGCGCATCCGGGGGCGCCCGGAGCGCGCCATAGACTGAGCCGATGCGGATCGGCATCGTCGGCCTCGGCTACGTCGGCCTGCCTCTTGCCGTGGCTTTCGGGGAGGCGGGCCACGACGTCATGGGCCTGGACACCGACGCCGAGCGGGTGGAGAGGCTGGGCCGTGGGGAGAGCGACATCGAGGACGTCACCTCCGAGCGCCTGCGGGCGCTCGCCGCGCGCTTCTCGGCGAGCACCGATCCGGCGGCCCTCGCTGACTGCGACGCGATCCTCATCTGCGTGCCCACGCCGCTGCTCTCCCAGCGCGAGCCGGACCTCGGCTACGTGCGGGCATCGGCCGCGGCGATCGCCCCGGTCCTGCGCGAGGGCCAGCTCGTCGTGCTCGAGTCGACCACCTATCCCGGGACCACGCGGGAGGAGCTGCTGCCGGTGCTCGAGCAGGGCGGGCTGAGCGTCGGCACCGACTTCCACCTCGCCTACTCGCCGGAGCGGATCGACCCCGGTCGCAGCGAGCACACGATCGCCGAGACCCCGAAGGTCGTGGGCGGGATCACCGAGGCCTGCGCCGACCGTGCGGTCGCCCTCTACGAAGAGGTTTGCAACGAGGTCGTGCGCGTCTCCTCCCCGGAGGCGGCCGAGCTCTCCAAGCTCCTCGAGAACATCTTCCGCTCCGTCAACATCGCGCTCGTCAACGAGCTCGCCCAGCTCACCGACAGGCTCGGGATCGACATCTGGGAGGTGATCGATGCCGCCTCCTCGAAGCCGTTCGGCTTCATGCGCTTCGAGCCGGGCCCGGGCATGGGCGGCCACTGCCTGCCCGTCGACCCCTTCTACCTCGCCTACAAGGCCCGCCAGCACGACTTCTACACCGAGTTCGTCGAGCTTGCTGGCAAGATCAACCAGTCCCACCCGCTCTTCTGCGTGCGCAAGATCGAGCATGCTCTCAACGGCGCCGGCAAGTCGGTTCAGGGCTCGCGCGTGTTGATCTGCGGCGTCTCCTACAAGGCCGGCGTCGCCGACCTGCGCGAGGCGCCGGCGCTGAAGATCATCCGCCACCTGCGCGAGCTCGGGGCCGAGATCTCCTACCACGACCCCCTCGTGCCGGCGCTCGAGGCCGAGGGCCTGCGCTCGGTCGAGCTCGCTCCGGCCGTGGCCGACGCCGACGCCGTCGCGATCGTCACCGCCCACCGCGAGATCGACTACCCGGAGCTGATCGCCGCCGCCCAGCTCGTCGTCGACTTCCGCGGCGTCTCCCGTGACCTGGACGCCGCCAACGTGGTGCGCCTGTAGAGATGCGGTGGGTTCCCCAGCTCACCCGCCGCCGTCGCCGTGAGCGCGCCGACCGGCTGACGCTCCTGCTCGCGGCCAGCGCCGTCGGCACGAGCAGCGCGGTGATCGCGGGGGAGTTCCAGCGCCGCTTCCGCCGCCGCCTAGCAGCGGCCCACCCCGAAGAGGAGACGCCGACTCTTCCCGAGAGCCCGGTCGAGGCGATCCAGCTCGCGGGGCAGGCATCCCAGGACACCCTCGTCGTCGCGATCGAGGGCTACAACGCCGCATCGCGCCCGGAGACCGCCCTCTTCAACCTGTTCTCGGGCTTCGTCGGTGCCTTCGCCTGGGCCCGGCTCTCCACGACGGGCATCCGCGGCGGCTGGTGGCCGCTCGGCAACGTGGAGCTCGGCGGCCGCCACATCCACCACTACGTCCCCGGCATCGGCCTCGCCTTCCTCTCGGGGGCGATCGCGATCGTCACGGAGAGCCGCGAGCTCGAGACCGCGCTCGCGGTCCCGTTCGGGATCGGCGCCGGGCTCACCTTCGACGAGGCGGCGCTGCTGCTCGACCTCCGCGATGTCTACTGGCTGCCCCAGGGGGTGCTCAGCATCCAGGCGTCGCTCGGGATGGCGTCGGTCCTCGGGGCCACCATCCTCGGCATGCGGATGATGCAGCGCGGCGAGCGCCGCGGCGAGCAGCGGGGCCTGATCCCCGACGCGGGCGCCGCCTTCGCCTAGCCCTCGGCTGGCTCGGGGTCTCGAGCGCCGTCGCGCCCGACGCGATAGCGCGCGTAGAGCTCGCTCTCCTCCCGCAGCAGCCACTCGAGCTCGAGCGCGATTGCGCCCTCGGGAACGCCGCTGAGCAGCCCGGGGCCCTGGCCCCCGGCGAGCAGCGGGCCGCGCGTGACGAAGAGCTCGTCGACGAGCCCGGCGGCGACGAGCTGTCCGTGCAGGCGCGGCCCCCCCTCGCAGAGCAGGGCGCGGATGCCGCGCTCGGCGCGTAGGTGGCGGACCATCTCGGCGACGTCGACGGCATCGCGGTGGCGGACGACCCGCACCGGCGTCGCGGTCGGCGGCGGCTCCCGCTCGGAGGAGGTGAAGATCAACACCCGGCCCGCTCCGCAGGTGAAGAGCCCGGCGTCCCACGGCAGATCGAGGCTGGCGGAGACGAGGACCGCGAGCGGGTCGTGGGGGAGCCCGCGCCGCTCCCGCCGGGCGCGCTTGCTCGCGTCGGGGATCAGGCGGCCGTAGCGCTCGACCCGCATCGTCGCCGCGCCGACCATGACCGCGTCGGCGCCGGCGCGCAGGCCCATCAGCATCTCGATGTCGGTGCGCGAGCCGAGCGTGCCGGCTCGGCCCTCGAGCGTCGCGTGCCCGTCGACCGAGAGGACGAAGTTGGTGTACGTGTAGGGCCGCTCGGCGCCGGCCAACGCCCCAGGGTTGAAGCCGGAGAGCTGCGCCGCGACCGTGGTCTCACCGGGATCGGGGAGGAGGCGCTCCAAGTCAACCTTCGGGGGGGAGTCGATGGATCATGCGCGGTTCATGATCTCCCGTCCCGCAGCACCCAACGGTCCGGCGGAGGCGGACGCGAAGCGGAGCCATCTCGGTTCATGATCTCCCGTCCCGCAGCACCCAACGGTCCGGCGGAAGCGGACGCGAAGCGGAGCATTCCGCCGGAGTTATTCAGCAGCCGAGCCTCTTGGCCGCGTCGCGAAGGTTCTTGACCTCGGTCGTCGGCTTCTTCTGGGTGCTGTCGAGCTTCGTCCCGCGCCGGTTGATCCAGATCACGGGGACGCGCATCTTGATCAGCGGCTCGACGTCGGTGTAGTGGCCGCTGGTGATGTGGACCCAGCCCTTCTTCTTGCCGATCCGCCGCGCGCACTCCTTGAAGTGGGCGGGCTCAGGCTTGTAGGAGCGCACCTGCTGGGCGGTGACGACGAGATCGAGCTCGGTGCGCAGGTGGCGGCGCGAGATCCCGAGCAGCTTGTCGTCGATGTTCGAGACGATCCCGATGTTGTACTTCTGCTTGAGCCGGTCCATCGCGGCGTTCGCCTCGCGGAAGGGCTGCCAGCTCGAGATCGAGTCCGGCAGGAACTGGGCTCGCGAGGGCTCGAGGCTCCAGCCGACCTCACCGGCGGCCTTGACCGCGGCACGGCGGAGAACCTCGGCGTAGAGCTCGTAGGAGCCGCCCATGACCTCGTACTGGAGCTCGTAGAAGCGCATCAGCAGCGCCTTCATGTCGAGCGTCAGGCCATCCTCGGCAGCGAGCTCTTGAAATGCCTCGCTGATCCCCTTGTCCCAGTCGATCAGGGTGCCGTAGCAATCGGTGGTCACCCATTCGATCTCGCTGCGCTTCGGTAGGGGCATGAGGGCGGGGCATTATGGCAGCCGCGCCGCGCGCCGCATTCTCGGCGCGTGGAGGGTCGGACTCAGCCCGTGGGAGCCGTCGGGTCCTGGTTGGCGAGCAGCAGGTCGAGGAACTGGCCCACCTCGGTCCGCTGGGCCTGGGCGGCTCGCATCGGCTGCTTCGGATGCACGGTGTAGACGTTGCGCCGCCCCTCGCGCGTCCGGCTGAGGTAGCCCTCCTCGACCAGCTCGGTGACGATCCTCTGCGCCGCGCGCTCGGTGATGTCGAGCGTGGAGGCGATGTCGCGCAGCCGCACCCGTGGATCCTGGGTGATCACCATCAGGACCCGCGCGTGGTTGGTGATGAATGTCCAGGTGCTCATCGACGGTCAACCCTTCCAGATCGTCATCGGTCAGGTGGAGGTACCCCCAGCCCTGCCGGGTAATCCCTCGAAGGGGCCGTCGACCGCGCCGGCGGGCGTGGGATAGGCTGCGCGCCGCCCCCGATGGACCTCCTCGAATACCAGGGAAAGCAGCTCTTCGCCCGCGCCGGCGTTCCCGTTCCCGAGGGTGAGGCCGCCGCCGACGTCGACTCCGCCGTCGCGGCCGCCGACCGCATCGGCTACCCGTGCGTGATCAAGGCCCAGGTGCAGATCGGCGGCCGGGGCAAGGCCGGCGGGATCAAGGTCGCCAAGGACGCCGAGGAGGCGCGCGCCCACGCCGAGGCGATCATCGGCATGGACATCCGCGGGCCGCGCGGGGAGGGCCCGTTCACCGTTCGCGAGGTCTGGATCGAGGACGCCTCCGAGATCGACGCCGAGTACTACGCCTCGATCATCCTCGACCGCTCCGAAAAGAAGGCCCTTGCGATCCTCTCGCGGATGGGAGGGATGAACGTCGAGGAGATCGCCGAGAAGGATCCCGGGGCCCTCGTCAAGCGCCACATCGACCCCGAGGCCGGGCTGTCCCTCGATGACGCTCGCCAGCTCGTGGTCGACGCCGACATCGACGACGACGTCGTCGACGGGGTCGCGCAGGCGATGGTCAAGCTCAACGAGGCCTTCGACGAGTTCGACGCCACGCTGATCGAGGTCAACCCGTTGATCGTGACGGCCAAGCGCGAGGTGGTCGCCCTCGACGCGAAGGTCACGATCGACAACTCCTCGATGTTTCGCCACGAGGACCTGGCCGGCCTCGAGGATCCCTCCGACGACGATCCGCAGGAGCGGATGGCGAAGGAGCGGGGGCTCACCTACGTCAAGCTCGACGGCAACGTCGGCATCCTCGGCAACGGTGCCGGGCTCTGCATGTCGACGCTCGACGTGGTCGCGATCGCCGGCGGCGAGCCGGCGAACTTCCTCGACGCCGGCGGCGGCTCGAAGGCCGAGGCGATCGTCGACGCGCTCGAGGTGATCACCTCCGACGAGAAGGTCACGGGCGTGCTGTTCAACATCTTCGGCGGGATCACCCGTTGCGACGAGGTCGCCAAGGGGATCATCGAGGCCTACGAGCGAGTCGACATGGACGTGCCGCTCGTCGTCCGCCTCGACGGGACGAACTCCGAGGAGGGCCTGCGGCTGCTGAAGGAAGCGGACCTGGACGGCCTCGAGGTGTCGGCGACGATGCTGGGCGCGGCCGAGCGGGTCGTGGAGCTGGCGAATGCCTAGCGTGCAGACCGGCGAAGGCGCGCCCTGATGTCGATCATCGTCGGCAACGACACCAAGCTCTGCGTGAGCGGCCTCACCGGGCGGGAGGGCTCCTTCCACGGGCTGCGCAACCGCGACTACGGCACCGAGCTCGTCGCGGGAGTCACCCCGAAGAAGGGCGGCCAGGACGTCGAGGGCGTCCCGATCTTCGACACCATCAAGGAGGCGGTCGACGAGCGCGGCGCGAACACGTCGATGATCTTCGTCCCCGCGCGCTTCGCCGCGGCCGCGATCGACGAGGCGATCGACGCGGGGATCGAGACGGTGATCGCGATCACCGAGGGCATCCCGGTGCACGACATGCTCCGCACCTACTGGAAGGCGAAGGACGCGGGGGTGCGGCTGATCGGCCCCAACTGCCCCGGCGCGCTCTCTCCGGGCAAGGCGAACGTCGGGATCATCCCGGCGCAGTTCTTCGAGCGGGGCTCGATCGGGGTCGTCTCGAAGTCGGGCACGCTGACCTACCAGATCGGCAACGAGCTCAAGCAGGCCGGCCT
>JAABUS010009125.1_pt1 | contig 10573 bp, 8 predicted proteins | sample 5560161 | NCBI WGS metagenome assembly JAABUS01 (sample SAMN10711885, study PRJNA513376) | rock metagenome | isolation source: Antarctica rocks | place: Antarctica: Victoria Land, Trio Nunatak nord | collected 2016-01-04
AGGTTTCACATTCTACCATCGGGGATTAGCTCGTTTAATTGTGACCAGTGCCGGACATGTGGGACCAGCTTACCCGTGCGAATGCGTGACGCTGCGGATTGCGACACTCCGAGTGCTCGGGCAACGTCTGCGGTGGTCAGGTCGGCGAGTAATGGGACGGTGTCCCGGAGGTACGCTGCCCGGTCTACGGGTTCCCTTCCGTGCTCGGTTTCCCATCGGATGGTTTCGGCCCGGTTGGCGGCTATCCCGGCGGCCCGTTTCTGCCGGGCGCTGTCACTGGTGATCCGCTCCCGCCAGTTGTCGCCTCGGGCGGTAACGCTCGCGTCGGCGAGCTGACGTCGGCGCTGCTCGGGCCGGCAGTCCGCGCATACCTTCCGGGCGGCGCCGGTGAGGGTTCGCCCGCAGTGCTCGCAGTGGCGGTCGACCCGCGCGGTCCCGGCGAGTGCGACGGTTCGGGCGACGGATCGTGCCCTGCGTCCGGGCTGTCCGGCGGCGATCCGGGTCGAGTTTGTGAGCGGGGTCCGTGTCCGGATCTTCCCGGTGGCGCTGTCGGCGAGTGTGGCGGCGACGTGTTCGACGACGGGTCCGACTATCTGTCCCCATCCGGTCATGGATTCGGTGAGTGGATGGGTGACTGTTTCGGTGAGCCGGCATTGCCCGTCGGATGTTTCGATGAAGTCGACTGGGCCGAACCGGCGCCGGCTGACGAGGTCGAGGATGGTTTGTTCGATTACGGGTCGGAGCGGTTCGAGGATGTCGAGTGCGAGTGAGTCCCGGTGCGCTCGGTCGTGGTGGAGCACACCGAGCGCGGGGTCAAGTCCGAGAGTGGAGCAGGCTCGGCGACATTCTGCCTCACCGAGTGAGTAAGCGTAGTTCAGGAGTGCGTTGACGGGGTCGACGGCACGCCGGTTTGACCGGGACGTCGACAGCGGCGTACTCCTGGCGGTGAAGGTCCGCCAGTGGTCGGGGACTCGGCTGGTCTTTCCGGTGAACATGACGTGGACTCGTCCGGCCCACGCGGCGAAGTAGTCGGCGGCCGCCCGCGATTCGACGTCGAGTATTTCAACTGTGGAGTTGGCCTCGTCGACCGCGGGCAGGTAGTCGGTGACGATCGTTGGGTCGACGTTGAGGCTGGCGAGGTTGTGAGCGTGCCCGGTGAGTTTCCCGGTGATGAGATACCGGGCGATGCTGACGCCGACGTCGGTGGTGGTGGCGAGTGCCTGCGCTCGTCGGAGTCGGGCGTCCCGGTGGTGTGCGGTGGTGGCGACCAGGTCGAGGATCCCATCGTGCCGGGCACAGATTAGGGTTATGCCGGTGTCGGTGAGCCAGCGGATCGCGTCGAGGGTGAGGTTCCCGGTTCGGGAGAGGATGACGAGCCGTCGGACGGTTCGTTGTGCCCGGGTGAGCTGTCGGGTGCGGCGGTGGTCGCCGATTCCGTCGTCGATGACGAGGTGACCGTGATGGACGCGGACACGGACCCCGTATCCGTCGGCGACGAGAACGGCCCGGTGCCGGGTGTCGGAGTAGGTGTCGGCGAGGACGTGTTGCACAGTGTCGAGGTATTTGTCACTGACTGTGTCGGTATTTGGTGTTATTGGCTGGGACGGCACAAGGTCAGTGTGTCATGGTGTGATGGGCACGGAGCATTGTCGAGAGGTTTCGGAGTGCAGGTAATGTGATTTTCCCGTGAGAGTTGCGGTCCGAGGCGATGAGAACGTTTACCGTGAAATAGAGGCATCCGGTGAGAGCCTCGGCAGGGACGTCGAATCCCAGTATTGTCCCGACCGTCATCATCAGTTTCATCCCTTCGGTGACGCGGTCGTCCCAGTCTCTTTCCGTAACCCAGTCCCGGATATCGGCCACACTTTCGAGTCTAATTTGGTAAGCCGAACGGTCGACGATAAGGCCGCTGATGGCTTGAAACGCTTTTGCCATCAGTTCGGGGTCGTCGAGAAAACCACCCGACGACATAACTTTGACGCCCGAACGCATGACATAGATTGCCTTGTCATTGGTACGGTACCGATGATCCTCGGGGTCACGATCGTTGAGTCCACTTTTATGGAATCCGCTGAACACCGATTGGACGATGGGAGGACGTTTACGGTCACCGGGAACGTCCGGAACATTATTCCTCAGAGAGTATGTCCGAAGATCCGCGACTCTTTGGACAGGGTCATCATCATCCGACGGGGATTCAGCGGTATCTATGATGTCAGCGAGGGCGTCGAGATATCGGACGACTCCATCTTTGATGTACTCCGGAAGCATCGTGTGACCGTCCACCGCGAGCTTCAACGGGAGCAGGACATTCGGTAGGGAGTGCCGCCCACGTTTCCGCACCGCCAGTAAGGGTGCGTAGTGCTCGACGAGTCCGTCGGTGACCGAGTCCCCGTCGTGTACCCGGGGCGCCAGTCTGTAATCCCCCGGTTCATAATCCGCCAGCCGTTGAACCTGGCGGATGGTGAACGGTGCGCCCCCCGACCGGAGCCGTTCGGCGGTGAGCGGGTGTCGGTTGACTAGGTCGACGAGGGTCCGCTGGGCGAGGTTCCCTGCTGGTGCTCTGGCCATGGACCCGATCGTACCCGATGGTGCCCGGATCACCCAACCCTCAACGGGCACCGATTGGTGATCTTCCCCCTGGTCATGATCGGTTCCCGTTTATACGGCCAGTGACATTCGGCCGCCCTGTCATCGTGGCAGAACGGGTACCGCGTGATCTTTCCCCTGGTCATGATCGGTTCCCGTTTATACGGCCAGTGACATTAGGGCGACCTGTCACCCTGGCAGGGCAGGACCATTCGGGCCGACACATCACCAACTCTGACAAGGGAGTTACATCATGGTGAAAGACCAGTTCCCGTCGTCCAATTCGACCACGTCGACGTTGATCCAAGGGCGTGCACGCACTGTCTCGTTCGCCCCGGTCATGACCAGGGATCTTCCCCGGACGATCCGCCACGCGGCGTTCCTGAGCGGGCACCGGAACCTTGACCCGATCATCACGGAGGCGCTGACCAGGGCACTCGACCTCGACCTCGGATCCTCACGGTGACCGACGCGACCAAGCATCGGGAGGGGATAACCGATCTAGAACACCTGGTGCCGGTGTGGTGTCGGATCCCCGAAGAACTGATCGTGAAGGTCGAGGCAAGGTCGGCCGAGCTGGGACTCACCGTCGACCAATTCGTGTCACTTGGGATTGCCGCGGTCCTGCCGGACATGATCGCCGAAGGATTACGGCGCCAGGTCTACCGGGACGCGGCGGCCGCGACGTGGCCGGGAGCCCGCGAACGGCAGACCGGCCAGCCGAGGCGCCGGTCGGAAGTCTGCTAGTGAGCACCTTCCGGGACAGGCTCCCGCACCGGCCGATGCGCGGGTGGGTCCGATACGAGGACGAGAGCTGTCATCGGTGCGGCGGCTGGGCCGACCGGGTCGTCGGCGGTGAGCGGCTCTGCTACGTCTGCGGTGAGCGGGCGGAGTCGTCAGCGACGCTGGCTCGGTCCGGGCCGGGCGGGTCACCGTGAAACGAAGAGGCCGCCCCGTGACCAGCGGGACGGCATCCTCGGCAGTGACTACGACTTACCGACGTTGCCCATCATATCGCATTCTCCGAGCTGACCGCTGATGGCCGGCGGTGGTGGGGGCGGTGGCCGGCGCCGCTCGTGGGATTCCCTCTCCCCGGCGTACCGGAAGCGATTGTCGGGGAAGGGTATTACCCGATCCCAGTTCGAGTCGGGTGCGTCGCTGGCCGCGGCGCGTGGGCACGGTCGGACGCCGGAAAGACCGACGCGTGCCGACCGAAAGGCTGAATACGCGAAATATCGGGCGGACCGTGCTTATGCGATGCGTGTTATTACGACCGACGGTGTCCAGGTGTTGTCCGGGATGACAGCGGCCGACAGGTCGATTGTGGGAAGTCACGCCAGCTCGGTCGGTTGGTTCCTCAGTCAAGGTCAGGCCGGATCCCGACTACCATCGTTCGCGGAAACGAAAGTTACCGGGTACACGAAGGAAAGTAAGTATGAAACTGCTGTCACAGTAACTTTAGAAACGAACTTTGACCGATTGGCAGTGTTGCAACGATCCGGTGAACTGGACTTCGTCGATATCTACGTGAGGGCAGCTTGACCGCTCCGAGAAGCACTCGGCACGTAGTCGGCGGAAACCCTGCCGGGAAGGTGGCACGGACCGCCGGTAAGGCCAAGTCTGCCTTTACTCCCGATGAACTAAAGGATTGGAAGCCCAGTGAGTGACACCGACACCGAGGGTGGCTGCATGTTGTGCGGTCGATCATCCGATGAGACGTCTCAGCAGCAGGCTTACACGTTCTCGCAGCTACCGATTACCGGGCGAACTGTCTGCGCCGACTCCCGGGAATGCATCCGGTGGGCAATCGACCACCCTTGACAGTTAAACATATCGTCACCTGTAATACGTTCGACACCCCCCCAACGGTCGAATGGAAGGCACGCGAACCTGACCCGACACTCACGAGAGGTAACTTATGACTACGACCGTCGACACCGCAGCACGCACGATCGAACTTCCGACCGAACTTCCGACCGGACTCCGTAACTACCAACAGACCGCGGTCAATCTGACCGTGGCCGAACTCGTCCGGGCCGGCCGCGCATATCTCAGCCTACCCACCGGTTCCGGTAAATCTCGGATACTCGGCGAACTCGCCAGACTCGACCTGGCCGACTACCTCGACCCGGAACCCGGCACTATTCTGGTGGTCAGTCCGCGCCGGCAGATAACGGCCCAGCTCGCCCACGCACTGGCCGCGGGCACCGGGCACCGCGCCACCACCCTGCCCACTGCGACACCGGGAGGGGACTCGGCCGCCGGCCCGATCGTCGTCGGCGGCGCGGACACCATTCGACGCTGGGCACTTCGCAACGCTGCCCGACCCCGGCTGATCCTCGTTGACGAGGCACACCACGCGACCGCCGAAGGGTGCCGGCGCCTGCTCGGCACCTTCCCGGACGCCCATCGGGTCGGCGTGACCGCGACGCCTTACCGCCACGACGGTGACCAGCTCGACGACGTTCTCGGCCGGTGCGTGATGGTCCGGGACCCGGATCACCAGGACATGGCAGGTGTTCTCGCCCCGGTCGAATGGTCCGCGGTCCGGCTGCCGGTGAACCTCGGCGGCGTGCCCGTCAGTGCTACCAAGTTCGGTCGGGACTACAAGTCGGAAGCGCTCGGTGCGATTCTCACCACCGAGGCCGCGGTCACAGCAACCGTCGCGGGAACCGTCGTGCGAATCGAAGGTCGGTCGACTGTGGTGTTCGCTGCGACGATCGGGCACGCCGATGCACTCGCCACCGCCTACGCCGACGCTGGGTTCCGGGTCGGGCAGATTCTCGGATCGACTCCCGGCCCGGTTCGGGAAAGACTGATCGCAGCTCTCACTCTCGGACCTGCCCACCCGGACGGGCTGGACATCCTGGTCAATGTCACCGCGCTCACCGAAGGATTCGACTGCCCACCCGTCGACGCTCTTGTTATGGCACGGCCGACCCGGTCCGAGCTGCTTTACACGCAGATTCTCGGACGAGGGTTGCGTGTCCATCCGGGAAAGACCTCGTGTGTCGTGCTTGACGTGACCGGTGTCGACGACTCGGCGACACCGTCGGCGACCGGGCAAGTGTTCGCCCCGACGGTCCTCCCCTCGACGCGGACCACCACCGCCAGTGACGGGGCCGATCGGGAGCCGGGGGACTGGTGGGCGCTACCCGGCCGGGGCGGGCCGCTCACCCGTCAGCTCGTCGGCACCAACCTCCGGTCACCGACCTGGTCGTGGGCGCCCGGACCGGACGGTGTCATGCAGGTCCCTCTCGTCGACGGTCAGGTCGGGGTCCTGGTGCCGGACGGTGACAGTGGACTGTGGGTCCCGGTCCTGCTCAACGGTGGCGCGGTCGAACGGCTCGACGGGTCGCTACCGGTCCGGCACGCCGTCGACCGATTCGTCGGGCTGGCATCGCGGCACCTGACCCGGGCGGACAGCGCGTGGCGATCGCATCCGTCCAGCGACCCCCAGCTCCGGAAGCTGAGGCGGCTGGACTGGACCCTCGTCGAGCAGGCGGTGGCCGAGGGATGGTTGAAAGGTCACACGTCCGACGTGATCGCGGCGCTGATCACGGCCCGGACGCTGTCGGCGGTGGCATCGTGACCGGAAACGTGATCCCACTCGAATACAGAATCACTGACAACGTTGTGATCGATCCGATGTCCGGGTGCTGGCTCTGGCAGCGATCGACCGACACAATGGGATACGGCCACCTATGGGTCGACTTCGGTCACGGGAAGGTTTCGCGGCAGGTGCCGCGTCTGGCGTGGGAGTTGTTCCGCGGACCGATCCCAACGGGACTGGTCATCCGCCATCGTTGCGGGGTCAAGCGCTGCTGTAACGTCGACCACCTTGAAGTCCTGACCACGCGGGAAAGTGTGACGCACCCGGAGTCCGGCTCGTTCTCGTCGTTGAACGCTGCGAAGACCCATTGTCCCGACGGGCATCCCTACAGCGGTGTCAACAATAGGGGCGGCCGTGTCTGCGCGACCTGTCAGCGGGCGGTGAATAGGCGGTCCAGTGAGCGGAAGGCGGCCGCGGCGGTCGAGGCGGCGGTCGAGGCGGCGGCGGTCGAGGCGGCGGCGGCGGGGCAAGCATCGTGACTGCGGACCCTCTCGGCCAGGCACGACGCGGTCGGCGCCGACTCGACGCGCTCGGCGCCGACCCCGACGGCGACCCCGACGACGGTGGCCCGGCGTGCGCACTGTGCGCCGAGTCCCGACTGTTCGCCCTGCACGTGAAGGTCGGGCATCACGTCGCCGGCCGGCGCAACGACCCCAACCTCACCGTTCCCCTCTGCCTGAACTGCCACGCCGAGCAGACCGAGGCGCACCGCCGCGTCGGCCTCCCACTCCGAGACAGTGTCGACCCACCGCCGACGTTGCTGGACCGGTTGGCCGCCCTACTCGCCGGGGCCGGCGTGTTCCTGACCGAGCTGGGCGAGCGGATGGTCGCGTGGGCCGACGTTCTCCGACAGCTCGTTGCCGCGCTCGACCAGGGCGCCGCCGGGTGGCGGGACGTGGTCGCATCGGTCCCCGGCCCACCCGGGATCACCGTCCCCCTCGGTACCCGCAACTCCGGCCCGGTGAACCGGCGCCCGTGGCAATTGACCGAACCGGGATTCGTGTGACATTCGACACCGACCGCTCTGCCCGACCCCCCGACCGCTCCGACGAGAGGAACCGACCGTGACTGCGACGTCGTTCGGCACCGCCACCACCCCGCCCCTGGACCTGCTCGCCGACTTCCGCGCGTGGGCCGTCCCCAAGCCACCACCGGCCGACGGGAAGACACATCGACGTCGTCGGCACTTCGGCCCTGACGGACGGCTCACCGCGGCCCCGGTCGACGTCGGCCCGGCGGTCACGGACGGCACCGACCTCGCCGACTACTCCGACCCCGGCGACTACTCCGACGGGATCGGACGTCGACCGGGCCGGGACGGGGCCGGTAAGACCCGGATCAGCTGGGCACTGATCTTCGACACCGAGACCACCGTCGACGCTACCCAACAGTTGAACTTCGGCGCGTACCGGCTGGTGTTCCGGCACTGGGACGGCAGGACCTACGTGCTAGAGGAAGGCTTGTTCTACTCGGACAACCTGCCCGAGCGGGACCCGGAAGGATACCGGGCACTCGTTGACTATGTCGCTGCGCACCCGGACGCGGACGTGACCCCGGGAGGAGTACGGATCGGCGGCGGTCGGCACATGTGCCGACCGCTGCTGAATCTGACGTCGCGTCGTGATTGGGTCGAAGGTGTTCTGTGGCGGGCGCTGGACCTCGGCGCGGTGATCGTCGGGTTCAATCTGCCATTCGACCTGTCCAGGATTGCTATTGGCGCCGGTCCGGGGACAGGGGAGCATTACGGCGCGTTCAGCCTGAAAGTGTGGGAACTTGAAGGGTACCGGCCGCGGTTCATCATCCGTAATCTCGACTCCCGTAAGTCGCTGATTAGTGCGGGATCATTGACTCGGAATCCGTCGAAGTCCTATAATCCTCGGTTCCTTGACCTGCGGACTCTCACGGCAGCGATCACTGACCGTGGGTTCTCCCTCGAATCGGCGTGCAAACACTGGGAGGTGGAGCACGGGAAGACAGAACCGGCCGGGCACGGGACCATCACCGCCGACTACGTCGCTTACTGCCGCCGCGACGTGCAGGCCTCCGCGGAACTCCTCGACAAGGTTCTCGTCGACTTCGACTCCTACCGGATTCCGGGGCTCGGCGCGGACCGGGCACTGTCCGGGGCGAGCCTCGCAAAAGCCACGTTGAAAGGTCTCGGGGTGGTTCCGCCGATGGTGCGTAACTCGGGATTCCCCGTGGAGATACTGGGAGCGTCGATGGAATCGTTTTACGGCGGCCGCTCCGAAGTCCGGACCCGGAGGGTTCATGCACCAGCGCAGGCGCACGACTTTACGAGTATGTATCCCACCGTGAACACGCTTACCGGACTGTGGGGACTTCTCACCGCGGACACGATCACCGCGGACGACGCGACCGACGACGTTCGGGACCTGCTCGACCGGGTCACCGTGGAGGACTGCTACCGGCCGGAGACATGGCGGGAGTTCGTCGGGGTCGCGCAGATTCTCGCCGACGGTGACACCCTGCCGGTGCGAGCAGCGTTCGCCCCGGGCATGTCCCCGGTGATCGGGTTGCAGCAGGTGCACTCCGACCGGCCCACTTGGTACACCATCGCGGACCTGGTCGCGTCGAAGATACTTACTGGGCGGGTCCCGACGATCATCCGGGCGGTCCGGTTCGTCGGCCACGGAACCGCGGACACGCTGACCCCGTCACAGTTGGGCACGCTCACCGTCGACCCTGCCGAGGGTGACTTGTTCCGGTCCGTGATCGAACTCCGCAAGTCCAGTGCTGATCCGTCGACGCAGTCATTCCTGAAACTGTTTGCGAACTCCGGGTCTTACGGTATCTTCTCCGAGTTCGTCGCCAAGCCTCACGCCGAAACTGACCGAAGGGTTATCGACGTGACAACCGGCGCGGACAGTTTCGAGTCGTCACAGACAACCACGGAGGAACCGGGCGCGTGGTGCTTCCCACCGATCGCCGCGACCATCACCGGCTCGGCACGACTGATGCTCGCACTACTCGAACGGGCAGTCGTCGACGCGGGTGGCTGGTGGGTATTCTGCGACACCGACAGTATGGCCGTCATCGTCGACGACGCTGGGTCACTGATCCCGTGTCCGGGCGGACCGAACCGGGACGTATCGGGCCGGGAATGCGTCCGCGCGTTGACACACGCACAGACCGCTGTCATTCGGGAACGATTCGACACGATGCTCAACCCTTACGACCGGAGGATTGTCCCACACTTGCTGAAACACGAATACTCCGGGACCGTGTATGCAGTCAGTGCTAAACGTTACGCAACATACCGGCTCGACGATAACGGTAAGGTTGCCCACGTTGTGGGGACCGACGGTAAAGTGATCGACCTAGGGAAGCAGCACGGGGTCGGATACCTCCTGTCGCCGGACATTGACCGGGATGACCCTGACGTGCCATTCGACACCACTGACCGGGGATGGATCGACGCGCTCTGGCGAACCGTCGTCGAGCGGGACCTCGGGATAACCGGAACTGACAGTCCAGTCACCGGATGGGATCGGATGGCCGCGGTCGCCCGCCTGTCCGTGACCTCACCGCACATGCTCGACCAGGTCAAGCCGCTCAACGAAGGGAAGTCGTGGCCTGACCAGGTGAAGCCGTTCAACTTCCTCACGATGGTCACCGTCGACCGGCTCGGGGAAAGTCCGGGAGCACTCGTCGCCCCGTACAACTCCGACACCCGGAACATCGAAGGCCGGGAGTTCCTGGCGTTGCGGGACGGCAGCACCCATCGCGTCCGGTTCGTAATGACCGACCAGGACGCGGAATGGACCGAGGAACTAGAACACTACATAGCCAGTAAAGTCCCCATCCGCGATATGGGGAAAGTCGTTTACACACACGATCGAAGTCTCGAACGTAAGTACCTGGCCGCGGATGGCGGGCCGTGCATCGAGGACACCCGCGGGATACTACTCCGAGTCCCCGTGAGAATGCGGTGGCACCGGTTCATCGGTAAGGAAGTGCACACGCTCGACGAATCAGAACACATAGCGGTCGGTAACGAAGTGATCGGATACGGGGGCGACGGGGAATGGGAACAAACACTCTCCGCCCTACGAGAGGCAGGAGTAAAGGCAATCCGGGAGGAACTCGACCGTACAGGTTCCGGGCACAAGTATCTCGACAGGGACGTTATCGATTGGCCGATGCCACCGCTCGACCCGTTCAGTGATGAATACAGGGCGTGGCAGAAGGTTCGCCCTGGATCACGAGACTTCGGGAAACTCCGACGACTGGTCTCGGAGGCGACCGACCCGAAGTTGCGGAAACGTCGCACAGAAAGACTCGCCGAATGGGATGCCGACCGGGAAACGGAACACCGTAAGGAAGACACAGTAGAACCGCGGATCACCGACA
>JAABUS010009126.1_pt1 | contig 10573 bp, 12 predicted proteins | sample 5560161 | NCBI WGS metagenome assembly JAABUS01 (sample SAMN10711885, study PRJNA513376) | rock metagenome | isolation source: Antarctica rocks | place: Antarctica: Victoria Land, Trio Nunatak nord | collected 2016-01-04
CGCGCCGCCGCCGCACCAGCACCAACCGCTGCACGGACGACGCAGGTCTGTGCAGGAGCGAGGCGGTCGGGCAGGATGATCCCAACCATGGCAGACCACACCTTCGCCCCTGATGCACGCAGCGAGCCGTACGGCGTCCTGACCTCCGGCGATGCGGTGGATCGCATCGTCCTGGAGAGTTCCACCTTGCTGGTCGAGGTGATCACCTGGGGTGCTCGCGTCACTTCGATCCGCAGCCACGACCGCGACGGGCGGCCGGGTGAGGTGGTGCTGGGACTTGGTGACCTGGCGGCGTACGAGCAGGACCGCAACTACCTCGGCGCGTGTGTCGGACGGTTCGCGAACCGGATTGCGGCCGGCTCCTTCACGCTGGACGGGACCCGCCACGAGCTGCCCACCAACGAGGGCCCGACCACGCTGCACGGCGGCCCCGAGGGTTTCGACCGCAGACTCTGGCGGGCAGAGCTCAACCCGACAGCGAGCTCCGTCCGTCTCCACCGCGTGAGTGAGGACGGCGAAATGGGCTTCCCCGGACGGCTCGAGGCGAGCGTGACGTACGCCGTCGAGGGCAATGACCTCGCCGTCAGCTACGAAGCGCGCACCTCCGCGCCGACCCTTGTCAACCTGACCAACCACACCTACTTCAACCTGACCGGGTCCGGGTCCGGGACCGTGGAGCACCAGAGCATCATGGTCGATGGAGTGCGCTACCTGCCCATCGACAAGTTGCGTATCCCGACTGGCGAGCTCCGCGCCGTGGCCGACACGCCCTTCGACCTACGCACCTCGACTCTGATCGGCAGCCGGCTCCGGGGCGCGGACGAGCAGCTGCGGCGAGCTCGTGGCTTCGACCACACGTGGGTTCTCGACGACTCGGTTCCAGAGTCCGCCGGGACACGACGCGCAGCACGCGTCGACGACCCCCGATCAGGACGCTCCCTAGAGGTGTGGACCGACCGGCCCGGTGTTCAGTTCTACTCCGGCAACTTCCTTGACGGCACCGTCCGTGGGCGCGACGGCGTCAGCTACCGCCAGACCGACGCCCTCTGTCTCGAGCCGCAGACGTTCCCCGACGCACCGCACCACGACCACTTCCCGTCTGCGGTGCTGCGGCCGGGAGACGTCTACCGTGCCCACGACATCTACCGCTTCGGCCGCGTGTAGCTGAGCGGGCTGAAGCGTCGTCCGCGGTCGTCGACGCCGCGCTAGGTTGGAAGCCACCACCAAGGAGGCGCGATGGCAACTACCGACCCGCCGAACAGGATCGTCATTGTCGGTGCGGGGCTGGCCGGCGCAAAGGCCGCCGAGGCCCTGCGCACGCAGGGGTACGACGGATCGCTCACGTTGATCGGCGACGAGCGACACCTTCCCTATGAGCGTCCACCTCTGTCGAAGGCGTACCTCGCCGGAGACGATGACCGCAGCTCCCTCGACGTACACGACAAGGACTGGTACCGCGACCACAAGGTGGAGCTTGCCCTCGGCGTCGCCGCGACCGCGATCGACACCTCGACTCGAGCCGTCGAGCTCGTCGACGGGCAACGCGTCGACTACGACCGACTCCTGCTGGCGACCGGTTCCAGCGCCCGCAAGCTGTCGGTTCCGGGGGCCGGCGCGCAAGGTGTCCGCACGCTGCGCGCGGTCGAGGACTCCGACGCCATCAGCACCGCGATCGAAAGCGGCGGGGCCATCGCGGTCATCGGCGGTGGCTGGATTGGCCTGGAGACCGCCGCGAACGCTCGGCAGCGTGGGGTCGACGTCACCGTGATCGAGGCCGCCGAGCTACCGCTGCTGGCAGTCCTCGGCCACGATCTCGCGCAGGTGTTCCTCGACCTGCACCGAGACCACGGTGTCGGTTTCCACCTCGGAGCACGCGTCGACGAAATCACCACGGAGGACGGCCAGGCGTCCGGAGTCCGCCTCGGCGACGGCACCCACATCGCCGCGGAGACGGTCATCGTCGGCGTCGGAGCGATCCCCAACCTCCGCCTCGCCGAGAGCGCCGGGTTGGCGATCGACAACGGCGTGCTGGTCGATGCGAACCTCCGCAGCAGCGACGAGGCGATCTGGGCGGTGGGCGACATCGCCAACCACCAGCATCCGATCCTGGTGACACGGGTCCGGGTCGAGCACTGGGCGAACGCGCTCAACCAGCCGACCGCCGCAGCCTCCTCGATGCTCGGCACGGCGACGCCATACACCGAGCTGCCGTACTTCTTCACCGACCAGTACGACCTGGGCATGGAGTACGTCGGTCACGCTCCGGCCGGAAGCTACACGGCTGTGGTGACGCGGGGAGACGTTGCCGGTCGGGAGTTTTTGGCGTTCTGGCTAGGCGCGGCTGGGCAGGTGATCGCAGGCATGAACGTCAACGTCTGGGACGTCGTCGAAGACGTGAAGGCGCTGATCCTGTCCGGGAGGCCGGTCGACGTGGATCGGCTCACCGACCCTGCTGTGCCACTGAGCAGTCTGAGCTAGGTCATCGCCGACACCGTCCGCTCCCTGCCGATCAGGCAATGGCGTCCTTGACAATTGCTCTGGACACGACTAGACCGACCAACGACGGCTAACGGATGTCGGAGGTCAACATGCGCAGTCCATTCAATCGTAGGTTCGCAGTGATCTCGGCCTTGCTTCTGCCACTGAGCCTGCTACCGGCGTCCGCACATGAAGGGCACGATCACGGCGTCGAAGCGCACGATCACGGCCTTGCTTCCGCCGCCAATCTCGACAGCGGCCGTCATGCAGCACGCACGGACGGTTTCCGCGTGCTCGGGCATAGCACGCTTGGCGGCGGCGGCCTGAACGCCGACGTGTGGGCGCACAAGGGCTATGCCTACGTGGGTGTGTGGTCCGGCACCTGTCCGGCCACCGGCGTCAAGATCGCGGACTACCACAATCCTCTGCACCCCAAGCGCGTGTCGGTCTTGCCGAACGACCCAGGCACAAGTGCCGAGGACATCGTCGTGCGTACCGTCAACACGCCGTCCTTCAGCGGCGACCTCGCAGTGACCGGCATCCAGGTTTGCGGTGACGTCGATGGACCGGAGTTCCGTGGCCTTGCGTTCTTCGACGTAACCGATCCCCGTCATCCCGTCGAGCTGGGGCGGTGGGCAGCACCGCGGTTCAGCGTCGGCTGTCATGAGGTTGATCTTGTCCAGCGACGCGACGGACGGGTGCTGGCGGGATGCGCCAACGTTTTCGCCGAACAGATCAACCAAAGCGACGAGATTGTCCTTGTAGACGCCACCGACCCCGAGAGTCCCACGACAGCTGGCGGTTGGGCGGTCGGAGCAGATCTGGGTGTAGACCCCGCGGACAATGCGGATAACTTGGGTTGTTTCCCGGCCACCTTTGATCACAGTGTCCGCTTCGTCCGTCACGGCATGGCCCTTTACGGCTCGTACTGGGACTTCGGTGCAGTGCTCCTCGACATCGGCGACCCGTCGGCTCCCGCCTACATCAGCCGGGCGGACATCGCGCCGCCCGACGAGGACGGTGACGTCCACTCGGTCGTCACCGCACAAGAAGGCCGGACACTGATCGTGAACCCCGAAGATTTCTCACCGGTGGAGTGTCCAGGTGAGCCGGGACTCGACGGGTGGGGCGAAGTTCACATCTTCGACACCAGACACGCCTCATCCCCAGCGCTGGTTGGTACGTTCTCCACGCGCCACAGCCGGTCGACCCGCGACGACGGCTTCTACTCGGTTCACAACACCGAAGTCGCCAAAGGCACTCAAGCCTTCTCGTCGTGGTACTCCGACGGTATTGTCTGGTGGGATTTCGCCGATCGGACCAATCCGAGGCAGCGCGGTCAGTGGGTGCCACCAGGCGCCGTCGACCCAACCGGCATCTTCCCGAAGGTTCCGATCGTGTGGGGCGTGTATCTCGATCATTACCGCAACCTGGTGCTCGCAAGTGACATCAACAGCGGCCTCTGGATACTGCGCCCGCGTGGCCTTGGTGACTTCTGAGCGCGGCCGGTCCATAACCGACTCATCGCGGTGGCCAGAACCGGGGGCCTCGTAGTGTCCTGATAAGGAGACTGCCTACTTGGACTGGTCCCTGTCCTCGTCTGCGCCGGTGGCCTCTGTATCGTCGTCAGCGCTACCGTCCTCGTCCACCGCCGACTCGACTGTCCCCCCTTCGGGCTCCTGCTCGGCGACGGCCTCCTGGGCATCGACCTGCTCGGTCACAGCCTCGGACTCCTCCGCGCCCCCGATGTCCGTCGTCGTGCTGTCCGTCGCGTCGGGCTCCGTCGACGTGGAGCCGGTCGCCTCGGTCTCGGCGACCGAGGCCGTGCCCGTAGCCGGGGTCGCGGCAGCGGAGGGGGAGGTGGTGCTGGACCCGCGCGACGGGGTGGAACGGGTGGTGGTGGTGACGTCTTCGGTGACCAGCTGGATCACGGCCATCGGGGCGTTGTCACCCTTGCGGGGGCCGATCTTGGTGATGCGTGTGTAGCCACCCGGGCGATCGGCGTAGCGGGGACCGAGCTCAGTGAACAGCACATGCACGACGGTCTTGTCACGGATCACCGACGCGACCTGACGACGGTTGTGCAAGTCACCGCGCTTGGCCTTGGTGATCAGCCGCTCGGCGTACGGACGCAGCACGCGGGCCTTGGCCTCGGTCGTCGTGATCGCGCCGTGCTCGAACAGGCTCGTGGCCAGGTTGGCGAGGATCGCCTTCTGGTGCGACGGACTCCCGCCGAGACGCGGGCCCTTCTTCGGGGTAGGCATGTGGTCCTCCTCTTCCGAGCCGTGTCAGGTACCCGGATAGATGTGGGTGGCGGTGCTGCGCTGCTACTACGTTCCGATGGTTCCTGCTCAGTACTACTCGTCTTCGACGCTGATCAGTATTGTTCGTCTTCGACGCTGATCAGTATTGTTCGTCTTCGACGCTGATCAGTATTGTTCGTCTTCGACGCTGATCAGTATTGTTCGTCTTCGACGAAGCTGGCGTCGTCGTCGTCGTCATAGACCACCGAGGACGGGTCGAACCCGGGCGCACTGTCCTTGAGCCCCAGGCCCATCTCGGCGAGCTTGGCCTTGACCTCGTCGATCGACTTCGAACCGAAGTTGCGGATGTCGAGCAGATCCTGCTCGCTGCGCGACAACAACTCACCGACGGTGTGGATCCCCTCGCGCTTGAGGCAGTTGTAGGACCGGACCGTGAGGTTGAGGTCCTCTACCGGCAGCGCCAGGTCGGCAGCAAGCTGCTCGTCCACCGGCGATGGGCCGATGTCGATGCCCTCGGCTTCGACATTGAGTTCACGTGCCAGACCGAACAGCTCGACGAGCGTCTTGCCCGCGGAGGCAAGCGCGTCGCGTGGCTTCATCGAGGGCTTGGCTTCCACGTCGATGATGAGTCGGTCGAAGTCGGTGCGCTGCTCGACGCGGGTGGCCTCGACCTTGTAGGTGACCTTGAGAACCGGCGAGTAGATCGAGTCGACTGGGATCCGGCCGATCTCGGCGTCCGCGCTCTTGTTCTGGACCGCGGAGACGTAGCCACGGCCGCGCTCGACGACGAGCTCCATGTCAAGTTTGGCCTTGTCGTTGAGATTCGCGAGCACCAGCTCGGGGTTGTGCACCTCGACGCCGGCCGGCGGCGCGATGTCGGCTGCGGTAACGACACCCGGGCCTTGCTTGCGCAGGTACATGGTGACGGGCTCATCCTGCTCGGAGGAGACCACGAGTCGCTTGAGGTTCAAGATCACTTCGGTGACGTCCTCACGGACGCCGGGGATGGTCGAGAACTCGTGCAGCACGCCGTCGACGCGGATGGACGTGACCGCCGCACCGGGGATGGACGACAGCAGGGTTCGGCGAAGTGAGTTGCCGAGGGTGTAGCCGAAGCCGGGCTCGAGGGGCTCGATCGAGAACCGCGAACGGTGATCGTCGACAAACTCTTCGGCCAGGCTCGGACGCTGAGCGATAAGCACAGTAACTTTTCCTTCCTACGCCACCCTCTATTTGACGGCGTAGATCAGTGAATATGGAGGTTCTATTTCTTGGAGTAATACTCCACGATGAGCTGCTCCTGGACCGGCACGTCGATCTGTTGGCGGACCGGCACCTGGTGCACCAGGACGCGCATCTTGTTAGTGATCACCTCGAGCCACGCCGGCACGAGCCTCTCACCGTGGGTCTCGCGCGCCACGATGAACGGCGTCATCTCGACAGACTTCTCGCGCACCTCGATGACATCGTGCGCCGACACCTGGTACGACGGGATGTCGACCTTGATGCCGTTGACCCTGAAGTGGCCGTGGTTGACGAGCTGACGAGCGTGACGACGGGTGCGGGCGAAGCCGGCGCGGTACACCACGTTGTCGAGACGCGTCTCCAGCATCTGCAGCAGGTTGTCACCGGTCTTGCCTGGACGGCGGCTGGCTTCCTTGTAGTAGTTGCGGAACTGCCGCTCCAGCACGCCGTAGGTGTAACAGGCCTTCTGCTTCTCCATCAGCTGGTTGCGGTACTCCGACTCGCGCACGCGGCCACGGCCATGCTGGCCGGGTGGGTACGGACGGCGCTCATATGCCGCATCTCCACCGATGAGGTCGACCCCCAGGCGGCGCGACTTCTTCGTCATGGGTCCGGTGTAACGGGCCATGGTAAATCAGTCTCCTAACTCGGGGATCAGACGCGGGGCCGCTTGGGAGGGCGGCAACCGTTGTGCGGACTGGGGGTGACGTCTTGGATGGTGCCGACCTCGAGGCCGACCGCACCCAGCGAGCGGATGGCGGTCTCACGACCGGAGCCCGGTCCCTTGACGAACACGTCGATCTTCTTCATGCCGTGCTCCATGGCGCGTCGTCCGGCAGCTTCTGCCGCCATCTGCGCCGCAAAAGGGGTCGACTTGCGCGAGCCCTTGAAGCCGACGGTGCCGGCACTGGCCCACGAGATGACCGACCCGCTCGGGTCGGTGATCGTGATGATCGTGTTGTTGAACGTGCTCTTGATGTGGGCCTGGCCCACGGCGACGTTCTTCTTCTCCTTGCGGCGCACCTTCTTGGCGCCGGCCTGACGGCTCTTGGGGGGCATCTACAAACTCCTGACAACGAGGTGACGGCTAAGGCGGTGGAGCGTCACTTGCTGGCCTTCTTCCTGCCGGCAACCGTGCGCTTGGGTCCCTTGCGGGTCCGGGCGTTGGTCTTGGTGCGCTGGCCGCGGACCGGGAGGCCCTGGCGGTGCCGGCGCCCTTGGTAGCTCCCGATTTCCACCTTGCGGCGGATGTCGCCAGTCACTGCGCGGCGCAGGTCACCCTCGACCTGGAAGTTGGCTTCGATGTAGTCACGAAGCTTCACCAGCTCCTCGTCGCCGAGCTGATGCACGCGCATGTCGGGGCCGACCCCGGTCGCGTCGAGCAGCTCGTGTGCACGAGTCTTGCCGATTCCGAAAATGTAGGTGAGTGCGACCTCGATGCGCTTGTCGCGCGGGAGATCGACACCGACGAGGCGTGCCATCAGGCGGTGTACCTTTCCGTAGTCGAAGGTGTCTGGCGTGCCGCGTCCCTGCCGGCCTCTCGCGGGATCTCTCCCGCGAATCGGCAGGGCCCCGGCCTTCGGTCCGGGGGCAACATCGCCGTGCCTCGCACGTTCGCGGGGCGGTGACGATGAGCGGTCACACTGCTGTGGTGGCCGCCCAGGGCGGCCTGAGGCGGACGCCGGAGCGACTACCTCGGGTGCTGCGATCAGCCCTGACGCTGCTTGTGGCGCGGGTTGTCACAGATCACCATGACTCGACCATTGCGACGGATGACCTTGCACTTGTCGCAGATCTTCTTGACGCTCGGGTTGACCTTCATCGAGCTCTCGACACTTCCTTGAGTTCGTCTCCGGACGACGCGTTGACGGCGTACGGCGACGGGGTTGACGGCTGGCTAGGACTGCTACGGGTGTTACTTGTAGCGGTAGACGATGCGTCCGCGGGTGAGGTCGTAGGGCGACAGTTCGACGACGACCCGGTCCTCGGGGAGGATCCGGATGTAGTGCTGTCGCATCTTGCCGCTGATGTGAGCGAGAACTTTGTGTCCGTTGTTGAGCTCGACCCTGAACATGGCGTTCGGCAGAGCTTCGACGACGGTGCCCTCGATCTCGATGACCCCTTCCTTCTTCGGCATATCCTCCGCAATCTGTAGCTGTAGTGGTTTCACTGGATGGTGCCCCTTGCGGGGCCGACCGAGACCGTCGTGCACCCAACCCCCAGTTGGGGCAGCCGCTGGGCACAGTGAACCGGACCCTACGTGGGCCGACGCGCCAGTTTACGCGGAATCCCCGGGATAAGCGAAATCACGCTTCGGCGCGGGCGAAGGTCAGGGTCTCCCCGCGCGCGCCACCCATCCAGACGTCCTGGCAGGCGGCCGCCATCTCCTCCAGCCCCTCGACGACCGTGCCGAAGACGTTGCCCGGCACCCAACCCTGGTCACCGTTGATCAGCAAGTTGTTGCGCCCGTAGAAAAGCGCCAAGTCGACCACACGGTTCACCCCCGTGTGCTCCTGACCTGGCTCGAAGCCGTACGCCGGGTTGCCGAGGTCGTCGGAGTCGAAAGCGAAGTAGCACAGGTCGCCGGGGATGGGCGTGATCGTGGTGTTCTCCTTGCCCGGGTCGTCGCCGAAGGTCGGCACCAGTTGGTAGATCTCGTTGCGGGCGTACTTGCCGTGGAACACCTGTCCCGACTGCGGCAGCGCGTTCCACACCGCCTCGGCCGTGCGCGGAGCATCGGCGTCGAGGAGCCGGGCGAGACAGCAGACGTTACGGGACTCGAGCGTCACGCTGATGAAGCGGTCCATGGTTCCTCCGTCGGGGTCGTGCGCGGGCGGGTTCGATGGGTCAGCGGGGGTCGCCTTCGCCAGACCCCGGCGGCACCAGGTTGTGCCAGCCGGTGCTCGCCTCGTAGGCGCGCCCGGCCCGAAGTACCAGGGCGTCGGCATGCCGGGGACCGATGATCTGCAGGCCGGCCGGCAATCCTTCGTCGGTGAGACCGCACGGCACGGTCAGCGCCGGTTGCTGGGTCATGTTGAAGGGATAGGTGTACGGCGTCCAGCTCGTCCAGCGGTCAGCCGGCCATCCATCCGGGGCGTCCTGCCCGATCGCGAACGCTGTCAACGGCATCGTCGGCGTCAGCAGCAGGTCGTACGTCTGATGGAACCGGCCCATCCGCTGGCCGAGATCCATTCGCACCGCGTTGGCCTCGAGGAAGTCGCGGGCGGTCGCGTCGGCGTACTCCTCGATGCGGCGTCGCAGGCCAGGGTCGATCTCGTCGATCGCGCCCTCGCCGTACGCCTGGAGCACCAGGCCGGCACCGGTGAACCACAGCATCTCGAACGCGCCGATGGGATCGGTGAAGCCAGGATCGACCTCCTCGACGATGGCACCGGCCGCAGCGAGCACACCCACCGCGTCCCGTACGAGCCGGTCGACCTGCGGGTCGTTGCGCACATAACCCAGGTCGGCGGAGAACGCCACCCGAAGCCCCTCGACACCGTGGTCCAGCCGGTCCAGGAAGGACGCCTGCGGGGTCGGCAGCGCCGACCAGTCCCGCGCGTCGAAACCGGTGAGCACGTCGAGCATCGCCGCCGCATCGGTGACGGTGCGCGTCATCGGGCCGCCGTGCGACAGCGTGCCGAACGGGCTCGGTGGATAGATCGGCAGCAATCCGTACGTCGGCTTGAGCGCAACCGTCCCGGTGAAGGCGGCGGGGATCCGAACCGACCCGCCGCCGTCGGTTCCGACCGACCACGCGCCCATACCAAGTGAGACGGCGGCGGCCGAGCCACCGCTGGAGCCGCCGGAGGTGCGTTGGGGGTTCCACGGGTTGCCGGTGGCGCCGTGCCGGATCGAGTCGGTGACGCCCTTCCAGCCGAACTCCGGCGTCGTCGTCTTGCCGAGCAGGACCACGCCTGCCTCACGGAGCCGGGCCACCGCGGGCGCGTCTTCGTCCCACCGGGCCTGTGCAGCGACCAGGTTCGACCCGCGCACCGTCGGCCAGCCGGCGGTGAGCAGCAGGTCCTTGACCGTCGTGGGGACACCGTCGTAGGGACCGAGCTGCTCGCCTGAGCGCCAGCGCTGCTCCGACGCCCGCGCCGAGACGACCGCTCTCTCGTGGTCGACCAGGACGAACGCGTTCACCCGATCGTCGTGCAGCTCGATCGCCTGCAGCGCCGCCTGGGTTGCCTCGAGCGGGGAGACCGAGCCGTCGGCGTACGCAGCGCCAAGCTCCGTCCCAGACGTCCGGGCAAGGTCGGTCACGATGTCTCCTGTGTTCGGGCGGGCACGAAGCCGAGCCGCTTGTCGACGACTCCGTGCAGCGGCTCTCCGGCGAGCCAGCGCTCGGCGTTGGTGATGAACTGGCGAGCCAGTGCGTCCCGCCATCCCACCACGTCACCCGACATGTGCGCAGAGATGGCGACCCCGGGTAGCGACCACAGGCGGCTTTCGGTGGGCAACGGCTCACTCTCGAAGACGTCCAAGGAGGCGGCTGCGATTTGGCCGGTCTCCAACGCTGTCACCAGGGCTTGTTCGTCGACGATGGGACCGCGTGCGACGTTCACCAGGTGCGCGGACGGTTT
>JAABUS010009127.1_pt1 | contig 10573 bp, 8 predicted proteins | sample 5560161 | NCBI WGS metagenome assembly JAABUS01 (sample SAMN10711885, study PRJNA513376) | rock metagenome | isolation source: Antarctica rocks | place: Antarctica: Victoria Land, Trio Nunatak nord | collected 2016-01-04
GTGATCCAGCTTTCGCTGTCGGCCGCCCCTGCGCGCGCGACGACGGGGCGCGTGCGTGCGAGCTCGATTGCAAAGGCACTCTGCCCCTCGCGCGCCTGACGCGCCAAGGCGGCCGTGCGCGCGACGATCTCGGGACGCGCGGGCGGCGCGGGCGGCGCGGGAGGAAGCGGGGCCGTGGTGGCGTGCGCGAGTTCGAATGCGCGCGGCTTGAGCGACGGGTACTCGCCCCTGTCGAGGCACGCGGCCAGTGCGAGCGGCAAAGCGAAGAGGAGGACGCGCATGGCTTCGTCTAGGCGGCACGATGCGGCGCGGCAACGTCGTGATCGCGAACGCGCAGAGGGTTGCACCCCGCAAACCTCCACGTTATGCCGCGCCCTTCAATGCGCCCGTAGCTCAGCTGGATAGAGCATCAGACTACGAATCTGAGGGCCGGGCGTTCGAATCGCTCCGGGCGCACCAACCCTTCAAATTCAACCACTCAGACCAGCGAGCGAGCGCCACCATGATCGAAGTCGAATGGTGGGACTTCGACGATCTCGCCAGCTTGGCCAGCCAGGCCGCGGACGATATCGGCTTCGTTATCGCCTCCGCTCTCGAGGCGCGCGGTGACGCGATCGTCGCCTTGCCGACGGGCCCGACCGGCGCGGCCGTCGCTGGCGAACTCGCCGGCACGAAGACCGACTGGAGCAAGGTCACGATCGTTCCCACCGACGGGGCAGGGGACGCGTTGTCGCGGATCGTCGCCAAGGGGGCCAGGCTGATCGCGCTCGATGGTGCCGGGCTTGCGGATGCGGCGAGCCCGTTCGATCTCGTCGTGCTCGAAGCGCGGGACGACGGTGCGGTCGCGGGCATTGGTAGTGGCCCGGCGTATGAACCCGCGATCAGCGGCCCCCGCGGACGCCGCGCCGTGGCGACGCCCGAAGGCATGACGCTCACCAAGGCCGCATTCGAAGGCACGCGATCGCTGATGATCGTCGGCCGCGGGTCCACGGGTCGCGCCGCTGCCGAACGCGCGATCGAGGATGGCCCGCTCTCACGCGCCCCGATCGGCCGCATCCTGGCCGACATGGAAGTGGATGCCGACATCCTGTGGAGCGCTTCCTAGATCGGTTTTTGGCTGGATTAGTTCGTTCCCCGGCGAAGGCCGGGGCCTAGCCTCAGCAATTACGAAAGGCTGGACCCCGGCCTTCGCCGGGGAACAGAGTGGGCCAACCGCGCCGAAAGCCATCCTAGAGAAGCTCGATCAAGTCGAGTTGCTGTAGCAGCCCGCCCCGCGCATTCTCGATCCGCGCGATCATGGCGGGATCGCGAAGATCGTCCAGCATCAGCGAATCCGGCCAGCCTGCGACGATGCGCGCGATTCGATCCAGTTTCGCCGCATCCACCATGAACCGCGGATCGATAGACGCCGGGTCGGCCACGACGCGCAGGCGGAGACACGCGGGACCGCCGCCGTTCGCCATCGATTGCCGCACATCGACGACTTCGATCCGCCGAATGGGACCGTTCCCAGCCACCATCCGCTGCAGCCACGCCCAAACCGCCGCATTGGCGCGCGCCTCCGCGGGCAAGATCAGCGCCATCGTTCCATCCGGCAACGTCACGAGCTGCGCGTTGAACAAATAGCTCGCGACCGCATCGTCCAAGCCGACTTCGGAGGCGGGAACCTCGACGATCGCGACGTCGGGCACCCGCGCACGCAAGTCGGCGTACAAACTCCCGGGATCCTCGAAAGCCTGCTCGTGCGCGAACAGCACGCGCTCGTTCGCCACCGCGACCACGTCGTTGTGGAACGCCCCCGCCGCGATCGCCGCTTGCGACTGCTGCGCGAACAGCGTGCGGGCGGGGTCGAGCCCGTGCAGCCGCGCGACCGCCCGGCTCGCCTCCAGATGCTGGCGTGCGGGGAAGGGGCCGTCGGCCACGCCGTACACGAACACTTCGACCGCCGCCTCGCCGTGCGTGGCACCGATCCGCATATGATTGGCCGCGCCTTCGTCCCCGAACGCGGTCGGAATGGGCGCGTGCACCTTGAACGCCGCGTGGGCGAACGCGACGCGCAGCTGCGCCTCCGTCCCCGGTGCTTCATGGCTGCGGTGCGGCATGGTGCGCAGATTGGCGACGGTCAGGTGGCACCGCCCGTCCGCCGTGTCCGGGGCAGGAGACACCGTCGCGGCATTGGCGGCCCACATCGCGGATGCGGACGTGGCATTGGCGCGGATCGTGTCGGACGCACTCTCCACATCCGTGTCGAGCGCGGCAAGCCATTCGCGGTTCGGCCGTGCGAGCGGCATCAACACGCCTTGCGCCAGCCCCAGCGCGAGATTGACCCGCATCTTCGCGATCCCCTCCAGCGCCGCCGCGCGCGGATGCGCCACCGCGCCCGCGTTGCGCGTCGCGGCCAGGTTGCCGAAGCTCAGGCCCGCATAATTGTGGCTCGGCCCGATGATCCCATCGAAATTGATTTCGCGCAGCATCACCTGTCCATGCGGAGAAACGTCTCGCCCGCGCGGATGTTGAGCAGGTCGGCCGCGCGCGGTTCGATCGTCGCCGCGCCCGCCTTGACCGGTCCGACCGCACCGTAGCACGCGACGAAGCCTTTCAAGTGCCCGCACGCGAGCAGCGCCGGCTTGCCGCCCGCGACGACTTCGGATGCGGTGACCGCGCGCGCGTCGCGGATCGTGCGCACCTCGTCCGTCTTGGCCTGCATCGTCGGCCCGCCGTCGAAGATGTCGACATGGCGTTCGTACTTGAACCCTTCGCGCTCCAGCATCCTCATCGCCGCGCGCCCGCTCGGATGCGGCAAGGCCATGACCGCGCGCGCCGATTCGGGCAGCAAAGCGGTGTAGATCGGGGTTTTCGGCATCAGGTCCGCGATGAACTGGTTGCCGTGCGCCGCGTTCAGCTCGTCCGCGGTCTGAAAATTCATGTCGAAGAATTTTCCGGCGAGCCCGTCCCAGAACGGCGATCCGCCCGCCTCGTCGATGACGCCGCGCAGCTCCGCGATGATGCGATCGGCGAAACGCTTCCGGTGCAGCCGGATGAACAGATAGCGCGCACGGGCAAGCAGCATGCCGAGGCCCCCGGCGCGCTCGCCAGGGTGCAGGAACAGCCCGCCGACTTCGGACGAACCCTCAAGGTCGGTGACTAAGGTCAAGAGTTCGGCGCGAAAAGTCCGGTCGAGCGCTTTCGATGTCTGCGTCATCGTCGTCAGCCGGTAACTGTAGAACGGCCAATCCGCGCCGACCTTGGAAAAGATCTGGCACGTGCCGCGGACCTGGCCGGTTTCGGCGTTTTCGAGCACGAGCAGGAAGAGGTCGTTCTCGAGCGCGTCGCTGTCCTTGCCGAACGCGGCTTCGGACTTGAGCAGCTTTTCGACGAGCGTTCCGCGGTCGGGCGGCAGGTTGGTGAACCCGCCCCCCGTCAGCTTCGCCATCTCGTAGATCGCATCAAAATCTTCGCTACGCGCAGGCCGGACGCGGAAGCTCACGCGCCTTCTGCCAGACGCATAATCGTCAACGCCGACAGCGCTGCGCGCTCAGCCAGGCTATCGACGATCAGATACTCGTCCGCCGAATGAATCGCGCCGCCGCGAACTCCCATCGTGTCGACCACCGGCACCCCGCACGCCGCGACGTTGTTGCCGTCGCACACGCCGCCGGATGGGACCCATGAAATCGTCTGCCCCAGCGCGGCACCGCAATCGCGGACAAGTCCGAACAAGTCTTCCGCGTTCTTTGTCAAAGGTTTAGGCGGACGAGCGAAGCCGCCGTGTAAAGAAACCGACACGTCGTGCGTCCGAGCGACCGCGGCCATGATGGTGGCCAACAACGTCTCCGCCCGCGGCAGCGCCTCCGCTGTCCGCGGGCGCAGGTTGACGCGGAGCACCGCCTCGTCGGGCACCACATTGTTCGGTCCGCCGCCGTCGATCTTCGCCGGGTTGATGCTCAGATCCGGCCCCGCCGCGTCAGCCAGCCGCACCGCAAGGTCCGCCGCCGCAACGACCGCGTTGCGCCCTTCCTCCGGGTTGCGGCCCGCATGCGCGCTGCGTCCGCGCACGACGATCGAGAAGTTACCCGAGCCGGGACGCGACCCCGCGAGCGTGCCGTCGGGCAAGGCCGAAGGCTCGTAGATGAACCCGGCGCGTTTTTCGCGTGCGGCGCGCGAGATCAGCGCTGCCGACCCCGGCGACCCCACTTCCTCGTCGCTGTTGATTACCACTTCGTATCCGATCCGGTGCGCGATCGGCGAGGCTTCGACCGCCTTGAGCGCCGCGAGCATGACGGCGATCCCGCCCTTCATGTCGGCGACTCCCGGTCCGCCGAGCGTGCCGTCTTGACGCCAACCGACCTGCTGGAACGGGTGATCTACGCCGTACACCGTGTCCATGTGTCCCGTGAAAAGCAGTTGCGTGGATGCGTCGGGCCGAACCCGGACGTGCAGGTTCTGCCCGTGCTCGATCCGGCTCATCGAGCCATCGGCCGCCACCGCGTCGGCGGGATCGGCATCGAGCAACAGGACCTTGCCGGGCAGTGCGGCAAACGCGTCGGCGTAGAGGTGCGCCATCGTCGCAAGCCCCGTAAGGTTGTGCGAGCCGCTGTTGACCGCCGCCCAGGCCTCGACCTGACCCAGCATCGGCTCCGCCGCGGCGCGTTCCAGCAATCCTTGTTCGTCGCTCGTCAAACCCCGCATGGCGAGCGCCTTAGCCGACGATTCGCACGAGCGCCAAGCAGGTGCCGACCCGGTGATGTTGGTGAAGTTGAGACATGCCATGCGTTTCGCGTCGGCCGTGTAAACTTCGCTTGCGGCAATGCCATCGGGCAGGTGAAATCGTGAACGAACGCGGTCATCCGATCACGAGACCACATTCGACTGCCTGTAGGAAAGAGGGTTCCGAAGGCAGCGATGGATGCGCCACAGACAGCCAACTCAAAGCCGATCCACGAACGCCTTCAGCACGTCTTCGTAGAGCTTCTTCTTGAACGGGACGATCATGGAAGGCAGATCGGCGGGTGCCGCCCATTTCCACGACCGGAACTCGGGGTCGGCGGTGCGGATGTCGATGCCCTCGTCGCGCCCGATGTAGCGCATCAGGAACCAGGTCTGGCGCTGTCCGCGCCATTTGCCTTTCCACAACTTGCCGACGAGGTCGTCGGGCAGATCGTAGGTGAGTTCGTTCGGGCAGCGGGCGACGATCTCGACTTGCTCCGCGCGTATACCCGTCTCCTCTTCGAGTTCGCGCAGTGCGCCCGCTTGCGCATCCTCGCCCTCTTCGAGCCCGCCTTGCGGCATCTGCCAGGCGTCGAGCGTCGAATCGAGCCGCTGCCCGACCCAGACCTTGCCTTGCGCGTTGAGCAGCATGATCCCCGCCGCGGGGCGGTAAGGCAGGTCGGCTACCATTCGCCTTGCCCGATCAGCACTTTGAGCAATGCAAGGCTGCGCGCCACATCGTCGTTCGACGACGGAATGGCCTTGCGGAAATTGACGAAGCCGTGGATCTGCCCGCGCGCCTCGTGGAACAGCGTCGGCACGCCCGCCTTGACGCACGCCGCCGCGTAGGCGCGGCCCTGGTCGCGTATGGGGTCGAGGCTCGACGTCACCACCAATGTCGGCGGCATGCCGGCCTGGTCGACGACGAGCGGCGCATAAAGCGGGTCGGTCTTGTCGGGCGCGTAGCACTGGTCGAACCAGATCATGCCTTCCAGAGTCAGGAAGTATCCGGACGAAAAGTCCGCGAAACTCGGATGATGCGTCGTCGGATCGGCCGCGGGATAGATCGGCCACTGCGCGATCACGGGCACCGCAGCGGGCGCATCGCGTAGCGAAAGCGACGCGACGATCGCCAGATTGCCCCCCGCGCTGTCGCCCGCGAGCACCAGTCCCGTGACCGCGCGCCCGAGCGCGTCCGGGCTCCCCGCGACCCACCGCGCCGCCGCGATGCAATCGTCGGGTGCCGCGGGCCACGGGTTCTCGGGTGCCAGGCGGTAATCGACCGCGACCACCGGCATGTCGAGGACGCGCGCGACCTCCGCGCAGATCGGGTCGTGCGTTTCCAGGTCGCCGATCACGAACCCTCCGCCGTGGAAGAAGACCATTGCCGGTCCCGCCGCCCGCTCGGCGCGCGCATCGTAGAGCCTGAGTTTCAGTTCGCCCGCCGGCCCCGACATCGACAGGTCGCGCATGACCGCGAGTTCGCCGACGGGCGCATCCGCGACATGCCGAGCGGCGATCGCCATGCGGCGCGCCTCGACCGGTCCGGCCTCGTGGCTCCGGGGCCCGGGCAACGCGCTCAGATGATCGAGAAAGCGGCGCACGTCGGGCCGGACATACGCTTGCGCAGGCGGATCGACGGTCTGGTTCACGCGGGCGGTCCTTGCCGGAGAGGGGAGCGCCGCTTAGGTACGGTCGGAACAAGGAATTCAAGGCCCATGGCGTCCGCGACGCATCTACTCACCCCGCAAGAAGCCGCCGCCAACCCACCGCTGGAGGCGATCGTCGTCCGTTTCGCGGGCGACAGCGGCGACGGCATGCAGTTGACGGGCGGCCAGTTCACGCTGTCGACGGCGCTGGCCGGCAACGACCTCGCGACATTCCCCGACTTTCCGGCGGAAATCCGTGCGCCGCAGGGGACGACGTTCGGCGTGTCCGCGTTCCAGATCAATTTCGGTTCCTCGCAGATCGAAACCGCGGGCGACGAGCCCGACGTGCTGGTCGCGATGAACCCGGCAGCGCTCAAGGTGAACGCGGAACACCTGCGGCCGGGCGGGTTGATCATCGCGGACGAAGGCGAGTTTACGGCGCGCAATCTGGCCAAGGTCGGCTATGTTTCCAATCCCTTGGACGACGACTCTCTGAACCGCTGGCAAGTCATTCGCCTCAATATCAGCCAGCAGACGCTCGATGCAGTCAAGCCGTTCGGACTGGGCAACAAGGAAGCGCTTCGCTGCAAGAACATGTGGACGCTGGGCCTCGCGCTCTGGATGTTCGACCGCGACCGCAAGCCGATCGTCGACTGGCTGGCGTCCAAGTTCGCCAAGGCACCTTTGCTCGTCGAGGCGAACGTGGCGGCGTTGAACGCGGGGCATGCCTATGGCGAGACGGCGGAACTTGGCGGCCAGTTCAAGCAGCACAGCATCGCCGCCGCGCCCGCGGAGCCCGGCCTCTACCGCACCGTCACGGGTGCGGAGGCGATCTCGATCGGCCTCGTCGCGGGCGCGCAGCTGGCCGGGCTGCCCATGTTCTTCGGCGGCTATCCGATCACGCCCGCGTCCGCGATCCTGCACCATCTGTCGCGCCTCAAGGAATATGGCGTCACGACTTTCCAGGCGGAGGACGAAATCGCCGCCATCGGTTCGGCGATCGGTGCATCCTACGCCGGCCAGCTTGGCGTCACGTCGTCGTCGGGCCCCGGCATCGCGCTCAAGGGCGAGGCGATGGGCCTGGCGATCATGACTGAACTTCCGCTCGTCATCATCAACTCGCAGCGTGGTGGGCCGTCGACGGGGCTGCCGACCAAGACAGAGCAATCGGACCTGTACCAAGCCGTTTACGGCCGCAACGGTGATGCGCCCATGCCTGTCATCGCGGCGCGCTCGCCCGCCGACGCATTCGACTGCGCGATCGAGGCGGTGCGCATCGCGACGCAGTACATGACGCCCGTCATGCTGCTGACGGACGGCTACATCGCCAACGCCGCCGAGCCGTGGAAAGTCCCCGATATGAAGGACTACGCGGCTTTTCCTGCGACTTTCTATGAAGGTCATGAGGACCAGAGCGAAGGCCTGAACCCGTACAAGCGCGACGCCAAGCTCGCCCGCATCTGGATCAAGCCGGGCACCCCCGGCCTGATGCACCGCATCGGCGGGATCGAAAAGGCGGCGGGTTCGGGACACATCGACTACTCGCCCGCCAATCACCAGGCGATGACAGATACGCGCGCCAAGAAAGTGCTGGGTGTCGCCGACACGATCCCGGACCAGGGGGTCGAGGTAGGAGAGGCTGGGGGCAGACTGGCGATCGTCGGGTGGGGCTCGACCTACGGCCCTATCTACCAGGCGGTCAGGCGCGCACGGCGCGACGGGGTCGACGTATCGCACATCCACATCCGCCATATCTGGCCGATGCCGAAGAACTTGGGCGCGTTGCTAAGGTCTTACGATCATGTCCTCGTTCCCGAAATGAACACGGGCCAGCTCAAGACGTTGCTCCGCGACCAGTTCCTCGTCGACGCAAGGCCGTTGAACAAGGTGACCGGCCACCCTTTCAAGATCGGCGAGATAGAAGCCGCGATCCATCGCGCGCTCGAGGAAACGGTGTCCGCATGAACGAGATCACCAAGCTGACCGCCAAGGACTTCGCAACCGACCAGGAAGTCCGCTGGTGCCCCGGTTGCGGGGATTATGCCGTGCTCAAGGCCGTGCAGCGCACTTTGCCCGAGCTCGGCGTGCGGCCTGAAAACACGGTCTTCGTGTCGGGCATTGGCTGCTCCTCGCGCTTCCCCTACTACATGGAGACTTACGGCTTTCACACGATCCACGGCCGCGCGCCGACGATCGCGACGGGGATCAAGCTGGCGAACCCGGAGCTCGACGTCTGGATCATCACGGGGGACGGGGACGCTCTGTCGATCGGCGGCAACCACACGATGCACGTGTTGCGCCGCAATCTCGATTGCCAGATCCTGCTGTTCAACAACGAAATCTACGGCCTGACCAAGGGCCAGTATTCGCCGACATCGCGAGAGGGGACGCGGACGCCATCCACTCCGTTCGGTTCGGTCGATCGGCCTGCAAGCCCGTGTGCGTTCGCGCTCGGGTCGGGCGCGCGGTTCGTCGCGCGCGGGATCGATGTCAGCAAGAACCTGCCGGACGTGCTCAAGGCCGCCTACCGCCACAAGGGCGCGGCGTTCTTGGAAATCTTTCAGAATTGCATCGTCTACAACGACGACGTGTTCGCCTCCTTCACCGCGCGCGAGTTCGCGAGCGACGCGCAGCTCTGGCTGGAGCACGGCAAGCCTATGCTGTTCGCGGGCGGCAAACGCGGGCTCGCGTTCGATGCGGAGCGCATGAGCCTGCGTGTTGTCGATGAGGGCGACCCGGACGTCGTCGTCCACGACCAGACGAACCGCACCTTGGCGCATCTGCTCGTCGAAATGCCGTTCGGCGCGTTCCCGATGGCGCTCGGCGTCATCTACGACTCGCCCGCGCCGACGTTCGAAAGCGCGGTGGTCGAACAGAACGTGGCGGTGGCCCGCGGCAAGACGCCGGACCTGCAGGCGCTCGTCGGCAAGGGGCAGAGCTGGGAAGTCGCCCGGGAACCGCGGCCGCTCTGACGCCTTGCCAATCGAGGTGGGGCTGGGCACGAGTAAGGCCGTGACCCGCGGCGCGCATCTTCTATCCGCCGATCGGCGTTACGCGGGCGGCGGCGGTTGGTCCGCGCGCCTGTTTGCGCGTGGCTTCGACAAGGTTCTGAACACGATCGATGCTGGTCTGGCCGAAGGCGAGATAGACGCGACCTTGCCGGACGGAAGTCGACGGATGCTCGGCGGGCGCAGGCCCGGCCCGACACCCGTCGTCCATCTGCACAGCTACCGGGCGCTCGTCCGCCTGATCACGTCGGGTTCGGTCGGCTGGTACCGCGCCTGGGCCGCCGGGGAATGGTCGAGTCCGGACCCGGTCCCATTGTTCGATCTGTTCATGCGCAACGGCAAGACTTTGGGCCAAGTGGCTCGCGCCAAAGGGTTCTGGCGCGTCATCAACCGCGCGCTGCACGGACTGCGCGCCAACACGATCGCCCGCGCCCGCGAGAACATCGAAGCGCATTACGATCTCGGCAACGACTTCTACGCCGCCTGGCTCGACCCCGGCATGACCTATTCGAGCGCGGTATTCGCCAATCCGATCGCGCCAGCCGAGCCGTTGCAGGCCGCGCAGGAACGCAAGATCCGGCTGCTTCTCGACCGGCTCGACCTGAAGCCGGGACAAACCCTGTTCGAGATCGGGTCGGGTTGGGGTTCGCTCGCCGAGATCGCCTCGCGCGACTACGGCGTATCCGTCACCGGCCTGACCTTGTCCGATGCGCAGAAGAGCCATGCGGACAGCCGCCTGTCGAGCCTCGACGCACGCATCCTCCTCCAGGATTACCGCGACGCGCGCGGTCAGTATGACGCACTGGTCAGCGTCGAGATGGTCGAAGCGGTCGGGCAGGAATACTGGCCCGCGTATCTGGCCAGCATCGCAGGTCTGCTCAAGCCCGGCGGGCGCGCTGCGATCCAGTTCATCTCGATCGATCATGCGCTGTTCGAAGCTTATGCGTCGAACGCCGACTTCATCCAGGCTTACATTTTCCCGGGCGGCATGCTGATCGACGAACCGCGCTTCAAGGCTTTGGCGCGCGACGCGGGGCTGAGCTGGGACGATCGGCGCGGCTTTGGGCCGCACTATGCCGAGACGCTGAAGCGGTGGCGCATCGCATTTGACGATGCGGTGGCCGGTGGCCGCTTGCCGAGCGGGTTCGACAAGCAATTCATCGACTTATGGCGCTATTATCTCATGTACAGCGAAGGCGGGTTTCGCGG
>JAABUS010009128.1_pt1 | contig 10572 bp, 14 predicted proteins | sample 5560161 | NCBI WGS metagenome assembly JAABUS01 (sample SAMN10711885, study PRJNA513376) | rock metagenome | isolation source: Antarctica rocks | place: Antarctica: Victoria Land, Trio Nunatak nord | collected 2016-01-04
CGAAGCACTTGGCGTCGTCCATCAGCCCGGAGAGGTTGACCAAGTCGGATGCAGGCATGATGGCGGAGACTCCTCGCGTGAGCCGGTTGGCTGCTCGCGCTTCAGCCATCACACCAGATACCCTCCAACGGCACCACCCACATCCACCACCCCGGAACCCGATAAGAGCCAAGCGTTTTACCAGCACCACCTAATTCGCCCGTCCGGACGCAGGAGAAGTATCCGCGGGCTACTCGGAGCACCTTATTGGCGCCAAGTGTACTTGGCTCCTTTGCGCATAGTTGCCTTTCCTCCTTGACCGAGGCGAGGAGAATAGCCGACAGTTCGGCAAGAGGGCTGTTCTCCAACGCTTCAAGGAGCAAAGTCTACTCATGCACGTAATCTGCCTGTTTTCCCAGAAGGGCGGGAGCGGAAAGACCACGCTCGCCATTTCCTTAGCCGCCGCGGCCGCGAAGCGCGGCAAGGAGGCGCTTATCATCGACCTCGATCCGCAGGCCACAGCCTGCAAGTGGGGCGACCGGAGAAAGTGCGAATCGCCGATAATCATCGACGCGCAGCCCGCCCGGCTCGCCAACGCGCTCCAAAAGGCGCGAGAGGGCGGAATCGATATCGCCGTGATCGACACCCCTCCCCGGTCGGCGGAAGCAGCGTTGGCGGCCGCGAAGCTGGCCGACCTCATCATCCTCCCTTCACGGCCACAGATGTACGACCTCGAAACCGTGCCCAATGCACTGGAGCTGATCGCCACCGCCAACGCGGGCCGGACTACCGCGATTCCGGTACTCGCCATCCTGAACGCCGTCCCCTCGCAGGGAAACCGGCACGAGCAGGCCAGGGCAGCGATCGAAGCGCTCGGCGTCCCGGTCTGCAAGCAGACTGTGGGCCACCGGGCCGCGTTCGGCGACGCCGGCACGCTTGGCCTTTCCGTTATCGAGCACGATGGGTCCGGCCGTGCCTCCGAGGAGATTAGACAAGTCTACTTGGCTATTGAGCGCCTTCTCTACTCGAAGCCTTCTCGCCAAGACGCCAAGTCTGCAAGCGGCAGGCGCAAGGTGCCAGCAAAGCCGTAGAAAAGGCTCGTAGGCGCGATGTCTCCTATGCAACAAGGCTACTTCCCTGCAATCCTCCTTGTATTGAAGGCTGAGAGTCAACAATGGCCAACCAGAGAGCAGATCTAGTCGCCGCCCTCGCCCAGCAGGCCGGCAGCACACGAAGGAAGCCGGAGCCTACAGCGCCCGCTGCCGCGCCGGCAGCGGGCGAGTCGGAAAAGGCGTCGATCTACCGGCAGCCGGGTAGGGCAGGGACTGCGCCCATCACCGCCCATTTCCCGAAAGAGGTCAGGCGTCAGCTCAAGGGGCTGGCCAACGAGCACGACCGGACGATGCACGACCTGGTGGCCGAGGCGTTCAACGATCTGTTCCAGAAGTACGGCAAAGCCGAAATCTGCCCACGTGGCGAGTGACGCCTTATCTCGAAGTAGCCTTTACGCCTTTTAGCCAAGTGGGTAAGTCGGCTTTACCTCGAATATCAGCCCGGGCCCCGTTGAACGCCCGCGAGCAACCGCTTCGCTTCGGACAGGGTCAAACCCAAGTTGTCGATGCCGACGAGATCACCCGGCCTTCTGATCTCCATGATGTCCGTGCACGGCCCCTCGCCCTTAACCCCGATCTTCATCAATCTCAAAATCCAGGCCACGCATCCGCCCTCGGTCAGAGAGCAAACGCGAAAGGCTCTCGTCGGGTTCCGGGGTGGTGGTCTGGATGGTGCCGCGGGCGGGTATCTGATGTGATGGCTGGAGTGCGAGCAGCCAACCGGCTCGCGCAAGGAGTCTCCGCCATCATGCCTGTATCTGACCTGGTCAACCTCTCCGGCCTGATGGACGATGCCAAGTGCTTTGCGCTTGTGCGCCAGCATCGCTGGCCCGAGGGCATATGCTGCCCTGGCTGCGACAGTTTCTCGGTGATCCGGGACGGATGCGACGACACGCAGCCGCATCGGCAGCGCTATCGGTGCAAGGCGTGCGCGTCCCGCTTCGACGATCTTACCGGCACGGTGCTGGCCGGGCATCACCAGCCGCTGCGGGCGTGGGTGCTGTGCCTCTACTTCATGGGCCTGAACCTTCCCAACCGGCAGATCGCGGGCGAGCTGGGCTTGGCCGCCTTGGACGTGCAGGCCATGACGGAGCAGCTGCGCGCCGGGTTGGTCGCCAAAGTGCCGGCGGTAGAACTGACGGGCGAGGTAGAGCCGGATGCGAGGGCATCCAGCGGGATCGACGAGGTTTACGTGGTGGCCGGGCACAAAAGGCAGCCGGACGAAGTGGCTAAAAGGGGCGGCTCGGACGGTGCCGCAGGTTGGCAGGCGCGCCGGGACGGGGCACGCTGGAGAAGGACAAGTCGCCCATCCTCGGCCTGCTTCAGCGCGGCAGCCAAGTGGTGCTGCGCAAGCTGGGCAATGTGCAGCAGGCCACGATCAAGCCGATTATCACCGCCGCCGTCACCTCGGGCACCCTCGTCCACACCGACGAGTATGCCATCTCCACCTACGCCCGCCTGCCATCCTGGGGCTATGAGCACAAGACGGTCTGCCATGGGCGCGGCGAATATGCTCGCGACGAGGACGGCTTTTGCGAGGTCCATGTCAACACCATCGAGGGTTTCTGGTCCTTGCTGCGCTTCTGGCTCCGCCCGCACCGCGGCCTCTCGCAGGATAAGCTGCCGCTTTATCTCGGCTTCTTTCAGTTCGTGCAAAATGCGCGCCGACGCGGCAAAGCCCTGCTTGGCGCCCTCATCACCGCCCTTCTCAGCTGACGCAGGCCAACACCTCAGAACCCGACAAGAGCCGACCTTGAAAGAGGTGGTTCTCAGACATCAACTCGACCAGCTGAGAGCCGCTGTAAACCATTACAGCAAAGCTTTTGCAGCTCAGTCAAATTCCGCATGCATCCCGGTATCGCCGTTCGCGACGCTTACGCTCGCCTCGATGCAAAAGGACCGAACTTTTCCGACCCAAATCCGAGCTACCGACCTTTCCCGACCTATTTCGAGTGTAGAGCACGGCTTTTCCGGGGTGGCGGAGACGGACGTAGCACGACGCCTTGTGGCGTTATCTCGAAACGGGCTGCTGGATAAACCGACCGTGCCAACTCTAAAGATTCCGCAAAAGGTGCTTTAAAATGCTTTAGGGCACCAACGCCATGCCCGAACTGCGCTCGCAGAGCTGTCCATGAGATTGGAGTGTCTGTCTCCAGAGCAGGGAGCCGATAGCAGAGCCAGCAATAGACGTCGAGTGCCTGGGCCGAGTTGCGAATTCTGCCAACAGCATCACGGTCGATGGCAACGGGATGTCTTCGAAGACTATCAAAGTATGCTTGAGACAACCGCAGCCGCTTGATAAAGGGTCGGCTGTTATCGGTGTCGTATTCGAATGCCTCTACGATGCGGTCGTTGATCACAAAACCCTTCGTGTCTGATCCAATGCGGAACGACACTCGGCATCTTGCAAGGCGCTCAATTTGCTCGAGTACAGAGTCGGCGACCTTGCCGCCATCCGGAAGTCCCAGACGACGAAGTACGTCGTACGCCGTGTTGCCCAAGTCGATATCGCGCATCCCTCGCTCCAGGCATTCAGAGCCTATAGTCAATTGGAGTACACGAGCATAGGCTCCGAATGGAACACCTACGTTATATATACCGCCGTCATCCAGCGCCTTTGAGCCACCTTCGACGATGATAGCTGCGTAAGGTGTGTCAATGCGCCAAGCTTGTTCCGCTTGGCCCTTCGGACGGCGATAGGGAAGACCGAGCATACACCAGCCGCTGTACACGTAACCTGCAGCTCCTTCAGGACTACCTGTGGTCGCCAGAGCTTCGGCAGTCTCAGCTGCAGCTGCTATAATGCGCGGTCCTCGCGGTCCTGCAAGCAAATCTACAGGCGCGCGACGCCCTACTTCCGGTAAAGAGAAGTTGGCAAACGCCGCAGCTCCTCGCCGGCCGCCCTTAGCGCGTAGGATATCGTGAACTGTCGCGGTTGGTTCCAACGGCACCGCGTCCATAACGATGTCTCCAAACATATCTCGTTGCTTGCTCACTACTAACCCTCAAAGCCCTTCTCAGAAGATGCAAGACTTATATTGGGTTAGGGAAGCCCGAACTTTCGCGACCGTGGCCGAACTATCCCGACGTAGAGCAAGAGAAGGAAGATAGGACTCTTTAATTGATAGTATACGTCGCGAAAGTTCTGTGAGTAACCTTCGATTCATGTGGAATTTCCGGTGTTTCTGCGGAAATGCCTGGTCGGAAAGGTTCGGTTTGCTGCGACCGCTATGGACAGAGGTGGTGAGTTGAACCGTGGCTATGATCTCTTAACAATGGTCGGAACAGTTCGGCCAGCACTGTTCCGAGTCGCTCACGCCGGTTCACGTCGGTCGGGAAAGTTCGGCAGCATGCGCAATTGGCGCATAGGTCGGGAAAGTTCGGCTTCTCAGCCTGAGAATATGGCTCTTGTCGGGTTCTGGGGTGGTGATCCGGGTGGTGCCGCCGGCATGTATCTGATGCGATGGCTGAGTGCGACCAGCCAACCGGCTCGCGCGAGGAGGCTCCGCCATCATGTCTGCAACCGACTTGGTCAACCTTTCCGGCCTGATGGACGACGCCAAGTGCTTCGCGCTTGTGCGCCAGCATCGCTGGCCTGATGGCATATGCTGCCCTGGCTGCAACAGTTCCTCGGTGATCCGGGACGGGTGCGACGACACGCAGCCGCACCGGCAGCGCTACCGATGCAAAGAATGCGCGTCCCGCTTCGACGACCTCACCGGCACGGTGCTTGCCGGACATCACCAGCCGCTGCGTGTGTGGGTGTTGTGCCTCTACTTCATTGGCTTGAACCTTTCCAACCGGCAGATCGCGGGCGAGCTGGCCTTGGCCGTTTCGGACGTGCAGGCCATGACGGAGCATCTGCGCCGCGGGCTGGTCGCCAAGACGCCGGCGGTGGAGCTGAAGGGCGAGGTGGAGCCGGATGCGAGGGCATCCAGCGGGATCGACGAAGTCTACGTGGTGGCCGGGCACAAGGGGCAGCCGAAAGAAGTGGCCAAAAGGGGCGGCTCGGGCGCTGCCACAGGCTGGCAGGCGCGCCGGGACGGGGCACGCTGGAGAAGGACAAGCCGCCCATCCTCGGTCTGATCTAGCGCAGCGGCGAGGTGGTCCTGCACATGCTGGCCAACGTGCAACAGGCCACAATCAAGCCGATCATCACGGCCGCGGTCGCCTCGGGCACCCTCGTCCACACCGACGAATACAGCATCTACGCGCGCCTGCCCGCCTGGGGCTACGGGCACAAGACGGTCTGCCATGGGCGCGGCGAATACGCTCGCGACGAGGACGGCGACGGCTTTTGCGAGGTCCACGTCAACACCATGGAAGGATTTTGGTCGCTGCTGCGCTCCTGGCTCCCCCCACATCGGGGCATCTCACAGGACAAGCTGCCGCTCTACCTCGGCTTTGTCCAGTTCGTGGCGTTGGTGCACTCGACAGATCCAGGGCGAGATAGCCCAAATCCCAAGCTGCTACGCGATGACCGGCTGGCGACGGACAGAATCCGGGCGCCCGGCCGCCAACATCCGGTTCAGCACCGCCACGCCGACGGCAGCCTCAGTCTGCTGGGCCGCGAAGCCGCGGGCTCGCAGACGCGGTCCGATCAGCGCCTTGTAACGACCCATTGTCGTTTCCACTAGGGATCGTTGGCCGTAACCTGTCCTGGCCTGCCAGGCCAAGCGGCCTTGTTCCGCGATCATCGCCAGATGGCGATCACGCTGTGTCGGCGGACCCGGTTCGCCGCTCGGGACCGCCGTCGAGCGCGGCGGGATCACCACCTCGATCTCATCGCCGTGCGCGGCGATCGTCTGGTAGGTGGGCGCGCCATCATACGCGCCATCGGCCGTCACCCGGGCTATCGGATCATCAATCTGATCGAGCAGCGGCCCGACCTGGGATGGATCGTCGGTGTCCTGATCCGTCAGGGTCTGCGCCACGATCATGCCGCTGGCGGCATCGACCGCCAGATGCAGCTTGCGCCATGTCCGGTGTGACTTCGCACCATGCTTCGCCTCCAGCCATTGACCCGCTCCGTAGACCTGCAGGCCGGTGCTATCGATCAACACGTGCAACGGACCGGGCGGCACCGAGGACGGTTGGATCACCGGCAACGTCACCGCTCGGCGGCTGACCGTGGTATGATCAGGGGCGTTGGTGCACTTCGATGGTCTGAATGATGGTAGGATGCTTTTCCATCTCTTTGGTCCTGACCGCACCGATGCCGCACAAACACAACGCCGACCGCCGTCACCACATCCCGAAGATGTCGTTCAAGGTGCAGAACTGGCCGGAGTACGAAGCGGGGCTGCGCCGGCGTGGCAGCCTGACGTTGTGGATCGAGGACGCCGCACTGGAATGCTGGCAGACTTGTGGACCAGGCGGACAGGCTCGCTATACAGACGCGGCCATCCAGACCAGCCTGATGCTGCGCACGGCGTTCAAGCGGCCGTTGCGGCAGACCGAAGGCCTGATGACATCGGTGCTCACGTTGATGGACCTGACGATCTCAGTGCCTGATCATACCACGGTCAGCCGCCGAGCGGTGACGTTGCCGGTGATCCAACCGTCCTCGGTGCCGCCCGGTCCGTTGCACGTGTTGATCGACAGCACCGGCCTGCAGGTCTACGGAGCGGGTCAATGGCTGGAGGCGAAGCATGGTGCGAAGTCGCGCCGGACATGGCGCAAGCTGCATCTCTCATGACCTCAAAGAAGCGCGTGCGCTGCTGAGCGACCCGGAGATCACCGTGGAGAAAGTTGCAGCACGGCTCAAGGTGTCACCCTCCACGCTATATCGTCATTTGCCGGGCGGGCGTAGCGCCGTTGCCGACACAGAAGCCGATCCTGCTTGAACCACGGCTCGCATTTCGGCTCCGTGACCGCGAAGCTATGCGTTCCGGCTACCTAATGTCACCGCCATGGCCCATTGAGGCATTGGGCAGCCGTATGGTTGTAGCGGACGACCGGCGGCTTGGATCTTCTGGGTCTGGTTATCGGTGGTCTGACCGAGGGTGGAGACGCGAACGTAGGCGAAGGTGCGCGGCATGGGGCTGATTTATCCGAAAAGGGTATCCGGAACCGACCCCATGTCCGAAAGCCCGAACAGCCGACATCTCGACAGGGCGCCGGGAGATGCCCGGAAACGGACGGTTTCGGACAGGTCCGCAGTCCCCACTGGCCACGGCCGTCGAGCGCGGCGGGATCCCCACGTCGATGCCATCGCTGTGTGCCGCAATCGTCTGGTAGGTGGGCACGCCATCATACGCGCCGTCCGCCGTCACCCGGGCTATCGGACCATCAATCTGATCGAGCAGCGGCCCGACCTGGGAGGGATCGTCGGTGTCCTGATCCGTCAGGGTCTGCGCCACGATCATGCCGCTGGCGGCATCGACCGCCAGATGCAGCTTGCGCCACGTCCGGCGCGACTTCGCGCCATGTTTCACCTCCAACCATTGACCCGCTCGGTAGACCTGCAGGCCGGCGCTATCGATCAACACGTGCAACGGATCGGGCGGCACCGAGGCCGGTTGGATCACCGGCAACGTCACCGCTCGGCGGCTGACCGTGGTATGATCCGGCACTGAGATCGTCAGATCCATCAACGTGAGCACCGATGTCATCAGGCCTTCGGTCTGCCGCAACGGCCGTTTGAACGCCGTGCGCACCATTAGGCCCGTCTGGATGGCTGCATCCGTATAGCGAGCCTGTCCGCCTGGTCCACAAGTCTGCCAGCAGTCCAGCGCGGCGTCCTCGATCCACAAAGTCATGCTGCCACGCCGACGCAGCCCCGCTTCGTACTCCGGCCAGTTCTGCACCTTGAACGACATCTTCGGGATGGGGTGACGGCGGTTGGCGTTGTGTTTGTCCGGCATCGCTGCGGTCAGGACCAAAGAGATGGAAGAGCATCCTACCATCATTCAGACCATCGAAGTGCACCAACTTCAAACGCACGCCGACGCGGCAAAGCCCTACTCCATGCGCTCGTCGCCGGCCTGGTTGCATGATGAACTCCCCACCATCCCAGAAGCCAATAAGAGCCTCGTAGCAATGCTCGGGTTTGCAGGAGCGTCTGGGTTTCTTCACAGCCTTGCTGCTTACCTGGCGGGATTGGAGCCGGAAAAGGCCGACATCCAGTTCCTGCGTTCCGCGATTGGCTGGCTCATGCCTTTGGCTTTGCCGGTGTAGAACAGCCCGTGCTGAAGGGACTGTCTGCCGTTCCTCGCTCAAACGGTGGGAACGAAAGGCATTTAGTACGATTTAACAACAGTTTCTAACACCTGCCACTGTACTATGTCCATATTGCCATATGGTGATATTAAGATTATATCGAATCTCCATTTTGTATTAGCATCACATGGCACAATCATCATAAGGTCGCCATGAAGATCGTCGCCGTTGTCGCCCAGAAAGGCGGTGTAGGAAAAACCACCGTCAGCCAATGCCTTGCAGTCGAAGCGTTGCGGCAGGGTATACCGACCGCAATGATCGACGCCGATCCGCAGCGGTCAGCAGCCGAATGGGGCGAGCAGCGGCAAGCCTCTGAAATAGATGCCCCGGACGTCATCCCACTCGGCTCTAAGTTACTCGTCTCAGTCGTTGCCGACTTAAAGAAACGCGGAGCCGCCTTCGTGGTAATCGATACTCCTCCACACTCGGCGCCAGCCATCAATGCTGCGTTGGACGTCTCGACAGGTGCGGTCATGGTGACCCGACCAAATCCGATGGACATTCGAGCTTTGGAAGCAACGTGGCGTATTGTGGAAAAGATGAAGAAGCCCGCCGCTGCGATCTATACCCAGACACCGCCCGGCACACGCGCGCGCGCCTTGGTCCTGGCAAAGGTCCGGCTGGACGAGTTGGGCGTTCCGAACTGCCCGACCCCCCTCACCTACACGCTAAGCTATCCCTATGCGCAAGCTGAGGCGCTCGCCGTTCAGGAACGGGAACCGACCAGCAAAGCAAGAGCTGAGATCGCTGAGGTTTGGAGCTGGCTTCGCCGCGCTGGCATATGCTAATTTGGCAATTTTATCATAGTGCCATATGATGATATCGTACATTGGCAATATGGAGACAAATAAATGGCAAAACCGCCTATTGCCTACGGAAACGCTGTCAAGCTGACGCCGCCAGCAACTCGCGGAGGTGAGCAGGAGGCCTCTGGAGGATCAGCTCGTCCACTTGAGCCTACGCGAACAGCCGATGTGTCACCGGCGCGGCCTGAGACGATTGCCGCCCGCCGCAGGCCCATGGAGAGCCGGTCTGACCCGACCGTTCTCTATCTCCACCCGGACGGAAAGTACGAGCTAAAACGTTATGCCCTTGCCCGAGGGGCGAAAGTGAAGGTGCACGATCTCATCATCGAGGCGATTGAGGAGTGGGGGGAGCGGCATGGCATATCGGCTCCGTTCCGCGTGCCTTCACAAAAGCCACGCCGCGAGTAATATTGCCATATTATCATTTTATCAATGTGCCATATGAGCACATGGTAAGTTTTATCAGTGGCTTGTCCTGGACTGCATTATCCTTGCCCGTCGTCCGGCGTGTCCGCACTCACGGCAGCCGGAAACAGCGTGCGTCGTTCCGCTCATCCAACGCAGACGATTTGATCACGCTGGTTGACCCTCGCTCTTTCTAAGCTCCTCTTTGGACATTAGGCGGCGTGGCAACGCGCGTATGTGATGCCCTCACGGAGGGCTGGTCTGAGTTTGTGCACGTTCGATGTTGGGTGGGACATGGCAAAACCGCGTTCCCGCCAGAACTCGCGGCGCACAGCGGCAAGCGGACTATGAGACTAGAGTGCATTTGGCTGCGACAACTCTCGGCTTCTCGGGAGCATTTTTGGGTGAGGCAACACGTTCGGCCATCCGGGCTGTCGCGCTACAAAAAGCGATGGATGGTGAGCTCAGTGGCCCTTCCTGGTAAACCGCATGCAGTCGGCGGGACAGAGTGCTAGCCTGAATAATTCACGAGGGTTGGCGGGCATAGTACAAGCCGTTGATCCAGCGTAGAATATGGTTCTCGAGGCCAATTCTACGGATCCGGAGCGCCATGCCCGCCAAAGTTGAGCTTATCCCTTCGCTGCCCGGCCTGTCACCGGTCGGCGGCAAGCCCGTGATCGCCCGCTTCGACGGCGGCCAGTTTTCGTCCGATGGTGGGCTGCTGGTGCTGCGTGAGGTGGAGCGCGGCCTTGACGTGGCCGGACGCCTGGCGGCCTGCATTGCGGACCCGCGCGACCCGGGGCGCGTCGTGCATGGTTTCGACGAGATCATTCGCTTTCGCCTGCTGATGATTGCGGCCGGCTACGAGGACGGCAACGACGCCGACCGGTTGCGCACGGACCCGATGTTCAAGCTGGCCATGGCACGGCTTGAGGACGAGACGGCGCTGTGTTCGCAGCCGACCATCTCGCGCCTGGAGAACCTGCCTGACACGCGCGCCTTGCTGCGCATGGGTCAAGCCATGGTCGATCTCTACTGCGCGTCGTTCC
>JAABUS010009130.1_pt1 | contig 10569 bp, 12 predicted proteins | sample 5560161 | NCBI WGS metagenome assembly JAABUS01 (sample SAMN10711885, study PRJNA513376) | rock metagenome | isolation source: Antarctica rocks | place: Antarctica: Victoria Land, Trio Nunatak nord | collected 2016-01-04
ATGGCCCTGCCAAAGTGGAGGCTTTGCAGAAAGCAATCATGATGCTGCTGAACGGCGAGCAGCTGCCAGCTCTGTTCATTACTATCGTCAGATATGTCTTGCCATCAGAGGACCACACTGTGCAGAAATTGTTGCTGCTCTACCTGGTAATTTCTATCTGTTACATAAGCAGTTTGCTGGAAAAATACAGTTCAGCCCTGGGAACATGTGGTTATATGTGCAGGAAACAATCGAAAAAACAGACTCTTCTGGCAAGATACTGCCTGAGATGGTCAGTCCTTGACTCTGATGCGCTTCACTGCTGAGTTGATGGTTCTTGCCGTTTCAAGTGCCCGAGCAGTTGCTGAGATTGCTGCTTGCTGCAGATCTTGATCTGCCAAAATCTGCGGAATAACTTGCAGCACCCAAATGAGTACATACGGGGCGTCACACTCAGATTCCTCTGTAGAATACGGGAAGAGGAAATTTTTGAGCCACTCATCCCTTCCATCCTTACATGCCTGGAACACAGGCACTCATATGTGCGCCGCAACGCTGTGCTGGCAATCAACTGCATTTACAAGCTTCCCAAGGGAGAGCAGCATCTTCAGGACGCGCCAGACCTCATAGAGAAAGTGCTCAACAGCGAGCAGGATTTGTCCACTAAGCGTAACGCATTCCTCATGCTGTGCAACCATGCACAGGACCGGGCAGTGCACTATTTGCTCAGCCAGGTGGACAACGTAGCTCACTGGGGAGACATTCTGCAGATGGCTGTTCTGGAACTCATTCGTAAGGTACTCAACTCAAATGCTGAACAATGGCTTCTTTGAAAAGCAGCATTGCTGTTGCATGTGATGTCAGCTCCTACATTGCAGCCCATCTATCAGTTTGAAGTGTTGTTGAACTCGTGTGGATGTTGCGTTGCCTGCTTGTGCAGACCCTCTCAAACCAGCACAACCTGTTCATCAAGTAAACAACGATTGCAGCATTGCAAGCAGCCAGGTATCATCTCACAGCAGACATCTTGCCAGGGTTGCTTACGTTTGTTGCATGCTTCCTCATCAATTGTCACAAAGATAGTGCCGAGAACGAACATTATAGTGAACCAACTCCTTACACCTGCAGGTGTGCAGAGTGAATCCAGGCGAGAGGGAAAGTACATCAAGATCATTCTGTCTCTGCTGCAAAGCACCAGCTCAGCTGTGGTGTATGAATGTGCCGTCACCCTTGTCAGCCTGTCCCAAGCCCCTACAGCCATCCGGGCAGCTGCCAACTGCTACTGCCAGCTGCTGGTGTCACAGAGTGACAACAACGTCAAGCTCATTGTGCTGGACAGGCTACAGGTCTGTCATTCATATTCCCTTGCTGAAATTGCCAGGAACCAAAAGCTGAGGAAGCCTTGGACAGCAAAATAGCGTTAGTGTTGGCAACAAGTGTGTTAGTGTTGGCAACAAGTGTGTATCTGTATAGCACATTTCAGCTCTTGGCAAGTCATGTGCAATGGTGTATGCAACATTTCCATGACATAGCAAGTTTGTGAAACTAGAGGATGCATCAATACAGAGCAAATGTGCAAGTACTTGCAGAGGCAATGCTCCGTTCTGCCCACACACCTGAACGACAACGCTCTTGACGGCAGTTGCATACAAAACATGTCTTGTGCCTGCCTGTTCAGGAGCTGAAGGCAAAGCACAGGGAGGTCATGCAGGACGTCCTGATGGATGTGCTGCGCGCGCTGACCTCCCCCAACATGGACATCCGCAAGAAGACCCTCGACATTGCCCTGGACCTCATCACGTCAAGGAACATTGATGAGGTTGTCATGGTGCTCAAGAAGGAAGTCATGAAGACCCAGAACAAGGAGTTGGACAAGGGACCAGAGTACCGACAGCTGCTAGTGCAGGCCATTCACAGCTGTGCGGTCAAGTTTCCTGACGTAGCAGGCAGCGTGATCCATCTGTTGATGGACTTCCTTGGCGACACCAACACGGCAAGCGCGCTGGATGTCGTGTTCTTTGTGAGGGAAATCATGGAGACCAACAGCAAGCTAAGGGCGTCTATTTTGGAGAGGCTGTTGGACAGCTACAACCAGATCAGGTCATCCAGAGTGTGTTCATGTACTCTGTGGATCATTGGGGAGTACTGTGACCAGAAAGACGACATCTACGCTGCTCTGGAGGTGAGGGTCCAAGGCAGTCTGGTGTTGCATGTCTCACCTCTTTTGTTAGTCCTCTGTGCTTGCATCATGACTTCTGACATTGGATTGGCACACACGAGTGCTGCTGCATGGTTGCCTATGCAAGGTGGCAGTATCCCACTCTGGCTGCTATGGCCTGTTGCAGATAGTGCTGATCTAGTAACCAAGCAGCATTACAGCCTGTAATTGCGTGTTACATGCGGCACTGCATGGCCTCTGTAAAACACAGTCCAGCTGCCTGGCGTGTACCCATGGCCTTTTCATATACTGGTACAATTGTCATTGATGTCATCTGCGTAGACCATCAAGTCAGCTCTGGGTCCTTTGCCTTTCTTCCATGACGAGGATGAGGCTGAGAAGGGGAAAGACGACAAAGGCAAGGGCAGCACCAAAGGGGACATTGATGCAGAGACCCCAATCCCTGTTCAACAGGCTTCCCATCGGCCTGCAGTGCTGGCAGATGGCAGCTACGCCTCTCAGACTGCCATCACAGACACTATTACCACTAGCAGCCTGTCGTCAACAGCGCCCAACATCAGGTTTTGCGCATTGGTCCTTTGAAACTTGATGCAAGATCTGCCCCAGCCCTGCAAGCACAGCTGAGTCTGATGTGCAGCATGGAGCTCTGACCAACCTCTTTATGTACCTGCTGCTCACACAGAAAGGCATTAGCTACTGCTGATACTGTATATGTCTGCCAAGCAGGGCATTGCTGCTGACTGGTGACTACTTTTATTGATGGGGTGGTGGCAGGGGCTCTGACCGAGCTGCTTGCGCATTCGCTACTGAACACGGAATACAGGAACAGTTGCTGATATTGCATATGTCTGCCATGTAGGGCATTGCTGCTGACTGGTGACTACTTTCTTGGTGGGGTAGTAGCAGGAGCCCTGACCAAGCTGCTGCTGCGCCTGCGCAAGTCCACCAACGCAGATGCAATGGAGGTGAACAAGCTCACAGCAGAAGCCATGCTGTACATTGTGTCCATTCTGAGGCTGGGTGAATCCCAGGCTTCCCTGCATCCCCGGGATGATGACGCAGTGGACAGAATGGTCACATGCCTCAAGGTATGCTGCTCATCTGTCTCACTGCATCAGCTCAGCCTAAAAGTCTGTATAGGATGCAATCAGAGGCACACTCGCTGAACGAGTGGGGTCAGCTCTTGTTCAGTTTTCTGGCAGCTTTGAGACCAGTACCTGAGACCAGTGCTTTGACATGTTTACTGATGGTGAATCTGGTATAGCACAGCCTGTCACTGGAGCCACATGCCTTGCAACTGAAAGCAGGCAGTACTTTGGCTATGCTAGCATGTCCCAACATCCAGTTGCTGACATGCTGACATACCCTGCCAATGAGGCAGCAACTGAAATCATGCAGCGCTGTGGCTTATGCTAGCATCTCTCCATACCAAGCCTTGCGGTGTCTCAGGCTGATTAACACACGTGCTTGCACTTCTAGGTGCTGACACACCCTGACAATGAGGCAGCTAAGGTCTGGCTGGAAGATTGCCGACACTCCTTTGCCCAGATGATCCATGACAAGCTCACTAGGGATGCAGAAGAGGCAAAGACCAAGGTAAGTGTCTTGTCTACCTCCACCCCAATAAGCTGTGACACCACTCAGATCTATGCTGGTGGGCATAATGTCATGCTCATTCATTGAAGACATGTCGCTCCCAGGGCCAAACAAAAACACCCCTGAGCAGCTCCGTAATTGACGTCCTGTTCTCTCATGTCAGCAGCTGTCCTGATGTGGCTGGATGTCATTGCAAGGCTTGTGCACATGATCAGATGATGGCCTACAGTTTCAGACAAAGCAAAGCTAGCTAGCAAGGCAGCGAGCAACACCAACCTCAATCGGGTTTCGAGACCCTTGCCAGTGAGTAGGGTCTGCTGTTGTGCAGGATTCCCAGTCTCAGGCGCAGCCAGATGAGCTGATCGACTTCCATCATCTGAAGGCTCGAAGGGGCATGAGCCAAATAGAGATTGAGGATCAGGTGCAGACAGACCTGCAGAGGGCGACTGGCCTTGCAGAGACGGGCTCTGAGAATGCAGCTCGCCTGAACAGGGTCTTACAGTTGACAGGTGCTGCGTTGTTTCCTGCACAATCTTTGGCATATCCTCTTCAGTAAGTGTCCTGGGCAAATCCTTTCCCTTCTGCCCAGGATCTCCTTGCAATCTGTATTCAGTCGATATTCTGTATAGAAATGGGTGCTTTATGAAGCAGTATCAAACGAGCAGCTTAATAGTAAAGTCCCAGAAAAGGAAGACTCAGATCAGACTCCAGATGGAGGCACATTGGTGCACAACAAGCATTGCACCAGTGCATGCCTACCCTCAAACAAGCCCAATAAGTAAACAACAGTAATAAGCTAACGACATCAACAATGATTAAAATGTTGATCTTGATAATAGTAACAAGAACAACAACAGTAGTTTTAATGATAACGCTAAAAGTAGTATTGGTGAGGATGATGATGAGGATAATAATCAATTGAACTGAAATGGCAAGGAATGTTTGTGCTGAATCCTTGACGCCGCAGCACCTGGCTGTGCTTGCAGGCTTCTCAGATCCAGTCTATGCTGAGGCATACGTGACCGTACATCAGTACGACATAGTACTGGATGTGACAGTCATCAACAGGACTGCCGAGACGCTGCAGAACCTGTGCTTGGAGCTGGCCACAATGGGTGATCTCAAGCTGGTGGAGCGCCCCCAGAACTATACCCTGGGGCCTGCTGCCCAGAAGAGCATCAGGCATGTCTTGTGTAACAGCTGTCAAAACCGCCATTGTATGGGTTCATTTTCTTGATGACATTGTGCAATTGGGCAACAGTGTGCAACTGTTCAACATGGCGCAATTCGTCAATTGGTCTTAGCTGGTTCTGTTGCAATGTCTATAATAGCGTGGGCTGTTTGATTGGCTTGTTACTGGTTGTAGGTCTTACAAGAACAGCATTCTCTTCATCAGAATGCTGCCTTTTGTCCCATCAGATGACAGCTCATTGCACATGGGCTACATACAAAACCCTGCTTTCTGCAAGCATTGCAGGCACTCATAGAATCTCACTTAATGTAGCTCAATTGTCACCCGTAATCTGATGTCGGCCAAAGCATTTCATCAATCTTATCTTTGCCAATGATGTGCAGGGCCAACATCAAGGTCTCATCAACAGAAACTGGTGCCATTTTTGGCAACATTGTTTACGAGTCCACAGCCTACGCCGACCGCAGTGTGGTGGTGCTCAATGACATCCACATCGACATCATGGACTACATCAGCCCTGCCAGCTGCCCAGATGTGCAGTTCAGGAGCATGTGGGCAGAGTTTGAGTGGGAAAACAAGGTTGGTCACAGCTTTGCATGTGTGGATGACTACAGGTGTCTTTGCCCTGCATGCAGGAATGAGAAGAAGAAGAAAAAAAGTACTTAGAAAAGCTGTGTTGAGTCCCTGTGTTCTGACTGTGAACAATGCCTTTATTGCTACCTACTGTCTGCCAGACTGTGAGTGTAGAGATTTCAACGCACTTCATAAATTTTGTGGCAGAACATTCCATTTACTTTACCTCAAACAATACTGCTTGCGCAACTGCCCAGATCAGCGTACATCCGTACAGCGCTCTAAGCGGGGCTAAGTTGAGCCAGGGAATGTGGTGCAGGTGGCCATTAACACGACCATCACTGATGTGTCAGAGTTTCTGGACCACATAGTGGCCTCTACCAACATGCGCTGCGCAACACCACGCAGCGCGTTGGAGGGAGAGTGCGGATTCCTAGCAGCCAACCTGTATGCCAAGAGCGTGTTTGGTGAAGATGCCTTGGTGAATGTCAGTGTGGAGAAGCAGCCTGACGGCAAGCTGGCTGGTTATATCAGGATCAGGTGTGTCGCTTGTTCTACCACGGCTTGCATCATACAAAGCTTTGGGGAGAAAGCCACTGTTGTTGGCAGACAATGTGCTTTACAGATGCAGGATGTGCTGAAAGCCTCATGGTTTGTTGCGGCTGTTTGACAATAGTGTCACCTGGCCTGTGTGACTTTGCAGGTCCAAAACCCAAGGGATTGCTTTGTCGCTGGGCGACAAGCTCATTTTGAAACAGAAGGGATGAGACAAGTGGAAGACAAGTCTGCAGGGCATCAAGAACGGCTCGCAGCATGTCAAGCTACTGGCATGGTCTAAATGACCACATGTGTCCGTATTGCTAATGGCTTTCATATGTGTGGAGTCTCTTGACACATCAATCAAAGTTACCACCTTGGCTGAACAGTGACACTAACCTCATTGTCAATCAAACTGCGATGCACAGCAACCAACTGTATGCAAGCTCTGTTGCTGTCAGTTCCTCATTGCATTGACAGGCTTCACAGCTCAGCCGTGAGTCCACGCTCAGCACGTCAGTCTGGGAACGAACGGAAAGTTACCCTTGCACACATGTCTTTGCAGCATTACTCATTGAGATTCGGGAGATCAGATTCCCCCATATACCCCTGAACAAGGGGCGAGCCATGGTTTTGTGCTGCACAATCTACCAATCAAGCCTTGATTATCAACGCTGGACTTTGTTTCGGTCTTGGACGTAAAGCTGAACAACGAGTAAGAAGGCCAACGCAAGCATCTAGGCAAGGGCTGCCCGAAGGCTGCTGTGACATTTGCTAGCAGGCCATAAAGTCAGAAATTCAACACAGATCCTGAACGAGTGACCCCTTAGACCTGCGCTGGTATGTTCGTTGACCCATCGACTTTTATGTTGCAGAGCTCAAATAATCGCAACAAGTGCACAGCTCAGCCAATAATCATCTTCATGAGAGGATACTCTTCAAAATGAAAAGCAAGGTGACACACTGAGCTGTACTGTACCAGCTAATTAGCAAAAAAATAATGCAGAACCGAGAAGCAAACCGTCACCACAAAAGCAGGGTTGAGACCAGGAACTGCACTGCTTGTGTTGACAACTGTCACTGATTTTGTTTCAAAATAATAAGGCCTAAAGTTCCAAGTAACAGCTTGTGCATCATGTATCAGGACTGTCTACATGCACGTTGCTGCACGCGACTGCTTCACACCCTGCCAAGTTGACAGCAGCCTTGCCTGGCTTGGACCAGCCGAGAACTGCAAAACTTAGCAAAGCAGCCTCTGTGATGCATCTTGACAGCGGAATTGAGTGCCAGCCTCACTGGTGCTGTGCGCTTGCGCCGCCGCTGATCCTGGACTGATTGGTCATTTGGCCTAAACATCAATTCAGCCATTTCCAAGTCATGCTTTTCCAAGATGGCCGTGCCCTCCAAAGCATCATCTGGCCAGTCTACATGTCTGCTCATGAAGCTAGGATACTTGGCCTGCATCTCTGGACCACACCAGTCCAGGTCTAAGAACCGAATAGAGTATGTGCCATCAGACTCTGTCCTGCAGCTAGGAACATACCTTGCAGACAGAACGTGTGGACCAATGCAGAAGTGGAATTGGCAATTGTTGACAAACTACTCACAGGCAGACTATGAGACCCGCTGCTTGAGCAATCAGCTGCAAATGCTCAGTTCATGTGTCATATGACAGTTTGTAGCTTGCATGCTTTGAACATGGCCAACAAGGAGTGACGGCTGAAAAGCGCAATCAGAGTTGTTTGGGCAAATACTGGTGCAGCGGATCTGTGCTGTGCAATCACGCCAGACAGTCATGAACCATGTCAGGTCAACTTGGTGGGCCTGCAGCATTTTGATGCACCTGACCGTTGTTGACGACCCCTACACTGCACAACTGGCTAATTCAATGCATGCTGTGCAACAAACTAATAAAGGACTGATGATTGGCAACAAGCCAGATGAGTGTTGTCTGCGCCATTGAGTCCCTACCTGAACATGAGATTCGGTCTCCTGATGTCCCCATGTCGGTAGTCCTTTATTGCACATGCATCTTCTTCACAGCTACTTTGACAGCAGCCTCTAGCTTGGGATCTGCAAGCTGAGCTTGTGTTGCATGCTCCAGGTTTTGCCAAGGGTCGGTGAGCAGCTGCATCTCCACCTGCAAGGGCACAGCAGACAGCGTTGTGAGCATATGTCTGGCGTCACAAGAAACAAAAAGCGGAACTTGATAACCAAATTAAGGTAGTTGGACATTGTGATGTCGCTACGTGTGCACCCTGCTGCTGCTGGCAATTCCTAAAGCACTCACACAAGGCGCCTTTTGCCCCATCGTTGCAGCCTGTCACTGATGCTGTAAGCATTGATGTTCCGAGCAAGGCTTTGCACCTGATTGAAACCACCAGGCATACGATATACCCCCAGCAGCTCTGGTGCTAAGTGCCTGTTTGCACACTCCACATGAACCTCCTCTGGGTAAGGATGTCGTGCAAACTTCACAACAGCTGGTTGCTGCTGTGGCAGGACTATGACATCATAGATTTGCTTATGACCAGAGGTTTTTCGCTTTGTGACCTGTTCATACCTGCAGAAGAAGCAGACCCAGTATGTGCGTGTCACAAAAACACATTGACACAAGTGCAGTGCAAAAGCAAGATAGCCAAGAGTGCAAGCCTCCAGAAGATTGGGAAGCCAATGCCAGACCTTCAAATCCTTGCTGATGATGCACAAACATGAGGCCAACATACATGTAATGTCAAGCAAAAGAGCCCGTGTCAAAGAGGTGCATGTATGAAAGAAACCCAACACCCTTAAGCAGCAAAACATGCAACGCATGCTGTACATACTTCTGTGTGCCATTTGACCTCACTGATTGTCTATCAGCAAAGGGCAGGCTATAACAACAGTGGAAAATGGCAAATGCAAACAAGGAGTGAATGCAATCACCTCAGCATGTCGTGCCGCGGGTATGGTACCCCCAATGTCAGCCTGTCAGAGCGCTGCATTGGAGCTTGTTGCTCCCTCAATAGTTGCATCTCAGAGTAAAGCTTGTTGATAGCCAGCGCCAGACTCTTCAACAGGCGCGCTGTAGCTTCAACAGGTTGAGGATTGGCATGCAACAGATCGTTGAAGTGGACCGCGTTAGTCAGAGGCTCAGCACATACTGTATTGGTCACAAACAGGGCATACACCCTGCACAAAGGAATGTGGAGAGTGAAACATTTGTTTGCTACGTCTTTGCCCGGTCAGCAGGAATGCAGCCATCAATGCATGTTCAGTGCCTTTCCCATGCTTCCAGCAGTTGCAAGCAAGATGAGAGTTGATGCCCAGACCAGGGGAACTGTGTAGAAGCCAGTTGGAAATTGCTTACTTGAGCGTGTCGCCATCAACAACCAGTCCAAAACATGGCATAGCTGACAGCTTGAAGTGCTTCTGGTCAGCCCTGTTTTGCAGCATCATGCTGAAGTTTTGAAAAAGCTCCATTGCTGGGTCAGACTGCCCACCTGTCTCCCATCCCTCCTTTCCTGCATATGTGAAACACAACTAGTCATGCACTGAGTTACAGGCAGTCAATTGTGTGCGGAATGCACCTAACAGCCAGCGCAAGCTACGCAGGATTTCCTGACCTTCAAGCAACAGGACCTCGGTCAGCTTGTTGAACAAGTCGTCCATCACAGAGTAACTGCCGTCATGGGTCCCTGCTGCATCCTGCACATGCAATCAAGAACCATGACTTCATTGACTTCATTGTGCGTTCTGATCAGACCACAACAGGTCATGTTCGATGGTGAGACGTCCAAACTTGGCTTGATATCAGCAGCTGCATAGTGCCCTAGTAAATTGTTCAGGAACTTTCTGACTCTTGTCATCCGCTCAGCTTCAAGGCCGCCACTAGCTGGCTGAATGGAGTCCTCAGAAGTGCTGGCGGATGGCAGCTGGCTTGCCTTGCTGTGGACAGAATCAATCAGGGTCTTCTGTGACTGCACTTCAAGGCGTCGCAGCAGCATTTGCGTCTTCTTGTTCAGCTTGGACACGGGAACAGGAGTGCGGTAGCTGGCTGACATCAGCACATTGAAGTTGGTGACTTGTTGGCAGATCCAGGGGTCCAGTTGTGTATGCTGACAATTGTCCAAAAACTCACCAAAGGTCTCATGAATCAAGGCAGCCGGGGGGCCCTGCAATGTTCCAGGCTCACTTCAAGGATGCAGCTGGAGAGTGCTACAAGCAAAGGCTAGTTACACAGCAGGCAATGTACACATTCTCAGATTGCACTTGAGGTAGCATGGACATTTACTTTGGCAGTGGAAGGCCGATAACAATTCATCAGCTGGACTTCATTATTCTGAAACATATGGAACATCGTCCCAAAACTGTTGGCACTTGGCAAGTCTTTGAGGTTGGCAATCACATTTAGTGTCCACTCCCCAGACTTCGCAACCATAGCTCAGGATGGGTAACACCAGAGTATCAAATAGCTTGCACTGCAGAGCTGGATCTCGTATGCCCAGAAGTGCACATCGCCGTCTCATAGCAA
>JAABUS010009132.1_pt1 | contig 10565 bp, 7 predicted proteins | sample 5560161 | NCBI WGS metagenome assembly JAABUS01 (sample SAMN10711885, study PRJNA513376) | rock metagenome | isolation source: Antarctica rocks | place: Antarctica: Victoria Land, Trio Nunatak nord | collected 2016-01-04
CATGAGCTCGCACCAGCCCGTGAGCGAGCGGATGAGCAGCTGCATGTCCTCGAGCGACAGACCGGCCACGAGCGCGGCCAGCGCCTCGGCCGCCTCCGAGTCGCCGGCGCGCAGCCGGCGGCCGAGATCGACCGCCTGCCCGTGCACGGCCAGCGCCGCGTCGCCCGCGGTGGCGCGGATGACCTGCTCGAGCACGGAGCGAAGCAGCGCCTCGTCGTCGTCGAACGTCCGCGTCGCGTCCCCTGCCGGTGCCCCGGCGTTCTCCCCCACGGTGATGGCCATGGCCCGAGAGTACGGGAACGCCGGGTGCTTGCTCGGTGTCGCTCGTGCCAGCCGCTAGCGAGCACCGTCGGCCGTCACGCGGCGGTCACAATCTCCCCTCTCGCGGAGCAACATTCGCCCCGTTGGAGTTGATGTTGATCCCCGTCCGGTCAGTCCGATGAAGGCGACTCCTGCCAGCGGGCTGCACCGGCCACACGACGCCAGCGAGTCCCACGACCCGCGCCGAGCCGCTCCAGCGAACCCTCCTCACGGAGACCGCGCAGCGCGCGGGCGAGCGTCTCGCGAGTGACACCCCGCAACGTCGCGTGCAGCTCGGCCGCAGTGAACTCGTCGCGTGGCCAGACTCCGATACGGCGATGGATCGCGTCGAGTCGATCAGCGACGGGGGTGTCAAGCATTTCCATCTGGTCGTCGAATTCCGCGTAGGCCGCGACGAAGACCCCAAGCAGGTACCGCGCCCACGGCAGCAGGTCATGGCGGTTCTCGTGCCAGCCGGCGGTCGATGCTCCGAGCGTCGCGTAGTAGTCCTCCTTCGTCTCTGCGATCAGCCGCTCCAGGCTGATGTAGCGCCCCACCCCAAAGCCTCCGCGATAGAGCAGCCAGAGCGTGATGAGCCGCGCCATGCGCCCGTTCCCGTCGGTGAACGGATGGGTCGTCAGGAAGTCCAGCAGGTAGGCGGCGCAGAGCAGCGGGTACGGGATCGTCCCGAGCTCGACCTCGGTGGCGAACGCGTGGTGCAGCTCGTCCATCGCCGGCGGTGTGCGTGCCGCGTCGACCGGGACGAACCGCAAGACCATCGCCCCGTCCGGGCGGCGCTCCTTGACCGTGTTGTCCATCGTCTTGAAGCGCCCGGCGTGGCGCACCGCAGTGAAGCGGTAGACGTAGCCGTGCAGCTGCTGGACGTACCTCGGCTCGAACGGGATCTCGGCCGCGTGCTTGTGGATCTGGGTGAGTGCGTACTGATACCCGGCGATCTCTTGCTCGGAGCGATTCCGCGGGGTCGTCTTGTGGGCCGCCAGCGCCTCGATCCGCGCGGCCGGGGCGGTGATGCCCTCGATCGCGTTGGACGTGTCGATGCTCTGGACGATCGCCACCTCACGCAGCGTCTCGAGCTGGCGCGGATGACGCAATCGCGCGGCCGTCTCCCGGCCACGGCCCTCGGCAATGGCGTTCAGCTGCACGACGATGTCGATAGGGAGGATGTCGAAGCGCCCGGCGAGATCGCGGAATGATTCCATCTTCGCCGATGCTAACGTTGTTCCGATTCCGTACCCGATTCCAAGGGCAAGTTAGATGACGCGTTCGTCGAACGCAAAATCTTGAACTTCGGACTCTAGTGTCAGGAACATCCAGACTCGGCCGACCTTCCCGGGAAGCGGACTCCGTAGACGCGATGACGCGTTTGGCGACCGCCCACCCAAGACGACGCCGACAGCCGCCCGAGGGCGGCTCTCCGTACCCCACGAATGGAGATCGCAGTGAGCATCATGGACGTGCTTCACGCCGGGCTGGACGACACGCCGACCGTGCACCGGCCGGCCGGGATCGAGGTCCGCCAGGATCTCGCCCCGGCCGCCGGGGCGCCGGTCAACCCGCCGTCGTACGAGGGGCCACTGGAGATCCACGACCGACACATCGACGGCGAGGTGAGGAGGGTCATCGAGCTTGACTCCGTCGGCTCGAGCGCTAATCGCATCGAGGAGTCCTTGCTGGCCGAGTACCGTGCCGGCCGCTACCCGCTGCCGGTCACGACCACGACGATCGAGGCGGGGCCAGATCAGCGCTTCACCATCACCACGCTGGAGTCGCCGCACAGGATCTACGACGCCTGGCACCGTCTGGCGGTCGAGCCCGGTGACGACACAACCTTCGAGCAGTCCGCACGGGGCCGTGAACTGACCCTCGCGCACCTATCTGCGCTTGACCCAATACTCGAGGCGTCCAGCCACGACCTGCTGTTCGGAGCCTGGGATTCGCATCGCGCCGGGCCGGGTGGTCAAGTGCGGATCGCCCGCAGCTTCGTGAGCACCGTGCTCGGCCTGGATCCCACGCCCGTCACGTCCGTCGCCGCGCGGCGCGACCCGCTGAACCTCGGCGAGGCCAAGGAGATCAAGGCGCCCAAGGGCATGAAGCTCTCCGAGCAGGGCCTGAGCTCCATCCCGCCGCAGCGTCGCCGCCCCGGCGTCTCCATCAGTGCCGCCCGCTTCGTCGGCTTCCTCTCGTTCGCGTCGCTGCGGCGACTGCGGTTTGCGCGGTACGACGACACCGACGTCCGGGTCCTGCTTGCGGCGCTCTGCCTCCACGGGCTGCTGCTGCGGGAGTCGGCCGGCTGGAACCTGCGGTCCGAGTGCGACCTGATCCCGACCGAGGACCTGATGCTCAACGTGGTCCGGTCAGGTGGCGCGAGCGCGGAGTCGCTGCTGCTCACGCTGGACGACACACGCGCCCTGCTGGACGAGGCGGTCGCAAAGGCCGGCGTGCAGGACCGCAGTCTCATGCTCGTGGGAGGGCCACACCTGACGCCGCTCGTCGAGCGGGGAATCACCGGCGCCACCGCCGAGGCATAGCGCCATGCTGACCATGACGCTGCGTTTCCCGCTCGGTGTCTACCACGCCCAAGAGCAGGCGGACTTCGCCCGCGCCGAGTGGCCGCCGCATCCAGTCCGGCTGATCGCAGCGCTTGTCGCGGCGGCCCACGGCGGCCCGGCCGACGCGGTCGACGCTGCCCGCGGGGTCATTGACCGGCTCGCGCAGGCGAGTCCACCCCTGATCCGCGCGCCTCGTGGCCTGAACCAGGCGACGACAACACCTGACGCCGATGACCTCGAGCCGCTCGTGACGGAACTGCGCGGAGCGTCGCGTTGGGCTCCGCGCAACCACGAGCTCAGCGAGCTCAAGAAGGGGATATCGCCGCGCGACCTCGGCCGTGGCCGCGCAGAAGTGCACAAGGTCGGTGTCGCGATCGGCGATCTCCCTGTTGCCTTCGTATGGCCGGACCTCGAGTTCGACGATGATGACCTCGTGACGCTCGCACGCGTCGCGGAGGACGTGACGGTCGTCGGAACGTCCCGTTCGCCGGTGCTCATCGCCGTCCAGGCGGGAGGCGGATCCCTGCCCGGCGGGCTGGAGGCCAACACCGCTTGGCGCCCGAGCGCCGCCAAGGCGCCCGCCGCCGCGAACGGGGTCGCGGTTCGGGTTCCGAACGCCCGCACGCTTGCCCAGCTGGACACGTGGCACGCTCGTCGGAGCGCGCCCGTCGACAAGGCGGGAGCGCCCGCGAAGGCGCCGCTTGTCGTCGCGCCGCGGGTTGGCTCCGTAGTCACCTACGTCCACGATCGCGCCTGCCTGCCCGACGGTCCGTTCGACCCGCAGCACTGGGGCGACATGCTCGTCCTACGGATCGACGGTGACCTCATCCCGAAGGCGCCCGCCTCGTTCGCGCTCGCGCGCGCGATGCGCAAGGCCCTGCTGGACACGTATGCGCCTCCGGGCCACGAGGGCGAGGCGCCGTCCGTCCTGCGCGGACGCAACAGCGACCCGCACGCGGCGTTCGTTCCGCTGAGCTTCGTCGCACCGATGGACGACGACAGACCCGGAGCCAGGAATGCCGACGGACACGTGATGGGAGTGGCCGTCGTCCTCCCACACCAAGCGCGCTTCCGCGGAATCGTCGGACAGCGTGACGACGTGGCCAAAGGCCTTGTCAAGCTGATCGAAGGCACGCCGATCCGGGTGCCCGGCGTAGGCGATGTCGCGCTGGGACCCGTCGCGGCGACAGACCAGTCCTACAACCTCAAGGAGAGCCGCTACCGAGACGCGTCCAAGCGCTGGACGACCGTCACTCCGGTCGTTCACTCCCGGTACCGCACCGGCAAGAGCCTGGCCGCGCTGTTCGATCAGGTCGCGGCCGAGTGCCGTGACGTCGGGCTGCCGACGCCCGCAGAGGTGCAGGTGCGCCGGACCTCGCGCCTGCGGGGCGCGCCGGACCAGATCAGCCGCGCATCGTTGCCGCCGAGCTGGACAGGCCCGCTCAAGGGACCGCAGGCACACGTCGACGTGTGGTTCGACCGAAAGGTCCACGGCCCGGTCATCCTCGGTCGCGCGCGACACTTCGGGCTCGGCCTTTGCGTGCCATTTCATGAGACGGCCGCTGCGGCATGATCGACTTCAGCAAGTTCTTCACCGCCGCGCATACACACGGAGACACGCCCGGTCCCGAGCCGTATCCCTGGCAGGCGACGCTCGCGAATCGCCTCGCGACCGCGGCTCCGCCGAAGGCGATCGTGGTACCCACCGGTGGGGGCAAGACGGGCACCGTCGACGCGCTCGTGTGGGCCCTCGCGGCGCAGGCGAGGCGCTCTCCGCTGCTGCGCACGATCGGCGTGCGCACCGTCTGGGCGATCGACCGCCGGATCCTCGTCGACGAGGTGCACGAGCACGCCTCATGCCTGGCAGCACGACTGGCGGACGCGGCGACGGACGAGCATGATCCCCTGCACGACGTCGCGCGTACCTTGCAGGAGCTGACCGCCGACGGCTCGCCGCCCCTGGTGGCCACCCGCTGGCGCGGCGGCCTGGCCATCGGCTCCCCGGCCCATCACCCGCTCCAGCCGGAGATCATCACGAGCACCGTCGCGCAGGTCGGGTCCCGCCTCCTGTTCCGGGGCTACGGAGTCGGACGCCGATCGCTCGCCGTGCAGGCGGCGCTGACCGCGGTCGACACCACCGTCTGCCTGGACGAAGCGCATCTCGCCGAGCCGTTTCGCCAGACCGTTGAAGCGATCATTGACGCGCGCAGGGCCGAGGAGCTCGCCCTTCCACCGCTGCACCTCATCACGCTCACGGCCACGCCGAGCGCAACGCTTGACGCGGCGGACGTCCTGAGAATCACCGACGCGGACCGTGTGCCCCTCGGTCCGCGCCTGACCGGTGAGAAGACGGCGCGACTCGTGGAGCCGGCGTCGGCGAAGGCCGCTGACCGGCGTGACGCTCTCCTGGCTGCCGTCGACCAGCACCTCGCCGACGGCGTCGGCTCCGTCGCGTGTGTCGTCAACTCGGTCAGGACGGCGGTGGACGTGCACCGGGCTCTGGACAAGCGCTTCCCGGATGCCGCGCGGATGATCCTGATCGGGCCACAGCGTCCGGCCGACCGCGCACAGCTGCTGGACCGGCACCGCAATGTCCTGTTCCACCGAGGCCACGCCACCAAGCCGCTCGTCGTCGTGGCGACCCAGACGTTCGAGGTCGGTCTTGACGCCGATGTCGAGGCGCTGGTCACGGAGTCCGCCTCGGCGTCCGCCCTGACGCAGCGGCTTGGGCGTCTCAACCGTGCCGGCGAGCGGCAGGGGGCTGCGACCATCGTCCGCGACACCGAGTCCGCTCTCTACACCGAAGAGGAGCCCGCAGCCTGGGCGTGGCTGCAATCGCTCGTCCGGCCCGACGGCACCATCGACGTCTCCGTTGACGCCGTGACGCACGCACCGGGGAAGCCGGCCCCGGTGCCCGGCCCGACCCCGCCCGCTCTCACAGAAGACGTCCTCGATCGGCTGGTCCAGACCGAGCCGCGACCGGCGACGATGGACGACCCGGACATCGACGTCTTCCTGCGCGGCTCGGAGGCCGAGCCGTCTGCGGACGTGATGATCGCCTGGCGCTCCGACCTCCGTGACGAGGACCGGGACGAGGAGGGGCGAGCGTACCGCGAGGCGTTGCTGCGCTTGGCGCCGCCGCAGCCGGAAGAACTCGTGACGGTGGGCATCGCGCAAGCCCACGCGCTCCTCGCCACGCTGCGAGCCGATCCGTCGGCGCGGGCGAGGCTCGACGGGGCGGACCTGGAGGGCACCGACGAGCCGTCTGCGTCGGTGAAGACCCAAGCCGGTGAGCGGGGCTTCGTGCACGTGCTGCTGCGCGGAGACGAGCACTTCGAATCGACGCCGGATTGCTGGGAGCCGCCGAAGCCGGGCGATGTGCTCGTGCTCCCGTCGTGGGTCGGCGGTTATCGGGAACGCGCGGTCGATTACGCATCGCAGGCACCAGTCGAAGACGTCGGCCCCGATCGGCTCGCGGCCCAACAGGCGAAGGACGCGGCCCAACCGATGACCGCTCCGCCGCGGTTCTGGCGGTTGAACGACGGACTCTGGGACACGATCGATGCAGATCCGAAGACGCGTATGCGGTTGTTCGCGGCCGCCGACGCGGCGGATCGCGGCGACGCGGAAGCCACGACCGTTGCGCGCCTCCTCGCGAAGGCCCTTGGGGTTGAGGCGGACCATCTCGGCCTCGGCGACGGTGTCTCGCTCGACGTCCGGCGCGTCACGCCTGTGCGCGACATGTTCGCGGGGGATACCGGCGAAGAACTGTCAGACGATCAGCTCTTGTTCCTTGGCGTGGACTCGGTCACCGATGGCGAGCATGAAGACGCGGACTTCGCCATGTCCGACGACGAGCGAATTCAGGCGGACGCCTTCGTGCTGGTCGTGCGGCCCCGTCCGGATCACGACGCGCTGCGGCCGCGCTCCACGTCATCCCCCACGCTGGAGGAGCATGTGCTCCCCGTCACCGCCCGGGTGGTTGGCTACGCGCGCCGGATGGAACTTCCCGCAGCCTTTGTCGCCACGCTCCAACTGGCAGCTCGTGTGCACGATCACGGCAAGGCCGAGCCGCGGACCCAGGCGTATTTCCGCGGGGGAAGCCTCGGCTTGGGCGCTGAGGTGATCGCCAAGAGCGTCTTCGGCACCGACGATCGCCGCGCTCACCGCGCCGCCAGCGCGGCGTCGGGAATGCCGCGGCATCTGCGCCACGAGGTCGAATCGGTCGCAATTCTGCGGAGTGCCCTGGCCACTGGAGATATCGACGGTGCGCCCGAGGATCTCGACCTCGACCTGCTGCTCCACATCGTGGGGACCCACCATGGGCTTGGTCTACCGGTGCCACGCCTCCCGCATGGCGGCAGCCCACCGAGGCCCTACGTCGCCCGCGCCGCCGGCATCGTCGGGACCGGTCACGGCGACGGACGCGCAGCCTGGGCCGACGGCGCGTGGCTCGAGCAGTTCCTCACGCTGAACGACCGCTACGGGTGGTGGGGCCTGGCGTATCTGCGGACGCTCCTGATGCTCGCTGACTGGACCGTGTCGCGAGACGACGTTCGCGGCGAGCCTCGCCCGAGCGAGATCCCTGCGGTCACTGCCGCCGCGGCCGGGATGGACTCGTGATGTCCCTAGATCTGGATTGGATGCGCGACGACGCGCCGTACATGCCGATCGTCACTCAGGGCCTGCTGACGGTGCTCGCGCCGCTGGACCCCGAGGTCCGAGCGATGTGGTCGGACGATGCGGGGGCGCCGGCGCTGCGCGTCCTCACGCAGCTGACCTTCGAAGAGGCGGCGCAGGCGATCCTCGACGCACCACTGCCCGATGTGTCGGCGGTGGCGTGGCCGACGAAGAACCCACAGGCGCTGGGCCCGTCACTCGCGACGACCGACGACCCGCTCGGGACGTATCGCCGGCTGCTCGCGACGGCCGCGCCGCTGGAGCAGCGGCTGCTCCGGGCGATCGCCACCGATGAGGCGCTGGACGACAAGGGAGGTCCCAGCCGGACACGACTCTTGCGGGGAGCCAAGAGTGACCTGTCAGTCTTTGGTCCATTGCGTCGCACCTCCGCCGGCGCGCTCGCGGCAGAACTGAAGGACGGTCCAGACTTCCGGCCCGGGAAGTCGGGCGCGGGACTCGGTCTCGTGCCCGAGGTGCAGACCTTCGGCGGGACCACGGGCCGCGACGCCTCGATTGTCGGGGCGGAGTCCGCGCTCCTGTCACGCCTCCTGCGCCATGGGATCTTGGCGCTCCCTCCGACTGGCTGCCTGCGGCGCGGGCGCCGCGAGGTTGGGGGTCCGCTGGTGAGTGACTCGGGGGACCTGTCGTGGCCGCGCTGGAGGATCCCGTGCGGGCCGCGTGCTCTGCGCGTGCTGTTTGGGCTGGCTTGCGTGCACGTCGAAGAGCCCGACCACAGCCTCGTGGGCGACAGCGGGATCGACGCGGTCTTTCGCGCGAAGCCCCAGCAGCTCAGCACGACGGTGGCGGTCTTCCGGTGGGGCCGGCGGGTGCCATGAGCGGGCCGGAAGCAGACCGGGGCGACGCGACGCTCGTCCCGGCCCGCATCATCAACGAGCACGTCTACTGCCCGCGCCTGGCGTGGCTCGAGTGGGAGGCGCGCGCGTTCACCGACAATCTCGACACCGCGGAGGGGACGGACGCCCACCGGCGCGTGGACCAAGAGCGTGGTGACGTGGATCCGTTCGCCGACGACGCGAGCTCGGCGACGGCGATGACGCTCTCCTCCGAGCGGCTCGGCGTTATCGCGAAGCTCGATCGGGTCGAGCACCGGGACGGCGCGAGCGTGCCCGTCGACACCAAACACGGCAAGCCGCAGCGCGGCGTCATGCCCGTCCGTACGCCGGAGCTGGCTCAGCTCACCGTGCAGGCGCTGCTGCTGCGCGAGCACGGGCACACGGTCCCGCACGCTGAGGTGTACTTCCCAGCGACGCGCGGGCGCCACCGCGTCGAGATTCCGCCCGATGCCGAGGAGTGGGTCGGCGGCCTCGTCCGGGAGATCCGGACCAGCGCGGCGAGCGCGACGCCGCCCCCGCCGCTGGTCGACAGCCCGAAGTGTCCGCGATGCTCGCTCGTGGGCGTCTGCCTTCCGGACGAGACGAACCTTCTCGCTGACCGCGCTTCGACACCGACGCGTCGGCTGATCGCGGCCAACGACACACGCGAGCCGCTGTACGTGCTGTCGCCGTCCGCGGTCGTGCGCAAGCGCCGCGAGCGGCTCGTGTTGAATGTCGACGGCGAGGAGCAGGGGTCCCGTCGCCTGCTCGACGTCTCCCACGTAGCCGTGTTCGGGAACGGCACCGTGACGGCCGCTGCGCTGCGCGGGTGCCTCGACGTGGACATCCCGATCCTGTGGTTCAGCGCGGGAGGGTGGTTCTCGGGCTACACGATCAGCCATGGCGGGTCGTGGGTGGCGCGGCGCATCGCCCAGGTGGAGCACGCGCGTGACGAGCGTGCCCTGCCGCTCGCCCGGGCCTTCGTGGCGGGGAAGATCCGCAATCAGCGCACGCTGGTGCGACGTCATGGGGCGGAGGAGTCCGCCGCCGCGGTCGGCCAGCTGGCAGGGCTCGTGGCGCGCTGCGAGGAGGCACGGAGCGTCGGGGAGCTCCTTGGGATCGAGGGCACCGCAGCTCGTCTGTACTTCGCCGAGCTCCCGCGGCTGCTGAAGGGGTCAGGAGAGACGTTTGTCTTCGAGGATCGCAACCGTCGTCCGCCGACTGACCCCGTGAACGCACTGCTGTCGTTCGTCTACGCGCTGCTCGTGCGCGACACCACCGTGGCGGCTCTCGCTGCGGGCCTGGATCCGCAGATCGGGTTGATGCACCAGCCCCGGTTCGGACGTCCGTCGCTGGCGCTCGATCTAGCGGAGGAGTTCCGCCCGCTCGTCGGTGATTCCACGGTCGCCACCGCAATCAACAACGGCGAGATCCGCGAGAGCGACTTCGTCCGACGCGGTGGCGCCGTCGCCTTGACCGACAGTGGCCGCAAGCGCGTGATCCGGGCGTACGAGCGCCGGGTGCATGTCCGGCTCAAGCATCCGCTGTTCGGCTACGAGGTCACATACCGCAGGGCGATGGAGCTCCAGGCTCGACAGCTGGCCGCCGTGCTTGACGGGCAGCTCAACGTGTACCGACCGCTGACGACGAGGTGACTACGTGGCTGAGCGGATCCGTTACCTGCTGATGTACGACATCCGGACGCCACGGCGCCTGCGTCGCGTCCATGAGATCGCCGTCGACTTCGGCGAGCGGCTGCAGTACTCGGTCTACGTGTGCGACCTCACGCCCCAGCAGCTCGTCGGGCTACGCGCGCGCGTACGTGACGCCATGAACCTGCACGAGGACAGCGTGAGCATCTTCGATCTCGGCCTCACCTCGGGCCGGGCCGCTCGCCGCGTCGAGCATCTCGGGCGGCCGCCCGAGATCTCAGATGGGGCCCCTAACGTCGACACGGTGATCTGGTGATCCGCAGCCGCGACCTGCGACCGCTCGGGTGGTGTGGCAAGCCCCGTCACCGCTCGCAGCTTGATCTTGCCTGCAAAGGTCCACGTTCTGAACTCGGAGTTCCGCAGTTCGTAGGCACATTTGGGCGTTCCGGGGTAGCGTTTTGCCTGCATATCAGTGGTTTCGTTGTCGGCTGAAGCCGGAAAGCTGTAGGCACACGACTTAGCGAGTTTTT
>JAABUS010009134.1_pt1 | contig 10562 bp, 11 predicted proteins | sample 5560161 | NCBI WGS metagenome assembly JAABUS01 (sample SAMN10711885, study PRJNA513376) | rock metagenome | isolation source: Antarctica rocks | place: Antarctica: Victoria Land, Trio Nunatak nord | collected 2016-01-04
CCACTCGCTCGAGCGGCTCAGCCTGCTCCTGCTGGTCGGCTCCGCGCTGTTCCTCTTCGCGACGGGCGTCATCAACGTGCAGTACTGGCTGCCCTTCGGCTTCTCGTTCCTCTCCGCCCACTACTACGCGTCGCTGGTCTTCGTCGGCGCGCTGGCGCTGCACCTCACCCTGAAGCTGCCGATCGTCGCCTCCACCTTCGCCCGGGAGGGCGCCTTCCGCCCGCTCGGCGAGGGGATCGAGCGGATGCGAGCCGCCGATCCCGAAGTCGACACCCTCGCCTCCACCGCGCCCCACGCCCCGACGATCTCGCGGCGGGGGATGCTCGGCGCCGTCGGCCTCGGCTCGCTGGGACTGATGGCGATGACGCTCGGGCAGAACCTGCTCGGCGGCCTGCGCGACATCGCTCTGCTCTCCCCCCGCGGGCAGAGCTACGGCAGCGGCCCCGCGGACTTCCAGGTCAACAAGACGGCGAGCTTCGCCGGGATCACCCCCGAGAAGACCGGCTCGAGCTGGCGCCTGCAGCTCACGGGTGGCGCGCAGGACGTCAGCCTCAGCCGCGACGACCTGCTGGCGATGGACCAGCACGACGAGCGCCTGCCGATCGCCTGCGTGGAGGGGTGGACCACCTGGCAGGACTGGAGCGGCGTTCGCCTCTCCGATCTCGCGCGGATGGCGGGTGTCGAGGGCGACGCCGAGGTCCTGGTCGAGTCGCTGCAGGAGGGCGGCGCGTTCAGCCAAGCGACGCTGAACCCCGGCGCCGTCGCCGATGAGCAGTCGCTGCTCGCCCTCAAGGTCAACGGCGTCGATCTGACGATGGACCACGGGTTCCCGGCTCGCGTGATCGTCCCCGCCCTGCCCGGCGTCCACAACACCAAGTGGGTCAAGAAGATGACCTTCACGCAGGCCTGATGAGCGAGACCGACCGCGACAAGGGTCAGGCCGCGGTCGACGATCGCAGCCCCCTGGGGCGCTTCCGCTACGAGTACGGCGCCCAGCCGTTGCACCTGCTCGCGGTCGTGGCCAGCCTGCTGCTCTCGGGCTACGCGCTCCTGCGGATCACCGAGATCCCCAGCCCCGGGCGAATCCTGATCTGGCTGCTCGTCGCCGCCCTGCTGCACGATCTGGTCGCCCTTCCCCTCTACACCCTGCTCCTGCGGATCGCCCACGGCGCCGCGCACGCCGCGACGAGCACCCGCTCCTCGGCGCTACTGGCGCTCAACGCGGTGCGCATCCCGGCCGGCCTCTCGCTGCTGCTGCTGCTCGTCTACTTCCCCCTGATCCTGCGGGTCGACCCGGAGCAGTACACGGCGACGACGGGCATCGACCTCGACGCCTACCTCGGCAGGTGGCTGCTGATCAGCGCCGCCCTCTTCCTCGTCTCCGGGGTGATCCATGCGCTGCGGCTCCGCCGCGGGGACTCGGCGCGATCCGCCGCTCCCGCGGACGAGGGCCCGCCGCCCAGACCGTCGCTCGCGTGGCGAATCGGCGCGAAGGTCGTGCTCGCCGGCAGCGCCCTGGCGATCCTCTGGGTCGCCGCGGCGATGGTCGTCGGCCTGCTCGGCTCGGGACTCTAGGGAAAGAAGTTCGACGCGCGGGCGTGCTTCGGCACGTTCGGGGCGCCCTGCGTTCGTCCGCTCCGCCTACGGTCGGCGGATGCCAGATCGGAAGGAGCGCGAGCGCGGAGCGGCAAGCGTCGAGCACGCCGCGCTCGTCCTGCTGATGGCGCTCGTCGCCTGCGCCATGGTGACGCTCACGTGGGGCGGCCGCGGCGGGGGGTCGTCGCTGGCCTCCTCGATCGCCTTCAAGCAGCGCTGCGCAGTCCGCTATCCCGAACCGTGCTGGCAGGACCCGCTGGCCGAGGCCTACGGCCGCGGCGTGGCGGGGGCCGTGCGAGCGCTCGCGCCGGCGCCGGAGGCCCGGCTCGGCCCGGACGGGCTCGGCCTCGTCGGCGTGGACTACCGGCGCTGCCGGCGGCCGAGCTGCGCGGTGCCCGGGCCCGAGGCCGCGCACCTGACCGCCTCGAACCGGCGGACGACCGCGTTCACCTCCATCCGCGACGCCCGCCGCTTCGGAGGCGGCGTCGGCATCGACTACTGGATCTACCGCCCGACGCTGGGCTGGGAGCTGATCCGGCGGCAGGCCTCCGCCGAGGAGCTGGCGGGCTACGCGAGCGCGCCGCTGCTCGAGAGCGCCGATCCGGCGCTCGTGCCGCTCGAGACCCTCCTCGGCCGCGACGACGCCAGGTTCGCGGCGAGGGAGGAGCCGCCGTGGCGGGGGCGGATCGAGAGCCGGTGGGGCCGATGAGACCGGTTCGACAGAGAGTGGTACCACTAATGCTAAAGTGGTACCCGTGGCGCTCAACGTGAAGGACGAGGAGGCCGTGCGGCTCGCCGGCGAGATCGCCGCGATCACCGGCGAGAGCAAGACGCGGGCGATCCGCGTTGCGCTACAGGAGCGGCGCGAGCGGCTGCTGCTGGGTGAGGAAGGCGACCCCCAAGGACGCAGGGAGCACCTGCGACGCTTCCTCGAGGAGGAGATCTGGCCCCAGATCCCCCCCGATCAGCTTGGGGTGGCGATCACGAAGGAGGAGCGCGAGGAGATTCTTGGCTACGGGGAGCACGGCGTGTGATCGTTGATAGCTCGGCGCTGGTCGCGGTCGCGGTCGCGGAGTCACGCAGCGGCTGGGTGCTCGACCATCTCGCCGCAGCCGGAGGAGCCTGCATCGGCGGGCCCACCCTCGTGGAGGTCTGCCTCGTCCTGATCGGGCGCTTCGGACCTGGGGGCCGGGGCATGGCGTCGCGGCTCGTCGAGAAGACGAAACTCGTCACGGTCGCATTCGAGGCCAGCCATGCGGCAGCGGCAGCCGACGCCTTCCTCCGCTTCGGCAAGGGGCGACACCCGGCGCGCCTCAACTACGGCGACTGCATGACCTACGCGGTGGCGAAGCTCGCCGGCGAGCCGCTGCTCTGCGTGGGTGAGGATTTCGCCAAGACGGACCTCGAGCTGGCCGGCTGAGGTCGACGGCCCGGCGACGGGCCCTCACCAGGTCGCGTCGTGGTGCTCCATCACGCCGAGGCCCTCCGCCAGCTCGATCCCGTCGAGGCAGCCCGAGAAGGTGCCGAAGGGCTGGCGGTAGCTGTACTTGACGAACAGCTTGCTCTCGCTCCTGCTGCGCTCCGCCTCGGCGCTGAACTCGAGTCGTGAGCCGTCGCCGAAGCGAACGGCCTCGAGCCCCTGGAAGCTCACCGGCGTGGGCTCGCGCGGCTCGTCCTCGCCCTCGATCCAGATCGCCCGCTCGCTGCGCTCGGGCGGATCGTTGACGCCCTCGACGAGGTTCCAGCCGACGCCGCGGCCGTCCGCGGCGGTGCCGACCCCGGCCGACCAGGACCAGACCGTGTGGTGGGGGTGGTAGCCGGCCGACTCGTCCTCGACGCCACGCAGCGTCTCCCTGATCCGCTCGCCGCCGGGAAGGCGAACGTCGCAGTCGATGGACGAGATTCGCTTCCGCGTCCAGACGTAGGCGCCTGCCTCGGTCGGGCAGATCGCCTCCGCCCAGGTGCCCGAGCCGATCGCGAGCTTGACCTGCAGCTCCCCCGACTCGATCCGAGTGCGCGTTCCAGAGCTCTCGCCGCCAAGCTCCCACGGCAGCTCCCCGCCGCCGCGCTCGGTCCAGACCTCGCCGCGCTCGGCCGGAAGGAGCATCCGCGTCCGCTCGACGATCTCGCCGCTGCTGCGATCGAGGATCGCCCAGAAGGTCTGCCCGAGCGGCCCGACCCGAACCTGCGCGGCGCAGAGCATCAGCCGCTCGCCGAAGGCCCCGACGTAGCGCCAGCTCTTGCGCCAGGTGCCGGCCCTGCGCAGCGGCATCCGTGACGGAGGCAGGGCCAGCTTCGGCCTGCTCTCGCCGGGTCCGCGCCAGGGCAGCTCGGCGATCGTCGCTTGGGGTCGGCTCAACCCGCCGCCGCTCCGAGCTCGAGCAGCTTCGGCACCTGGGTCAACGGATCGGGCGAGTCGAGCAGGACGACCCCGAGCTCGCGTCCGCCGCGCACGGCGGTCGTGACGTAGCAGCGCCCCGCCGCATCGGTGTAGCCCGTCTTCAGTCCCGTGATCGTCGAGTCGCCCGCCCGGATGAAGGGGTTGTTGTTGTAGAGCTCGAGCACGCCGCCGGGCACCGGGAAGGGCACCGAGTCGTGGTCGGTGCGGGCGATCTTGGCGATCCGCTCGTTCGCCAGATCCACGCGCGCCAGCACCGCGAGATCGCGCGGGCACGAGTGGTTGCCGGCGTCCTCGAGTCCATGCGGGCTGGTGAAGCGGCTGCAGTCGAGCCCCAGCCGCTTGGCCTCCTCGTTCATCCGTCCCACAAAGCGGCTGACGGAGCCGGCGTCATGCTCGGCGAGCGCGGTGGCGGCGTCGTTGCCGGAGACCAGCAGCAGGCCCTTGAGCAGGGTGCCGAGCGGCACCTTCTCACCGACCGGCAACACACCGACCATCGACCCGCCGGTGAGCGGCGCCTTCTTCGAGATCAACACCCTCTCGTCGGGGCGATGGCGGGAGGCGATCAGGTGCGCGGTCATCATCTTCGTCAGGCTCGCGATCGGCAGCTCGCGATCGGGGTGGCGCGCCCAGAGGATCTCCCCGGTGTCGACGTCGAAGAGGATGCCGGCGGCGGGCGGGTCGTCGAACTCGTAGCGGACGGGAAGGGGATCGGCCGCGACGGGCAGCGAGAATTGCTGCGTCGAGCGCTCGCGGCGACGTTCATCCGTGCTCGCCTTCGCGTCCTCGATCGTGAGCGGCGCGCCGACGCGTGCCACCCGGGGATGGGCTCCGTCGCCATCGCGTAGCTCGGTGTCGGAGCCGAGGACGAGGCCGAGCACCGAGACGACCACCGCCAGCGCCGCGATCGCGAGCAGCGCGCGAGGCCAGCGCCTGCGCCGCCGCCGCCCTTCCAGAACCCCGTATCGGACCCGGTCCGACTGCACCGATCGGATCATCCCCGATCGCCGGCCTCGGTCGCGGCCGGGGGGCGATCAACCCGCATCCTGCGGACGGCGCTACTCGATCTTCGCGATCGGATCGCCGGCGTTGATCGACGCCCCCACCTCCACCGCCAGGGAGGCGATCTTGCCGGCGCGATGGGCGGTGATCTCGTTCTCCATCTTCATCGCCTCGATCACGCAGACGAGCGCACCCTCCTCGACCTCGTCGCCCTCGGCGACCTCGACCTTGAAGATGCTGCCCTGCAGCGGCGCGACGAGATCGTTGCCGGAGGCGGCAGCGGCACCGCCGGCCTTGCGCTCCCGCTTGGGCGGGCGCTTGCCGGCCGGCGCGGTGGCGCCGTTGCCGCCGAGGGCCTCCCCGATGACCTTCACCGGGTAGAGCCGCCCCGCGACCTCGACCTTGTAGGTGCGCTCGGCCAGCTCCGGTGCCTCGCCGCCTTCGCCGGCCGGCGCGGGGGCCTCGGCGGGCGCGAGCGACTTGATCCAGTCGGGGTCCTCGAGCAGATCGCGGGCGGTCTCCCCCCGCGCCCACTGCTCGGTGGCGAGAATCGCCTCGTGGAAGGGGATCAGCGTGGTCAGTCCCTCGATCTCGTACTCCCCGAGCGCGCGCAGCATCCGCCGGGTGGCGTGCTCGCGGTCGACGTCCCAGGCGATCAGCTTCGCGACCATCGGGTCGTACAGGGGGGTGACCTCCCCCCCGGCCTCGAGGCCCGAGTCGACGCGCACCCCGGGGCCGGAGGGCTCGCGGTAGGCGCCGACCTTGCCCGGGGCGGGGGCGAACTTCTTGTGGGCGGCCTCCGCGTTGATCCGGCACTCGATCGCGTGGCCGCGCATCTCCATCTCGTCCTGGGAGATCGAGAGCTCCTCGCCGGCGGCGATCCGCACCTGCTCGCGGACGATGTCGATTCCCGTGACCATCTCGGTCACGCAGTGCTCGACCTGGACGCGGGTGTTCATCTCGAGGAAGAAGTAATCGGCGCCGACCTGCATCCCCTCGACGGTCCCGGCGCCGCGGTAGTCGACCGCCTCCGCCGCGTCGGTTGCGATCTTGCCGATCCGCTCGCGCATCTCGTCGTCAACGTGGGGGGCGGGTGCCTCCTCGATCAGCTTCTGGTGACGGCGCTGGATCGAGCAGTCGCGCTCGCCGAGGTGAATGACGTTGCCGTGCGAGTCGGCCAGCACCTGGACCTCGACGTGGCGGGGGTCCTCGAGGTAGCGCTCGAGGTAGACCGTGGCGTCGCCGAAGAACTTCTCGCCCTCGCGGGCGGCGCCCTCGAAGGCGTCCTCGAGGTCGTCGGGGCCCAACGCAACGCGGAAGCCCTTCCCGCCGCCTCCGCCGGCCGCCTTGCAGGCGACCGGGTAGCCGATCTCGGTGGCGAGCTCCTTCGCGGCGGCCGCGTCAGCCGACGGCTCGGTGGCACCGGGCACGATCGGAACGCCCGCCTTCTGCATGATCTCGCGGGCGCGGGTCTTCGATCCCATCGCGTCGATCGCCTCGGCGGGAGGCCCTATCCAGGTGATCTCGGTCTCGGCGATCGCACGAGCAAAGGGCGCGTTCTCGGCGAGGAAGCCGTAGCCGGGGTGGATCGCGTTCGCTCCGGATTGCGCGGCCGCGTCGAGGATCCGCTCGATGTTCAGGTAGCTCTCGGCGGGGACGGCCGGGCCGAGCAGGTACGCCTCGTCGGCCTCACGGACGTGACGCGCGTCGCGGTCGGCCTCCGAGTAGACGGCCACCGCCCCGATCCCCATCTCCTTCAGGGTGCGGATCACGCGAACCGCAATCTCCCCCCGGTTGGCGATCAGGACCTTCTCGAACACGGCGCGGGAGGATAGTTGACCTCGGCGAGCCCGCGGCTCGGCGAGCGTGACGAAACCCATGCATGCCATGGGTCCCGTAACGGTGGTGCAACGGTCAGTCCGGGGGGTCCTTCGGCGGGCGCTGGATCGCCTCCTCTGCCCCCGGCACGCCGGCCTCGATCTCCCGCTGCCGCTCGAGCTCCGCGTTGAGCTCCTGGCCGAGCAGCAGGGCGTTGTTGGAGATCCAGATCCAGAGCAGGAAGACGATGATTCCGCCGAGGCCGCCGTAGGTCGCCGAATACGAGCTGAAGTTGGCGACGTAGAGCGCGAAGAGCCCGGAGGCGACGATCCAGGCAATCACCGCCAGCAGGCTGCCGGGGGAGATCCAGCGGAACCTCGGCTGATCGATGTTCGGCGCCCAATAGAAGAGGACCGCGCAGAGGAAGGCGACGATCACCACCATCACGGGCCACTTCGCGATGCCCCAGATCGTCACCGCGGTCGAGCCGAGCCCGACCACGTTGCCCACCGCCTCCGCCACCGGCCCGCTGACGACGAGGGCGATCGCGAGCACCGCGAGCAGGACGATCATCAACAGGGTCATGCCGATCTGCTGCGGTCGCATCTTCCAGAACGGCCGACCCTCCTCGACCTCGTAGATCGCGTTCGAGGCGCGGGCGAAGGCCCCGAGGTAGCCCGACGCCGACCAGATCGCCCCGAGCAGGCCGAAGCCGAGCAGCGCCGCCGCTCCCCCGGAGTCGCGGGTGACGTCCTCGATCGGGCCGCTGAGCGTGTCCACGGCGGAGGCGGGGCCGAGGTCGCGGACGATGTCGAGCAGGGCGTCGGTGGTCTCGGGGTACTGGCCGAGCACCCCGAGCAGCGAGAAGAGCACGATCAGCCCCGGGAAGAGGGAGAGGACCGAGTAGTAGGTCAGCGACGCCGCCCAGTCGCCGGCGTTGTCATCGCGGAACTCGAGGACGGCGCGCTTCAGCGTCTGCGCCCAGGAGCGCCCGGAGAGGTCGGTCGGGCTCTCGGGGCCCGCCTCGTCCCCAGGGCCACTGCCGCTCGCGGACGAGCCGCGCGGCTCCCCGACCGAGGAGCCGGCGCTCGCCCGCGGCGGCGCCTCGCGCGGGGTGGGATCGGTCACCGAGCCGCGGGCGCTTCAGCCCTTGGGTTGATCCCCTGGCCAGAAGCCCGTCGCCCGCTCGACGCCCTTGGCGCCGCCACGCCGGATCAGCGCCTGCACCGTCTTCATGATCGCTCCCCCGATCGCGGCCGAGACCAGCACCTCGGCCCAGCCGGCGTCGTAGTCGTCGGGATCCTTCGGATCGTCGTCGGCGACGAGCCCCCAGATCTTCTCGAAGACCTTGCGGCCGACCAGGCCGGCGAGCAGTCCCACGACGATCGCGAAGGGCTTGTAGATGAACTTCATGCGGCTCCTTGTCTTAGGCGGACGTTGGCTCTATGCCCCCATGGGGGCCCACTCACACGCTCAGGCGGCCTGCAGCGACGCCGGCTCCTCGCCGCCCGGCCAGATCACCTGCTCGCGGCCCGGGCCGACGCCGACGAGGACGACCGGCACCTTGACGAAGTCGGAGATGTAGCGGAGATAGTCACGGGCGTTCTGGGGCAGCTCGGCCTCGGAGCGCACGTCGCTGATCTCCTCCTCGAAGCCGGGCAGCTCCTCGTACTCCGCCTCGGCGTGGTGCAGCACGCTCTGGTGGTAAGGGAACTCGTCGAAGCTGGCGCCCGAGGCGTGGCGGTAGCGAACCGCGAACCGCAGCGGATCGATGCCCGCGAGCACGTCGAGCTTCGTGACGACGAGGCCGGTCATGCCGTTGAGGCGCACCGCGTATCGCAGCGCGACGAGGTCGAGCCAGCCGCAGCGGCGCGGGCGACCGGTGGTAGTGCCGACCTCCCCACCGCGCTCGCGCAGCCGCTCGCCGACCTCGTCCCCGAGCTCCGTGGGGAACGGACCGGCACCCACGCGCGTCGAGTACGCCTTCGTGATCCCCCAGACCTCGTCGATGTCGCGGGGCCCCACGCCGGCGCCCACGCAGGCGGAGCCGGCGACCGGGTTGGAGGACGTGACGAAGGGATAGGTGCCGTGGTCGAGGTCGAGCATCGTGCCCTGCGCACCCTCGAAGAGCACCGAGCGCCCGCCGTCGAGCGCGTCCCAGCAGAGATGGGCCGTGTCGGCGATGTGCGGCTCGAGCCGATGGCCGTAGGTGACGTACTCCTCGGTCATCGCATGCAGGTCGAGCGCCGGCTCCTTGGCGTGGGGGCGCAGGAGCTGCCGCTTCGGCTCCATCGCGGCCATGATCTTCTTGCGCAGGATCTTCTCGTCGAGGAGGTCCTGGACCCGGATTCCCAGGCGCGCGGACTTGTCGGCGTAGCAGGGGCCGATCCCGCGCCGGGTCGTGCCGATCGAGAGCTTCCCGAGCTTCGCCTCCCCCGCCGTGTCCAGGAGCACGTGGTAGGGCATGATCAGGTGCGCGTTGGCGGAGATCCGCAGGTTGGCGGTCGCGACTCCGTCCCGCTTCAGACCGTCGATCTCCGTGGTCAAGACCTTCGGGTCGATGACCACTCCGTTGCCAATCGCACACGTCGTGCCCGGGTGCAGGATCCCCGACGGAACGAGGTGGAGCGCGAACTTCTGGCCGTCGCGGACGATCGTGTGGCCAGCGTTGTTGCCGCCCTGGAAGCGCACGACGAGATCAGCCCGCTCCGCGAGCAGGTCGATCACCTTCCCTTTGCCCTCGTCGCCCCACTGGGCGCCGACGATCACCATTCCTGGCATAGGCGCGGGATTATGAGGGTTGGCCGGACGCGCCCGGGTGCGGCTGCGGCACCGTCTCGATCCGATAGCGCTGGTCGTCCCCATAGAGCGGCAGGGGGTCGCCGCAGATCTCCACGAGGCGCGAGACCGTGCGCTCCCCGATCTGCTCCTCGAGGGCGGGGACGTCGAGGTTCGTGGTCACCACCATCGAGCGCTGCTCCTCGTAGCGGCGATCGACGATCGCGTAGAGCTGCTCGAGCACCCAGTCGGTCCGCTTCTCCGCCCCGAGGTCGTCGAGGTGGAGGAGATCCACCGAAGAGAGGCGGTCGAAGAACGAGAGGTAGCCCTCCTCCCCGGCCTCGGTGTCATAGGTGCGGCGGATCCGGGCGAGCAGCCGCGGCATCGAGTAGATCGCGACGCTGCGGCCCGCCTCCAGCGCCGCCTTTGAGAGCAGCATGGCGAGCGAGGTCTTGCCCGTGCCGACGTCCCCCATCAGCCACGCGCCCTCGCCGGCGTCGAGCGCCTCGCCGATCCCGTCGCAGAGCTCGCGGATCGCGGCGACCGTCTGCGCGAACCCCGGCCGGCGGGCCATGTCCGAGACCGGTGGGCGGTCGAAGGAGACGCCCCGGTAGCGCTTCGGCAGGCTGCCTCGCAGCCCGCTGACCCGCGCCCGGTCGATGCGCCGCTGCCGGCACTCGCAAGCTCGCGCAATCTCCTCCGGGCCGACGATCCACCCCGATCCGTCGCAGACGCCGACGGGACACGTGGCGCGGGCGCGCACCTCGCCGCCCTCGCGAAGCGCTCCCTCGCCGCGGGGCAGACCGCCGCCGAGCGGGTCCCCCGGCAGCGCCGAGCGCAGCCCGCCGAGCGGGCCGCGGGCCGGTGGCTCGGGGCTCACGCGGCGTCCTCGCGCGCTTCCTCGCCGCCATGGGAGCCGGCGAGGTTGAGAAACCGCGGGAACTGCTCCTGGAAGGCAAGGGGCACGACG
>JAABUS010009136.1_pt1 | contig 10560 bp, 10 predicted proteins | sample 5560161 | NCBI WGS metagenome assembly JAABUS01 (sample SAMN10711885, study PRJNA513376) | rock metagenome | isolation source: Antarctica rocks | place: Antarctica: Victoria Land, Trio Nunatak nord | collected 2016-01-04
CCCAATGATCCCATATAATGAATCATTAACACGTGACCATGACCTTACTAGTTCAGGGTTCACCATGATGTGAACTACGCCTTATCCTGCCGTAGTTCCTATCCCAACCCGGGCCGTGTCCTAACATGAGTAATGTTCACTGTATATCTTACTTCATCATATTAATCTAATGATTCAACAGAAATTCTGATAGTATGCTCTTAAATATTCAAATCGATCTGATTTGTCAAGAGAAAAAATACTGAGATTATGACTCATAGTGTACTTACATGAAGTAGTATTTATCTCATTCTGAAGTACTCGCTATGTATATGATAAGCATCATTCATCTACTATTGTACATATATTCTTCTACTACAATTACTACGATTCAATTGTAAATATATTATTGAATATCAAACTACTCTCAGTTTCACTTTCATATTGAGCAGCAATTAAACTAACATATTCTAATCTTCAATCAACACTTGAGTATGTGATAGTTTAATGTAAACTAAATCTTTTCATTCACTGTCTTTCAATTTCATTCTTATAATTAGCAGCGATTAAACTAACATGTTTTAATCTTTAATCAATTGTTGAGTATGTGATAGTTTAACATAGATAAATCTTTTCATTCACTCTTGATTTCACTTTCATAATGAGCAGCAATTAGATTAACATGTTTTAATCTTTAATTAATCATTGAGTATGTGATAGTTTAACATAGATAAATCTTTTCATTCACTCTTAATTTCACTTTCATAATAAGCAGCAATTAAACTAACATGTTCTAATCTTCAATCAATCATTGAGTATGTGATAGTCTAATATAGATAAATCTTTTCATTTACTCTCAATTTCACTTTCATAATGAGCAGCGATTAAACTAACATGTTCTAATCTTCAATCAATTGTTGAGTATGTGATAGTTTAACATAGATTAATCTTTTCATTCACTCTCAATTTCACTCTCATAATGAGCAGTGATTAGATTAACATATTCTAATCTTCAATCAATTATTGAGTATGTAATAGTTTAACATAGATAAATCTTTTCATTCACTGCTGCATTAATCATTGTTGATTTGATGAGTCAGTTTCGATGTAACAGTCTATTTATGAACATCATCATTTGTTTCACTCAATGATCAATGATGAATCATACATTTAATTAAAACATCATTATTTCTTGATATGAGAGCAGTGTCACTTCAGATTCGTCACTCAAAAACATGCTTTAGATTTAATCACTCTTCATGTGATGATTGTCTGTTATTATGTCACTATTTTACTGAGTTTGTTCATCTTCTGATGTTTCTTCTTCAGAAAATTTTCATTGTATAGTGTGTTGTACTGATTTCAGTCAATGTAGTTATTTACATAGTAAATACTCATATTTTCATTTATGAGCATCACATGAGCGCTTTATATAACATTTGTCAGTCAGTAAAATTGATGAGTTTCAAGTTTTCAAGAGTTTCTGATCAGATTAATTGATCAATTCTTCATCTTAATCATGTCATGAATCTCATGCAAAAGTTCTTAATGTTGTTTTCTGAAATGTTTAATCAAGATCTCAGTATAAATACTTGATTTATTAACTTTCTTAATCAGATTGAATCGTTTTTTCAAGTATTTGCTTATGTATTGCTTCTGCGAAAATCATCTGTTTTATTTCGATTCTCTTTAATGAAAACAGTCAGACAGTTCACAAGATCATTGATTTTCATGTGTTTCATAATACTCATTGCATGTTGTCATGTTTTCAATTTTGTTGATAGTTCAGTAATCTTCATACAAAATCACTTATATGAAGTGAGTAAACAGCTCAGCTTGTTCAACTTAATGTGTTCACTTAAAGCAATGACTTGCATCTGCAATTAGACTGATCATGTCAAGTTGAGTACTTGAGTTCAAGTCAAGTACTTGATTCATCAAGATCTAATTCAAGTCAGAATTCTTGACTTAAGTATTTAAGTCAAGTCAGAAAATTCAACTTAAGTATTCAAGTCAAGTCAGAAGATTGAGATTAAGTATTGATTTGAAATTCTCGATTCAACTCATCAAGACATGAAGCGAAGTACTACTAATATTTATCTGAATGTTTGATAATGCAACAAGATAATGCAAACAATGAAAAAAGAAATAAATTCATTTGTTTCACGTAAATCTTTTAAATATAATGATGTAATAGATTCAAAAATAGTAAATCTTGACATTTAATGTCATTTTCAATTTCTTAACAAGTTGAGTTGAGAACTCAAATTAAGTATTGACTTAAGATTGATATCAGATCAAGTCAGAATGTTGAAATTAAGTATTTGAGTTGAGTCAGAAGATTGATATCAAGTACTCAAGTTAAGTCAGAAGATTGATATTAAAACTCAACTTAATGATCAATTTATTTGCAATTTATCTTTCATAGTTAATATCTTTCTGAATTTTTGATGTTTTATCATATCTTCAAAAATCAACATGTTGATTAATCAAGTGTTGTGTTGCATAATCTGAATTTCAAAGTTCTCTCTTTTGTTCATGAATTGATAGAAGCACTTTACTAAGTACTTGTGTATCACTTTGAAATGCTCAATGTCAAAATCTTTGACACTTTTATAAAGTTCAATAAGCTCTTTATAGTGTGATATAACATGAAACTTAAAGAAATTGAAATGTCACTTCTTCAAATTAACATTATCATCATTATTCTCATTTACAGTCTTTCTATGAGAAATCTTTGAGCGTAAGTCTTTAAAGACATCTTTGAGTTTATCAATGTAATAAAGTGCATGATCAAAATACTTTAAGAATTTCATGTCATGAAAAGTATAACGAGCTATTACAATAAAGTTGATAATAGCATGAGTACAATGCATTGCAGTTGATTAATACGTTGTGAACATTGAAGCTATAATGAATATAATCTGATGTGCTATGTTCTTCTGTTTATTATTGCTTCATTGCTTAATGATACTATAATGCTTGAACATCTTCAAATCTGAGTATTCTGATATGAGTTGAAATTTATGATTCAGTTAATTCAGACTTGAAAGATTCTTCATGATTATTTGATCTTCTTGCTTTCATTTTCGATCGAGATTTTCTTTTAATAACTTATTGTTCAGATTTTTTATATATTTCATCAGCTGCATAATTCATTCTTTGTACAGCTGATGCAAAAAATCAAGAGTCATGAGATTGTGAATGTTAATGAAGTGATGTTTTCATGCAAAGTTATCTGTTACATGAACTTGCATGTCATTTGATATATCATCATTGTCATTGATGCTCTTTTGTTCAGTTGTAGTTGCTTAAGTTTGCTGAATTTGAATCAGTCTCTGTGTGTATTCATGTATTTATTTTAATCAATGTTTGCAAAGTTTCTGACATCTGTTTGAAAATACAGTACAAAGTGTACAGTGCTGATTAATCTTGACTTTGATAATAAGTACTTGCTCTTCATAGTTCGCGAATATTGATTCAAGTATAGAATAGCACTGACGAGTAAAATCATCTGTGCATAGCAGAGAAACGTTCTCGATTGCGTAAGTTTTCAATGCTGTGATGATTCATAGCATCTTCAGCATTGTTAAAAGAATCACGAAAGATTTGACTTATGCTTTAGAATTTTAGTCATAGTTATGTGATAAATATTGAACCTAGTCTTTTTATCAATTTCTTTCACTATCAAAATGAATCTCAATAACAGAGTTTCAAGATTGATTTGACTTTGTTAAGTTTCTTGAGTCAAATTATCAATAGTGAGATATATTGATCACACAGTAACGTCATCATGATGTTAAGTTAGAATAGTTTTATCTGTTTTGAGCAATACAGAAACAATCATATCATCAGTTGAAATATCATTCTATCTGTGTTATCATCAGTTCACAGTATGCATCTCGTTGTATATTTAACTTTCATTTATGTTGTACTGTTGAATTGATGTGTATGTTAATTTGTCTGCAAAAGACGAATGATCAATGAGAAATTGTATGATCAACATCACGTTGCAATATTCAACGTAGTATTTTTTCGCTGATACATTGATGACTTCAAATGTGATTTCAAAAGAATATCAAAGTCATTTGTCATCAAAAATGTCTCTTGAAATGTTGTTTATTAATCAATATAGCTGTTTCGCATTTTTGAAACTCAAAAGATCATGTATCTTCTTAAATCTGTTGTCTTGAAAGAAACAATTAATGAATTCTTGAGTACATCTAGAATGAAGAAATCAATGAGCTAATGTGTAGTTCATCGCTGATGCAAAGAAATAATAAAGTCAATTGAATGTATTCTTCTTCTTCATGAACGAGTTCATTGCTGAATCAGTTATAAATCTTCTTTGTCTTGAAATATGATCAAGCGACTTCTTTGTCTTCTTTTTCATGATATTTATATAGCTTCTGACGTTGATTGACGAGAAGAACGAGAAAATATTAGAATCTCAAGAAAAGTTATTCAACTTTTTATTCAAATTATTAATCATCGTTTCAGCAATCTGTGTTTCAAAGTATTTGTTTTTTCCTGACTCAAATGATACATCAACTCAGATCTTTTCTTTCTTTAATATATAATCATTTGATTTATGTGTTGTTTCTGTCTTCTTTCTAGACATCTTCATCATCAGCAAAGCTAAGTTCTTGATCATTCTTTTAAATACTTTTTTGTTGAATTTTCTATGTTGTACTTGACAGAATGCAACATGTAGTTCAAGATTTCTTACTGTTGTATATAACTTTTCACAAATTACACAAACGTGATTCTGTTTCATCTTTGAAAGATGATCATGATACTTGAGCAACGAGATAAACAATACTCTTGAGCACGCAATGTCTGCTAAACTGCGAACTAGTGCATGTGACTTTTCAATCACTCATTCGTATTATACTTAGTAACTGAAGTCGATATTTATGATACTTTTAACATGAATCTTGAGAAAATCAATTTCGATCTCACATCTTTGAAGAAATCATAGCAACGTTGCAACGTAAGATTCAAGAAAAATTGTAAGTTGATTTATTTTATTTCTTGAACAGAATGTGTTAAACTAACATTATTATAACATGCACTAAAATAGAATAAAAACAGAATTCTCGATCACATATTTATAGTAGCAGTCTGTTGTATGTCAACATTAAAAGAGTTTAATGATTTATTCTAAAATGACAAACATCTCATTTTTAAGCAAAGATAGTGCAAGCTGAATACTTCATGATAAACAGTAAATTCTGAAAAGGCAACACGTTGAAATATGATGAATAAAATACATGCTAGTTTAACAATATGACAAATAGAATATCTGCTAGTTTAATGATATCATAATCTTCACTAGAACTAAAAAAGAGCACAGAAAGTTCTTCAATAATCAGTTATGTGATTGCATGCACTCTGTTATCAAGCAAAGACGCAAGTTGAATGTTTCATGAGAATCTGTAAAATATGAAAATGTGACACATCAAGATGCAACAAATAAAATACATGCTAGTTTAATGATATCATAATCTTTACTAGAATTAAAAGAAGTCATATAAAATTATTCAAAAGCATGATCTCACTCATTCTCTTCAGCTTTTCTATCTTATTTCATATATTTTACTCACTTCTTCATGCAAACTGAATGCATAATATATTTTGAAAATTAATCACATCTGTCTTGCACTTTCATACTGATTACATTCAATGACTTGTGATGAACAGACAAACTGAATGATGAAGTACAGACAGATTCTCGTAGTAAAGAAATGATATCAGATATTGCTGTTTTCATGTCTCACAGCTTAACATATTATATGCAGAGCAAATTTAGTCATCATAGCTCTAACTTCAGAATTGTTGATTGATCTCACTTACATTTTGCAACTTCTTTACTCACTTACTTCTTGCAACTTCTTTACAACATTATCAGTTCACATCTTGTATCTTACGTTAAAACATCATATAGCATTCAGTGTTTAGAGATTTCATTATGTTATCAAATTTAGTCTCATCAGCTTTTTTCAGACATCAAGTAGTCAATATCATCAAAGATGAAAGTGTTATGATTTTAGCTACACATCTTCATTAATAGTTATGTTGATGACTATGTTGATGACTATTCTGAGAGCTATCGTTGATCGCTCGTCGCTAAAGCATAAACTTGTTTCAAAGTCAACTTTATTCAAAGTAGATTAATCATTAAGTTGAGTTTTGAGTTGACATTTTGAACTCAAATTGAGATCGAGTCAAGTTGCTTACATTTTCAACTTGACACAACTCGACTCAACTGAGAATTGAGTCAATTCAACTTGACTCGTCAAGAACTTAAGCTTGACGTCAAGAAAGCTAAATATAAAAAAAATTTCAACTTTTGCATTATCTTTTTGCATTATCTTTTTGCATTATCTTTTTGATAGAAAGTCATGAAGAAGAAACATGAAAATTGTTTGATAGAAAGTCATGACGAGAAACATAAAGAGAAACATGAAGATTGTTTGATAGAAGATCATGATGAGAAACATAAAGAGAAACATAAAGAGAAACATGATGAGAAACATAAAGAAGAACATGAAGATCATTTGATAGAAAATCATGATGAGAAACATGAAGAGAAACATGAAAAGAAACATGAAGAAAAACATGAAGAAAAACATGATGAAGAACATGAAGAAAAACATGATGAAAAAACATGAAGATTGTTTGACTTTGATAGAGAGTCATGACGAAGAAACATGATAGAAAGTCATGAAGAAAATCATGAAGACTGTTTGATTAAGCTATTTACATTTATCTAATATCTTGTTAAGTTGAATTAAGTTTTTGAGTTGAATTGTTGAATCAAGCTTCTCAACTCAACTCAAGTGCTTGAGTTCAACTTCTCAACTCAACTCAACACTTTTTCAAAAAAATTTCAACTTAACTCATCACTTTTCAAGTCAAGTACTCAACTTGAACTTAAGTACTCGACTCAACGCGATCAGTCTAAATGTTTCATACAGAAGAGATTGCAAGACAGAGTATTGAAAAGCTCAGTTAACTCATTCATCTCAATTATCAAAGATTTTAAATGATTATAAATGAACAGTTGCATTCAGAAAAGAATGATCTGATCTAAATGAAGTGAGAGAAAGTATTGACATCAATATTCAATGAAATGTTCTGAAGAGTCATAATCAAAAGTAGTCATCAGAATGATTGCAGAAAGATTATTTTCACTGTGCAAAAACAGAAACAAATTACGTTATTTCAATTTTTAATTTCAAACTTCAATTAAGCAAATATGATTGTATTTAATGAAGAGAAGAAGTTGAATGAAGAGAAAGAGAAAGAAAAAAAGAAAGAAAATACGAAATTCTTGAAGAAAGACATGAAATGATCAAATGATTCAGTCACAGATAGTAGTAATGATGTTGAGTTGCAATGATTGCACTCTGTGTTATCATTGAGTGATTCAAATGAGATTCTAAAAGATCTGATGAAAGATGATGATTCAAACTTTCTGATCATGAAGAATAAATGCATGTCACGACATCTGTGTTCTGTGTAAGTTGTAACTAATGAAATGCATTAAATTGATGATCATAGCTGTCTTGAAAGTCTGCAAGCAATTAAATGATGATTGAATATGACGCTGCTGCAAGTGATTAAAGATGAGTTTTAATGAGCATAGTTCAACAGTTACAGACAAAGTAATATCAGAAATGAAGTGAAATTCATTTTGTTATCAGCTGTACATCATTTTTGAATGTTAGAAAGAAATCACTCGAAGACTCATGATGATATTTTAGAAATGAATATGAGATACAACAAGATATGAATCATTCTAATTATAATGAATAGTGCAATCTAACTTCTTTAAAACTTTAAACATTCATAATCTTTATTTACATCATGCTGAATTGTTGACTTCACATAGTTAAGAAGATCATCATGTTAACGTGAAGAACTTTCGAAGATTGTATGCATCTCATCAAGAACATCATTAACGCATCTTAAAAGCAAGAAACATAATGCTCATTCAATAATTTTTGATTATTCAAGTGTTCATGTGAAAACATCTTGACAATGACAATTTGAATTAATACTCTTGAGCATGAATCAGTTCTGATTCTTATTTCTAAATCATTGATTCGTAATTGAATCAAAGAATGAAGAATGTGCATTAATGTTGATCATAAAAAGATGATTTTAAGATATCATTTGATGCATGATGATGATAAAGTCGATAATAGAATGACTTTGACTGAATTAACATTGCTGTTATTTGATCACAAACATCGTGATTTACTTGAACAAGAATGCTTCGTAGTAATAATGACATCAGAATCATATTCTACAAGAGTGACGAAAGTCATTTGCAAGAATGAGTTCAATTGAACATTCAATTAAAAGACAAGAATGATTATCAATGTCAAGATTAAATCAACTTCACACAATTTTAAGTATAAAATGTCATTCATCATCTGAAGCTTCTTTTATCAGAATGAATTTGATTGAGATCACAAGATGATGATTGAATCACTCAGAATCATGTTGAAACTGTTGAGAAACAAGCATTCAAACGCTTGATTTCTTTCAGAAACATTAATGTTTCAAGAGTCAAACAATCTGATGAGATTGATCATCTGTCTTGAGACATCAATGTGATTAAAAGATTCGAAGCTCAGTCTTTGTACAGTGAATGTACTAATCACTCTCGATCTCAAATATAAGAAGTTAGAAAAAAGAAATGAATAGATTGCAGAAATGAAATTCTGTGTTCAAGCATTGATTGCAATAATGATCACTTTCATGATATGATTCAATGATTGCATCATCTGACTTTTGAATGATAAATTCATTCTCAATTTATTAATGCAGCATCAATTTGATATCAAAATTGATGTCAATGTCAAATATGTAAATCAAAGAAAGACAGAAATGAAAAAAATCATTGCAAAACTGAAGCAGATTTATATCAAAAAACTGAAAACATGAAATAAGCAAAATCTCAATACAAAAGAGATGAAGCTTGTACTAAATTTATTGCAGTACAGAAAGAAAATCAATGATGTGCAAAGCATCATTATACTACTCTGATTGACAAGATTGCTGAAATTCAATCAAGTCATTGAAATCATCAAAGAAATTGAGAAAAATGATTGATATATCATTGATTTAGATAAAAACTTTTTCTATCATCAAAACTTGAATATACTGATTGAGAAAAGTTCAAAGATTCAGTAATTGATTTAATTTCTTCAGAAACATTGTAAGAATGAAAGTGAACAGTCAAATTAATTCATTATATTCTTGATATGTTTTGTAATGTGCTTCATAATATGATTGATAAGTCTTTTGATTTCTACTTCTTATCTACAACACCGCTGTCGTATTTTCAAGGATGAGATTTAATTTCTAGTGGCATTTGTGAAGTTTTACACCCGCTGGTCAAGTGTCGTTGGCTACGATACTCGCAAGGGACGAGGATACAGAGTCGTGAAGATCGTCTGAACAGAGTTCTGATGTCTTCTATCTTGAACCGGACCTTGATCAAGCCGCATTTTTCCACTCAACATTCGTTGCGTCTGGGATGTTCCTAAGCAGCTCATGATGTCACTTTTTTCCCTGGGTGAAAAAGGCCAGAGATGCTCGCATTGCCGCTTCGACGCTCCTTGCGGCTGGAATGTTTCTAAGCAGCAGCTTATGATGTCACTTTTTTCACTGGGTGAAAAAATCCGAGGTTACACGCATTGATATTGCTGACGACGAACCGAAAGGGACGAAGTCCAGGATGCAATGGCGCCGATACGAGGTTCATCGAGACGACAGTCAACTCCCTACAGACTTCTCTGCATGTCCCTGCCGAGCACGCAGCACATTTATGCTTCCACTATACTTTATGTGAGGTCGGCCTACCTCGTTGCCGTGTGGGCTAGAGAACACCGAATTCACCTTCTAGGAGACTGGAATGAGAACATTTCTAGTCTCTCAGCCATCCCATACCATGCCTGAGGGGCGACAGCAATGGTTCAAAAGCCTCAAAGAACTATAATGCACTTGCTTCATTGACTTTTTCTTCTTCTTCTTCCGAATCTCGCTGTGGATGAAGCCCAAATTGACGAGCCTGAGGTCATTTGCTCGACCTCATCCTTCGCAACTGCCTCACGTTCACTCTCCTCGACCCGTCGAGGTTGTGACTGCACTGTCACTGAAAGCTTGAACCCGCGGCTACGCGAAACCTCGCGGAATTTGTATAGCCCGACAGGCCAGGTCGAAGAGCGCATAAATCGGAGAGGATATAAAGGTAAGAAGCGAGATGGGAGTGCATGTGAGTGAGGGATTGCTTTCATGCCCTTTCCTGCTGCGGGGCTGATAAGGGAAAGCAGAAGCCAGGATACTTAATAAACAGACACTACACATGATTGAAGCCTCTCGTGTAACCATGACGGACGTTTAATCCTGGCCTCCATTACTTCATCCTCAACATATATGCGCTAGCCAGTGAGAAGGCCGTAGGGAGCAAGTACAGCATCGCAGAAACGGAGAACCATTCTCGGCCGTGCTTTTGTTGACGTTGCAACTGATGCAGCAGACATGTCGCACTCTAGCCACTTGATC
>JAABUS010009137.1_pt1 | contig 10560 bp, 6 predicted proteins | sample 5560161 | NCBI WGS metagenome assembly JAABUS01 (sample SAMN10711885, study PRJNA513376) | rock metagenome | isolation source: Antarctica rocks | place: Antarctica: Victoria Land, Trio Nunatak nord | collected 2016-01-04
CGGCGCAGTTCCGGCGTCAGTTCCGTTTCCAGCGCGACGACATACCCGCCCTCCTCTGCGACCGCGAAGCCGCCGCGTTGCCGCGTATCGACCAGCAATTCCTCCGAGGACAGCGTCAGGCTCGTGCCATCGGCCAACGTCACCGGCACCGCCTCGCCCGCCGCCGCCGCCCGCGCAATCTCGGCCGCATCGGCCCCCGCGAGCGCCGCGCGGATTGCCGGGACCTGCTTGCCGTACTTCTTGCCCAGCAATGGCAGGTTCGGGCGGATCTCGTAGGTGACGTACTCCTCCGGTCGCGCCATCGGCGCGATCTCCTTGATATTCAACTCGTCCAGGATCTGCTCTTGCAGCGCCGTCAGCGAGGCGAACGTCTCGGCCGAGCCGTGCGGCGTGTGGACCAGCATCCGCGCCAACGGCTGCCGCACGCGCACCTCCGCCTGGGTCCGCGCCGCGCGACCGAGTTCCACGACCCGCACCGTCGCGGCCATGTCGCGTAGCAGCGTCTCGTCGGCCAGCGCCGGGTCGTAGGCCGGGTAGTCGCAGAGGTGGACACTCTCCGGCGCGGTCGGATCGTTCGCGCGGACGAGGTTCTGGTAGATCTCCTCCGTCAGGAACGGGACGATCGGGGCCAGTGCCTTCGCCAGCATCACCAGCGTCTCGTAGAGGGTGGCGTGCGCGCTGGCCTTGTCGGCGTCGTCGCTGCTGCGCCAGAAGCGCGGGCGACTGCGCCGGATGTACCAGTTCGACAGGTCGTCCACCACGAACGTCTCCGCCGCCCGCGTCGCGCCCTGCGCGTCGAAGTCGGCCATCCGCTCGGCGGTCTGGCGGATCATCTCGTTCAGCCGCGCCAGGATCCAGCGGTCGAGCGGCGACCGCTCGGCGACCGGCACGCGCGGGGCCGTGGGATCGAAGCCGTCGAGCCGCGCGTAGGTCACCCAGAACGAGTAGCTGTTCCAGAGCGGCAGGATGAACCGCCGCCGCACCTCGTCCCCGAGCCCGTAGCCGAAGTTGAGGTTGGTCGAGGGATTGCCGGCCATGTAGAGCCAGCGCATCACATCGACGCCCATCGTCTCCGCGCCCTCCTCGAACTCGATCGCGTTGCCCCAACTCTTGTGCATCTCGCGGCCCTGCTCGTCGCGCAACAGCCCGTAGCCCAGCACCGCCTTGAATGGCCGCTCGCCGGTCAGCGCCGTCCCCTGCGCCAGCATCGAGTAGAACCAGTTGCGGAACTGCCCCGGAAACGACTCGGTGATGAAATCGACCGGGTACCACTGCGCCCAGTAGTCGCGGTCCTGCCGATACTTCAGCGTGGAGAACGGCACGATCCCGGCGTCGAGCCACGGGTTGCCGACATCGGCGATCCGGCTCGACCGCCCGCCGCAACTCGTGCAGGCGATCTTGACCGCGTCGATCCAGGGGCGGTGCGGCGTATGGCCCGCGAACGAATCCCAGCCCACGACCGCGCGTTCCTGCAACTCCGTCTCCGAGCCGATCACCTCGAAGTTGCCGCACTCGTCGCAGACGTAGATCGGCAGCGCCAGACCCCAGTAGCGCTTCTTGGAGATCATCCAATCGTCCATGTTGCGCAGCCAGTCGAGCTCGCGCTCTTTCCCGAAGCCGGGGAGCCAGCGGACCTGCTCGGTGACGCGCATCATCGGCTCGCGCAACTCGTTCATGCTGATGAACCACTCATCGACCAGCCGGAAGACGAGGTCGGTCTGACAGCGCCAGCAGGTCGGGTAGCGGTGGGTGTAATCCTCCACCCGGTGCAGCAGCCCCTTCCGCTCCAGATCGGCGACGATCAGCAGCGGCACCTCGCCGACCTCCTTGCCGGTCAGCCAGTCGAAGCCCTTGACGTAATAGCCGGACTCATCGAGCGGCGCGATCACCGGCAGTCCGTACTCCTTCGAGAGCCCAAAATCTTCCTTACCGCAGCCGGGCGCGATGTGGACGATCCCGGTCCCTTCCTCGGCGCTGACATCGTTCCAGGCGATCACGCGGTGGACCACCCCTTCCTCGGCGGGCAGTTCGTCGTACGGCCCGCTGTAGGTCAGGTCGAGCAGGTCTTTCCCCGGCAATTCGGCCAGCGTTTCGTAGGGACCGCGCAGCGCCGTCGCCGCCGCGCCTTGCGCCAGATAGTAGATCCCGTCGCCCTGGCGCACTTTCAGGTAGGTCAGGTCGGGGTGGACCGCCGCCGCGACGTTCGAGGTGAGGGTCCAGGGGGTGGTGGTCCAGGCCAGCAGCGCCTCGCCCTCGTGACCGGGCGAGGTCAACGGGAAGCGGACGTAGACGCTGGTGTGCGTCCGATCGAGATAGCCTTCGGTGACGATCTCGTGCTCCGAGAGGCCGGTGCCGCAGCGCGGGCACCACGGCATCACGTCGTGGCCCTTGTAGATCCAGCCGCGCTCGTGACATTCCTTCAGGAAGCCCCAGATCATGTAGTTGTTCTCGTCGGACATCGTATAGTAGGAATGATCCCAGTCCATCCAATAGCCGAGGCGCTGCGACGCCTTGGTCTGCAAGTCGGCGTACTTCCAGACCCGCTCCTTGCAGCGCTCGACGAACGGCCCGATCCCATACTTCTCGATGTCGCGCTTCGACTTCAGCCCCAGTTCCTTCTCGACGTTGACCTCGACCCAGAGTCCCTGGCAGTCGAAGCCGTTCTGATACCGCTGGCGCTTGCCGAGCATCGTCTGAAACCGTTGGAAGAGGTCTTTGTAGGTGCGGCCCCAGGCGTGGTGGACCCCCATCAGGCCGTTCGCCGTGATCGGGCCGTCCATGAACGAGAACCGCTCCGACGACTCGTCGTTGCGGTGCAGATACTGCTCGACGGTCCCCTCTTCCGCCCACCGCCGCAGCGTGGCGCGCTCCTGCGCCGCGAAATCCGGCTTGTTCGATACCTCCGTGAAATGCGCTCCGGCCATGATTACCCCCAGGGAGTAGTCGGTAGTCGGTAGTCGGTAGTCAGTTGCTCGCCAACAGCGCCCCCTGCTTCACCAGGTAAGCAGCCGCTCCCAATACCCCACTGACTACCGACTACTGGCTACTGACTACTAACTTAAACAAAAACGCCCGCCCTCCCATGAGGACGAGCGAGGACGAGCTTCCTTGCGGTTTGGCCCGTGGTACCACCTCGGCTGATCGTCGCGGCGTGCGCTGCGCGATAGATGCGCTTGACGCGAATGATGCGACGATCCACTTTGCGAGTGCCGGTGCCAAGATCGGCAGCGTACACCCCGTCGCGCTAACGGGCGACGAACCCGGCTGGGCTTACTGAGGTTGCCCCGTTCGGTCAGCGGCTCGGGAAAGATTTTCGGCGTATGCTGCACCGATCCGCGTCACACCGGGTGCGGATTCTCTGCGCGGGCGCGCACGCCTACTCGTTTCCGTCATAGCCTCTCTATGATGTTACTCTCAACGATAACAAAAGGACCGGTGCCGGTCAATGGCTGGCGCGAAATACGATCGCTTGCGGCACATAAACAGGCTGCGCGATCTGATTGCCACCGCGTGGCCCTGCCATTAATAATGATGATGCGACATCAGGCATTGAGACACAATACAAAGTCGGAACGACACGGAGGTATCGCGCATGAATGTCACACTATCGCCACAGTCCGAGCGCTTGCTCAGACAGATGGTTGATTCAGGGCGCTATCACAGTACCGCGTCCGTACCCTGACCTTGCACTATCATCCCGCCAACGCCGCCAGCCGTGCCAACGCTTCCTCAAGCGGCAGATCAGCCACCGGGAAGGGGCCAGTCTCTAAATCCTGTCCTGCCACCGCCGCCTCGGCGACAACCAGCATTCGCGCGGCGATGCGGCGCTGATCGCTGGCGCTGTAGCGCTCGAAGCCATCCGGCAACGTCGCGTAATCGACCAGTTGCAGGCCGTACAACGTCTCCTCGAAGGTCTTGCGATACGGCAAGCCGAAATCGAAAGGCCGGGTTTCGTCACCGCTCAACGGCAAGGTAATGACGGGGAATGGGACATCCACGTCGAAATCGCTGATCCGCATCGTGCCGCGCTGAAATGTCGGCCGCGGATCGATGATGGCGATCCGGTAGGCGTGCGCGTCATCTTCCGGTCGCTGCCCGCCGCGACGTGGCTGGTAGCCCGCGAGGCCGCGCAGCGTCGTCGGTGACTCGTGCAGATAATCTATTTCCACAAAAGCAATGCCACTTTCCAGCACGGTGAGCCGCTTCTCGAAATAATCGCGCGCATCGCGGCCACCGGGTTTGTTCGAAGGCGGCAGGAGTTCGATCCACACGATCGGCTCGCCGCGATCGAGGCGATCGGGTAGCACCGCATAGATCGCAATCGCCCCGTATTCTTTCTCCGACAATGCCTCGCCAAATAGCCCTTCCGCCAGCGGCAACACCAACTCCGCCACCCCGCCGCCCGGCCCCGCAACACGCGGCAACACCGCCCGCTCACGGTCGCGGTCGTAAATCGTCAGGTCAGATTCGGGGCGACGCGACGGCTCGGCATCATCGAGGCGGCGGATTTGCAGCGAGGGTTCGATATCGGCATTGTAACCGCGCGGCAAGAGGAGCGGCCTGAGCGCCCGCAGCAGATCGGCGAGGTGATTGGTGTGGAAGCGGCTCCAACCGCCACGCCCCTGCCAATAGCTGTGCAGGTGCGCGTTGATCCCCGGATACTGATTTCTTGTCGAGTGGAGTGCTGGCATCACCACCCCTATTGACCAGTCGCGCGTATTGCAGGCACCGTGACCACGATTACCCCCGCACGCCGAACTGCGAGTATAGGCCCAGCGCCGCGCAGAGCAGCAGCCCGATCCCGACGAAGAGGGACCAGCCCCCGCCATCAATCGTACGGCGCTTTGCCTGCGCGTAATAGAAGATATCGAGGAGGGCGACGAGAACGAGCAGCCCCATCGAGATACGGAAGAGGAAATAGAGGAAAGGGCTGACCTCGAAGCTGTTGGCGGGATTGGTGATCTGCGTCAGCAGCATCGAGAGGACGGCGGCGAAACCGGCGATCACGATGACGGCCAGCAAACCGCGCTGCTGGGGGATACGGGGGATGTGCGACATGATCGCCGCGAAGGTCATCAGCGCCAGACCCAGCGCGGTGAAGACCAGATAATACCACGACACCGAGATCCCCAACTGCGCCATCGTCCCCCATCTCCCCGCGCTGCTGCGCCACCACACACGTTCACATCAGTATACCAGCGCAAGGGATGCGCAACGGGTCCGCTGATGCGGCGTCACCCGCGCAGAGTGGCTTGCAGATCGCTGAGGCAGCGTGGCCGTGGCGGTGTACGAATCCGAATAGCGGAGGCAATGCCAACGTTGGCTGGCGGTCTGGTCCTGTGTCCCGGCACAGGACCAGACCGCGCCTCGCGGACCTGCGGGCGCTAGGGGCTGCGGCCACGAACTACCCCTGAAGAACACAATGCCCTGTGACGTGGCACAGGATAAACCCGCCTCTGCGGGTTGGGTTTATTAACAGCGTGGTGCCTGATAATGGGATATTGCCGCGCAAAAACCCAAGCCTCCGCGGGGAGGCTTCGTGTCCCACAGGCCCAGCAGGCCGGATGCCCCCTGGGCGATTCAGCCGCCAGCCACCACTCACGCATAAGCCCTATGACCGAGAAAGGGGGTGAATTTGCGTAAGCAGGCGGGCGGTTGCAACCGCCCGCCTGCATCGCGGATAAGACCTGCCCACAAGGGATCCACATCAGCCCCGCCAGTACCATGACTCCCCGGCGCGACGTAGTACTTTTGGTCCATCGGGCGGAGACTATCGTCCCGATTTTAGGAGTTCTGGGGGATACGAAAGTCTGAGGGTCGACCCTATAATCGCCACAGATGACGAAAACGGACAGGCTCCGTGGTCTACCAGGAGCTATTCACAGCAGGTATCGGAGGTGCCGCCAATGCGCTATCGGATCATCGCCAAAGCTGTTGCCGACCGCCGCCGGATGCTCGTTGTCGATGACGAGGATCAGCATTACGTCCTCACCATGAGCGGCCTGCGCCCCACGCGCCAGCCGCTCACCCACACCGAGGCACGCCGCTTGCAATACGATCGGGCATGGGTGCCTGCTCTTGACCACACCCCGCGCACCATGCGCGATCTGAGCGACGGTTTAACCTACCGCTAAGCGATTGGCGAGGTTCTTCCGCCTCATTACCACTGGCGGGCGCACCGGCTGTATGGCCGGTACGTCCGCCGTGTCATTCCCGGCTACAACACACAACGCGATGACGCCCGACCACGCCCGATACCGTATGCAAAGGTAGACACGATGGCGCGTTACGGCACAGAGACTACCTTGCCGCCACGCCGCGTCCTTCATATGGCGCGGGCGTTCTTCGGGCCGTCCGGCGAAGTCGGCCTCGACCTCACCAAAGATGCGCTCAGCGAGATCGGCTTCGCCGGCGGTGGTGGCGGTGTCGAGGTCAGCGCCCGCCCGCGCCCCAACGAGCCCCGCCGCACCGACGTCACGATCCTCTCGCGCGAATTCGACCACTTCGCCGAACGGTTCCTCGGCATCCTCAGCGACGCCGAGCCCAGCCCGAGCGTCTTCACGCGCATCGCTCAGGTCTTCAAACGGAAAACGGATTAACGCGGAGACGCAGCGGGGAGTGAGCGCGCAGAGAAGAACGAATGAACACTCGTCTTCTCTCTGCGATCGCTCTCTTACTCTGCGTCTCTGCGTTAATCCGTCCCTTTCCTAGCCCGACCATCCCCGCCCCACGGGCGGCCACAGCACCATGCGAGCCACGACAACCGGCGCGGGGGCCGGAGAAAAGATGGTATGCTGCTGGCGAGGCCACACGCTACCGATTGCGGCAGCCACCGCCCGCATGCGGCAGTTGCCATCCGTGAGGAGGACACCAATGACCGTGCGCCCCGCTCGGCGCATGCAAGGGCCGCAGCGCGACGCGAGCGGGACGGGGCAACCCCGGTGGCGCGCAAGGCGGGTGCTGGGGCGCGATTGGGCGATCGCCTATCGCTTCGTGGCCCCGCTCGTGCTCCTGCTGTTCGGGCTGATCGGCTATCCGCTCATCATGGCGACGCGCCTGAGTTTCACCGATGCGGTCGGGCGACGGATGCGCGGGTTCGTCGGCCTGGAGAACTATGCCCGCCTCTGGCAGACCCCTGACTACCGGGAGATGCTGCTCCTCACCGCCAAGTTCGTCACAATCTCCCTCGCGGGGCAGTGCCTGCTCGGGCTTGTCACCGCGCTCCTGCTCGGTCGCGCCACCCCGCGTCGGCGGGGGCTCCTCACCGGGCTCGTTATCCTCCCCTGGGTCGTGCCAGATGTCGTGGCGGCGCTGACCTGGCGCGGCATCTACGATCCGATCAACGGTGCGTTGAACCAGGGGCTGCTGGCGCTGGGCCTGAGTACGCCGGCGCACCCGATCGTCTGGCTCGACCGCGCGACGGCGCTATCGGCGGTCAGTCTGGTCAATATCTGGAAAGGTGCGCCCTTCTTCGCCATCCTCCTGCTGGCGGGACTCCAGGCGATCGACCGCGCGCTCTACGACGCGGCGGCGGTCGATGGCGCGAATGGGTGGCAACGCTTCCGCCACGTCACGCTGCCGGGCCTGCGCTACGTCCTCGGCGTGGCCGCCCTGCTGTCGATCCTCTTCAGCCTGAACGCCTTCACGCTGATCGCCCTGCTGACCAACGGCGGGCCGTCGGGGGCCACCACCATATTCCCGCTCTATGTATCGCGGCTGGCGAGCGGTCGCGGCCAGCCACTCGGCGCAGCCGCCGCGCTCTCGCTGGCCCCCTTTCTCCTGCCGTTGATCGTGATCCTCGGGCGCGGCTTGCGCGGCAACGAGCGCACCCTGGACCGCCCACCGCGCGCCTGGACCGGGCCGGGTCGGGCATTGGTGTGGCTGGCGCGGCTGCCCCTGCTGGTGCTCGACACGGTCGCCGACGCGGTTGCCCGCGCGTCGGGGGCGGTCTGGGGGCGCATCCGCCCCAGGGACGCGCACGGCGATGCCGCGTCGGCGCTGCGCAAGCGGCTCGCGGGCGGTGGGAGCGTCCTCGCGCTCGGTGCGTTGCTCACCTTCGCGCTCGGCCCTTTCTACTGGATCGTTGTCACCGCCTTCAAGACGAATCAGCAGATCACCATCCAGCGCTCGCCCTTCTGGCCGGACCCCTGGACGACGTTCCAGTTCAACTATGTCCTGACCGCGACCGACTTCCCCCGCTGGTTCGCCAATACCGTCCGGGTCGCCGGGATCAGTTGCGCGGTCACGGTGCTGGTGGGCGCGCTGGGGGCATATGCACTCGCGCGGTTACGCTTCCGGGGCGCTGGCGGGCTGGCGACGGCGATCCTCGGTACGGCGCTGGTGCCGAGTGTCCTCTTCCTCATCCCGCTCTATCTGCTGATAAGTCAGTTGGGCCTGTTCAATACCCCCGGCGCGCTCCTGGTCGCCTACCCAACGTTCGGCCTGCCGATGGCGTGCTGGCTGATGCTCGGTTTTTTCCGCGCGCTACCGGAGGAGTTGGAGGAGGCAGCACTGATCGACGGGTGTACCCGCTGGCAGGCGTTCCTGCGGATCGTCCTGCCATTGAGCCGCCCGGCCCTCCTGGCGGTGACCATCCTCACCCTCACCACGGCCTGGAACGAGTTGCTCTTCGCCTCGATCTTCGTCCGCTCCGAAGCGCTGTGGACCCTGCCGCGCGGCCTGAGCGCGATGGCGACCGGGGACATCTTCCCCTACGGTCGGATGTTCGCGGCGAGCCTGTTGATGGCGCTCCCGGTGATCGTACTGGCCGGAATCGGCCAACGGGCGATGGTCAGCGGGCTGACGGCGGGAGCGGTCAAGGGGTGACACAGCGGACAACCAAACCGCATCGCTCAGGTCTTAACGGGGCCGGTTCAACGCAGAGACGCAGCGGGGAGTGAGCGCGCAGAGAAGAACGAATGAGTACTCGATTTCTCCCTGCGATCTCTCTCTTACTCTGCGTCTCTGCGTTAAACCGGACCCGTTCTCTACGCCTCCAGCCGCGCCGCGAGCCAGTCAGCCGCTGCGGGTGCCCAGATATCGATGTGCGACAGGCCGATGTGGGTGGCGCGGCGGAGGTAGAGCAGCGTCTTAGGGCAGGAGAGGGCGTGGTAGAGGCGCGCGGCCTCGGTCGGCGGCAGGATCGCGTCGAGCGCCGCGCCGATCACCAGGGTCGGGCAATCGACCCGGTCCACGAATGGCACGCAGGAAAGGTCGCTCGCGCGGGCGACGATCTCGCTGATCCCCGACGCGCCGCAGAGGGCCGCGATCTCGGCCATCACGAACTGGTGGACCCGATCGACGTAGGGAGCGGGGTCATACGGCGGCGTCACCGAGACGCACGCCGCGATGGACGGATTGCAGGCCGCGTGGTGGATCACTTGCGCCCCGCCGAAGCTGACCCCCAGCAGTGCCACCCGCGAGGCGTCGAGCGCGGGGTGCGCCTCGGCCCAGCCGAGGATCGCCGTCGTGATGTCCTCCTGCCCCCGATCGATCGCCAGTCGCCCGCGCAACTCGCCACAGCCGGGGCCATCGAACGCCAGGATCGCCAGCCCGCGTTCCAGGAACGCCTCGCCCCACAGGCTCATCTCCTCCTTGACGATCCCCGCGCCGTTGAACATGACCACCAGCGGTGTCTGCACGGTCGCGCCAACCGGGCGACGGAGCCAGCCGGGGAGCGGTAGCGTCGGCCAGGGGATCGTCACCGCCTCGGCGGGCGGGGTCAGACCGGGCGCGGCGCGGCGGAAGGCGTCCAGCCGCGCGGCATCGAGGGCCGCGCCGTTGAGCGCCTCGGCGCCCACCGCCGTGCTGGCAAAACCGTAGGCCAACGCCGCCGCGCGCCAGTACACCGCCGCCCGCGTGATAGCGGCCGGGGTGCCGGACAGCTCGGCGGCGCGGGCGCGCATCTCCTGCCGCCGCGCCTCGACCGCCCACGCCTCGGGCCAATCGGCCAGCGAGCGGATCGACCGTAGGGTGCGACTGAGATCGGCCGGTTCGAGACCGCTATAGAGGAACCGTTTGCGGGCCGGGGCGGGCATGATCCCGGCAGAAAAGAGGCGAAAGGTCGCGTCGATCAGGTGGGGCTGGCCGAAGAGGACCGCGAGTCGGAAGGAGAGTTCATCCACGCCACTGCGCGCACGCAGGGGTGCGAGACGTTCCTGAAGCTGGAACATGCACTGCCTTACCGTCGCTGGAGCGACGTGTTACTACGTATCGACCTGTTGCCGAAGCAACGATCTACTATCAATCAACCGCTCACCGAAGCGACGGTCTGCCACATTTCTGCCCGCCGCTACCGCGACGCGCTATCCTCATTCGGTCCCCGTAAGATCCATTGTACCCCTCGCCAACGGATCGGGGCAACGACCACACATGGTACCTATGTGGGAATCCGTGTCGGTCGCCCTCGACACCAATGGGCAGAAACCCGTCAGCACACGGCAAATTTCGGCACCAATACTGAGGAAAGCGCGTGTGTCGCCTGACCAGCCAAACAACGAGTGCGCCCCCGAAACCGAGGGCACGCAACGGGCAGGATTGCGTTTGCGGAGGCGGGTTGAC
>JAABUS010009139.1_pt1 | contig 10559 bp, 9 predicted proteins | sample 5560161 | NCBI WGS metagenome assembly JAABUS01 (sample SAMN10711885, study PRJNA513376) | rock metagenome | isolation source: Antarctica rocks | place: Antarctica: Victoria Land, Trio Nunatak nord | collected 2016-01-04
CTTCATCGCGCACACGGAACAGTTCCGCAGTTGGGACACGGCGGCGAATTACGACGGCATGGAAATTTACAACATGCACGCCGAAGGCCGTCGTCTCAACTTTCTGAAACTCTTCTTCAATGGCCTCTGGTCGTTCGGCAGTTACGCGGATTTGTTGTGGATGGATTCTTATCGCAGACCATCGGAAAATCTCAAGCGTTGGGATGAAGAAACGGCGCTGAAGAATAAAAGGATCGTCGCCATTGCGGGCAACGACGCGCACGCTAATCTGGGCATCAGTTTGCAACAGTTCACAGGCAAAAAGGTTTTCAGTTTGCAGTTAGACCCATACGAGCGAAGTTTCTCAATCGTCCGCACACACGCGCTCATCGAAAAAGATCAACCACTCACTTCCGAAAATCTTTTAGCAGCACTCAAACGCGGCCACGCTTACGTTTCCTTCGACGTGCTCGCAAACGCTAGCGGCTTCAATTTTACTGCTGATAATAAAAGCGAGAAAAGAATCTGCGGAGATGAAATTCAACTTCAGGACGGCGTTCATTTGCGCGTCGCCGTGTCCGTACAGCAAACTCGCATCCAACTTCTCAAAGACGGTCATGTTATTGAGGAAGCGCACAAAACATCGGGCAAAGATTTTTTCGTGAATGAGAAGGGCGTTTATCGCGTTGAAGTCTATCTCGAAACTTTACCGAAGCCTCTCAGCGAACAACCTTGGATCATCTCCAATCCGATTTACGTTCGATGACGATGCTGCGCTGAATGCTTAACCACAAGTTGTGTGCTAGTCCTTATCCCTAACGAAAATCTTGTGCTCACTCTTATAAATAGTTTAGTTTCTAAAATGAGGAAAATTTATGTCTTCACGTTTTAGTAGTATTCCCTTCATAAAATCTTTAGAAGAAACGATCCGCGAGCTAATCAAGCCACTGGAAAACATACAGGGGCAAATCTATGAAGAAGAGGGAGGCCACTTGCCCGATGGCTTAGACTTGCTTATGGGCGAATTGACAATGGTTGCCTTGATTTTTACGAATGTTGATCTGAACATATCAGCGGAAGAAACAGAAATTCTCAATAACTTTCGTCAATCTATTTACGGTAACGAATCCTTTGCTCTTACTTCTCATGATTACCGTGAGCTTTGCCGAAAATTCTTACGCATTCATCCCGATAGACGCATGTCGATAGATTGCACACCTTATAGCGTTCAATATCTACAAATTTATGATCGTGAACATGGAACTGAATATGCAGAGAAAGCCAGAACTATGTTCTTCCGGCTTGCGAATGCGATAGTCAAAGCTGACGGCGTGGAGAAGTCGGAAGAATTAATGACGCTATTAAACTTTAAGGAAATTCTCTATTCATCGGATTTCATCAATACACTCTCAGAGAGAGGAGCATCCGATTCACCACAGGCCTTGGCAACTGAAGAAACTAAACCGCAAAGCACCGATGAATTAATGCGCGAACTCGATTCTCTTATAGGTCTTGAGCAAGTTAAGAATGACGTAACGCAGCTTGTAAATTTCTTAAAAATCCAACAGCTTCGAGAAGCTAAAGGCATGGCTATGACCTCGATTTCACGCCACCTTGTTTTTTACGGGAATCCGGGAACAGGCAAAACTACTGTCGCGCGTTTCTTAGCGCACATATACAACTCTCTCGGCATATTAAGCAAAGGCCACTTGATTGAAACAGATCGCTCCGGCCTTGTTGCAGGATATGTAGGGCAAACAGCCTTGAAAGTTAAAGATGTTGTGGATAAGGCACTCGGCGGCATACTTTTTATTGACGAAGCATATGCCCTTAGCTCAAATAATGCAGGAGGGGATTACGGGCAGGAAGCAATTGATACTTTGCTCAAGCTGATGGAGGATAACCGCGATGATTTGATCGTTGTTGTCGCCGGATACACAGGCAAGATGGATAACTTTCTATCCTCAAATCCAGGGCTTAGTTCGCGCTTCAATAAATATCTTAGTTTCGACGATTACACTCCCTCACAATTGGTCAGCATATTTGAATCAATTTGTGCAAAAACGAGCTTCCAACTTTCGCCCGCAGCAAAGGAAAAGCTCGAGGCCCTTTTCACCACACTTTATGAAAGTCGGGACGAAACATTTGGTAACGGCAGGCTCGCTCGAAATCTGTTTGAGAGAACAATAAACAATCAAGCGAATCGGATAGTTTCAATAGCAGACATAAATGAACAAGTTCTTTCCACAATTGAAGTAGGAGATGTTCCTAATATGGCTGATTTGCAAGGCATCAGATGAATAGCCACTTCTCGCACAATAAAGCGTTCGAGCCGCTCACACAACATTATGATTGTCACCGATTTTCCTCGCGGTCAAGTTGAAGGCTTCTCGCCGGGCGTTAGCTAAATCCTGACGCAAGCAATGCGGCAAGAGACTACTTAAGGCGTGCGTTGCAATAAGTATTTCCAAAAACGACATCGCCCCACACGGGACGTGTTCCCGTTGGGGCGAGCGCGCGCCGGAAAGCTCCTGCGCAATTTTTTGGAAGCGGTGCGGACAGTTCAGTGTGCGTCACCGGCTGACTGTAAGAGAATCTAGTGTTGATTCTTCTCGCGCGAACAATCCAAGTGTCAGGAAAACCGCGCGTACAGCTTCCCACGTTTTGTTATGAGAAGAAATTTATTCCTCTTCCGCTGTTCTGTCAAGAGTTATCTTGACCGCACGCGAAGCATACGCGTTCCACTCGTCGAATCATTTATCGCCGTGTTCGTGATGATTGCCTTCGACGGGCAATCCTGCGTCAATCCAATCTTCTTTGCCACCGACGTAATCGCGCACATTCGTGTAGCCAAGCGCCGCCAATTCACGGGCAGCGTTCTCTGAAGCGTGTCAAGTAGGCTTGGCGCAATAAACGACGATGTCCGCCGTTCTGTCCGGCAAAAGCTGCGGCGCTAGTTCGCCTACTTTGTCGGGCGGCAAATTGATTGCGCCCGGCAGGTGCGCGTGCCTGTAATATTCAGCGGGCAGCGTTTCAACGAGCGTGAAATTCTCACGCCGATCAATCTTTTCCTTTAACTCTTCGCGTGTAACCGTCGCGTCCATATTCATCCTCCGTTTGATTTTCTGAAATTTCCCTTGACTCTACATTCATCAAAGTTAGTTGACGTGCGTACCACTTCAACTAACTTGTTAGATTTTTGCCTTTCGATTCATCTCTTAGCTTTTTGCTCATACTTTCTGCCCATATCCAACCTGCAAGACCATAAGAAGAATTGATGGTGAAGGCTTTTACATTCATTTCACGCACCTTCCGAATTAAATCTTCCTTTGATTCATATGTAAATGTAATCCAAGCATAATTCTTCAAGCGGGAAAACAGACTTTCGTATTCGGCATAAATATCTTCCAACTCTGCCTCTCCTATATCAAAGATGACGGTATCGAGATTGTCACATTCAAAATGATAAATGACCACGCCGGAAAAGATGACATCGGTGTATTCATAAGGTTCGCTGTCAAGAAACGTAGTATGAAGATGAATCTCTCGCTTTTGACAGAGAACTGAATAAGAGGTTAGCTGGTTATCGTGAATGGAAATATCCATAAGCACCCCAAAGAGATATAACTAAAACTTTTCAAGCCGTGCTCTGCTTCGCCGCTTCAGGCTCAAGCTTCGCGTCGGTTTCTTTGCCTTCGATTAACAGCCACGCGCTGGCGGCGCTGGCGAGCGCTAGGGCGACGGCGATGAACATCGTCAGGCGAAAGCCGTCAACAAAAGATTCGGCGACGGCGCGCTCGAGCGCCGCACGCGTTGCAGCGTCCGCGCCGGACGGAATCTCTGCTCCGACCAGTTTACTACGCTGGACGTCGAGTTGCGCTTTGATTTCCGGCGTCGCGTTGATTGATGCAAGCCTGCGATCAAGCCCGACGTTGAAACTATGTAGAACGAAAATGCCGAAGACCGCAATCGAGAGTAGTCCGGCGGTGCGCGAGACGGCGTTGTTGATGCCCGAAGCGACGCCCGCGTGCCCCCTTTCCACCGCGCCCATCACCGCCGTCGTGAGCGGCGCGACGCTGATCGCCATCCCCAAACCGAGCACGACCATCGCCGGAAAAAATGTTCGCCAGTAACTTCCATCTATGCCCGGCACGGCGAATAAGGCAAACCCGACGGCAGCGATGATCGGCCCGACGACGAGCGGCAACCTTGCGCCATAGCGCCCGACCAACCCGCCAGACCAGCGCGACAACAAAAACATAATCAGGATAAACGGTAGAAACGCCGCGCCCGCACTCGTCGCCGAAAACTTGCGCACTTGAATCAAATTGAACGGCAGAAAAAAGAGCAGGCCGCCAAGCGCTCCGTACAGCGACAGCGTCAACAAATTCGCGCCGCTAAACGTCCTTGAGTGAAACAATTGAAGCGGCATCATCGGTTGCCGCGCGCGCCACTCCACCACGACAAAAGAAACGAGCGCGATTACGCCAACCATTCCTGCCGCGATTACCAAACTATTCGTCCAGCCGTGATTCGATGATTCGATCAAAGCGTAAACGATTCCGCCCAAGCTGATTGTCGCCAAAAACGCGCCTGTGAAATCAAGCCGTCCTTTCGCTTCGTCGTCGCGGCTCTCAGGCACATGCCACCACACGAGCGCCAGCACAACGAGCGCCAACGGAACATTTATAAAAAAGACCGCGCGCCAAGAAACATGCTCGATTAGCCAGCCGCCGAGCACAGGCCCAAGCGCCGATGTAATCGCCGTGAAACCAGACCAAGTACCAATCGCTCGCCCACGTTCTTTTTCGTCAAACGCTGCGCTGATGATCGCTAAACTTCCCGGCACAAGCAGCGCGCCGCCGACGCCCTGTAACGCACGCGCGACGATCAACTGTTTTGCATTAGGCGCTAAACCGCACCACACGGAAGCAATCGCAAAGAGCGCGACGCCGAGCGTATAAACTAATTTTCGCCCGTAGTGATCGCCGAGCGAGCCGCCGACGAGTATCAACGCCGCGAGAAAAAGCGCGTAGGCTTCGACGACCCATTGCACGTCCGCCACCGTCGCCTGCAAATCTCTTTGCAAAGCTGGCAACGCGACGTTGACCACCGTGCCGTCTATGAACGCCATGCTTGAGCCGAGAATCGTCGCCGCGAGAATCCAGCGCCCCGTCGTTTCATCGCACGGCACGGCGGCGGCTTTCCCTGATCGCACGACGCCTTCATCGCAAGGATGTTTGATAACGGCAGCCATCTACATTCATTTTTCCCGCCACACAATATTTTTTGTGCGCCGCAACCTTTCATCACACCGCGTGATGACTTTCCTTACAACGATTCAAAAAAGATTTGGTCAACGTAGCACCAGCCCCATTCTTCGCCCGGCTCGAACGACTTGATGATCGGATGCTTCGTCTTTTGGAAATGTTTCGTCGCGTGCTTGTTCTTCGAGTCGTCGCAACAACCGACGTGGCCGCATGATTCGCACAAACGCAAATGCAGCCAAGTGTCGCCCGTCTTCAAACAATCTTCGCAACCGTTTGCGCCCGGCGTCACCGCGCGGATTTCGCCGAGATGCGTGCATGATGTAACCACCTTTCAAACTCCTTTCATTGAAAGAACGTCCCACAACTCAGCAACGATGAACAATAACGCTCACCTGCCGCCCAGCGAGAAGTATCCGAGAATAAAGGAACAAAGACACTTGAGAGGTACGCTAGCGGGCGGTCAGGTGCAAAGACTTATTGGGCAGCGCTTTCGTTGTAACGAGCTGCGCACGCTATCTTCAATTTGGCATTGTTGTATTTCGATTCCTTTTAACCAAAACTCTCGCTCACAACCTGCGCTCGCTTCTCCGACAAGCGCCGATACGCCTGCACATCCATAGGCTGCACACAATTCCATCCAATCTTTTCCCAATCAGAATTTTCAGGCTCTAAGCCCAGTGCGCGAATCGCCTCAGAATCGCACACGAAGAAGTGATGTTTGTACGGCAGAAGGAATCCGCCTTCACTTTCGAGCGACTCCCGCGCATCCTCGTAATTTGAGAACCAGCGATTGAGAAACACATCCAAATTGGATTGATACCAAAGAGTCTTTATGTCCACCTGATTCATGTCTCGGCTCATCTGCATTAAGTTAATGATTCGTCTGCCGTTGGGCCATAGACAGGCGGCAACGGAACATTCAGCAACCGAAGATAAACCGACAGTTGACCACGATGATGAATGATATGGTTAATCGCCATAAACTGTGCCACAGCTAAGCGGGGCATCTCAAAAATCACCTGCTCACCATACTTGTAACGCCATAAGGTAAGCAGTTGTTCGTCAGACTGCGTTTTCAATAGCTCAAGGGAGTTGGAGATGTTTTTATCAAACGTTTCTAAAATATCTGCAACGGTATCTGTCGCCGCTTTGTATTCATAACGATCAAATTCGTCTCGATTCAAACTTGCGATGAATATGCCGGGAAGATTGGCGATATGCGCGGCTATTTCTCCCACCGTCCTAGATTTTTCATGTGGCTTCCATGTCAGTGAATCTTGCGGCACTCGTTCGAGCATCTTTCTCGTGGTCGCTGCTTCATGCCGAAGTTGGACGGCAATCTGTTCACTTGAGTTCATAAATCTCCTTTTTCGTAATTTTAAGAGCGTGGAAGCGAAGCTAATCTACGATTCATCTTCTGCTCTTTTCAAGGTTCGGTAGGCGATAGCGCCCAACTTAATAGGTTAAGCCTTCATTCGTTGTCCATTGTTTCGCATTCATCATTTTTCTACCAAGAGTGTTCGCGCTTGGCTGCTTCCGGCAGAATCGAAGGCGGCGATGTGCTGCCCATTAACGAAGCTGTCGGCCTCTTCTCCCACGCGCTTGATTGCCAATTGTCCACAGTATTCGCGTCAAGCACCCATGGCGGCACAGGCATCAACAAATAATCTGCGAGCGCATTAACATACGGCTCATACTTTTTCCGTATCTCTGTTAATTTTCGTTCGGCTTCCGCACCCTCTCGTAAAGGCACGCCTGCTTCGGCGAGTCGCGCGCGTAAAACGGCGAGCGTGTCGGGCATAAGCCGATCCTTTGGACATGGATGCGGCGAGGTGTTGAAAATCTGCGCGATGTCCACGACGGCGTGGCGCGTCATCGCAAATGTTAGTTCGGCCTGCCACGCGGGGCCGCTGCCGTCTATGCCGACCATCACAAGCGCGCATGTGTCCAAGATGGTCGTCACCGCCGCGAGCCACGATTGATTCGTGTGCTGCGAGCGATAGTAGCTGAGCACGGGATACGAGAGATGGCTCTCCATTAATTCCGAAGACCATCTTTCCCAATCGCGTAAAAGGTCTGTCAATTCCTTCATGCCTTGATGCTGCCCGTGGCGGCGCAACAATTCGGCGGCGGTTGGCGGCGATCCGGCGCGCGCATCAAGAAGCGAGATATTAGTTTCGCGCCGCGAGAACGCTCCGTAAACGACGGGCAGATAGCCGATCACAATAGCGAGAAAACCGAAGCCGACGCCTGCTTCTAAAACCGCTAGCCCGCGTCCGAGTGCAGCCTGCGGCGTGACATCGCCGAAGCCCAAAGTAAAGAACGTGACGCCGCTCATGTAAAGATACGTGCCGAACGTCGCAACGCCTTCCGGCGTGTTGAGTTTTGCGCCGAGTGCCCACTGTGTCATCGCAAAGCCGACAATCAAACAGAGCGCCCACACGCAGAGCAGCATCAACAAAGAAAGCGGGCCGAACACGCCCAAGAATTTTTCACGCCGCTTCGTGGACGCCAGACGCTTCGCAAGGGCGGAATAAGATGTCCATGTTGTACGATAAAAAATGGTCGTCAGACGCACACGGCGCGACACGCGTCTCGGCAATACTATCGCCTCGAAGCCGTCCCACAAAGACACGGCGATCAATACAAGCCCGATCAAACCGGCAAAAACATTCATTGACACTGCTCCCAAGCGCGCTTCCTTAAATCAGAATTCGCTTTTCCTGTTCGATTATTTCCGGCGAGGTGCGAACACTTTGACGTTTGGTAAATCCTAGTCCCGTCGTCAACGAAAATCAAAGTGCAAAATGAAATCAAAGTCTGTGCGAAGGTCTGCCGATGTGTATGTGCGCGCCTGTCGCCGAACCCGGCACGGCGCTGCGAAAGGCGATAAACGGAATTCCTGCGCGCCGCAAGTAATCCAGCAGCGCGATTCCCTGCGCGCTGTCTGGATGCACTGCCACGTCCATCGCGTTGTGGTGATCGAAGCCGAGGCGATCATGCACGCTTGTTTGCCCGAACGCGCTGACGGGCAAAGCATGACCAAATCTCGCCGTAAAAAAGTTCGTGATCTTTCCCGCATCCGCGAACAAAGAAAATCCGCCGGGGCCTTCGTAGCGAACATAAGAAGTCGTTCGCACATAACCGCCGCGCGCGAGCGGCGGCGCTTTCGCCAATAACGCGGCGGTTTTTTCTTCGGCGATGGTTTCGTTGATGTGCGCGATCTGTTTATCAGCGGCGTCCATACTTTCGCGCACCTTAGCAATCTCGCTTTGCGCGGAAGTTACTTTGGTTTCGCTCTCGACAATTTTTTGTTTGGCGACGAGTCCCTGCGCGTAAAGTTCTTTCAGTTGATCGCGTTCTTTAACTGCGGAGCGCAAACTGGCTTCGCGGTAAACGAGTAGTTGCGCGAGGCTCGCTTTGGAATCGTTAACGGCCTTGATTAATTCGACGCGCCTTTTCGCAAGCTCATCCGCCGCCTTTGCCGCGTCGCTTCCGACGTTCTTTTTCGGCGCGCTGGAAACAGGCTTACGCTTCTGCGCGTAAACAGTCGGGGTGAAACACAGCGGCACAGCAAACGCGAGCGCGACAAAGATTGTTTGAATAATTCGTTTCATTAATGCGCCGCCGCGTCGCCTTTGCCCGGCCTGTTTGCTTTGAGGAAGAATACGAACGGCGTGACGCACAAGACGCATACACCGATGAGCCAGAAATTGTCTATGAATGCCAACATAGTCGCTTGCCGCAAAATCGTTTTGCCGAGTAAATCGTTTGATTGGCTAACAGCTTGCGCCGCGTTCGCGCCGTGGCTCATAAACACTCTGCCCGTGTTTTTCAGAAACGATTGATACTGGTTGTCATAGGGCGAGATGTGGCTTGAAATTACGCTTTGATGATACTGCGCACGTCGCGCGAGCATCGTCGTCACAAGCGAAATGCCGAAGCTGCCGCCGATGTTGCGCGATAAATTAATGATTGCCGAAGCCTTGTTATTCTTTTCCTGCGGCACACTGCTGAAGGCGACAGTGTTGATCGGCACAAAGAGAAACGCGAGTCCCGCCGCCTGAAACATACGCGCGTAAACCACCGTGCGAAAGTCTACGTTCAAATTAAAACTCGTCATGTGAAACAAGGCGAGCGCAGTGATAATCAGTCCGGTCAAAATCAACCAGCGCGCTTCGACTTTCGAGAGCATCAGGCCGATGAACGGCATCATCAACATAATCAGAAAGCCGCCCGGCGAAAGCGCCAGCCCCGCATCCGTCGCCGTGTAACCCATCAAAGTCTGCAAATAAAGTGGAATCAAAACCGTGCTACCGAGAAGCACAAACCCCAAGAGCAACATCATCATGTTCGCCATGAAAAAGTTGCGGTCTTTCAGCAAACTAATTTCCACGACAGGGTCTTTATGATTCAGTTCCCAGAACACAACGATGATGAGCGCCAGCGCCGCCGTGACAGCAAACAACGTGATGAAATTTGAGCTGAACCAATCTTCGCGTTCGCCTTTATCGAGCACGACCTGCAACGCTCCCAAACCGATGGCGAGCAGTCCTATACCTATGTAATCAATGTTCAAAGTTTCGCGCAGTTTTTTCATTTGCCGCGCGAGATACGGTGGGTCTGTGACGAGTTGCGAAGTCAACAGCAAAGAGATAATGCCGACCGGGATGTTGATAAAGAAAATCCAACGCCAGCCGTGATTCTCTGTGATCCACCCGCCCAAGGTAGGCCCAATCGCGGGCGCAGTCACCACCGCGATGCCGTAAACAGCAAAGGCCATTCCCTGCTTCGCGCGCGGAAATGTGTCACGCAAAATGGATTGCTCGCTTGGCTGAAGGCCGCCGCCGCCGATGCCCTGCAACACGCGAAAGAAAATCAGCAAGCCTAAGTTCGGCGCAAGCCCGCACAGAAAAGAACTGATGGTGAAGAGCGCGACGCATGACATGTAAAAACGCTTGCGCCCGAATAGCGTCGAAAGCCAGCCGCTCATCGGCAGCACAATCGCGTTCGAGACCAAATAGCTTGTCAAAACCCACGTCGCTTCATCTTGTCCTGCGGAAAGATCGCCTGCGATGTGCGGCAACGCGACGTTGGCTATCGAAGTGTCGAGCACTTCCATGAACGTCGCAAGCGTCACTGTCAGCGCAATCAGCCATGGGTTATGAAGCGGACGCCACTGCTCTTCGGCGGGCGCACTTTTACTAGCGACAACGGCTCCGCCCAAGCTTCCGCCGTCTGCAACTGCGGCACTGCTGCTCATCTGACCTTGACCTTCGGCACAACGGACATTCCGGGCGCAAGCAGACG
>JAABUS010009140.1_pt1 | contig 10559 bp, 11 predicted proteins | sample 5560161 | NCBI WGS metagenome assembly JAABUS01 (sample SAMN10711885, study PRJNA513376) | rock metagenome | isolation source: Antarctica rocks | place: Antarctica: Victoria Land, Trio Nunatak nord | collected 2016-01-04
AGCGCCCGACCCTAGCGCGAGCAGCTGTGTCTACTGGATGGCGCCTTCGCAGGATGGCGACGTGGCCGCCGGCGGGCCGCCGTCGGCCGTGCCGGTCGGATCGAAGGTCGTGGGGTTCATGCGGACACCGGCGAAGGAGACCCAGCCGGCACCGTCGGCGAGGTGGAACCACACGTCGCTGTCGAACGGCGGCTCGTTGGTGGCGTAGCCGACACGACCATGCACCCAGCCGTTGACGCGATAACCATGTTCGGCGGGAAGCTTCCGACCTGAGTGGACAGGGCGTTGGGAGATATCCGACCACGGGGCGCTACCCAGGGACAGCACGGCCAGGACGATCGGAAAGACGTACCCGGGCGAGCGTCGGGACTTAGCGGGCGGCGCGCCCTCGGGCCGCGGTGGCGGCGCAGCGGACGGCGCTCCCTCGCCCGGCTCGGCTGGCCGAAGCTGCGACACGACGTCATTGTGACGCTCGCGAGCGCTCAGGGGACGATCTTCCCATCGAGCGAAGGGTGCTCGCCCTGGCGGCGTCCTGGCGGGTCGTTCCGGCGCTCGTTCTATGTCGAGAGCGGCGAGTGACCGTCTGCGCTGGTGGCGGTTCAGAGGCGACGCATCCAACAAAAGCTAACCACCAGGGATCAAGCTGGTTAGGGTTTGTCGCATGGCTGAATCGGATCTCGCGACCATCAAGCAGCACTTCGGGAACCGTCCCTTCCGCGTTCGTGAAGCCGTTGACGCCGGCATCGCGCGCCACGTCATTTACCGCCTCCGCGACGAGGGAGCGCTGCTGACGCTCTCGCGCGGTGTCATGCAGCGGATGGACAGCGATCCGGCGATGAACACCGAGTTCGCCGCGCTCGCCGCCCGGGTTCCGCGCGCGACGATTTGCCTGAACTCGGGGCTGTCGTATTGGGATCTGTCAGACGAGCTGCCAAGCTCCACCCACCTCGCCGTCCCGCGCGGCGCGCACTGGCCCAAGATCGACACGCCGGCGACCACGCTGCATCGCTTCGCGGCAGATACCTTCGATCTTGAGCGCGTGGAGCAGAGGACCGACGCGGACGAACCGTTCTGGATCTACTCGGCCGAGCGGTGCGTCGTCGACGCGATGCGACTGCAGCGCGTCGTCGGTCGCGACCTGGCGCTGTCAGCCCTGGCCCGCTACGCGCGCCGGCCAGACGCCGACCCATTGCAGCTCAATGGCCTGGCCCGGCGTCTTGGCGGGGCGTGTCGCATGCGCGAAGCGCTTGAGCTCATTCTCGCGTGAGCGACGAGAACGCCAAGCGCGTCTTCCGCGAGCTGCAGGCCTTGGGTCGACGCGAGTACGGAGGTAACACCGGGGCCCTGCTGGTCGTTTACGCCGTTGAGGGATTCCTGCGTCGCCTCGTCGCTTCCCGGTGGGCGACGAACATGACGTTGAAGGGCGGGATGCTCATGGCGGCCGTCGCGGCCCGACGTATGACCAAGGACGCCGACCTCTCGACGGCCGGCCTGGCGAACGACGAACCACGGGTGGCGGCCGTGGTCGGCGAGATCGCCACCGTCGAGCTCGACGCCGACGATGGTCTTGTCTTCGTCCTCGACAGCGTCCGCACCGAGGTCTTGTGCGAGGACGCCGAGTACCACGGGGTGCGCGTCAGGCTCGTCGCCCGGCTGGCGACTGCGAAGATCACCACGACGCTGGACTTCTCCTTCGGCGATCCGCATCGCTCCACGGTCATCGACCTGCCCGAGCTGTTGGGAACCGGGAGCATCCGCCTGGCCTCCTACCCGCCCGAGATGACCCTGGCCGAGAAGATCGCCACGATGATGAGCCGTCGAGAGCTCAACACGCGCGACCGGGACTTCGCTGACGTTTGGGTGCTCAGCCGCGTGCAGACGTTCTCCGCGGCCAAGCTGCACGGGGCGATCATCGAGGTCGCCGGGCACCGCCGCCACGACGTCGTGCCGCTGGCAGAGGCGCTCGCCGAGATGCCGGACCGACAAGCCTCCTATACGGCGATGCTCACCCGCATGGCCTACCAGCGGCTGCCGCCGCCGTCGTGGAGTGAACTGCTTGCCGACGTCCATGGATTCGTCGACCCCCTCGTGCGCGACGCGGCCGGCAACCTGAGGGCTTGGGATCCGAGCGAGGTGCGCTGGACGTGACAGCCGCTAACGCGTTGCCGGCCGAGCGGTGCATGTTGGAGGCGACGCGCCCCCCAGCTCGTCGTGGCGCGCGATGTCGCCTCCGCCGCTTCCGCGCAGACTGCAGGTGCTGCGGTCGCGCCGCCGTCGGCGCAGCACGTGAAGTAGTCACGCTGAGCGTGAGCAAGCCTGACCACCGGCCAGCGCCGCCAGTACGACGAGGATCGCCTCGCGCACCGTGGGGTCGGCGATGAGCCCGTCCTCACCGACGGCCTGACGGGTCAGCGGGATCCTTGCGCACGCCTCCTCGACGATCCGCGAGCCCGTGTAGCAGAGCACCGCGCGCAGGGAGTCGTGCGCGCCCGCCCCGCCGGCGGGCGCCGCCGGGGGTGGGTGGGGTCCGATTCTTGACCCAGGCGACGGCCTTGCCGTAGGTCTCTCCGCCGCCGACCGACCAGTCCAGGAGGTTCTTGAACGACCCGGGCAGCGCGCCGGCGTACTCCGGGGTGCAGAACAGGACCGCGTCCGCGGTGCAGAGGCGGGCGCGGAGATCGGCGACGGCCGGATCCAGCGGCTCGCGGTCGTCGTCGGGATTGAAGTGGGGGAGGGACGCGATGGCCTCGTACACCTCGGCGTCCACACCGGCGGGCGCGACGGCCGCCGCCGTCCGCACGAGCGCGGTGTTCGTGGAGCCCGCCCGCAGGGAGCCGGACACCAGCAGCACGCGCATCGCTCTAACGAAACCGGCCCGCTGAGGACGCGGGCCGGGATCGTGCTTCTGGGAGGAGGTGCTGCTGTGAGGTGACCCGAGTATCGGGCGAAGTCCTGAGTTCTGGTTGAGAGAACGGTGAGAACTCACTCATGGAGAGCCGCTCGTTGACTGGCTGACTCGCCAGTCAACGAGCGGGTTAGGGTACGGGCTTCGCCACGTACGTCACTTCTGGGGGTGTCGGAGTTGAGCAACGGACACGGCCGCGAGGTCGTCATCGTCGAAGCCGTCCGGACGCCGATCGGCCGCGGCCACAAGGAGAAGGGCTACTACTCAGGCACCCATCCCAACGAGCTGCTCGGGAGGACCTACTCCGAGGTCATCGCGCGGGCGGGGATCGATCCGGGCGAGGTCGAGGACGTCATCTGCGGGTGCGTCCAGCAGTACGGCGAGCAGATGTTCAACGTGGGTCGCAACGCCTGGCTGCAGGCCGGGCTGCCCGTCGAGACGCCGGCGACCACGGTCGACCGCCAGTGCGGCTCGGCCCAGCAGGCCGTGAACTTCGGCGCGGCGCTCATCGCCGCGGGCGTGCACGACACCGTCATCGGCGGTGGCGTCGAGCACATGGGCCACATTCCCATGGGCGTCGGCTTCAACTGGGTCGACCAGGTCGGCTCGCCGTGGCCGCCCGAGCTCCTGGAGCGCTACAACCTCGTGCCCCAGGGCCTGTCGGCGGAGATGATCGCCGACCAGTGGGAGATCCCCCGCTCCGAGCTCGACGAGCTCGCGGTCCGCTCCCACCAGCGGGCGGCCAAGGCGACCGAGGAGGGCCGCTTCGAGCGGGAGATCGTCCCGATGCAGGTCAACGGAGACACCTACGCGACCGACCAGGGCATCCGTCCCGAGACCTCGCTGGAGACGCTCTCGCAGCTCAAGCCGGCGTTCACGCCCGACGGGAAGATCACGGCGGGGAACTCCTCGCAGATCTCCGACGGGGCGGCGTCCGTGCTGCTCATGGCCCGTGAGAGGGCCGAGGCGCTCGGCCTCGCGCCGCGGGCGAGGATCGTCGATCAGACCACGGTCGGCGTCGACCCGGTGATCATGCTCACGGGCCCGATCCCCGCCACGCGGAAGCTCCTGGAGCGCAACGGGATGAAGATCGACGACATCGACCTCGTGGAGATCAACGAGGCCTTCGCGCCCGTCGTCGCCGCGTGGCGCCGCGAGCTCGAGCCCGACATGGACCGCGTGAACGTCAACGGCGGCGCGATGGCCCTCGGCCACCCGCTCGGGTCCACGGGCGCGCGGCTCATCGCCACCCTCCTGCACGAGCTCGAGCGCTCGGACAAGGAAGTCGGCCTGGTGACGATGTGCTGCGGCGGCGGCCTGGGGACGGGGACGCTGATCCAGCGCGTCTGAGCCCGCTTGCGCTGAGCGCCTAGCTTCTCCAGCGAAAGCCGGTGGAGGTCGGAGCCGGCGTGAGCGGCGACTCGGGCAACCCGGGCTCCGGCTCGGGTGCGTCGTAGCCGCCCGGGGCGAGGTCGTTCGGCCCGTCGGGGTGGAAGAGCGAGGCCAGGTACTGGGCCTGGCCGCGGCCCGGGCCGAGCTCGAACTGACCGCCCGAGTAGGCCTGGATGCCGTGCTCTGCGCAGTGGTCGTAGCCCGCGCAGAGCGAGCGCAGCGACCCGAAGCGACTCGGCTTGACGTTCACCATCTCCGGCGGGAAGGGGAGGGCCTCGATGTCGGCGACGGAGTGGATCGGGGCGTCCCACGTGATCCGGTCGCGGTGGGGGCTGAGGAGCGCGTCGATGCGCGGGTCAGCCACGGCGGGGTCCTCGATCCACGCGTCTGGAAAGGCGGCGAGACAGCGGGCATAGAGGTCAGGGTCGACGGGGTTGTCGACGAGCGTCCCCGTGTAGAAGGACTTGAAGTCGAGCGAGTCCAGCGCGCCCGTGGCGGCGATCTCCCGCACGAGCTCGTCGTCCCAGTCGACGACGGGGTCGAGCTTGAAGCGCAGCCCGGGATAGCGGTCCAGGCGCGCGCGCAGCGGGGCGAGCGTCGAGGGCACGCCGAGCCGGAGGGACATGACGAAGGTGACGGGACGCGGCTCGCGCCCGAGCACGGCGTGCAGCGGCGTGCCGGCCTGACGGAGCGCGAGGTCGAGCGCGGCGGACTGGAAGGTCCAGCGGCGGTAGATCCGGGAGACCTCCCCCCGCACCGGCTCGTGGGGGAAGAGGTCCATGGCGTCGGTCCGGTCGACGAACTCTCCGAGGGTGGTCCTCCCGGCCAGGTCGAGGTACGGGCCCGCCTGCTGAAGCGCCTCGTGGTCCTCCCCGTCGTAGACGACGTCCTCCCCGACCCCCTCCTCACCGCCGCCGCGCAACCGCACGACGGTGGTCTTGCGGGTGAAGCCGGAGGAGACGTCGCGCGTGATCCCCGCGAGCGTGTAGGACTCGATCTCGAGGGGGAGAGGGGCGAGCAGGTCGAAGGTGGAGCCCGTGGTCTCCGCGCTCATCGGACCACCGCCCGATCGGCCGGCGGTCGCGTCGGCGTGGTGCGCGGGTTGCCCAGGGGCGTGAGGCGCTGCTCGAGCAGCGGACGCAGCCGCTCGTGCTGGGGCGGGAGTATGAGCTCCTCCCCGAGCGCGTCGGCGGGCTCGTCGACGGCGAACCCCGGGGAGGTCGTGGCGATCTCGAACAGCACGCCGCCCGGCTCGCGGAAGTAGATCGAGTGGAAGTACTGGCGATCGATGATCGGGGTGGGGCGGTAGCCCGCCCCGGCGACGGTCTGCCGCCAGGCCGCGTGGTCGGCATCGCGCGAGTGCCAGGCGATGTGGTGCACCGTGCCCGCTCCCTGGATCCCGGCTGGGTCCGGCGGCACGTCGTGGGCGTAGACCGCGAGGCGCTCGTCGCCCTTGGCCTCCCACTCATCGCGCCCGCCGGCGAAGCCGAGGGTCTCGCCGAGCAGCGCCCACGAGCGCTCCGGCTCGCGCGCGTAGGCGCGCACGCCGTGGAAGCCCTGGATCGCGTGCTCACGGGGGATGCCCGGGAAGTCGGCGGTGAGAGGCACGTCGTCGACGTCGACCACCAGCAGCTCGGAATCCAGGCCCTCGGGATCGGCGAAGCGCAGGGAGCGATGCCCCCGCTCGGCGGCGCGGCCCTCGTCCCCGAGCCGCGCGGCCCAGAAGTCGAGCGAGGCCTCCGAGCCGACCCGCCACAGGATCCGGTGGACCATGCCCGCGCCGGCGTGCCCGGGCGCGGCGCCGGGGAGCTCGAAGAAGGTCAGGACGGACCCGGGCGCCGCGTCCTCGGAGGCGAAGTACAGGTGGTAGGCGTCGGGCTGGTCGAAGTTGACCGTCTTCTTGACGAAGCGCAGGCCGAGGACGCGGGCGTAGAAGTCGAGGTTGCGCCGGGCGTCCGCGGTGATGGCGGTGATGTGGTGGAGGCCTTCGAGGCGCATGGGAGCAGGGTAGCGCGGAGTAGTTGCGTGTGCAATCACAGGGTGGGGCGAGTCCGTCCGGTCCCCGACCTAACTTCCCGTGGCTGCCGTGTCCGCCGTCCAGGAGACCCGTGCCGAGTCCGTCGCCGAGTACGCCGGTCGGATCCGACGCGCCCTCGTGGCCGTGGGCGGTGGGATGGTCGAGGGCGAGGTCCAGCGGCCCGGGCGCAGCGGCGGGGGGATGCTCTTCTTCACGCTGACCGACGGAGAGGCGAACCTCTCGTGCAAGGTCTTCTCCTCGCAGGTCAGGCGCCTGGAGCACGAGCCGCGCGAGGGTGACCTCGTGCAGGTCCGCGTCGACCGGCCCGACCTCTTCGCCCGCGCGGGCAAGCTCGACCTCATCGTCTCCGCCGTGCGGCTCGCGGGGGAAGGGGAGCTCCTGCGTCGCCGGCAGGAACTGCTCGATCGTCTGCGCGTCGAGGGCCTCTGCGATCCCGCCCGCCGCGTGCCGCCTCCGGCCTTCCCGCGCGCGGTGGGAGTCATCGCCGGGAAGGGCTCGGACGGCCTCGCCGACGTCATCCGCGCGCTGCGCGACCGCTGGCCACCGGTGCGGATCGTCGTGTGTCCCTCCCTCGTGCAGGGTGCGGCGGCGCCGCGCGCGCTCGTCGACGGGCTCGCGCGGCTACAGGAGCACCCCGAGGTCGACGTGATCGTCGTCGCCCGCGGCGGGGGCTCGGTGCAGGATCTCGTCGCCTTCGACGACGAGCGGCTCTGCCGGGCGCTGTTCGCCTGCTCGACCCCGGTCATCTGCGCCATCGGCCATACGGACAACGTTCCGGTGTGCAACCACGTCACCTGGTCGGCGACCACGCCCTCGCGCTCGGCGGAGCTCGCCGTGCCCTCGGCCGAGGAGGTGCGGGGCCGCCTTGACCTGGCCGCGCGGTGCCTGGCCGCGGTGCCCGAGCGCGTCGGGCGCCGGGAGGAGCGCCTGGGCGAGGCGGAGCGCGCGCTCGCCTCGGTTCCCGAGTGGCTGGAGCGCCGGCGCGAGCGGGTGGCCGCCCTCGTGCGTATGCCGCGCCTGCCCTCGCCCGGCGAGCTCGTCGCGCTCGGCGCCGCGCTCGAGGCCCGCGCCGCGGGGTTCTGGAGCACGCGCACGCATGAGCTCGCCACCCTCGGGGCCGCCGCCGGGAGCGCGGCCCGGCGCCTGCACGACGCCGAGCGCGACCTGCGGCACGCCGCCGCGGTGGTGGCTGCGTCCGACCACCGCCACCGGGGGTGGGCGCTCGTGACCGACGAGGACGGCGCCGCCATCACCCGCGCGGCCGACGTGGACCCCGGCGACCCCCTGAACCTCCACCTCCCCGACGGGCGCGTCCGCGCCCGCGCCGAGCCCCAAGGAGCACGAGCATGAGCGATTCGACCAGCGTGACGTTCGAGGACGGCTACCGCCGCCTCCAGGAGATCGCCGATCGGCTGGCCGGCGACGAGGTGCCCGTGCACGAGATGTGCGCGCTGTTCGCGGAGGGCAAGGGGCTCGAGCAGGCACTGGGCGGGTACCTCGCCGAGCAACGAGCGCGCGTCGAGGAGATCGAGCGCGGCACGGGCGTCCAGGCCTTCCGGATCGTCGCGCCCGGTGCGCCGCCGGAGCTGCCGCCCGTCGCTCCCCTCGCAACCGCGGCCGCGCGCCGCGACGACGAGTGCCCCTTCTGACTCGCTGAGCCGGACGCGGGCGGTCCTTCGGGGACCGGCGGTCCAGCGGTCGCCCCCCAGGGAGGACTCCCAGCAAATGCGCAGTGCTTGATTTATGTGGCCTTTCCCTCCCGCTTGTGCTTCAATGACCGCGAAACCTTGCCGAGCTCGGGTGCGTCTGGCGTGCCCGGGGCGGGGGAACCAATGTGGAGGGCGTCACCGCCCTCCGCGGGGGCGAATCGCCGCATCGCGGCGTAGCGCAAGTGAGTCAGCGCGAGCCCGTCAGCTCACCCCGTAGGCGTGCCCACAGGACTCATAGGAGGATCGTCGTTGACCTGCATCACCCCCGCCCGAGGGCGCGATCTCAGCTCGTTCGAGTTGTGGGAAGCCTCCCTGCTGCGCTCCCAGCACCGCCGTGAGCTCGCCGATGGTGTCCGCCGTCGACGTACCCGGCGCCGGGCGGGATCAATCGCGCTGAGCGCCGCCATGCTCGGCCCGACCGCCGCCCCCGGACTCGCCGCCGCCGTGACCGGTCCCGGTGCCCAGGCGACCGCGGCGGGTGACACCACCCTCGGTGACGCCGCGTCGGGAGCGCCGCTCGTGGCCTTCGGCGCGCAGGGCCCGACGGTCGCGGCGATCCAGGCCAAGCTGCGCCCGACGCTCCCCGCGATCCTCGTGGACGGCATCTTCGGTCCCCAGACGCAGGGCGCCGTACGCGCCTACCAGCGCGCGCACGGGCTGCTCGTGACGGGGGCGGTGGACGCGAGGACCTGGTCGGCGCTCTTCCGGGCGGGGGTCGTGTTCTACGACGGCCGGTCGGCAGGCGAGCGCGCGCACGAGGCCGCTACGGCGCCGGCGCAACCCGCGCCGGCGCAAGCCGCGCCCGCGCGCTTCGCGGTGGAGGGCGCTGAGCCCTCCGCGCCGGCGAGCGCTCCGAGCCCGGCACCCACGCGGGTCGCCCCCCGGGCCGCCCGCCACAAGGAGGCGCCGACGGCGCGCGCGCCGCGCCCCGCTCCCACCTCGCGGCCCGCCGAGCGCCCGCGGCACGACGTGAGCCGTCCCGTCCGGGTGTCCGCGCCGGCGCCGGCTCCGACTCACGCTCCGGCTCCGGCTCCGGCTCCGGCTCCGGCTCCGGCTCCGGCTCACGCTCCGGCTCCGGCTCCGACTCCGACTCCGACTCCCGCCCCCACCACGACCGGCGGGGGTTGCGGCACCGGCGGCATGACCACGCCCGTCCACGGGATCGTCACGGGCGTCTTCGGAGAGCAGCGACCGGGCCACCTGCACTCCGGCGTCGACCTCGCGGCGCCCCAGGGCACCGCGGTGCACGCGGCGCAGTGCGGCACGGTGTCGGTCGCGGGGGTGGAGAGCGGCTACGGGAACCTCGTCTGCATCAAGCATGCGGGCGGCGTGACCACGTGCTACGCCCACCTCTCCGGCTTCGCCACCGGGGCCGGGCGCTACGTCCACGCGGGGGAGATCATCGGCTACGTGGGGTGCACCGGCTCGTGCTCGGGCCCGCACCTGCACTTCGAGGTGCGCCAGGGCTCGACCCCGGTGGACCCGACGCCGTACCTGCACGGCACGCGCACGATCGCCGGCGGCCACGCTCCGGCCGGGACCGCCTCGGCGACGGCGGCGGCGGTGCCGCGGGCGAGGACCACGGCCCATACCGCGTCGGTGCCGCGGACCCCGACGCCCAGGGTGAAGACGACGGCCACCGTCGATCAGGTGGGCGCGAGCAGCGGCTCCGCGGGCACCGCGGCGGTGCCGCCGCCGACGGCGAGCGCCGCGGTCGCGGCCGCGCCGACGGCCGCGCCGAGTGCGGCCTCCGCGAGCGGCTCGACCAGCGGATACGCCTCGTCGGCGAGCCCGAGCACGCCGCCGCCAGCGGCCACCCCGGCGACGACCGCATCGAATACGTACGCACCGTCGGCGGCGCCGGACACGAGCACCGCGGCGGCGCCGGACACGAGCACCGCGGCGGCGCCGGGCACGAGTACGGCGGCGGCGGCGAGCGCGAGCACAGCGACGCCGAGCACGAGCACGAGCATTGCGGCGACGTCGCCGGCGACGCCCGCGACGAACGGGTACGGGTCGTCGGCGGCGCCGGGCACGAGCACCGCGGTGGCCGCGCCGAGCCCGACCGTCCCGACCACGACCTCCGCGCCCAACGGCACGGGCTCGTCGTCGGCCGCGACGCCCGTTCCGAGCCCGACCGGGGCGAGCACGAGCTCGCCCTCCCCGACCAGCCCGTCCTCGAACGGGACCGCAGCCGGCGCGGCGCCCGGGTCGAGTGGCACGCCGTCGAGCGCGTCGTCGCCGTCCGCGGCCGCGACGAGCGGGACGGCGTCGGGCACGCCCGCGTCCTCCTCCGCGGCGTCACCCGCCCCGGGGGCGACGGCGACGCCCTCCCCGGCGTCCTCGCCCGTGGCGTCACCCGCCCCGGGGGCGACGGCCACGCCTTCGCCGGCGTCCTCGCCCGTGGCGTCACCCGCCCCGGGAGGGACGGCCACGTCCGCCCCGTCCGCGACTCCGGCGGCGTCCGGCGCCCCGGCTTCCAGCGACCCGGCCGCCAGCGGCCCGGCCACACCGG
>JAABUS010009141.1_pt1 | contig 10556 bp, 7 predicted proteins | sample 5560161 | NCBI WGS metagenome assembly JAABUS01 (sample SAMN10711885, study PRJNA513376) | rock metagenome | isolation source: Antarctica rocks | place: Antarctica: Victoria Land, Trio Nunatak nord | collected 2016-01-04
TAATTCTAAACTCGCCAAAAGCGCCCTCAGATTCCCCTCCTTGCCGCCCTTCCATCTCGCAACCCTCTCGCTGACTTGGTCCGAAAGCGCGAATTTCTCATCGTCGAGACGGTCGGCAGCGGCGTTGGCAGCGCGTAGGCGCGTTACTGCTTCTGCGGAGTCGGTTATTGATTTGTGGGTGGGGCGGCCGGAGAGGTCGTCGAGGGCGGAGGGTTTGGGGACGGGTTTTAATGGGGATTTTTTGGGCGCGATGAGGCGGGGCGTAGAGGAAGGTTTTGAGGGGCCGGCAGTGGCTTTTTCGCATCGGTTTCTTCCGGCGATACTGGTCGCACCGCCTACGTTAGCTTCAACGCAGGTTTTCCATACCGCGGCAGCTTCTGGCCAGCGCTCGAGTTGTTCCAAAGCTTCGGCTTGGCGGGTCATGGCTTTGGCCCAGAAACCGTTCATATCCTTGCTGCCTTCGTCGCCGAGATTGATGGTCTCGGAAATTCCACGGGAGGGGCCGATGAAGGTCACGGCAGCGGTGGCGTCGGCGATGCATGATTTGGGGTCGCCTGTTTTCAAGTGGGCGAGAGCCCGGTTAGTGAGAACGACGATGCCAAGAGGGTGGGTTTGAGGTAGAGGAGAGAGCGCCGAGGTGTAGTGGGTTGTGGCATCAGCGTAGTCGCCCCTTTTGAAGGCGGCTGTACCGGACCGGCGACTTGTCGATGAGCTTTGAAGGGCAGAATCAGAAACGGAAGGGATTACACGTCTTGGTGGGGGAGGACGCGTTGGAATGGTAGACTTAGAAGGGATTTGGGCTTCATTTTGTGGGGTTGATTTTGGACGTGGGTTTGGAGGAGCCGGCTTGGATGTTGCTTGAGAGGCGCCAAACAACAAGTCTCGCTCTGGAGAGGGAGGCTTTGGAGGGGCTTTTTTCCGCCGCGCTGGGCTGATGTAGGCTTGTGAACTCTGCTCCTCAACGGCTTGCCGGGTGAGCTTTGATCTTGGATCAGGGGCCCTCGATTTTTGTAAAAACCTAGGATGGGGAGGATCCTGATCTCGAGGTTTCGCTCCGATTGCAGGGGATGGATCTCTAGAAGAATCTGTGCTCCAAGCTGGGACATCTTGTTTTGGACGTCCGGCAGACCTACGAGGCACAGGACGAGCGTCTTGTAACTCCAACATCAGAGCCTCATCGGTTACACTAGGCGCCTCAGTGGTGGGCTTTCTCCGCTGCTGCATCTTTGCGGATGTCCCATTTTGACCATTGACTTCTCTCTCCTGTTGTAAGCCCGATGGCTTGCGGTTCGTGGATTCAACCGATGCTTCTCTCATCCACTTAGGCTGACTAGAATCACTGTCAGAGTTGAGATCAGAGACAGCTTGATTCAGTTTCTTGGTTCCAGTCTTCCACAAAGAGTTGGCGGTCTTGAAGAGATTGTTGCCAAGTTCTGCAGCTATTTTTGCTGGATCATTGTCACCGTTGACTGGAGATCGGCTATCTTGACGGCGCTGTGTTGCATCTGACTGGCTCTGTCCTCGCATCCACGCGGGCACTGGAGCTTCAGTACTAGGACCACCGCTACGTCTCCGGCTTTTCCTTGGCTGCTGATCTCTAGAATCCTGACCTTGATCATCCTGTTTCCGCTGCGTTGAAGTCTTTTTTCGCGACTCTTCATGTGCCTGATTAAGTAGCCACCCAACGGCAGCTTGAACATCTGTGCCAGACTCCGTAGTCCCGAGAGCTTCTTTGGATTTATCAGGCTGAAATCCCATGTCCACTAGCTCCGCAAGAGCATGGTCGTTTGGTCGTGAGTTGATGGGATTTTGTATCTTTGGAGATGGCTCCGGGTTTGTCTCTTTCCGTACAAACTCCGACACAGGTCGTGCGAGGAGCCCCAGAACATCGTCATCGTCTGCAGCTATAGATTTCTTCTTTTCCACAGGGCTGGGACCATTCCCTGTTCCAAGTCCAAAAAGATCGGTGTCTTGCTGCTCTGCTTGATCTTCATTTATCCCAATCAAGTCGTGCAGTGCCGTGCTTGCGGCTTGATTCTTGTTGATTCTAAGTACATTATCATCGCTTGTATCTCTATAAGGGGCCGGCAGATGGCTGGAACTATCAACAGGCGTAGCCGCATTGAAAGCCGTAAGCAGGTCGTCTCCATCGTTGACTAGCGTCCTGGTTTTAAAGGGAGGCGAGGCTCGATCGATGTTTGCGAAAGGTTTGTTGATCGCCTTGGATAGCTTGTGTCCACCGTATTCGTCAGTTGCAGCGTAGGATGGCGGAGATATTCCATGGTTCGATGTCGCTTTCCCGTCGCCCAGCTTATCCCAAAAATGACCGTCTGCCCCAAAGCTTGTATCTTCGGGTCTTTTCTGGTCTCCGACTTTCTTCCCCCGTTGTGCTTGCAATCGCCGTTGCTGTTCCTGCAAAGAGAGATTATCCGTAGGTTGCGCAGCGCTGAAGCTGACCAGGTTTGCGAAGCTATCACTGGCCAGTGTTGAGCTGTGACTTCGGGAAGCTGGATTGGCCAAAGACTTATTGCTGTTTGAAGGAGGCTGAGCGCGTGCTGGCGTCGATCTCCCTGACACGGGCGGAGTAGGTCTCAGAGTGGGGTACGAAGAGCCGAAGGGAGGAGGTTTCTGGCTTGAAGAGGTTGGGGTGGAGCTTGTCCATTCAAGGCCTGATAAATCATCCATCGATGCGGAGGTATTCTAGTAGGCATGCCTGATCGTACCTCATATTACCTTAGTGTAGGTAGCTGTGACATGATATAGGTAGAGCTGCCTAGAGCTTAGGATTGAATTCACTCGTCATCATTTCAACACACACGGATCTTGCCTAGCGACCTTTGTTGAGCCTCATTTCGCCAAGCCGTAAAGCGCGCCACAACTCTATTTCCAACCCTTTTCCCTTTTGTTTTCCAAGCTCAAAAGGAGTCGATGACTCATTGGAGATGATCGGAGAAAGACGCTCAGTACATTCTAGATTCGCTGATAATGCTAAAGAGACGGTATGGGCACATGTATTCTCTCCGATGGGGATGACTTAGGTAAGCACCGAGAACTGATCTTGCCTTCCGTCTCCCTTAACGGCGGATGATAGCAAGCAGAGCGAACACCTTTGGGTCCTCAATCTCCAAGTGATTGCCGGAGACCGTGGACTTACGAGGCGAGCAAACAAAGTACGAAGCACCGGCAGATGGTTCATCACGTTCATGGTTGGTACCTTAGCCTACGCGTAGAATAACCCTAATTCCAAATTACCCAAAAGGTTCCGATCCCGTTGGCCGTGGCAGTAAGGGGGATCCTGGATGCGGCTCGGACGACTGCTCTCATCTGTCAATTGCTAGTAATTTCAGGGGCTTAACACAAAAACGAAGGCCTAACCAAGGCTGCTGTACCCATCAGGACTTCAGGAGAGTTCTCTGTCAGAGACTACTACTTAGTTACAGTTACAAGAAGGTCGAAGCTAACGGTAACATTGTCAACATCCGATCGGTAAGGTAGGTGGTGTTGATACCTACCGAACACGTGGGTTTAAGCGATACCTCTGTCGGCTTTGTACGTACTGTACAGTATCTATTCCGTCGAACTCTCCGCAACGTGGGGAATAGACACCAGACCAGCTAAGGTGTCTAAGGTAGCCTGTACTTCCGTAAGTTGTTGACTGTTGCCATTCCCCTGCAGCATGCATAAGGGATCACTTTAAAGTAGGTACTTTTACCTCCGGAATATCCCACGATGTGTCCTTCTCCCCTTGAGCCTTGAAAGGATATCTGGGTCTAGAAAGCATATTGTACATGTGTGTTTCCATTGAAAACTGAAAATTGAAAATTGTTCAAATCAAGAGGAGACGGAGCCAGTTGGTTCTACGCGCTTTGACGCTGCATCTAGACCCTTCGAATAGACAACCTTTCTCCACGGCTTGCCCCGTCTTATCGATTGCATTAAACCCGCGGGCTGCAGCACGGGGACTTATCTCCCCGTACCAACCCAATTCTCTACACGGCCATGGTGTGGTTGGAAATAAACCCTGGACCTTGGACTGGGATTTACGGGCGTATATATTACAGGATTCCACCATCCTGATCCTTGCGACGACGGATGTACTGTTGCAAACTTTTGTGAAGTACCTTGCATGATTAATTGATGCGTGTTGGCGGGTCTGGCTGTCGGAGAACCCCTCTTTGGGCGCTGCATTACTAGGTGTGTATTGTCGAAGGTCGAGGATTTAATTCACTCGAATCGGTAGTCACATGATGCTGCGAAATATCATGCCAGAAGGTAGATAGAAGAGTATCTAGTATTCCGTACTGATAGCAATACTACACTCTCCGTAAACACATCCCCCCCCTTCGCCACCCTACAGAGCTTCGAATTCGTAGCATTGCGGTTGTCTTGCTTTCTCCTCACGCACGTGCAATCTGCTCGCTTGATGCTCTGACCATGGGTTTATTCAATCGAAAAACAAGCAAGTTAGTCGACACTGCTTCGAATGGTACGAACAACTCGACCAACTCCCTGAAGTCACCGACAAGTCAGAAGCCCACCAATGGTTTTACTTTCAATTCGCCGTCAATGCCAGACATCACTCTACCAAGTCCTCCTGATCCGACCCTCGACCCAGCAGCATATCTCCGGAGCATCTACGCAGTGAGAGCGAGGTCAAAGATCATATTTGAACATGCGAGGAGGGGTCAACTAAAACATTTCGACGTTGACGTTGCCAAGTTCCGGGAAACTGCCGACTATGTAGTCGCGATCATCAAGGTAAGAACCCCCACGAGAACGTGTCATGCAGCAGCCCGGCTAACCGGAGTCCCTGTTCCACAGAGAGATTACGCCCCCGACTACCACAAGATTCCTCCCCATGGCCGTTGGCAACACTTTGAGGCAGGCGGACGACCTAGAGTGGATCAATTGCTTGCTTCCTGGCCCTCCTCGGTTGACAGTCAAGAGCGGACTCGCCGCTTGCTTGACCTCTTCCTAGTATCCGTTCTCCTCGACGCCGGCGCAGGACCAAGATGGTCGTACAAATCAAAGGAATCCGGCAAGGTCTACCGCCGTAGCGAGGGCCTCGCAGTGGCCAGTTTGGAGATGTTCAAAGCCGGATATTTCAGCAGCGAACAGTTGGAGCCTTGCCAGGTTGATGGCGCGGGACTGAAACGACTGAACGTACAACAACTCGCGAAAGGATTACAAGTATCGGAGACCAACCCCATCTCTGGCCTAGAAGGTAGAGCAGGTCTTTTGTCAAGACTCGGGGACGCTATGAACAATGCATCTCTGTTCGGCAAAGACGGGAGGCCGGGAAATATGCTGGACTATCTCTTATCCCATCCTTCTACCCATGCCGCTTCCGTTCCTATTGTCACTCTTCCAACGCTCTGGTCTGTCCTCATCAACGGGCTCGCGAGCATCTGGCCGGAATCACGTACGCGAATTAACGGTGTCCCCCTTGGAGATGCCTGGCCCTGCTCATCCATGCCGGAGTCGCCTCCTGCGCAACCGTGGGAGAATATTGTACCTTTCCACAAATTGACGCAATGGCTATGTTATTCGCTCATGGTTCCTATGTCTAAACTTCTACACATCCAATTCGCCGGGGCAGACCTGCTCACAGGATTGCCCGAATATCGCAACGGAGGCTTACTCATCGATACTGGCTTACTGACCCTCAAAGCGAAAGACTCGGAGAGAGGGCTTGCGAATTTCAGAAACAACGCTATGCAAAAGGGTCAGCCAAGCATGGAAGTTGTGCCACTATTCTCGACAGAGGACGATGTGATTGTCGAATGGCGCGCCGTCACGGTTGGCTTTCTAGACCAGTTGCTCCCTGAGGTCAACCGGTCACTTGGACTTCAAGGGCCGGATCAACTGACTCTGGCACAAATGCTGGAAGCTGGCACGTGGAAGGTGAGTCTTCACGTTCAGCAGTATTTATGCAATAAAGATAGAACGATGACTGACCCAGCATAGGGTGGGCGAGAATTGGCAGAGGTCTCAAGACCAAACACCAAGGAGCCGCCTATCATGATCTTGTCCGATGGCACTGTATTTTAAGAATTCTCTCTTCTTTGTTTTCATGATACCAATTTCATAGGGAAAGATAGGGCAGCAAATGGACGGGCTTGCTACCCGAAGACGGTTATGGTCTACATATTCGATTTGGTCTCACTCTTGCAGGCCACACTCAGGGGGTTTCTCAAGTCTTCCATGTCGTTGGAAGCAGTCCTGAGAAGGGCCGCCTTCTTTTGGCCGAATGCCTTTCTTCAGCCGGCGACAGCTGGGCTTTCAATTTCGGTCTTTTTTTGGTATTGGAGCATGGCTAGGGTTAGTACATGGCTACTTTTACAATGATATCCAAACTGTTTCACAACCTTGCAGTCATGGGCAGGTAGATCTGACGAGTTTGGTCTTGATCTGGAATTGGGGTTCTGAGTTTTGACGAATTTGACTCGTGGGGTTAGTGCCGTGTTACAGCTGTTCGTCTGTTCTGGAGAGATTAGACATGTGGAGATACACTGTGTAAGACTGTTCATGCATCAACGTCAAACCTCCGTGCCCCCTTGTTCATCTTTGGAGCGCTACGCTGCCCTAACCTTCGCTTAGGGGCCTCGGCATGTCGGCATGTCGGCGTGGACTTTTAGCTACCCGCAGAGCCTCTTACGTAGGTAGCCTTATACGTACATAGCGTCGTTTCCCATGCTCCGAGGCCCAGCCATCTCCTCTACATCTGTCCAGCTGAAGATGTCCTTTTCGCACACCCATCGTACCTCCTTACGCAGAAAAGACAGGATTCTCAATTGGGCTTACTATCCTACATGATAATCACACGAGAGTGGAACTATTGGCTGATGCGACAAGACAAGGCTGTCTCCGAAATCCACGGCTTGATATCCTTTAGGGAAAATAAACCAGTCTCCAGTAGAGCAAGAGGTTGCGTGCCATCATGGACAGCCTCAAAATCAAACCGAAAAAGAAAAAGGTGCTTTTGATGGGAAAAAGCGGCTCTGGCAAATCATCAATGCGAAATATTATTTTCAGCAATTATGTCGCTAAAGACGTCCGGCGATTAGGAGCGACAATTGATGTCGAGCATAGTCGGATCAAGTTCCTAGGCAATTTGATACTCAATTTGTGGGATTGTGGCGGGTGATTACACCATACCTTCTTCCAACAGCTTTCGAACAAGTATTAACCAAACATTCACAAGGACAGACAAGACGCCTTTACCGAAAACTACCTCACCTCCGAAAAGCCCTACGTCTTCTCCGAAGTTGGCGTCCTCATCTACGTCTTCGACGTCGAATCTCTCGAATTCGACGGCCGCCAGGGCTACAATGACCGCGACCTCATCACGTACTCCGCCGTCATCAAAGCCCTCGAGGAATACTCCCCCCGCGCCCACGTCTTCACGCTCGTGCACAAAATGGATCTCGTGCAGACTGAGCATCGCGATCGCGTCCTGGAGGCCAAGACGGATGCGATTAAAGCGAGGAGCGAGAGTTTTATGAGGACCGTAAGGACATATGGGACGAGTATCTGGGATCAGACGCTGTATCGGGCGTGGGGGAATATTGTGCATAGTCTAATCCCGAATTTAGATATTATCAAAGGATACCTCGAGCATCTAGCTGAGATGACGGAAGCGGAGGAGGTGGTGCTGTTTGAGCGGACGACGTTCTTGACGGTAACTTCAGTCACCTCGAAAGTGGGAGAGAGAAATACCTACAGCGACCGCTACGAGCGCCTCTCCAACATCATCAAAACTTTCAAAAATTCCCTCTCGTAAGTCTTTCCCCCTGCGTTCACCCTCTTCACCCGTTCCCCCTCAGTCCACCCCAACTCCAATCCCCTAACGACTAACCCTCCCCTCAACAGGTCCTTCACATCCACCCCCCCTTCCTCCCACCAATTCCTCGAATTCACAATCAAAACCCCGCGCTTCAACCTCATCATCGCCCGCCTCACCACAAACACCTACGTCCTCATCGTCCTGCCCCCCGGCACTGCGGAGATGGAGTGTTCGCGGCTGAACGTGCTGGCGGCGAAGGATGAGTTTGCGCTGCTGGATGGGGGTGGCGTTGGTGATGGTTAAAGGCCGGCGAGGCGCGGTAAAGGGGCAGGGCACGACTCGGGCAGCTGGGCAGTTGCTCTCTCCAGAGTCGGGGATTCATGAGCGCGCAAACCGCACGCGACTATGGCTGATGGGTACCCAAGAAGGCGGTAAGTGGGCAATCGGTTCATCGGATGCCAGTGGTGGTGGTGAAGGGGAATGGAAGAACTTGGTGAATAGAAGGGTGTGTGACATGGTTGATTGAGACGGAAGGAGATAGTATAAGGTTCAGCGGACCCCAACGCAAAAGTTTGCCCATCTACCACAACCCTCCCTCCTACCACAACCCACATCATCCCCATCCCACCCCACCCCACCCCCTCAAAATACCACCCCCTCCGCAATCACGCACAAAAAACCCCTCCCAACCACCTCACTTTCACACCCCTCCCTCTCCCTCCCTCTCCCTCCCTCTCCCTCTCAACCCAACCCAAATCCCTCAAAAAACCCATCCCCACCCACCCATCTATCTCCCTCTTACACACCACCCACCCACCACCCACAAAAAAAACCCATCCATCATTCCTTCCCACTCACACCATCTCTTCCGGTCTTAGATCGCGGGTTCGCAGTAGGGACTTTTGGTGGGGGTTGGAGATGTGTGCGTGTGTGTTTGTGTGTGTGTGTGTGTGTGATGTTGAGGTGTGTGGTGTTGAGGTGTGTGTTTGAGTGGTGTTGAGGTGTGCGAGAAAATGCGGGGGTGGTGGTTGTTGCAAGAGGGGTGGGGGGGATGGGGCTTTGGGAAGGGGGAGAGGGGAGTTAAGGTGGCGAGGGAGAAGGGGGTCGAAAAGAAAATCCCATTTCCACCCTTCTTTTTTTTTTGGAAAATGGAAAAGAATTGGAAAGTTAGTGCATGTACTGTAGTTCTGAGATGCGTTGCGTATGTCTCTCGCTGAGTAAGTCATCTGGATGAATGGTATGGTTTCTTTTCTATATTTAGGGATGATGTGATGTTGAGAGATGTCGGAGATGTCAGAGATGTCAGAGGAAAACAAAAATGATGCGAAAGGTTCTGAGTATATATGTTTTGATACGTAGACGAGAAGATGAGGTGGTTTGAAATTGGTAGGGAGAGAATCGATGCTGATAGTGAGTTGCGAAGGGGGTTGTGCTGAACTCTTTTCGGTCTGGTCTCGATACATAGTTTTGAAGCTTTATTCTAGCCAAGACCGACAGAGTACAGTATCGACCTGGGAATTTTCATCATGTACGTTTTAGTTTCGACGCCGCTCAGCCCGTATACGTACGCCCTCCTGTTGTATGCAACAACTTCAAACGCCAAATCCTTCTTTTCGGGGTTGGCAACGATAGGATCTCGAAAAGGTGCCAGATTTACCAAATGATACGAGTGATCTTCAGTATTCCCTCCTATGCGGATGGATAGTGGGGGAAAGATATCGCTGCTTTATTGATGCTGGATTAAGAATGAATAGGCGTCCAAGATTCGTCACGACACTGGTGCTAGATCCCGATACACCCAAAACTGCCCAAAGATCACCAAGTCTAATATCAATGTTCCCGCGCTGCCGACCAACCAGCTCGTGTTGACGGCGATATACCGCCAGTAAGCGCGTGCGTATTCGCCCTCTGCGCACCCATCCTGGTACCTATCTGCATCTCCCGACCATGTCTTTGCGCAACTGGGCTCATACGCAAAAATGCTGAGAACATAGGTCAAGTTGCCCGCGCAGGCGAAAAGGAAGAAGAGCATGCTAACGCCCTCTGTGCTTTTCCTTCGGTAGTTAAGCAGGAGCTGTGGTACACGAGAGCCGAGGTAGAGAGCTGCACAGAGGTATCCGAAGATTTGGCCAGAGGTGTCGAAGCTGATGCGTTCGTCGTTTGTTGATTGGTGGTGGTGGTGATGGGAAGGGTACTGCCGTGAGATCCACCACCCGAAGACGCCGGCGGCGATGACGAGAGCGAGGGCGGTGGCGTTGAGTAGAATGGTCTGCAGGGTGGAGAGAGGTCGTGCCGGGGTGGTGGCGGTGGCGGTGGGGTCAAGTAGTGGGGTTGCGGGGGAGAGGTGCGTAGCGTCGACGTGTTTTGAAAGGCGAGAGTGGTTTGAGGACGAGGACTTCCGTCTTTGTTGTACGTCCGTGGGCCGAGTATGAGGGGACTCGCGGTATATCAGCGGTGATTCCTCGTCCTCTTCTTCAATCACCGGCAATGATTTCGTAGGCGCATCTGAAAACCTGAAACCTCGGTAATAGAAACATTGGGACAGCAGCAGAGTGTCTGCAAAGGCGTAATACACGGCTAAGATAGTCATGGTGGGAAGAACGCCCTGGAACACGGCCCCGAGGATGTTGCAGACATCACCGGAGAGCCAGACGATAATGAAGAAGACGGAGAGGCCATCGGCAGAGGAGCGGCGGAAGTTTTCGAGGATTTGGGGTGAAAAGACTACGATCCAGCAGGCGATGGAGATGGATCTGGCATGATTGGGCTT
>JAABUS010009142.1_pt1 | contig 10556 bp, 7 predicted proteins | sample 5560161 | NCBI WGS metagenome assembly JAABUS01 (sample SAMN10711885, study PRJNA513376) | rock metagenome | isolation source: Antarctica rocks | place: Antarctica: Victoria Land, Trio Nunatak nord | collected 2016-01-04
TGATATCTTCATATTGTGTCTCGTCTCTTGCTATTGCTTCGCGAAGTAGCGTACAATTCTCGTTGATTTCATTAGTCTCAAGAATCTGTTTATAGATTGATTGATCATTATTCTTCTTTAGATCAGCGATCTTCATTCAATTCAATGTCAGAATAGTAGTTCTTTGATATTGAACGCGTTCATCGTTGAGATCTTTAGGCACAAAGTTAGCTCGACGAGTTAATGCATCGATCTTAATGTTCTGTTTGTCAGATCGATACATTATCTTGAAGTTGAAGTCAGCTAGCTTCTGAACTCAGCGTATCTGACGTCTGCTCAGCTCTTTATCTTTCATCAATGAGATGAGTGCTTGATGATCGATGAACATCTTGATAGAAATGTCAGTTAGCTTCAGTTCGAGTCATCAGTGTTCAAATGCTCGAATGATAGTCAGAAGTTTTTTATCATATATCTTGTAGTTGCATTCAGCAGAAGACATGTTCTTGTTATAGAAGACAATCAAATGTAGAACATCTTCATCATCATATTGAAACAGAACTTCATCGTTGACGTAGTTGAATGAGTTGATTTCAAGAATAGTCTCACGAGTTTGATCAAAGTGACGTAGTATAAAAGTCTCGATCATACGTCTCTTTATATGATCGAAGGCGATTTGACAGACTTCATTTCATTCAAATATGATCTTCTTTTGAGTGAGTTGAATCATTGAACGAATAATCTTCGAAAAGTTCTTGATGAAGCGTCGATAGAAGTTGCAGAAGTCAATGAAAAACTGCATCTGAGTGAGATTATTGAGTGTAAATCAATCAACGACTGCTTGCATCTTTCGTGAATTCATCTTAAGTTTCTCGATTGACATCAAAAGTTCTAAAAAGATGGTTTTCTGAACATGAAACTTGCATTTATCGATGTTTATCTGTAGATCAGCTTCTCGTAGTCTATTCAGAATCAATTGTACATGTTGCTTGTGTTTCTTCAAGATCTTGCTGTAGATGATAATGTCATCTAGATAGATCTGACAAAACTGATGTAGATATTCAAACAACACGTCGTTCATATAGTGTTGATAGAATGTCAATTCGTTGATTAATTTGAAGAGCATTACATGATATTTGTATGAGTCGAAAAAGATAATGAAGATAGTCAAATCTTCACTATCTGAATGCATGCGTAGCTTGTTGAACGCGACAATGATGTTCAATCGAGTCAGATACTTGCTTTCTTGTATACGAGCGAGAGTCTTGTCTATCAATGACAAAGAATAGCGATTTCGTTTGATCAAAGCATTGAGCTTTCTGTAATCGACGCAGAAACGCAGACTTTCGTCTTTCTTTTCAGCGAACAAGATGAGCGAGATGTATAATGCGAAACTGAAGAAAATGAACTCTTTGTTCAGATGTTCAATCAGATACTTCTTTATCTTCTGAAGCTTGTGATTAAACATCTGATATAATCTGCTTCGCGAGAGTGTTTCTTCATCGATCAACTCAATTTTGTGATCATAGAAACGATGCAATGATAGCTGATTGATCATTGCTCGATCGAAGATGTCTAGATAGTCGTGATATTCAGAGAGAAGCTTGATCTTGACTTGCTTGAGAGCTTCAGCGTGAAAAAGCTCATGCAAATTCACTTCTTCAGACTTGTTTTCAACTGTAGTTATGAGTCGATCGATTTTCAAGACGATAATAGCAAAGATCTTGATGTCTGATCATTTGACTAACATTCTATATGCGACTGTCTCTATCATGAATATGTTGATTGAACTGAAAGCTGATTTCAGACTGAACGTCAATTTAAAACTGACGCTAGACGAAACTGCTTCAAACGATTTTGACTGTTTGATCGTTTTAATGAACTTCTCTTTTGACTGATTGAAAGAGAGTGATTTCTGACTGAGTTGAAAGATAACGAAAGTGAAGAATCTTCTCAATATATGAATAGAAGTCAAGCTCTTCTGTTTCGTGATTGTTCTATGACTTGAGAGTAGAAGAATCGATTTCTGACTAGAAATGAAATTCGAAAATTGAAGAAAATCGATTTGCATATTTATTACTAGATTGATTTTGTTCATTCATGTTTTTTCAAGAATCATTTGATGTTGATCTAATCGAGTGATCAACATAGAAGCTGTGTCAATCATATGATCTTGAACAGTCAGATTTGAATAAATGACATGAGTAATGAGTTTCTTAGCATAATGATCGTTAAATTCTCGAATTGACTTCGCTTTGATCAAAGTCAGAGACTCAATTTGTAACTGATCACAAACAATCTGCGCGATCACTTCATCAATGAATGAATAGTCAGCAGCTTCGATGTCTATCAATGACTTCAATGAGTAACTAATTTCATTGCTAGAAAGTACACATTCAGTAATCAAAGATTCAGAAGCAAAAGAATCATCTGACATGCTTGTCGTTGAAGAAATTAACACATCTTTCATCGCGTCTTTGATGAAAGTCTCTAGTTTTTTGTCTTGCTATTCTTCGAAGAAGAAGACATTTTCTCATTCTTTTTATTCTTCGAAATGATGATTTCATGTAGGCGAGAGATGAATGCACAAGATGTCGAAATGTTGATCTTGTTCTGAGAGCAATTCTTGAATAAATGACTCGAGATCTTGCAAGTATAGCAGATGATAGACGATCTTGCTGACTCAAAGATAGAAGAGAGAATAGACTTAACATAATTGATTATCAAAGTCGTCATTGACAATGAAGTAGCAATGCATTTATCAGATATGACAGTGACTTTGACGATGACAGTGCGAAGTTGACTGCGTAGCTGATAGTTGACTCGCTGTTTATTATTCACATCTTGAAGAAAGATTTTTAAGCGAATGAGCGAAGTAAAATTCTCTGAACAGACTGATAGAGTGTTCTGCAAGCGATTATTGATTTTATTCTGAAGATTTCTCATCAGAATGCAATCATCATAGTCTAGATAGTTGAATAGCTTCATAAAGTCGAAGTAGAAGACATTGAAAGACTTATCTGTTTATCTCAGAGCGTTGTACTCACGACGACACTTTCGATTTCTATTCAGTTCATCGTATATTTCTTTCAGATGCTCAAATAGCTCGTCGATCGAAATGTATGAATGCAAAGCGTCATGTTGATGTCAAGCGAAGATGTGCTCAGCAGCATCATCTTCTAGTCTAGATATCACATAAACAATACAGATATTTTCATTATTGAAGTGATCAACATTTGTTTAAAGCTTGTCGTTCATCTTGATTCTTCAGCTGTTTCATGTTGATTCATCTTCATCAGTGAATATAAATGAGTTTGAAAACTTGAAGAACTTGTGATGATCATTATCAAATAGAGTGAACGACTTACGTCGAGTATGATTCTCGATAGATTGACGAGATAGAGATTTCGTAGACTGACGAGATCGAGATTGATTTGCTGAACGCTGTTTCTTTTTTAGACTCAAGACTTTCTCTCGTAGTTCAATGATAGTCTCTTCTTGAGTGTCTATTGTCATTTGATTGATCTTTAGCTCATCAAGTCTCTTGATGTGATTGACTTGAACATCGATTCATTGCTCGTTGAGTTTCAAAGTCATGTCTCGTTGATCTCTTAGCTCGATCAGCATCTTGATGATCTCATCTGACTGATTGACAGCTCATTGACGAAGTTGTTGACTTGTGTTGATGTCTCATGAGATAGCGACATTCTGAGATTCAGCTGAGACATTAAAAGAAATAATGAAAATGCGTCTGCTAGCAGTGCTTCTAAGCAGACGAGCTATTCGTGACTCGACTGATTCAAAGTCGTGTGTCATTGTGAGAAAAATAGATAGATAAATTTGATTGTGATAAAGTTGAGTGATTGATTTGATTAATTTGAGTAAATTTGAGTAAATTTGAAGATGTGTTTTGATGAAAGTAATTCAAAGAATTTCTTGCGAATTTTCTGAATAGAAGTAAATTATTTCGTATCATCTACACATCGATAGCAGAGTAGTTGATTAGCATTTATCTACTGTTAGAGATCGATCTAGAGCGAGTCATAAAAGTGTCATTTAACTAATAAATAAATGCTAAGAAAGAAAAGTATCTACAGAAAAGAACTCGATTCTTAGATGTGTTTCTCAACTCTGTGCTAGACTCAATTGAGTTGATGTCTTACACATATGATGCAGAATTTCAATGATATCATCTCTAGATCAGATTCTCGCTAGACTTGATTAGAATGAAATCAGACGAAGACTAGTTGAAGAATAGACGAAGGTTAGAATTGTGACAAACACGAAATATGAGAAGATCTGTCATAGACATCTGATTAAGAAATTCTTTGATTGCACAAATAAATGTGATACTTTTTTGAATCAACTGATACATCACAACACAAGACATCTTAATCTGCTAGCAATGAAGAACGTACTATTGTATGAAAAGATTAAATTCATTCAGATAAAGAAGAACGTGATGAGTGCAATGATAACAATTCTCTGTCGAGTTATTGATTTTAGCAAATTGAGCATTTCAGTATTTCATGCACAGTGCTATCAGATTCTAGATGCAAGACTAGATTCAAAGAAATGATGTTTTACATCTACATTGATGAAGAATCTCAATATTCTCGAATTTCTGAACGCGTTAACTGTGTTCATTCGTGAATCTTGCAATGTCATAGATGAAATTCAAGTATTCAATCATGATCTTGATAAGCGAGTCAAGAACGCAGTTGATGCAGAATCATGTTTTATAACAATTCATGACTCTCTCATATGTTGAAAGTGAGATGAAAAGAATGAGAATGATTTGAATAGTTTTGTCAAAGATAGAGTTATCTGTGCATTGAACTGACAGAAGAGTGAAAAATGAAGATGTGACTGTGTTCTGATACAAAAGTCATCTGCTTCGAGCAATGATTCATCAGACACACTGAATGATCGTCTGTCTGAGTGACTACAGCTCATCATATCAGTCATTGATCAATTTCAACAAGATAACAGAGACTGTCTCTTGAAATACACTGATGCTCTCATTGATCTACTGAAGTCTTGAAATAAGAATACACAACAAAAAGTACATGAAATGATGAAGATAAAACATTGATCAAAACAAATATTCAAGAATTCTTGTTTCATTGATGACAGAAGATTTTACAACATGTTAACAATTTTATGAAGTTTACATGTTGTGTTGACAATCACTAAGCGAAAGAAAGTAGAACAGAGAGACTTCTTTTACATTAATAACTTTGTTGATTGAGACATTTACAATATCTTTTATGACGAAGACTTTCTTACTAATGAAACGAGAGCAGTTGAGAAGTTTGATGAACTAGATAAATAGTATGTACGTAAGTGTCATATGTTACAGAGACAGAAAAAGCAATCAAGACTAGATTTTCTTTATCATGATCGACAAAGATGATGAACAGTTTCAAAGAAATCTGAAGTGACTTAAAATGAACACAAATTTGACTTTGCATTCAATCTATCAAAGATTTTAGCTTTTCTTAACATTCTCATCTCAACTTCAAGAAAGCGTGTTTGAATCTTCATCAAGTCAATATACAAGATCATCAAGTCAGTAAATAAGTCTTTTTTCAGTCTGTCATTCTTGATACATTGAACATTTTGCTGAAATCGAGATACTTTGTATGTCGACTTTGTCTTTATAAGCTTTTTGAACATTCTGAAGTCAATTATGCTTGTCATTGCAGCGATTTTTTCGAAGACTTTGTTCATGATTGATGTTTATTTGAATCTGATGAGTTGATCTGAGTACATCTTTTGTATTTTATTGACGAGAAACAGCGTCTTCTCTTTGAACGTTCTCATTTTCGATAACAAATGTATAAGTGTTGTGTGTGATTTCAATTGATTTGATACATCATCTTATTTTTTCTTGTCACACACTTCGCTGAACAGAATGACATTGACTGAATGTTCATTGAACTTTGTTTACACTTTTAGAAATGTGTTATATCTTAGCAAGTTGACTCTTTAAATAAGTATAGAAAAATTTGAGAAGTTCACAGAATCTGAGATGAATCTTGAGTTCTTGATAAGACATAATATTAAATTTGAACTCTTAAAAGATTTTCAAATGCTTCTGTATTTTTTTATTCTTTTGCTTCATCACAACGTCTTTAATAAAGTTTTCGACAGTCTCTGTCTTGACAGATCAACGTCATAAGAATTCAACATCAGAAGTCAATTACGAGAATATATTCATGATTCATCTGTTTAATGACAGACAGATTGAATTCTTGATTAAACTATCTTGTAAATCAGCATAATAAGAATTCAAAATAAGAATTCAACGTCAGAAGTCAATTACAAAAGTATACTTTCGATTCATCTGCTCAATTGTAGACAGAGTTGAAATTCTGATCGTGTTATTCTGCAGATCAGCATAATAATAATTCAAAATAAGAATTTAACATCAGAAGTTAATTTCGAGAGTATATGTGCTTTGCTCTCAATGCAATGTATGTGCTTGAAGACGACAGAAAGAATTAAAGCTGTGTAAGAAAGATCTTAAGCTAAGTGATCAAGTTATTGATCAGATAAATAGAACATGACATTTTCATCAACGATGAAGAATTTTAATCAAATAAGTGAGTCAACATTCTGAGAGTCAATCTTTTCAAACTCAGCTGACGAATCAACAACATCAGTTAATAATCACTGAGCTGAGAACTATATAATACGTGTGTGCAGAGTTAATTCTCTTTCTTTGAAGCTTTGATCTTAAGTCTTCAGACATGTTTTGAACTTCGATTCATCTGTTCAATGATAGACAAAATTGAAGCTCTGATCAAACTTTTCTGTAGATCAGCTAATAAGAATTCAAAATAATAATTTAACATCATAAGTCAGTTTCAAGAGTATATTCATGATTCATCTGTTCAATGACAGACAGATTAAAATCTTGATTGAATTTTCTTGTAGAGAAGACTGCATGTACATTAAAACTATCATCACTGTCAATATATAACTTAGCTGAATTTGCGTTGACAAAAGATGCTGTTGTTTATGATTGATAATACGGTTCAAAAGAAGCGCTTCGAAGAGATATTCTTTCAATCTCAATGAGTTAATTGAAAAGTTTCTGAAATCTTAGAATTTCAGTCTTAAAGATCTATGCTACGTTTCAATTCAGCACAGACTCGACAGAAAAAGTATGTTGTCAAAGATAAAGACTAGATCACTAGAAAGATTAAACGATGAAAGAAGAGAATATATGTGTTGATATAATAATTCACTGTTATATATTAAGAGAAAAAGATAAGAGATAAAATTAAGAAGAAGAAGAAAGATGATTTGATGATGTGTAAAAAAGAAGAATAATTGAGACAGATATTTGAGATTTATATAGTGTAGAATGATCTCTGTTGAGCGATATGAACTTCTTGAGAAATGAAAGATGAATATTCGTAGCTTACTAATCTTTGCAATTAACGAATGATGAAGAGAATATGTCTTTTCAAACAAAGATGAAGTAAGAAGCATGAAAACTGTCACTTCTCATTTAATTACTTCTCATATCACATCTTGATATTTGTAGAACTTTTATTATTAGTGATATATAGTAGTAATATCATATTAATGACGTGAAATTATATAAATGTTATGAACATGCCTAAATCGATCAGAGTTCAGATTTAACTCTAATCAATTTGATTAGAGCAAGTCATGACGCTATGTCTAGTTTGAATCTAGCGCATTTCTTTGAATCATTCTCAGCACTTCTTCTTGTTGTTCAGCACTTTCTTCATTCATTTCTTTCATCATTCTTTTAGACAAACACATCAGATCTATTACATCACATCTGTATCGAGTCTAGCGCAGTCTCAAGCCATTATTTATAGAAGAGCTCTCACTCTTTCTCTTCTGTATTCTTAATGTCTTGTTATAGCTATCTCTAAAGAACAATACATACATATCAGCTTTAAGTCTCTTTGATTGAATGATCTAGACACGATCTCAACATTACATTAAGAATTTCGTTTATCATACGATACAGATACTCATTACTTGTTCAATATACTCGTTCAGACAGATCGAGTCTAAAGAAATTCGTTTATCTGATGATCGACGCAATCGAAAGACAGAACAACACTAGAGAATCTATAAAATCAACAGCGAGGCTGATTGAATTGCTAGACGACTTACAGCTCATTAAGTATGCATTGTTCATTTCGATTAATAGAATCAGCGATAAAGAATCTTCATTGATTGCTAGAGAATCAAATCGATCAAGAGAATCAATCAACTCTCAAATCAAACAACAAAAACGACTTTATCTTCTATTGTCGAGCATCGCTCTTCGCTCGATCTCTTTCTTTTAAAACACTCGTTCAATTCAATCTCTTCTTTCTTCTTCATCATGTCTCGTCTCTTCAAAGAGCGTTTCGAAGCTTCATTCTTCATTGTCGAAGATAATGACTCATTTGCTGAAATCATAACATCTTCTATGACTATGAAAGCTTTGAAGAAACGATGCAAAGAGCTGAAAGCTAGACTACAAGCTAGAGAGATTATCTCGTCATCATCAATCTACTCTGAGCGTTCTAGATTTCAGAAAATACTCGATTCTTCGTTGTTCACTGATGAAAAGAACTCTATCTGAGAGAATTGATATGAAAAAGTTCAGAACAAGCTGAAAATCAACGTCGATCTCTTTTCAAGTGAACGAGTCAAGCTGAGCTACGTACATTTCAGATTATTCGATGATGCAGCTGAGATCACTCAGTCAAGACGCGAACGTGACTGTTTCAACTCATACAAGATTGTCGATGAGCTTTTGAAAGAGCTAGCTCAGTTGTTCGATGATTCAGATAAAGAAGTCAACTTTCGTAGAAACTACTACAACTTGATTCAAGAACAGAAGAAATTCAGCGAGTTTTATACTCAATTTCAACGACTATTCTTCTATCTAGACTATCAAGAAAAACAGCTGATCGTTGATCTAAAGAATAAAATAAATCTTCAACTTCGATTCGCTTGAGTAACTCAATTGATTCAACTCAGTACTCTGAAAGAAATTCGTTTCTATCTCATTCAATTGAATAACGATCAACGAGCTATTTGAAAGATCAAGAATAGAGAAGCAATGATCAAAGCTTAAACAACTAAACAGATCATCTTCGCTGAGAAATCAATCAAAGCTATTCGTAGAATCATAGAAACGAAGATGACTGATCAGTTCAAATCACGCGACGCTGTTTTGACTAGCGTCAAAGAAAATGACTTACTAAATGAAAACTGCTTTCTATGTCATAAGTCTGATCATACTTCTAAAGAGTGCTTGAATAGATCTTTCAGAATTAATGCATTAGATGACGAGTTTGATCATTCTTTGAACTTCGATTCAGAGTCTGATTCAAAAAACTAATCATCTTTTTCAGAATCATTGAAGAGATAAAAATCATTTCTTTGTGCAATCTAATCGACGAAATTTCATCTATCGAAGAGAACTACTTCGAAAAGTCATTTCTAGTCGATGTCACTCTATTCTCGCAAGACGAATTCTTCAAGCTACGATCTCTGATAGATAGTGACTCGACGATCTACATCTTGATTCATACAAAGCTAGTCGATCAAATATGTCAGAAGCTCGAAATTCAACTCATACGACTAGCTAAAGAGAAGTTAATAAGAGAATATGACGAAAAGCTGACGAAGAAGATCATTACTCATAAAATTCTACTCAATCTCACAGTCGAAAGTCATAAGAAATTGACTGTTTCAATGTTAATAGCTGATATAGATCATCATGACGTCATATTAGAAAAGCTCTGAATGAACAAAAATGAAATACTACTAGATATGCAAAACGATGTCATCGTTTTTTCGAATCAATTAGAAGCTCTCATTTCTGTTTTTTCGATGTCAGTCAGAGCTTCACACTCAAAATGATCACGATCATCAAATTCTTCTATTCATTCAGCCTTCAAAGTGCTTCAACGACTCACTTCTACTGCTTCGAAAAAGAACTTTTCTATGTTCAGTGTGAAAGCTGCATCTTTTCATGCACTGATTAAACGATCAAAGAAGAATCGCATCGAGATTTTCGTCATGTCGATCGAAGATATTGATAGAAAAATAGTCTACAACACTCAATGCGAACTGAACGTTCTAGACGTCGCTTTCATCGATGCATCAGCTCAAAATCTAGAAGACATCAAAGTCAAGCTATCTTTGAAATATCAGAATTTTCTCGACGTGTTTGATCGAGCTCAAGTCGATAAGCTATCATCTCATCGTTCATATGATCATAAGATAGAGCTCACTAACGATGTCACTTCTTCTAAATGTCGAGCTTATCGAATGTCACTCTACAAGCTTCAGAAGATCAAAAAATATCTGAACGAAAATTTGTCAAAGAGTTTTATTACTTCTAGCAAGATCTCATATTTCTCACTCGTTTTATTCACTCTGAAGATCAATGATGATCTTCGCTTCTGCATCGACTATCGAAAGCTCAATGTCATTATCAAAAGAAATTGCTACTCTCTATTGCTCATAGATGAGATGATTGACAAAATCGTTGACTGCAAGCATCTGATTCAACTGAATATATTTTT
>JAABUS010009144.1_pt1 | contig 10554 bp, 13 predicted proteins | sample 5560161 | NCBI WGS metagenome assembly JAABUS01 (sample SAMN10711885, study PRJNA513376) | rock metagenome | isolation source: Antarctica rocks | place: Antarctica: Victoria Land, Trio Nunatak nord | collected 2016-01-04
GCCTTGGCGCACTCGTTCTATTCGCTCTTCTCGCGCTCCTCACCGCCTGCGGAGGCAGCAACGACTCAACATCGGCGGACAACACCACCCCCGCCGCCACGACCGGCCACAACGACGCAGACGTGATGTTCGCCCAGGGCATGATCGCCCACCACGAACAAGCCATCGAGATGGCTCAGATGGCCGTCACCAAGGCCACCAGTCCTGACGTGGTGGACCTGGCCAACCAGATCCAAGACGCCCAACAGCCGGAGATCGACACCATGACTGGCTGGTTGAAGTCGTGGGATGAGTCGGCAGACGACATGGGCGGTATGGACCACAGCAGCATGGGCGACGGCGGCATGACCGGGATGATGACACCCGAGGACATGCAAGCGCTAACCAAAGCCTCCGGTGCCGAGTTCGACCAGATGTGGCTGGAGATGATGATCGAGCACCACGAGGGCGCCATCGACATGGCCAGGACCGAGCTGGCTGACGGCGAGAGCACCGACGCCAAGGCTCTGGCCCAAGACATCATCGACGCCCAGCAGGCCGAGATCACCACCATGAAGGGGCTGCTTTAGGCGACTAGTGCGGTTGTGGGCTCGGACTCTCATACCCTGAGCCCACAACTTTTCACCATGGCAGCGTCTCTGAGTCTGCCCGTCACCAAGGTTTGCCAGGCTTGGCTGCGGCACTTACCCTCAATGTTCAACTACATAGCCAGCGCCGGGTACGCCGAATCCTGCCCACCGTCGTCGCTGGACCTTGTCATCCAGACCACTGAAAACTCGTAGGGCAGGAGTGGGGAACCCATTCAACGCAGCGCCCGGCCGATCATCGGCCGGCAGCGATGCTCGGGGTGAAGCCGCCTCCCAGCGGCAGGGCACCTTCTCGCCCTAACCCGACAGCTAACCTCACAGGCGTCGAGGAGGAGTTCTTCGATGCGTTCTAACGCTGTCTTGCGCCGTCTGTCGGCCTTCCCCGTTCTCGTCGCCCTTGTCCTGACGACCATCATCACCCTTTCCGGTGCTGGATCAGCCCATGCTGTCATAGAGCCTCGTAAGGGCAAGATCGCCCACGCGCTGGAGGTCGCCCGCAATCAGAAGGGCGACCCTTACGTGTACGGAGCAGATGGACCGAACAGCTTCGACTGCTCAGGTCTCGTGCAGTTCGCCTACGGCAAGGCCGGCATCAGAGTCCCCCGGGCGTCCGGGGACCAGGCCCGCTACTTCCACCGTCTCAAGGCCAAGAGAAACATGCGCCCCGGCGACCTGATGGCCTTCTACGGCAGCGGCGGCATCTACCACGTGGGGCTCTGGACCGGGCGCTGGCAAGACGGCCGACGCCTCATCCTGCACGCTTCCCGCTCAGGAACGCCGGTCAAGGTCGACCCGGTCTGGACGGACCAGTGGTACGCCGCGACCTTGCTGCACCGCTAAAGCGGGCAGGTACGGCCCCAGCGCGATCGCGATCGCGAGTGACCTGAGCACGGCCGGGACGACGCGGTAGTAGGCCCACCTGCCGCGTTGCTCGCGGGTAGCAAGGCTGGTCTCGACGAGGAGCTTCATGTGGCGGGAGACGCTGGGCTGGCTGAGGCGCACCCGCCTTCGCTGCGGCCGACCTGGGGCTCGCGATGAGCTCGGGGACCGACGTGGCGATGGAGAGCGCCGGCGTGACGCTGCTCAAGGGCGACCTAGTGGGCATCGTGCGGGCCCGCCAACTGTCCCAGGCGACGATGTCGAACATCAGGCAGAACTTGGTCTTCGGATTCATCTACAACGTTGCAGGCATCCCGATCGCAGCAGGGGTTTTCTACCCGGTCTTCGGGTGGCTGCTCTCGGCCATGATCGCCGCCGCGGCGATGGCCCTGTCCTCGGTCAGCGTCATCAGCAACGCCCTGCGACTGCGCGCCCAGCACCTCTGAGGACCGTCGAGGCCGGTGGCCACGGTGACATCGTGCGGCCACGGGTAGCGAGACACTCGCCAGCCGGTGTGCCGGTGAGCGCTACTCGCCGGGCAACAAGGTCTGGCGCTTGAGGTACTCGTCTTCGTCGATGTCGCCTTGGGCGAACCGTTCGTCCAGTATCTCGCCGGCACGGCTTGCGGCCTGCGATCCCGTACGTCGTACCTCGGCGTCCGGTCTCAATACCCGAGTCAGCCACACGATCAGGCCGACGAGGAGAAGGACGCAGACAATCAGGATCAGGCCATCATGAACCAGCCGCCCCACCCATGGTCCAGTCGCCGTCGGTTCCATATCCATTGCCCATCAAGGTCGACCCTTCATTGTCTACCCCGAGAGTGTGCCGCAGCTGACTTGGTCAGCAGGGGCTGAAGACACGGGTTGGTAGGACGTTGGACACCGAACCTGGGCTTTCGCTCCTACGTGACCTCCATGCCTGAGCTGGCGCCACGCGGGCTACCCGACCTGGGGCTGCTGGTCGACGGCGCCGAGCCGCAGGTGCTCGCTGTGGAAGACGGCCTGGTCGAGGAGCTCGGCGACGTGGTCGTCGTACAGTGCGTAGACGATGCTGCGGCCGCGGCGCTCACCTTCGACGAGCCCGAGGTTTCGGAGCAACCGGAGCTGATGGGAGACCGCGGACTGCTCCATGGCGGTGTCGATCGACAGTTCGCCGACGGTCGCAGGACCCCTTAGCAGCCGGCCCAAGATCATCAGCCGGCTCGGGGCGGACAGTGCCTGCATTGTGGTCGCGACGCTCTTGGCGGTACGGGCGTCCAGGTCAGCGGCCGCGCTCGCGTGCCCGTCCACTCCGTGACCCATGACCTGATCCTAGCCGACGGATTAGATGAACACATCTTCATACGTATAGGCTTGCGACGTGACTTCACAGCCAAGTTCTCAACCACCTCCCGCAGGGCCCGCACCTGTCGCGGGGCCTGGACATGATCACGATCATGGTCACGAACGTGCGACGGGGGCGCGTGGCGTGTGGGCCTCTGTGTTTCGGCCGCACAGCCACGATCCTGCGGACTCGGTCGACGAGGCACTGGAGTCGAGCACACGTGGCATCCGTGCACTGAAGGTCAGCCTGGTCGTGCTGCTGGTCACCGGGGTTCTCCAGGGACTGGTCGCGGCGGCGTCCGGGTCGGTAGCGCTCTTGGCGGACACGGTCCACAACTTCTCCGACGCGTTCACCGCCGTCCCCCTCGGGCTCGCGTTCTGGCTGAGCCGGCGGCCCCCGTCGCGTCGGTTCACCTATGGGTTCGGTCGCGCCGAGGACCTGGCCGGGGTTTTCATCGTGGCCTTGATCGCCGCGTCGGCCGTGTTCGCCGGGTGGGAGGCCGTGGCCAGGCTGCTGCACCCGGCGCCGGTCGACCACGTCGGCTGGGTCGCGGCCGCCGGCGTCGTCGGGTTCGTAGGGAACGAGGTCGTCGCGATGTACCGAATCCGAGTTGGCAAGTCGATCGGGTCCGCGGCCCTCGTCGCGGACGGCATGCACGCCCGCACCGATGGGCTGACGTCGCTCGCGGTGGTCGCCGGCGCGGGCGGCGTCGCGCTGGGGTGGCCGCTCGCGGACCCACTCATCGGACTCCTGATCACCATCCTCATCCTGGCCGTACTCAAAGGGGCCGCAAGGGACGTGTTCACCCGCCTGATGGACGGAGTGGACCCGGAGCTGGTCGAACAAGGCGAGCAGGCCCTTGCGCGCACGGACGGCGTGCAGGGCGTGTCCGGGCTGCGCGTGCGATGGTCTGGACACCAGCTGCACGCGGACGCCGTGGTCGATGTCGACCCTGCCCTGTCGGTGCTTGAGGCCCACGAGGTAGCGCACCGCGCGGAGGCCAACCTGACTCGGGCGGTCCCGAAGGTGATCGCCGCCGTGATTCACACGCATCCGGCCGGCAGGGCGCTGTAGCGGTGTCGAGTCGTGGGGTCCTGCGGCGCGATGTTGGCACGGTTAACGGGAGCCGCTGACGAACCTGAACCCGCTCGAAGGGTTTGGTGTCGGAGCGCGCGTCTATGGCCCGGTCGGTACGGCCGGTCGATACGGGCTGGACGGCGTCACGGCAGGTCCGGAGGCCACGCAGTTGATGTTCAGTGGCCGCTCGTGCCGTGAGTGCGCACAGTCCGGGGAACATGGCGAGCGGGCAGTCGGGGCACCGAGTGCGCGCTTCGCCGTAGTCCCGTGGCTCATGGGCGGTGTACATGCTTTCGACAGTCGGCCAGTCCGTCGCGACCAGGGGACGGACCTACACGCCGGTATCAGGCAAGGGCCTGCTGGGCGTCGAGCTGGGCGATGAGGGCCTGTACGCGTCGCTTGATCGCGTCGCGGATGGGGCGCACGGCCTCGAGGCCCTGGCCGGCCGGGTCGTCAAGGTCCCAGTCCTCGTAGCGCTTGCCGGGGTAGAAGGGGCACTCGTCACCGCAGCCCATCGTGATGACGACGTCGGCGGTCTGCACGGCGGTGTCGGTGAGCAGCTTGGGCCGCTCGGTCGCGATGTCGATGCCTTCTTCGGCCATCGCATCAATGGCTGCGGCGTTGACCTGGTCGGCTGGCTGGGAGCCGGCGGAGAGGACCTCGATGCGCTCGCCGGCGAGGTGCTGGAGGTAGCCGGCTGCCATCTGAGAGCGGCCCGCGTTGTGGACGCAGACGAACAGCACGGTCGGACGGTCAGTCACGGTGCGGCCTTCCGGATGGGTGGAGGAGGACGACGAGGCCCAGCCCGACTGCACCGCCGAGAGCCTGCATGGCCACGAAGGCGGGCACTGAGACTGGTGCGATGCCGGCGAACGTGTCGGTCAAGGTGCGGGAGAGTGTGACGGCGGGGTTGGCGAACCTGGTGGAGCTGGTGAACCAGTACGCGGCCGTGATGTAGCCGCCGACGGGGTAGACGACGGTGTCGGAGCGCCCGGCGCGGATGCTGCCGAACACGATGGCCACGAGGCCAGCCGTCGCAACGACCTCGCCGAGCAGGTGCCCGCTGGTGACCCCGGTGATGGCTGGACGCGGTGACGGCGTCGAGGTCGAACATCAGGTTCGCCAGCACCGCGCCGAGCGCACCCCCGACGACCTGCGCTGCGACGGACAGCGCTGCCTCCGCGGTGGTCACGAGCCCCAGCGTGCGTTCGATGATGGTGACGATCGGGTTGAAGCTGGCCGAGACCGGCTGGAGCGCCAGGATCAGCGCCACGAGTGCGGCGCCGGTGACCAGGCTGTTCTCGAGAAGTTGAAGGCTGACGTCGTTCGGCGAGAGCCGCTGGGCGGCGATGCCAGACCCGACAACCGCCATAACCAGGAACCAGGTCCCGACAGACTCCGCGGCCAACCGGCGTGCAAGCGCGACCCGGCTGCCATCAACGACCACGGCCGGCTCAGAGAGACTCACCCGGTCACTCCGCCGATGAGCGCGCCCAGATCAGCGAGGGCCGCTGACTGGACCCGGTAGTACACCCAGACACCACGCTTGCTCCGGTCCAGGAGGCCGGACTCGTGCAGCACCTTGAGGTGGTGACTGATCGTGGGCTGCGACAGATCGAAGGCGTCGTTGAGATCGCACACACATGCCTCTCCGTCAGCGTGCGAGGCGACCAGCGAGAGCAGCCGCAGCCGCACGGGGTCTGCCAACGCCTTCAGCAGCGGCACGATCCGCGCGGCAGCATCGGCGGAGAGCGGCTCCTTGGTCAGCGGCTGACAGCACGCGACCGCCTGGACCGGGGTCAACTCAAGCAAGGACTTCGACATGCGTCGATATTGACAGCCATCTATTCGCCATGCAAACGTCGAAAACATAGACAGCCGTCAATCTTATGGAGAACCTCATGTCCCGCATCCAGCTCGCCCTCAACGTCGACAACCTCGAAGCCTCGATCAACTTCTACCGCCGCCTCCTGGCCACCGAGCCCGCGAAGGTGCGCCCCGGCTACGCGAACTTCGCCGTCGCGGCACCGCCGCCGAAGCTCGTTCTGATCGAGAATCCCGGCCACGGCGGCTCGCTGAACCACCTGGGCGCCGGGTCGACAATGTCGACATTGTCGATGCCCTCCAGAACCGCCTGGCCGAGAATGGCCTCGCCACCCTCGATGAGCGCGGCACCACATGCTGCTACGCCAAACAGGACAAGTTCTGGGTCGAGAGCACCCCGGACAACGAGCGATGGGAGATCTACGAGGTCTTGGCCGACAGTGCCGTCGCGGGCGGACTGGCCGAGGGCAGCGACTGCAGCTGCGGCACCGCGACAGCCACCGCAGAAGCCGAGGTAGGAGCCATCTGTTGCGCATAGACATGCGTTTCTGTTGAGCTGCGCCGCAGTCCCGAACCCGCTACCTTGGCCGACCGTGCGGACGGCCGGCGACCAAGGACGGTTGGGCGGCAGTTGGCCCACTTCCTCGGCGTCCGCGCCAGATGCATCTATGCGGGCGGTGGGAAGCTGGTTTCGCGACGGCGTGTCTTCGAGGGGCTGTGACGGCTCGACACGGTCGGACCGGAGCGGCGGCCTCGACTTCGTCGGCTCTCGGATTCGACACGTCATCGAAAGGTCATCAGAAACGCCAGGGAACTGTTCCAAGACGTTCCGATAGAGTTTGGACCAGCCAGTGAGGAGCCTCCTCAAGAACCCGAGGTTTCCAAGACGATCCGGGTTCTGAGGTAGTGCAAGATCGGCCCCCGATCTTTCCAGAGGGCAAGGGTCCAAATCCTTCCCGCGGCGGCCACGGATTCCAGATTTGGGGCGTGTGGACCTTTGAGGTTGGGCTGCGCACGGCAGTGCGACTGACCGTCACCCGCATCAGGTGAGCCGGGCCTACGCGGTGGTGTTGGGTCTATAGGAGGCGCAGCCACCGGGGACTCCGAGGCGGTGGAAGACAAGGGCGGCCGGACAGAACCAGCTGATGCTCGACTGCAGCAGATTGAGGCCGACGAAGGCGCTTAGCAGCAGCCACCGGCTGGAGACGAACGCGCCCAGCAGGAGTCTGATCAAGATGATCGTGTCAGCCAAGGACAGCACGACGCGGTCCGAGGTTCATGCATATCCGACACGGTCGCGACATCTCGAGACATCCGGGATGCTCCGTGAGCAGGTGCGGGAGGAGGCCGGCGGGATCGTTCCGCGACCTCTGAAGCAGGTGCGGGTTGGCCGGAGTTAACGGCGCCCGAAGAGCTTGGCGAGAAAGCCGGTGCCGGGTTCCTTGGGGTGGCCCGGGCAGCGTTGCGCCTTCGGGACTCCGGCCATGACCTGGTCGACGTGCTGGCCACAGCCGGCCCAGGTGGGCTGGCCACATTTTCGACAGGTGACCTGTCTGCACATGGGTTCTCCATTCGGTGGTGGCTCAACTGTGTGAGAAACGGATGTTTGGCAGCATGCGGGTCAACCACGAAGGCGCCCACCAGGCCGCCCGGCCGGTGAGCCGGAGCAGGACCGGCAGCAGGACGAGCCGCACCAAGAAGGCGTCGAGCAGGACGGCGACGCCGAGCACGATGCCCATCTCCTTGGGCGGCAGCGGCCCGGACAGCGCGAAGGTGAAGAACACCGCGACCATCACCGCGCCGGCTGCGAAGATGACCCGGCCGGAGTGGGCCAGCGAGCCGACCATGGCCTCCTTCGGGTCACCGGAGTGCTCGAAGTGCTCCTTGGCCGAGGCCAGCAGGAAGACCGTGTAGTCCATCGCGATCGCGAAGATCATCGCGAAGAAGAACACCGGCGCCCACGCGTCGAGGAATCCCTGCGACTCGAAGCCCATGAAGCCCGCGCCCCAGCCCTCCTGGAACACCAGCCGGGCGACCCCGAAGGCCGCCGCGGTCGACAGCAGGCTCGCCAGCGTGCCCAGCAGCGCGATCAAGGGCGCCTGCAGGGCCACGAGCAACAGCAGGAACCCGAGCGCGAGGATCACGCCGATGACCAGCGGGGTGGAGTCGTCGAGCTGGGTCTTGAGGTCCAGGTTCTCGACGGCCGCGCCCCCGACGTACGCCGAGGAGGGCAGGTCGGCGCGCAGCCGGTCGACTGTGTCGCTCAGGGCCGGGTCGGACGCGTCGACCGTGGGCACAGCCTGGATCAGGGCGTACAACGGGCCGTCGGCCGCCGGCATCGCGGGCATCGCGCCGCTGATCCCGGGGTCCTTGGAGATCACGGCGGAGGCGGCCTTGGCATCGGCCTTGTCCACGACGACGGTAAGGGCGCCGGGGGCGCCCGAACCGAAGCTCTCCTGGACCAGTTCGTAGCCGATCCGGGCGCTGGCGTCCTCGGGCAGGACCTTGATGGACGGCATCGCGGTCCGCAGGCCGAGGACCGGGGCGGCGAGCGCGAGCAGGACGACCAGGGCGGCGAGGCCGAACGCGGCCGGGCGCTTCCAGAGGCGTTCGCCCCAGGCAGCAAAGCCGGGCGATCGGTGCTCACCGGTGCGCGACCAGGGCAGCGAGAGCCTGTTGATGCGCAGGTCCAGCTTCGCGAGCACCAGGGGCAGCAGGGTGAGGGTCGCTGCGAGGACGAAGACGACCGAGAGCATGATGCCGCCGGCCATAGAACGGAACGAGGGCGACGGCACGAGCATCACCGCGGACAGCGAGATCAGCACGGTGGCTCCCGAGAGCAGCACCGCCTTGCCTGCGGTGTCCATGGTCTCGGCGATCGCGATGCGGGGCGAGCTGTTCTCGCGGGCCCGGGCGGCGCGGTAGCGGACCACGATGAAGAGCGCGTAGTCGATGCCCAGGGCCAGGGCGAACATCATCGCGAAGTTCATCGCTCAGATGGAGACCGGCACGAACTGGTTGATCAGCACCAGGGAGCCGGCGGAGGCGACGAGACCGAAGAGCGTGAGGATGAGAGGCAGCCCGGCCGCCACGAGCGCGCCGAAGGCGAGGACCAGGATCGCCAGCGTCACCGGCCACGAGAACATCTCCGACTTCAGCATCGCGTCGAGGTTCGCCTCGTTGAAGTCCGACCACAGCAGCGAGGCGCCGGTCGGGTTGACCTGGACGGCGGCGGTGGACAGGGCCTGCAGCGGGCCCTTGACGTCGTCGGCCACGCGGACCATCTCGTTGGGGTCGGCCTTCGCGCCCGCGAGCAGGACGGCAGTGGCGCCATCCCTGCTCAGGGTCGCGCCCGGCTGCGGCTCCACGATGTCGGCGATGCGCGAGTCCTGGTCGAGGATCGTCTCGGCGCGGGCCAGCACCTCCTTCCCGGCGCCTTCGGTGACCGGGCCTTCGCTGGAGTGCACGACGACCTGGATCGCGGTCGAGGCGTTCCCACCGAAGTGCTCCTGCGCCAGCTCGCGCGCAGCCACCGAGTCGGACCCGTTGGCCTGCCAGCCGGTCCCGGAAAGCTCGGTCTCGACGCGCGGCGCGAAAACGCCGAGGCCGACGATCACGAGCAGCCAGACCACGCTGGTCAGGCGGGCGTGGACGGTGACCCAGACGCCGAGGCGGCCGAGCGGGCCGGGCCGGGAGGCGGGCGGTTCCAGGGGCGCGGGAGACAGGTGGCGCGGTTCGTCGATCGTCGTCATGACGTCACTTTCCGGGGAGGAGACAGGGGATCAGATCAGGGCGGGCAGGGCGCGGACCGCGGTGTAGACCGCGACCGCGAGGACCAGGACGGTGAAGGCGCCTGAGAGCTTGCGGGTGTCGGTGCGGTCGGCGACCCGTGCGCCGCCGTAGCCGCCCACTGCCGAGGCACCGGTGAGGGCGAGGACCAGCCACCAGTCGGGCTGGACCACCGAGCCGGCGCGCACCGCGAGGGCGGCTGCGCTGGTGAGCACGACGACCACCAGGGAGGTGCCGACGGCGTACTCCATGGGCAGCGCCAGCGCGAGCACCAGGGCGGGGACGACGAGGAAGCCGCCGCCCACCCCGAGGAACCCGGTCAGGAGACCGACGACCGTGGCGGCGACCAGCACCTTTAGGGCTCGTGGGCAGGCGCACCCGAAGGTGGGACTGAACGTGATGATGGGATCGTCCAGCGCGGCCCTCGAGTGCGGCTGCGCCGTGCCCGGGCCGAGCTGGCGCACGGCCATCAGCGCGCCGACGAGGAGCATCAGCACGGCGAACGCCGCCAGCAGCACCTGCTCGGAGACGTGCGCGGCACCCAAGGCGCCCGCCGCGGCTCCGCCGACGGCGACGACCCCGAAGACCACGCCCCGCCCGAGCAGGACGTTGCCGGCGCGGTGCGCGGCCACGGCCCCTGTCAGGGCGGTCACGCCGACAACCACCAGCGAGCCTGTGGTTGCCTGGGCCGGGCTCTGCCCGAGGGCGTAGACGAGCACCGGGACGGCCAGGATCGACCCGCCGCCGCCGAGCGCACCGAGGCTGAGCCCGATCAGCGCACCGGCCACGACCGCGAGAACGAGATCGAGTATCAGGCGTCTGGGCCAATCAGGTGCAGGCCGACCTTCTTGGCGTTCTCGAAGGCGTCGTCGATGGCGATGGGTGTGCGTCCCGTGGCGTCGATCAGGGAGGCGGCGATTGAGGCGCGGTAGCCGGTGGCGCAGTGCACCCAGACCTCGCCGGCCGGCACCTCGGCGACTCGGTGGGGCAGCTCGTGGATGGGGATGTTGTGGGCGCCCTTGATGCGGGTGGCGTCGTACTCGTCGGCGCGGCGGACGTCGAGGATCACGAC
>JAABUS010009145.1_pt1 | contig 10554 bp, 10 predicted proteins | sample 5560161 | NCBI WGS metagenome assembly JAABUS01 (sample SAMN10711885, study PRJNA513376) | rock metagenome | isolation source: Antarctica rocks | place: Antarctica: Victoria Land, Trio Nunatak nord | collected 2016-01-04
AGCTAAGAAGGATCTTTCCTCAGAAACTCTATCGCTGATGGCAGCTTTGACCGGCTCATAGATTCCCATGAATACTGCTGATGCTGGTGCTACTCCAACTAGATTCCCCCAAACCCCAGCATATAAATTCTTTGCACCGCCTTGCTTGACCAAGGCCTTCCAGCCACCCCCTTTCAGCATGAGCTGGAGCCTGGTCTTGATGGTATCAATGGGATATAAAGCTGCACAGAGAACCTCAATATCACATACATGCCAGAAGCAATGACAAAGGCTGCTGAGGCATGCAAAGCACTTTGTGCTTGCTCCTGAGACAGTCATAATGGTGCCAAGAGAGTTGCTCAGAGCTGTGTACAACTCAACTTTCTGTATCTAGAGCAGCACAGCAAGGCCGCCAGGCATGGAGCTGACCTGCCTCAACAGCACATCCAGCAGTTGCACCAGCAGCTACATTGCCCAGCACTATTCGCCAGGCTGGCACTTCGGTAGCTTTTGCCACATCAGTCGCAGTTGTGACCTTTTTCTCATCAGCTGATGCAAGCATGTAAAGTGGCACTGTCCGACTTCTACTTTTATGATGCTCTGCATCACACGCAGAGTTGAGGACCTGTCAAGTTGCATATGCAGCATCTGCATTGCAATAGCTTGCTTACCAGGCTTGATGTGGCTGGAGCTTGCACAGAAGGATATGGTGGCAAAAGGGTGGAGCTTGGACGACCCTTGACAGCCCTTGCGCTTGCGTAGCTGGGAGTCTGTACTGTGGTGTGCTTGCTGCAAATGGGAAATTGTGCGTCCTACGAAATGGCAGTGATGGTGGAATATGGAGAGTGGGCTTGTCACATCTTCTGGCTGCTCCGAGACGCTTTGTGCAAGTACTAGCTTCCGCCTGGCATACACGGCCATCAACACCTCTCACTTGCTTTTTGGGTGCCTTGCGGCTGTGCAGACGGAAAACGCACTCCGACGCTGCAACGTCAACTGGACTCGGTTGCAGCACTTCCACCTCAAGGACTCAGACGGAGTTGGAAAATGCTATCACAGGATCAGCAGCAAGCAAAAGAAGGAGAAACTGTGATGCTTCAGCAGATGATACATGCGATTGCAGGTGTTACACTCAAGAGAGCGAGAGAGAGAGAGAGAAGTTCGAATCTGATCACGCTTCGAAGCTGCACCTCGCTCGTCTGTCGTAAGAAGCTTGTTCGTTCATAGAAAAGATCAAGGTTTTGTTCGTCTTGAGAGGATCTCTCATCCTTGACTACTTTACCAAGTTCTTAGAGGCATGTACCACAAACAACAAACAACAAACAACAAACAACAAACAACAAACAACAAACAAATTGAACGTAAAGCGGCCTGGCTGTGCTGCTGATGACATTGGCGGTGCTTCCAGGTTTTGCCCGATTCAACGAAGAAGCCCCTGCAGATTGCTTTGCGCCAGCAAAAGTTTCGGCCTCGCGCGCTGTTCACATTTGCTGCTTGCTACTGATTTGCACCGCCTGCAATGGCTCCACAGATTCTGCCAAATTACGGCCCTTTTGACCTGAAGTCTGCTGCTGTGCTGATCACGGGCGGAAGTTCCGGTATTGGCCAAGGCCTGGCAGAAAAGTTTCTCAAGGCAGGCAGTACTGTTATCGTAACTGGCCGACAGGAACCTGCTCTGAAAGAAACGCAAGACAAGCACCCAGATCTGCACATCTACGTCAACGACGCTTCCAAGGCAGAGGAACGGGAAACGCTCAGCCAGTGGGTAGTCAAGGAGTTCCCCAAGGTCAATGTGCTGGTGAACAATGCTGGCATCATGCGCTCAGGCCCTCTGTCCAAGGAGACTGATTGGTCAGTCAGGCAGAGCGAAATAGCAATCAACACTGAAGCCCCAGTGCACCTGATGCAGCTGCTCACTCTTCACTTCCTGAAGCAGAAGGAGGCAGCATTCATCAATTTGTCATCTGGTTTGGGCTATGTGCCATGTGGCACTGCACCAGTCTATGGAGGCACCAAAGCCTTTGTTCATCACTTTACCATGGGCAGCAGATTTCACTATGCCAACAGCAAAATCCGTGTGGTGGAGATCAGCCCACCATCTGTCAAGTCCACCCATGGAGGTGGCCATGACACTGGTGAGGAGACTGATGTATTCTGTGACCATATCTTCAAGCGCTTTGCTGCTGATGAAGCAGAAATAGGGTTCAACTTCTCAGAAGGAGCACGGCTGGCCCCAAGAGCTGACAATGAGAAAACCAGTGTTGGCATGTGGGAGAAAATGGCAAAGGGCATGCCAGTCTTTGAGTCTGAGGCGTAGGAAGGTTTTGTGTGTCATTGCGAACGTAATTTTGGCTGATGTGCATTCATTCAAAACAAGATTTGACCCTGTGCTTTACCTTCAATGGCATTCAATATACATGTGCCAGCCTGGCTTTTGTACTAGTACCTAGGCCTGGTCTGAAGATGATGTTAGAACACAGGGATTCTGTAGCCTCCGTTACATGACGAAGCTTTCCTTTTTGGGTATGTACAAAAGCTGCTAAATTACTACACGAATGCACAGGAATACATACGTGTGTTTGCTGCCGTTTACTCTGGCACGAATCAATCAATTGCAATTCATGAAATCTACATGTACAACGTTAACAGATCTCTAGAGTGAAAGACATATCTGTTATTAAATTCTTCAAGTTCGTGTACGAATTCATGAGGACAAGTGAAGCTTTCCCTTTTGATGACGACATACCCTATTCAGTATGACCTGTGTAATCATTGATCAGTATGCTTGTAATCCGGCGTCTCGTTATTACCTGTGAAGGTCACAATTTTGCATTGTATAAATTCATAAGCGCCATCGGTCTTGGTTGTCAAGTGCGGAGACGTGCCACTTGCAACACATCATAGTGCGTTGCGGTGGTCAGTGGAGGGTTTGCAGCGTCGGCAAAGCTCCGTTTTTGGCCAACTCTGTCGCTACCGATTTGAAAGTCACGTGCGTTTCTTGTGTTACGATTACGATGCATGACACATAATGACACCACGCCAGTCGAAGCTGTGCCACATAAAGCATAGACTTGAGACGACAGCTCGGCCGGAAATATAGATAGCTGTAATCAGAATCCCCGCTTTGGCCGCTCATGGCTCCAGAAATTATGCCTATCTATTCACCGTTGGATCTCAAGTCGGCAACTGTGCTGATTACGGGCGGCAGCTCCGGCATCGGTCAGGGTTTGGCAGCAGAGTTTTTACAGGCTGGCAGCACCGTCATCATTACTGGGAGAAGAGAGTCAGCTTTAAAGGACGCGCAACATAAGCACCCAAAGCTTCTCACATATGTCAACGATGCCTCTATAGCTGAGGACCGGGAAGAATTGAGCCGTTGGGTGGTGAAGCACCACCCTCAGGTCAATGTCCTTGTCAACAATGCCGGAATTCAGCGCAGAGGGCCATTGTCAAAGGAGCCGGAGGACTGGTCAATTAGGCAGAGCGAGATTGCCATCAACATAGAAGCTCCAGTGCACCTGATGCAGCTGCTGACCCCTCACTTCCTGCAGCAAAAGGAAGCAGCATTCATCAACATTAGTTCTGGCCTAGCATACATTCCATGTGGCTTTGCACCAGTGTATGGCGGGACCAAAGCCTTTCTGCACCACTTCACCATGGGCAGCAGATTTCACTATGCAAAGACCAATATACGCATAGTGGAAATTGCTCCACCAGCTGTCAAGTCCAATCTTGGAGGCAGTCATGATTATGGCGAGGAGTGTGATGAGTTTTGTGACCATGTGTTCAAGCGATTTGCTGCTGGTGAAGCTGAGATAGGTACGCGCTAAGCTGACGGCCCAAAGAATCAGTGCCCATGTTGCTTTGGTTTGCAGACCTGCATGGCAGCTGACTCAGACTTCACATTATCACACCTTCCTTTGTCACTGCTGTTGTTGTTCTTGTCCACTGCCATGGTTCTGGGAAACTTGGTGTATATAAAAATAGTTTACACATCATCAGCGGCTATTCTGATTGCTCACAATCGCTTTGTTCACTCATAACTCAGCTGTCAGCCTTTGGCAGGGAACATGCATCTTGAGCCCGCCTTCACTCTTAAAGTTGCCTGCTGCAGGCATGAATATGTCTGAGAAAGCTAGGCTGGCAACAAGGGCTGACAACGAGAAGGCCAGCAAAGGCATGTGGGATGCCACTTGCAAGGATATGCCAGTTTTTGAGTCCCAGTTTCAGTAATTCAAAGAGTTACTGTTTGGTCAGGCTAGCAATCCGTTTTTGTCAAGCCTTGCAGCCCAGTGCTTCTTTACGCGCCGTGGCGTTCTGCACCATAATACAATGGTCATCAAAATTTTGTTCACTGTTTTCTGCTGGGCACCAAATCCCAATGTGTTGAGAGCAACATTTGGACTGTGACCATTTGAAAGCCAGACGTCCATACATCAGACCTCAAAGGTGGTCATGACACCAGTAAGGAAGCTGATGCTGCCAAGTTGACAATGAGAACATGAGTGTAGGCATGTGGATTCAGCAAAGGGTATGTCATGTTTGAGGCCAAGGCATAGAGTGCGTTGTCATTGTGTGTGTAAGCTGAAGACTCATGATATGGTGAGCTGTTATCAACATCTACCGACCGGGTGCAATGGCACGGACTGTGCCAGCCTGGTTCTTGCACTATGCAACCCATGCGGGTCTGTCACACTGCGCATTAGCCCAGGCCTAGGCCATGGGGGACTTAGACAGTACAAGACATCAACATCGATGTCCTGACACGATAGCATTACTCTGCTTCCACAGGGATAGCTGCCAATACATCCTATAACCTCAGCTATACATGAGATGTGCTTGAGCTGCAATGCAAGCTCAAGTAGAGCTGTGCTTGAGCTTGTATATACATATATAGGAAGCGACTATCAAGAACAGAGTAGTGAAAACATTCAATCATACTTATCTGTGATGAGCTGGTGGTGTGGGGGTGGGGGATCGAACATCATCAGTCAGCTTTGAGTGAGTCAGTTTTACCTCACAGCAGGTTGATGCCAGTCTCAGCATGTGTAAAGATAGCCTTTGAGCTGCAGTTCAATCATTTGCAATGCCTAACACGCAGTTGATATGCATCATACAATTGCACACAATTTTGATTCAAACTCTCTATGGTGCGGACATTTACTGCATCCATCTGATTGACCTATGTAACATGCTAGCAGTATGCCTCTCACCTGTGCTACAGTTTCGAACATGCATGTGTGTAGTCGACAGTTTCAAAGTCTTCACCTGGCATCGAGTTTTCTGGCATGAGGTTTAACCGTGACTGACAACCACTGCTTTGTGTCTGACATTCAACCTACCAAGACAAACACTGGTCTTGTGTTCAGCCACTGAGCCAAAAGGGTCATAAACCCACATTGATCACCAAAATTGGCCTAGAATGCCTTCAGGTATGCCTATTACTCCGACAAGTATCAGAGACATTGCGACGTCTATAAATTCCACAGGCCTCGAACCCGGCCAGGCAAGGCGCTTTGTCAACAGCAGTCCAGCATATTTGTGATTCGAGCAGGAAAACAAGCGTGCACAAAACTGGATGGCAGTACGGACTGTAGTCTGAAGGAGGCGAGAGGCTGTGTTACACATCATTTCGCGTTCACATGCTTTTAGTATGACTTGCTGTGAGTAGGACGCTACGGTACACTCACAACAGGCGCCTCAGGACGATGCGAACCGTTCCTTTGTCAAGCTTGTTGTCAAGCATGCAGTCTGGAACTGCGCTCTTGGGTCTATGCTTCACACCGCAGCGTATTGACCTTGCAGTCACCACTTCGAAAGTGCTACAGCCTAGGCAACTGCCACAGGCGCCGAGCCTGGATGCAGATAGACTGCTTAGGCTTGTCAAAGAACAGCAGGTATTGGGAATGCCAAACATTGCGCTGTTTACATTTCACCATCACACCAGAGCCTCATTTACAGATTGGTGCGCTCCTGCTGGGCGGCTCTGCGCTGTTCCGTACAAATGGTCTGACTCAGTTTGGTGCACGGCACTTGGTCTCAAGAGTAGGTGGGGATCCTTTCAGCAACATGGGAGAAGCTGAGGAGTCCATGCAACTGCCCATTGCTCTCTGGTAGGTGCTGGTAGTGAAAGTCATTATTGCGTTTGTTGTTCACGGGTTTGACAGCATGCAGTTGCTGCTGCAGTGTAATCACCAATTGTCAGCAAAAGAGATATTCTGATTGCCCTGCATTTTTGATGTGCTGCCTTCTGGGACTTACTTTGGCAGTTCTCGCTATCATGATAATGTCATGCATCTGCAGGACAAGACCAGGTGATGATGCTGTCAAGATGATCACAGACTTTCTGCAGCCCTGATCAGGCCTCATTAGCATGCCAGCAATGAGGGCATATAGGCTGTATATGTGACCGTCATCTTGCAGCTTGCTGGGCTTGCATGGTCACTGTCACTGCCTGAGGCGTGGCTTCATGTGCGACCACCATTGTTCAAGCTTGTACAGGCAAGAAAGCACATAGAGCAGAGATAGCTACAGCAGGCACATCAGAACAAGACATTTGCCTACAAGATCTCAAGGCTGTGCAACAACGTTGCCTTCTGTCAGCCAAAAATGTGTGCAACATATTTGGGACACTGCTTTGCTGTCCATCAATACACCCACACCCAGAAACATCCCTGATCAGTTCTGGGTTGCTGCTGCACCAGACTCTTCCGGGGGAAACTGCACAGTTGTCACACACTTTGTTCATGCCGTTCTGTTCATCACACCAAAGCTGCACTCACAGCCTGGCACCTATCAAGTGTGATGTCTTGCTCAAGTGGTGCAATACAGGTCGTTGGTCGTTGCCCCGGCAACCATAGCACAATGCAAGAGGTTGTGCAGCCTTAACACTTCTCAGCTGTATGGGCAGTTGCTCATTACGTGGATGGTGTAAACACAGGTGACCAGGACAATATTATAACGTCATGTACCCCAGAGTTGCATTGTCTTGGCAAGCTGCGGCAGATTTCTGCTTTGTAATCTGCGTTGTCGTGCAGTGCAGCTCAACTTTAACCTGGATATGATGGACAAGAAAAGAGTCTATACTCAGGATTCATTCCGGTTTCTCCAATGATTTCAGATGCAGCAAGCTTACATTCATGACACGAATGTCTATAGCCCTACACACATTGAGCCTATCTAGAATGACCACCAGACCCGTTAATACATGAGTTGCTCTATACAAATAAATGTAAAATAGTGCAGAGCTAGCTGAGTCACCAAACTGAACACTACATATGTGATGGAGCAAAGAATGCAGGTAGATTCCTTTCATCATGGCACCACTTGACTGAACATCCAGAAAGTGGGAACGCATCAGGTAACTGATTCATGTGTTGGCTGTACACTCATTGAGCTGACTCCATGAAATGATAGTAAGTTAAGCAGAATGCTGGTGGCGCAGGCCCGAGCATCACAGTCGGGGTGTTGTCAGACCTAAACATCACCGACAAAACTCAGTATGTTGTGCTGACATAAACAGCGTTTCTGTTGCAGAGTCACACTGCAACAAAAGTAGCAAGCAAGAGTGTCCACCAGCACTCAGATGGTCAAGGAAAGTCTTGAACTCCATTCATGTGTCAAGTCAAACATAAGATACATACCACAGACGCAGACACCTGACAAGCAGCAAGGTGTTGCTCATGAGCAAAGTGTTGCTGACAGGCAATGACACATGCTGCCACGTGCAACAGAGTGTGGGGGAAATACATTCATAGGTCATCACTTGTGATGAACATAGCAATCCTTCTGCGCACCCCCTCAAAACTTACAGCGTTGTTACTGTTCTGAGTTTGCCGCCGGAAGTCAGTCAGCTCTGTAGCAATGCTTGAGCGCTGCCCGCCCAAAAGAAGCTTGCCATCTTTGCCTGCATCACTTTCTGACGCACCAGAATTGGAGGTTCTGACCCCTGAGGATTCGTTGGCTCCATTACTTTGCATTGGCGCAGCATCTGTGAAGCTTGCGCTGCGCACAAACTGGGCAGCATTGGTTGCGAGAGCATTCAGCTGCTCCCTTATGGTTTGCTCAGATTCTGAGCTGTCTGTCTGGGCTTGACTGGACTCTGACTGATCAGCATCTGATGCTTCCTTGGCATCTTTATTGCTGCTGCTGCTGAGTGGCACGCCAGCTGTCAGGTAGTTGGACACACGAGCTGGACCTCCTGGGACCTTCTGATACTTGTCCAGCATACCAATGATGTACTTCAGCCGCTCATCTAGCAAAGCTGTGGCGTTGTACACTCCCTCTGCTGGATCAGCCAAATCTCTCAAAGCCTGCATTGCAGAATACACATCAACAGTGCTCACGATTGCACTCATGAGTGCACCAAAACAGCTGCACTACGCAGCGGAAACCAACCGCATTGCTGTGGAATTCAACACTTCCATCAAGAACGCATGTTACAATATAGCAAGCAAGAAGAAGCTTGAGAGCAAGTCAACATAGCGTTGTCAGACAAGCATCAGCACAAGAGCACTTACACAGAGCACAAAGGACATGAGCCCACAGAGGACTGTGAACAGAATATGCCGGCCCTCGTTGCTGAAGCTGCCACCAGTCTCAAACAGGATAAAGGTGGAGACAAACAAGGCCCCAATGGTGTATAGCAGGGCCCAATGCACAGGTGGTAGCAAGCGGCAAGCTGTGGCCTGACGCTCGCTCTGTGCATGTGCTAAGCGCTGTGAAGCCTGCAGGATCTCGCCCACGTCTGTGCCAGCACGCCGGTAGTTACGTGCTTTGCTGCGAATTGCTGCCAGAGCAAAGCCTTCACCCAGAGGAGGCGACTGGTTCTCGGGTGCATAGATCTCTTCCTCAATGTACAGCCTACAGAATGGGAAGCAAAATTTACCAAGTAACAACAGCAAGAGTGGCAACCTTCAAGCAAGCTGAGCTGTTTTTGGAGCGGTGATGCATCCTTGCCAGACCCACCTCACTTGAGCCAGAATATCTCTGGCATCTGGACCAAGAGTGTTGACTGATTCTTCCAGAAGCTCCTCAAGAGACATGCATTCGTGGTATAGATGCTTCACCATCTCCTTTTGCCTCTGTACCAAAGCTGAAAACAGTGAGTGCATGAGCTCCATGCAGCCATATAGAGGACAAGGGTAAGACAAAATGAAGCTGCAATCCAGGAACTATCAATGGAGAGATCAGCGTCTGTCTGAACAGAAAGGAGAAGAGCATACTCACATCGTAGAGAAAAGCCATGGTGTTACCACTGTAGATGGCAAACACCAATGAAAGGAAACTGAAAAAGCTGGTCTGGAAGGCTGTCACGCTGTCTTTGAAATCCAGGTGCAGCACATGTGCTGCCAGGTCAGCAGGTGTGGATGTGCATACCAGGCTGAAGCAGTGGCAGAGGCTGTAATCACAAAAAACTTAGACAGACTGAAAGCGCTTCGGATTGGAGACCATGCAGTGTTTCTGCAGGAACAAATAAAACTTAGGACCTGGTAAGCCTGCTGCCAAATTACAGGCTGACAGCATTCACTGCAACAGTTGTGAACTTACGGTCTTCTCCTGCTCAGTTTCCCTGTTTGCAATGCAGTCACACGAGTCTGTGCCCGGCCTCTGACGGGGAGGCTTGGCTCGGTTCTTGCAAGCTTAGTGTGTCTACCTGTACCTGTACCTGTTAGCGTGCCCCACTCAGACGGTATGCTCATGATTTTGCAAAGGAGAGACTAATCGAGCAGCCGTGGTGATTGGAGCGCAAGTCTTGCGGTCAACAACTCGGAGAAAAGACGGCGAGGTCATAAAAATCACCAACGGTGATGGAGAAATAGCAGGTATCACCAAAACTGACCTGAGAACAGATATCGCAGCCTGGGCTGCTGTTGCGGATATGCGGCGAGCCTAGGACGCAAACAAGACGCCCGGACAGGCCGACTGGTGATGGACCTCAACTGTAAAGGCTTTTGCATCGCAAAGCTGGCGAGCAAAGGTTGTGGTCAGGATCGTATCAGTCGCTGGTATGCACCACGCCAATTACCAGGGCACTGGATCCTAGGCTTGTCTGTACGTTATGTGTGCCAGAAATGGTAAAGGCAGCAGTCAAGCGCCACAAAACTGAGAGATGACGAGGGACACAGGCGTGAATGAGCAGACAAAGCTGCGCTTGCGAGGGGGAGCGTCTTTACCGTCAATGTCAATACCGTCCAAACGTGGCGCCACCTGGCACATTTGGTGTTCGCGGCACGTGCGGAGCTGAAGAGGACTTCTGCGAGATCCGGCTCTGCGAGATCCAGCTCTGAGAGCTCTGACGAGATCCAGCTCTGACGAGATCCAGCTCTGCAGTGCAAGCTATTTGATACTTTGGCGTTACCCATCCTGAGCTATGGTTGCGAAGTCTGGGGAGTGGACACTAAATGCGGTGCAGCAGCAGAAGCTTTGCATCGGGACTTTCTAAGACGTCTGTTAGGTGTCAGGAAGTCTACAGCAAACCACATGGTCTTAGCTGAGTTGGGTCGCTTCCCATTGCAAGTTCACTTTTGGCAGCAGATTCTGCGTCATCACCATGGGACAATTGCATTAGACAAC
>JAABUS010009146.1_pt1 | contig 10552 bp, 10 predicted proteins | sample 5560161 | NCBI WGS metagenome assembly JAABUS01 (sample SAMN10711885, study PRJNA513376) | rock metagenome | isolation source: Antarctica rocks | place: Antarctica: Victoria Land, Trio Nunatak nord | collected 2016-01-04
GGCCCGCACGTTCCGCGATGGTGAGCACGGCCAACTGGCCGAGGTCCGCACTTTGCGCTGCCAATCCCTGGAGGTCCGTACCCGCCGGCCCCGCCACGTCAGCGCCGATGGGGAGATCGTGACGATGACCCCCGCCCGCTTCACGATGCTGCCCGGCGCAGTGCGCGTGTTCATCCCCGTTCCGACTTGACGTGCCCCCTTGCTTGACGCACTCGATCTGGCAGCGAACCCGCAGGAGCGCGCATGGCCGGCCCATTCCGCAGCACCGTCTGCCCGCATGACTGCCCCAGCACCTGCGCGCTGGAGGTGGAAGTGCTGGACCGTACCCGCATCGGCGCGGTGCGCGGCGCGGCGGACAACACGTACACCGCCGGGGTGATCTGCGCCAAGGTAGCGCGCTATGCCGAGCGGGTGCACCACCCGGGCCGCCTGACCCGGCCGCTGATCCGCACGGGCGCGAAAGGCGATCATGCAAAAGGCGGGGCATTCCGCGAGGCGAGCTGGGACGAGGCGCTGGACCGCGTCGCAGCCGCACTGATCGACGTGACGGCGCGGCATGGGCCGGAGGCGGTGTGGCCGTACTACTTCGCCGGCACCATGGGCTTGGTGCAGCGGGACGGCATCAACCGGCTGCGCCATGTCATGGGCTATTCCCGGCAGCACAACACCATCTGCTCGACGGTGTGCGAGAGCGGCTGGATCGCCGGGGTTGGCCGCTACGGCGGGCCGGACCCGCGCGAGATGGCGCAGTCCGACCTGATCGTCATGTGGGGCGGCAACCCGGTATCGACCCAGGTGAACGTGATGACCCATGTGACCCGCGCCCGCAAGCAGCGCGGCGCGCGGTTCATGGTGGTCGATCCCTACCGCACGCCGAGCGCCGCGAGCGCCGATGTCCACCTGGCGCCGCGCCCGGGCACCGACGGCGCGCTGGCCTGCGCCGTCATGCACGTGATGTTCCGCGACAGCTATGCCGACCGGCCCTACATGGCGCAGTACGCCGACTGCCCGGACCGGCTGGAGGCGCACCTGCGCGAGCGCGGCCCGGCCTGGGCGGCAGGCATCACCGGGCTGACAATCGCCGAGATCGAGGATTTCGCGGCGCTGTATGGCCGGACCGACCGGGCGTTCCTGCGTATCGGCTACGGCTTCGCCCGCAGCCGCAACGGCAGCGCCAACCTGCACGCCGTCACCTGCCTGCCGACCGTCGCCGGCAAGTGGCGGCACCCGGGCGGCGGCGCGTTCTGGAACAACCGCGGCACCGGCATCTACCACTGGGACAAGACGCTGATCGAGGGCCTGGACGCGCGCGACCCCGGCGTCCGCCAGATGGACATGAGCCGGATCGGCGCCGTGCTGACCGGCGACCGGGCCGAACTCGGCGACGGGCCGCCGGTGCACGCCCTGTTCATCCAGAACACCAACCCCGTCGTGGTGGCGCCCGACAGCAACCGGGTCCGCCGCGGCTTCCTGCGCGACGACCTTTTTGTCTGCGTGCACGAGCAGTTCATGACCGAGACGGCGGCGCTGGCCGACGTCGTGCTGCCCGCCACCATGTTCCTGGAGCACGACGACCTGTACGGCGCTGGCGGGCATACGCACCTGCAGGTCGGGCCGAAGCTGATCGATCCGCCGGGCGAATGCCGGTCGAACCACGAGGTGCTGCAGGGCCTGGCCCGGCGCCTGGGGGCGCGGCATGCGGGGTTCGGGATGACGGCGATGCAGATGGTGGACGCGACGCTGCGCGCCTCCGGCTGGCCCGGCGCCGAGGAGGTGATCGCCCGCCGCTGGATCGACGCCGACGAGGGTTTTGAGCGCAGCCATTTCCTGACCGGCTTCGGTTTCTCGGACGGCCGGTTCCGCTTCGCGCCGGACTGGGCGGCGGTCGGCCCGCACCACGCCGGCATGCCCGCGCTGCCGGACCACTGGGCCGCCACCGACGCGGCCACGCCCGAGCGGCCGTTCCGCCTGGTCGCGGCGCCGACGCGAAATTTCCTGAATACCAGCTTCACGGAGACGCCCGGCAGCCGGAAGCGCGAGGGCCGGCCGACGGTCCTGGTGCATCCGGAGGACGCCGCACGCCTTGGCATCGTGGAGGGCAGGGCGGTGACGCTCGGCAACGACCAGGGGGCGGTCACGCTGCATGCCCGCCTGGCAACCGGCCTGCAGCCCGGCGTTGTGGTGGTCGAGAGCGTGTGGCCCAACGCCGATTTCGGCAACGGCATCGGAATCAACGCTCTGACCAGCGACGCGCCGGCTGCGCCGAACGGCGGCGCAGTGTTCCACGACACCGCTGTGTGGATGCGCGCCGAAACCGGCCTGGCAGCAGCGGCGGAGTAGGCTACCCGACCGAGTGCCGCTGCAGGTCTGCCAACGCGCAGTGCTGCAGCGCCGCAGCTTCCGTAGCATGCAGCGCGACGCGGGGCGCGCAGCCGGCCAGGAACGCCTCTTGCCAGCGCGGGGCGCATAGGCACCAGCGGTCGCCGGGCTTCAGGCCGGGGAAGCCGTACTCGGTCCGCGGCGTGGACAGGTCGTTGCCCTGGCTGCGGCTGAAGGCGAGGAACTCGGCCGTGACCTCGGCGCAGACGGTGTGGCTGCCCCGGTCCTCCGGTCCGGTCTCGCAGCAGCCGGTGCGGGTGAAGCCGGTCATCGGGTCGAGCGAGCAGGTCTCCAGCGTGCCGCCCAGGACGTTGTACTGCGGGGTGGCGCGGCGCCGGTTGGCATGGGTGTCGTCGAGCGGCATGGCGGGTCTCCATCTGGATGGGGCAAGACATGTGGCCTGACCGGTCCGCTGTCTATTGCTCCAATTGGAAACGAATGTTCGCCGGCACGGTCGTTTGCGCAACGGTCGCGCCCGGCGGAAATGGCGGCACGCGCTGGCCGGCCAGCATATCGCGCACGGCGTTGTCCAATAAGGTTGAGCCTGAGCTGCGGGTGATTGTCACGTCCAGCACTCTCCCAGTCGGGTCCACGGTGAAGCGGACACTGACGGTGCCCTCGTCGCCAAGTTGTCTCGCCTGCTCCGGATAGCGCTTATGGGCTGCGAGCCAACTACCCAATGCCGCCCGCCATCCGGGGTCGTTGGCGGCCGCAACTGGGGGAGGGGTGGGCCGGGCTGCCGGCCCGTTCGGGATTGCCGGCATATCGGCGGTGCGTGCGGGGGGCAATGACCGCGGCGCGGCCAGCTTGGGCCGGGGCAGCGACCGGATTGGTGCTGGCGGGATTGGCGCTGGCGGGACTGGCGGCAGCGGGACGGGAATGGGCGAAACTGACGGCTCCGGTGCGGCCGATGGCTGCTCTGGTGGCGTTTGTACGACCGTTTCGGGCGCAACCGGCTCAGGCGGCGGGTCCGGGGGAGACGGGATAGGCGGCGGTTCAGGTGCCGGGTCCGGAACTGCCGCGACGGGTGGAGCAGAAGGCTCGGGCACGGGTTGCGGCTGGGCGGCGGTTTCGAATAATACCTCGACCGCGTTGTCCGCCGGAGCAGTTCCCGGCGCCGGAGGTGGCTGCAGCATCAGCAGCCAGCCGAGCAGCGCGAGATGCAGCGCTGCAGATGCTAGAATCGCTGGACGTGAAGCAAAAGTTGCCCGGCTGAGGCTCGACCTTGGTAGTGTCACGTTATAACATAACTCTCGATACAGGGTCACAAGCTGTGGGAGCGTGCATGGTACACCGGTTTCATTTGACTGCCAGCGCGCTGCTTGCCCTGTTATGGCCTTTGGTGGCCACGGCGCAATCGCCTCCGACGGTCCGGCTTGATGCGGGAGAGCCGCCGGCCTTGGACGTCGACATCGTCGCTCGCCGGTTGGATCAGGCCCGGTTGAGTATCCAGCCCAGCCTCGGAGCAACCCGAACGGATTTCGGCCGCAAGGCGATCGAAACTCTGCCGCAGGGCGACAACGCCGGGCTGAACCAGGTGCTGCTGCGTGCGCCGGGCGTGGTGCAGGACGCGTTCGGCAACGTGTTCATCCGCGGCGACCACCGCAACGTGCAGTATCGCATCAACGGCGTGCAGCTTCCCGAGGGCCTGGCGGGCTTCGCCAGCACGTTGCAGGCGCGCTTCGCCAACTCGGTGTCCTTGTTGACCGGCGCGCTGCCGTCGCAGTACGGGTTCCGTACCGCGGGTGTCGTGGACATCCAGACCAAGACCGGGATCAACAGCCCGGGCGCCACCGTGTCGCTGTATGGCGGCAGCCGCGGCCTGGTGCTGCCCAGTTTCGAGTATGGCGGGCGGGCGGGGTCGGTGGACTACTTCTTCACCGGCGAGTACCAGCGCAGCAACATCGGCATCGAGAACCCGACCAGCCAGTTCAACGCCCGCAACGACCGGACGCAGCAGGGCCGCGGCTTCGCCTATGTCAGCGGCATCATCGACGACACCACGCGCCTGACCGCCATGACCGGCACGTCGTTCGGCGAGTTCCGCATTCCGACACGGGGCGGCCAGGCGCCCGGCCTCGGCCTGACGGTCAACGGCGTATCCGACTTCGACAGCAGCACGCTGCGCCAGCGCCAGCAAGAGTTCCAGCAGTTCGGCATCCTGAGCCTGCAAAAGCAGACCGGCACCGTTGACCTGCAGGCGTCCGTGTTCACCCGCTACAGCAGCCTGCGCTACTCGCCGGACGCGCTCGGCGACTTGCTGTTCAACGGCAACGCCCAGAGCGCCCGGCGGCAGATCACCTCCACCGCGCTGCAGACCGATGCGAGCTGGCGGGTGAACGAGTCTCACATCCTTCGCGGCGGTTTTCTCGCGCAGATCGAGCGCACCACCAGCAGCGCCACAAACTCCGTGCTGCCGGTCGATGAGTTTGGGGCGCAGACCAGCGACCAGCCGGTCTCGATCGTCGATAAGGCCGCCCGCACCGGCGGCTTCTACGGCATCTACCTGCAGGACGAGTGGCGCATCCTGCCGAGCGTCACGCTCAACTACGGCGCACGGGCCGATGTGGTGGACGAATACACCCACGAGGCGCAGATCAGCCCGCGGGTCAACGTGGTCTGGAAGCCGTTCGAGGGCACGGCCGTGCACGCGGGATATGCCCGCTACTTCAACCCGCCGCCGTTCGAGCTGGTGAGCAACACGTCGGTGGGCCGGGTCATCGGCACCACGGCGCAGCCTGCCGTTTTGCAGAATGACCCGGTGAAGGCCGAGCGGTCGCACTACTTCGATGCCGGCATCCAGCAGATCGTATTGCCCGGGCTGACGCTCGGCGTGGACGGGTTCTACAAGCGCGCCACCAACCTGACCGACGAGGGGCAGTTCGGCTCGCCCATCCTGCTGGCCGCGTTCAACTACAGCCGCGGCGACGTGACGGGGGTGGAGTTCTCCGGTACCTATGAGAACGGGCCGGTGTCGCTGTTCGGCAACCTGATGATCTCGCGCGCTATTGGACGCAAGATCGTCAGCAGCCAGTTCAATTTCAGCCAGGCCGACCTGGACTACATCGGCCAGCACTGGATTAAGCAGGACCACGACCAGCGGTTCACGGGATCGGCAGGTGCCGCCTATACTGTGGCGCGGGCCACCGCCTTTCCGCTGCGTCTATCGACGGACCTCCTGGTCGGCAGCGGATTGCGGGCGAGCGCGTCGGAGATTCCCAATGGCCGCGCGCTCAGCGGCTATTACACAATCAATCTTTCAGCGGTGCAAAGGATCGAGTCTCGTGCGCTGGGCGGCTACGGCCGTGGGACGGAACTGCGATTGGACGTAATCAATCTACTGGACCGTAAGTATCCGCTGCGCGACGGCAGCGGCCTCGGGGTCGGCAACCCGCAATATGGCCTACGCCGGGCAATCCTGGCCGGCTTGTCGCAGAAGTTCTAGTGCGGCGCGCTGCGTGATCCAGCGCGCCGCTTAATCAGATCAGCCCTCTTTCGGCGCGTAGGCGACGCAATAGCCGTTCGGGCTGATCTTGCCGGCAACGATCTTGCAAGCGTTCGGATCGACCCATTGCGCGCACATGTTGCACTTCTGGCCGTCCTTCGGCTCATTCTGGTACTGGACCAGTTCCTGGGCGATCTTTTCGTCCTGAGCACGCGCGGTGGACGCGACGGTCGCGCCTGCGACGATCATCATTCCGCTCCGCAGCATGTCGCGGCGGGACGCCCCGTTACGGTTCTGCATCAGAAAGTTCCTCCTGGTTGCGACCCCATTTGCTTGGCGGGATCTCTGGATTGATGTGCAGGCAGAGTAGCACTTGTAAATGCTGTACGCATTGATCGGCGCGCGGTTGCGTCATGCAACCCGTTTGAGGCTCAGCTCCAACCAAATTGCCGAGAGCGACGCGACCAGGTGCTCAATGTCGGCATCGGTATGCAGCGGCGACGGCGTGATGCGCAGCCGCTCCGTGCCGCGCGGGACGGTCGGATAGTTGATTGGCTGCAGATAAACGCCGTACTGCTCCAGCAACCGATCGCTGATGTGCTTGCACAGGGCAGCGTCGCCCACCATCACCGGCACGATATGGCTCGGGTTGCCCTGGTGCGGCACCCCGGCCGCATCCAGCGCCGCGCGCACTTGCGCCACGCGGCGCTGCTGCCCGTCCCGTTCGGCGGAGCTGGCTTTCAGGTGCCGTATGCTGGCCAGCGCCCCGGCGCACACGGCCGGCGGCAGCGCGGTGGTGAAGATGAAGCCCGACGCGAAGCTGCGCACGAAATCGACCATCGCGGCGGACCCGGCGATGTAGCCGCCCACCACGCCGAAGCCCTTGGCCAGCGTGCCCTCCATCACGGTGATGCGATGGGCCAAGCCTTCCCGCTCCGCAATGCCGCCGCCACGGGGACCGTACAGGCCGACGGCATGCACCTCGTCCAAGTACGTGATGGCGTTATGCTTCTCCGCCACGTCGCAGATCTCGGCGATGGGCGCGATGTCGCCGTCCATGGAGTAGATGCTCTCGAACACCACCATCTTCGGCCTCGCCGGGTCGAGCTGCGACAGCTTGCGGTCGAGGTCCTCCGGGTCGTTGTGGCCGAACACCATCTTCTCGGCCCGGCTATGCCGGATGCCCTCGATCATCGAGGCATGGTTCAGCGCGTCCGACAGCACGACGCAGCCTGGCAGGCGCGCGCCGAGCGTGCTCAGCGCCGCCCAGTTCGACATGTAGCCGGAGTTGAACAGCAGGGCGCTCTCGGCCTGATGAAGGTCGGCGATCTCCTCCTCCAGCATGACGTGATAGTGGTTGGTGCCCGCGATATTCCGCGTGCCGCCGGCGCCGGCGCCGCATTTGTCCAGCGCCTCATGCGACGCCTCAAGCACCAAGGGATGCTGGCCCATGCCGAGGTAGTCGTTCGAGCACCACACCGTCACGTCCGATGGCGCGCGGTCGCCCAGGTGCACGGCGGCCGGGAAGGCGCCGGCGGTGCGTTGCAGGTCGGCGAACACGCGGTAGTTGCCACCCTGGCGCAGGGTGTCGAGCTCGCGGCGGAAGAACCGGTCGTAGTCCATCAAGGACTCCAAATCACGTTAAGAGGTTACGGCGGCGTTGGAGCGGGGGCGGTCGGCCTTGGACATGGCGGGCCTACGGAGCGTCAGCACCCAGCTCCATAGCTTGGCAAATGGTATCGGCAGGATGAGCACCCAGTGCTCGATCACCGCGAGCGTCAGCATAGTGATGACGAACGTCAGCCCGGCCGCTGCGGCGTCGCTGATGCCGGGCGTTGCGGCACGTTGCAGCAGGACGACGATCACCGCTGTGCCGATTGTCACAGAAAACGGGAACAGCGCGTTCATCGGGCGGCGGCGCAGGTAGCTTTTCAGATAGCCGAGATGGGCCGGGATGAACTCCTCCCCGAGGTTCAGCACGCCCAGGAAAAAGTTCAGCTTGGCGCTGGCACGCATTCCCCATAGCACGAGAAAGGTCCAGTTCCCGACCTGGTTCACAGCGCCCCAGGTGCTGTAGAGAATGACTGCGCCGGTCGCGATAATGGCGAGCTCGTGGTAAAGGCATGCGTTCACGCCATGCACGAAGCGCTGCCACTCGGTGGCGCCGGGCGGGCTGCCGATGCGGCGCGGGCCGGTCACATAGCCCATGAAGAAGCCCATCTCCTGCCAGCCCCAAGCCAGCACGGCCCAGGTGAAGGCGGCATAGGTGCCCCAGACCGACCCATCCGCCGCGGTCACGGCAATCTGCCACAGCGCCAGGCCGAACAACGCAGTCCCGGCCGACATGCTCCAGCGGAAGGTGCGCGGATGCAGGTTGTCCAGCCAGATGATCAGCCCGGTGCTGAACCACCAGACGAACAGCGCGTAGAACGCCGGGCCGATGCAGGCGGGCATGGTGGTCCCGCGTTACCAGGCGGGGACGAGCCGGACTTGCTCCGGCATTGCGTTGTTCTTGGGAGCGATCATGTAAAGCCGCGCGAACGCCACCGCCGCCGCGGCTGTCAGCCCAGCGCCCTTGATCCGGCCCATCAGGCCGCCCTGCCGCCGGGCGGCGCCCTTGGCGGCGGTGATGGCGCGCAACCGCTCGAACCCGGCGGCAAAGCCGGGGTGGTCGAGATCGAGCGACACCGGGAACACCTGCTTGCAGATTTCGGTGGTGATGCGGAACACCCGGAAATCGTAGTCGGTCGGGTCCACGCCGAGTGCCGCATGGAACACCGGGCGGGCATGGTCGCGCACATACATCGTGGCGAACACCGCGATCAGGAAAAAGCGTATCCAGAGCTTGTTGAGGCCGGTCAGCACCTTGGGGTCGGCGCGCATCAGCAGCGCAAAAGCCTCGCCATGGCGGAACTCGTCGGCGCACCACTGCTCGAACCAGCCGAAGATCGGGTGGAACATGCGCTCGGGGTGGCGCTCCAGGTGGCGGAAGATGGTGATGTAGCGGGCGTAGCCGATCTTCTCGGACAGATAGGTCGCATAGAAGACGAACTTCGGCCGGAAGTAGGTGTATTTCTTGACCTTGGTCAGGAAGCTGAGGTCAACGCCAACCCCGAAATCCTTCAGCGTGTCGTTGATGAACCCGGCATGCCGCGCCTCGTCCCGCGTCATGAAGTTGAACAGGTCGTGGATGTCGCCGTCCTTGATCCGCTTCTTGATCTCGGCATACAGCACGCAGCCGGAAAACTCGGCGGTGACGGAGCTGACCAGGAATTCCAGGAACTCCTCCCGCAGGTCGGACGGCAACGTGGACAGGTCCACGTCGAACTTCTCGTTGCGGATGAAGTGGCCCTTGTTGGTGTCGGCCCGAAGCTCGGCGATGAGCTGGTCCCATTCGACGCGCACGCCGCTCACGTCGATGCGCTCCATCGCGGCGAAATCAGTCGTGTAGAAGCGCGGGCTGAGCACAGTGTCCTGTTGCGCCTGGCGCGTGGTTTCGTTGGGCACAGTGCGGGAAACGGTCTGGGTCGCCATGGCTCAGCTCTCCTTCGGCAAGAAGCCGACTTCGTACAGTTCGGTCAACTCGAACATGGCGGTGAACTCGGTCCACAGCCGGGCGAGCGCGCCGGCGCGGGTGACGGTCGCCCGGCAGCGGCAGGTCATGGCATCGCCAAAATCGATGCCGGACGGCACGCCGTGCACCTGCACGCTGTCGCCGGGCCGGATGTCGATGCCGTCCGGCACGGCGTGGGCATGGAATGATAGCGGGGTCTGCTCGATATCGACGTCGCAATCGACCTCGACCGTCTCTCCGCCCAGCAGCCATCCGCCCGTCATCGCGTCTCTCCATGCGCCGTCAGCAGATGGCCGAATACCTCGGTGTTCGAGGAGCCGAAAGCCTGCAATTCGATATGCCGTCCGGTTCTGGGGTCGTCGAGCGTCAACCGCCCATCGCTCCACGCCGCAAGCCGGAACGGGTCCTCCGAGCCGATGCCCTCGCTTTTCCGGGTGCGCGCCATCCCGCGCATCGTGCCGCGGACGAAGCCATTCTCCCCGGTGAACACCTCGACCGGCGCGCCGTCCCGGGCGTCGGTCACGACCACCGAACCATCGAGCCCGTCGGCGAACCGCAGGTCGCGGGCGGCCACCAAGGACCCCGTCGTCTCCACCGCGCCGATGTTGGTCAGCCGGCCGGTCGCGGCCACGACCAGCGACAGGCCCACCGCGGCAAACAGGCCGAACAGCGGAAGGCGCGGGGAAACCGGGGACGGAGTGGTCAAGGCAAGCCTCCCTGTTCGGCAACTCTTCTTATGCGGCAACCGGCGTTTGCACCCCGGCCACCCCTGCCGCCGCATGGACCGGCTGCGTCTCAGGCGCTGCCGGCACCGGCATGTCGGCCGATGCGGCCAGCGCCCGCGCCAGCAGTTGGCCCACGCGGACCACATCCGGAATGGCGCGGAACATCGGCTCCGGCTGCGCCATCCGCCACGGCCGGGCATGCGGCCATAACACCAGATAAGCTAGCTTGTCTCCAGAGTTCAGCAAGAGCGAGATGTCGCCGAACCCGTTCGCGCGCGGCTTGAGCGCCGCCGTCTCGATCTTGCTGAACGGCAGGTTGATGGTCATCGGCAGGGCAAGGCCGAGCTGGATCACCACCCGCTGGCTGGTGACGGTATAGACGGTCGCCCGGCTGACCAGCCAGGCATAGATGGTCAGCAACACGATCGG
>JAABUS010009148.1_pt1 | contig 10551 bp, 5 predicted proteins | sample 5560161 | NCBI WGS metagenome assembly JAABUS01 (sample SAMN10711885, study PRJNA513376) | rock metagenome | isolation source: Antarctica rocks | place: Antarctica: Victoria Land, Trio Nunatak nord | collected 2016-01-04
CGGACCCTCCAGCTCGCACACCGTCGGGCCGATGCGCGCTGCGGGCATGTTCGCCACCCGGCTCGAGCAGGACGGCCGGCTCGCAGCGACCGCCCGGGTGCGCACCGAACTGTTCGGCTCCCTCGGCGCCACCGGGCAGGGCCACGGCACCAAGGCCGCGGTGATCCTCGGCCTGCTCGGAGAGCTGCCCGAACAGGTCGACACCCAGCGCGCGCCAGAGTTGGTGGCCACCGTCCGATCGTGCGGGCGCCTGCCGCTGCTCGGCCGCCACGAGGTGGTCTTCTCCGAGCCCGGCGACCTCGTGCTGAACCGGAAGAAGACGCTGCCCGGCCACCCCAACGGCATGCGCCTGACGGCGTACGACCCTGCCGGGGACGTGCTCGTCGAGCGCACCTACTACTCCGTCGGCGGCGGCTTCGTGGTGGACGAGTCGGGGTTGGGCCCGGACCGGGTGGTCGAGGATGCGACCGTCCAGCCGTACCCGTACCGCACCGCGGTGGAGCTGCTGGGGCACACCAGCCGCACGGGCCTGTCGATCAGCGACGTGGTGCTGGCCAATGAGTGCGTCTGGCGCAGCGAGCAGGAGGTGCGCGCGGGCCTGCTGCACGTCTGGTCGGTGATGCAGGAGTGCGTGCGCGCCGGGTGCGCGGCCACCGGTAGTCTGCCTGGCGGTTTGAAGGTGCGCCGCCGCGCCGCCGAACTGTTTCGGCAGCTGCAGCAGGAACACGGTGTTACCGACCCGCTGCGGGTCCTGGACTGGGTGGCGCTGTTCGCCCTCGCGGTCAACGAGGAGAACGCGGGGGGCGGCCGGGTCGTCACCGCTCCGACCAACGGGGCGGCCGGGATCGTGCCTGCTGTCCTGCACTACTACACCCGCTTCGTTCCCGGTTCCGACGACGACGGCGTGGTGCGGTTCCTGTTGACCGCGACAGCCGTCGGCATCCTGGTGAAGGAGAACGCGTCGATCAGCGGCGCCGAGGTCGGCTGCCAGGGTGAGGTCGGCTCGGCGTGCTCGATGGCCGCTGCCGGGCTGTGCGCGGTCCTCGGGGGTACCGCGCAGCAGGTCGAGAACGCCGCCGAGATCGGGATGGAGCACAACCTGGGATTGACATGCGACCCGATCGGCGGCCTGGTCCAAATCCCCTGCATCGAGCGCAATGCGGTGGCGTCGGTGAAGGCCATCGCCGCCACCCGCATCGCCCTGCGGGGTGACGGCCAGCACTACGTCTCGCTGGACAAGGTGATCCGCACGATGCGCGATACCGGCGCCGACATGAAGACCAAGTACAAGGAAACGTCGCGCGGTGGGCTCGCCGTCAACGTCATCGAGTGCTGAACCACCGTAGCGCCGAAATACCGTGAGGAGCACGCCGTGAGCCGAGCAACGTACGACTACATCGTGGTGGGCGGCGGGTCCGCCGGGTGCGTGCTGGCCAACCGGCTCAGCACCCACCCCGGTAACCGGGTGCTCGTCCTGGAGGCCGGCCGCCGGGACTACCCGTGGGACGTCTTCATCCACATGCCTGCCGCGCTGACCTACCCGATCGGCAACCGGTTCTACGACTGGAAGTACTCGTCCGAGCCCGAGCCGCACCTGGGCGGGCGCCGCGTCTACCACGCGCGCGGCAAGGTGCTCGGCGGTTCCAGCAGCATCAACGGGATGATCTTCCAGCGGGGTAACCCACTGGACTACGAGCGCTGGGGCGCCGAGGGGGGGATGTCCGGGTGGGACTACGCGCACGTGCTGCCCTACTTCAAGCGTATGGAGACCTGCCTCGCCGGGGCGGACGACTACCGCGGTGGCTCCGGTCCGCTGATCCTGGAGCGCGGCCCCGCCACGAACCCGCTTTTCGGCGCGTTCCTGGAAGCCGCGCAGCAGGCGGGTCACGCGCGCACCGACGACGTGAACGGCTACCGGCAGGAGGGCTTCGGCCGCTTCGACCGCAACGTGTACCGCGGTCGTCGGTTGTCGGCGGCCCGGGCGTACCTCCACCCGGTCCTGGCCCGGCCCAACCTGCAGGTGCAGACCCGCGCGCTGGTCACCCGGGTGCTGTTCGAGGGAACCCGCGCCGTCGGCGTGGAGTACCAGCGCGGCCTCGGTCCGATCCAACAGGCGTACGCCGGGGAGGTGGTGCTCTCCGGCGGCGCTGTCAACTCCCCGCAGCTGCTGCAGCTCTCGGGCATCGGTGACGCCGAGCACCTCGGCGCGCTCGCCGTGGACGTCGTGGCCGACCTGCCCGGCGTCGGGGAGAACCTGCAGGACCACCTGGAGGTCTACATCCAGCACGCGTGCACCCAGCCGGTGTCGATCGCACCCGGGATGAAGAAGTGGCGGGCACCGTTCATCGGCGCGCAGTGGCTTTTCCTGCGCTCCGGGCTTGGCGCGACGAACCACTTCGAGGCGGGTGGCTTCGCGCGGAGCAACTCCGACGTCGACTACCCGAACCTGATGTTCCACTTCCTGCCGATCGCCGTGCGGTACGACGGGTCGATGCCGGCGGGCGACCACGGCTACCAGGTGCACATCGGGCCGATGTACTCCGACGCCCGCGGGACGCTGAAGATCACGAGCACCGACCCCCGGGCCCACCCAGCCATGTCGTTCAACTACCTGTCGACCGACCAGGACCGTCGCGAGTGGGTGGAGTGCATCCGGGTCGCGCGCGACATCCTCGCCCAGGCGGCGCTCGCCCCCTACGACGGCGGGGAGATCAGCCCCGGCCCGGCGGTGCAGACCGACGAGGAGGTCCTCGACTGGGTCCGCAAGGACGCCGAGACCGCGCTGCACCCCTCGTGCACGGCGAGGATGGGCACCGACCCGATGTCGGTGCTCGACCCAGCGACGATGGGCGTGCACGGCGTGCCCGGGCTGCGCGTCGTCGACGCCAGTGCCATGCCCTACGTCACCAACGGCAACATCTACGCACCGGTCATCATGCTGGCCGAACGCGGGGCCGACCTCATCCTGGGCAACACGACGCTGGCCGCCGAACACGTGCCCTACTACCGGCACGACGTCCAGAATCTGGAAACGGAGGCGACCCGACCGCTCACCGGCTAGCCGGGTGGCGGGCACCCGCAGTCGCGACGAACCAATGCTCCCGGCACGTCCTCGGGGCTGACCAGTTGATCAATCGAGACCCGGGAGCGAGTGACATGGTGGGTGTGTCAATGGAACCTTGGCCGTTGACCGCCGAGCAACGAGCGATCATATCGCTCTGCCGCGACTTCGCCCGCACCGAGATCCGGCCGCGCGGCCGGGAGGTGGACGAGGCGGATACCGTCACACCGGTCGACATCTTCGGCAAGGCGGCGGTGGTCGGCATCACCGATTTCATGCTCCCTGAGGAGTACGGCGGTGGTGGCTTCACGGATGTCTTCACCCAGTGCCTGGTACAGGAGGAGTTGTGTTGGGGTGACCCGGGCATCGGTAACCTCCTCTGCTCCAATGGCTTCTTTGCCGATCCGGTTCTGGCCCTCGGCAGTGAAGAGCAGAAAAGGCAGTGGCTCACGCCCCTCACCGGACCGGGCGCGCCATTCACGGCATTGGCCACAACCGAGCCCGGAGCAGGCTCGGACGCCGGAGCGATCATCACGACCGCCAGCCGGTCGGATGGGGGCTATCAGATTAACGGTCAGAAAGTGTGGATATCTAACGCTGGTATCGCCGATTCTTATGTGGTCTTCGCCAAGACCGACCCGTCGGTTGGCGCCCGCGGCGTGTCTGCATTTTTGCTGAAGAAGGACGCGCCAGGGCTATCCTTCGGCGCGCCGATGCGCAAGATGGGGCAGCGCGCGATCGTGTGCCGCGAAATGTTTTTCCAAGACGTCTTTGTCCCGCAATCCGATCGACTCGGCGCAGAGGGGCACGGCTTCTATGGCTTGATGGGGACCTTCGCCATCTCCCGCGTCGTCCTCGGCGCTGCCGCGCTCGGCGCCGCTCGCGCAGCATACGAGTACGCCCACGAGTACGCCAAGACCCGAAAGCAGTTTGGTAAGCCCATCATCGAGCATCAGTCAGTCGCATTCCGCCTGGCGGACATGGCTACCCGTATTCAAGCCGGCCGCCTGCTCGTCTTACATGCCGCCCGGGTCATCGACGCCGGCGGGGAGGCCACCGCCCTGGCAGCTATGGCCAAACTCACCGCCTCAGAGACCGCAATGTTCTGCACCTGGGCAGCAGTACAGACACTCGGGGGCTGGGGTTACTCGCGGGAGTATCCGGTCGAGCAGTGGATGCGCGACGCCAAGCTCGAGGAAATCGAGGAGGGGACCTCTGACATCATGCGCCTTATCATCTCCAGGAACCTTGGCTGATGGCCGGACCTGAGGCGCTCAACGTTCATGCCGCGAGCCATGGGGCGGACCCGGGGGCCTTCCGTGCCTGGACGGCCGGAGCGGCATCCGCCGCCGCGTACGGATTCGGCCCAACGATCGCCGCGTTGGCGTACGCGGGTGGGGTGACGCCGGTGACCCTGGCGACGCTCCGTGGCCTCGCGGGTTCCTTGGTGCTCGGCTTGGCGATGTCCTGCGGCATGCTTCGCGGGCTGCCTCGCCGGGCCGTTCTGGGCACGGTGCTCATCGGTGGTCCGCTGTACGGGGCGCAGCTGCTGTTCTACTTCGCGGCGATCCAGCGCATCGGCGCGCAGACGGCTGTCGTGCTGGTGCACGTCTACCCGCTACTCGTCGTCACTCTGTTGTGGCTGCGTACCCGCCAGGCCGTCGGTCGGGAGATGGCGGCCCTGCTTGCCTGCGTGGTTTTCGGTGTCGCGCTCGTCGCCGGGACGGGGGCGCGTGGCTTGACGGGGGCCGGCGTCACGTTTGCGTTCGGCAGCGCTTTTGCCTACGCGTTGTACGTAGTCTTGGGGGAATCCTGGATCCGCAAACTGAATCCCCTCGCGGCCGGCGGGCTCGTTACGCTCGGCGCCACGATGACGACGGGCGCGGTAGCGGTCCTCAGTGGCCAATCCCTCCGCGTCAGCGGGTCGGCGTGGGTGCCGATCCTGCTACAGGGCTTGCTGGTGATCCCAGTCGGGTTGGGTGGGGCATTTGTGGCGCTCAAGTTCTTGGGGCCCGTCTCGGCGAGTCTGCTGGCCATGCTGGAGCCGGTCGTCGGCGTTGTTGTCGCTGGCCTGTTCCTGGGCGAGCGGCTCGCTCCGCTGCAGTGGGCCGGCGCCGCCGTGGTGGTGCTCGCTTGCGGAATCTTGCCACTCATACAAGAACGTTCTCGAGGCTCAGTCTCGCATGCCGGAGACTGCGTCTATCCGAGGACCGCCGTGAGGTAGAGCGGTATCGACAGTGACCACTACATGGGGCACCCGGGTAGCAGGCCGGCCTCGACCAGTTGCGCGTCTTGACCGTCGTGCCAGCGACCTGGCTCCGCGCACCCACGTCGTGCCCGACTGTTCAGCGTCGTCGGTGGGCGCGCGGCACCCGCGAGCGGCAGTGGGGCCGGTGGGTGAGCCCAGACCGATTGCTAGGCTGGTTGTTCGATCGGTGGCTGCCCACAACGCGACAACACCTCACCTCGAACCGACAGCGGAGTCCTCGAACGGGGTACAGCCGACGGTTACGCGTTGGGTCGCGCTGGCGGGTGCGGCCCATCCGTGACGTCCTCCTCGAAAGTGCCTACCAGACGTGCCCGCTCCGGCGATTTGATCCGCACAACGGTATACCAGGCCACGCCAACGGCGAGGACTGCGAGGTAGATGTAGGGCAGTAGGTTGAATGGGGAGGCTGGTACTGGCACGAGGTTCTTGTAGATGATGTAGAGCAGGGCGAGCACAGTGACCGCCGCGAGCAGCACGAACAGCGGCGCGCTCTCGCCCCGACGGCGCAGAAACACAGGCATTCCTGCGGCCGTCAGTATGTAGGCGGTGATGTAGCCGAACGTGCCGATGGTGCCTGTGTAGGCGTAGATATTCAGTGCGCTTGTACCGGCGAGGGCCATGACGATCGGGATCAGGCCGACGAAGGGCAGCATCAGCAGGATCGCCACGTGCGGGGTTCGGTGCTTGGGGTGGGTCCGGCCGAACCGCGGCGGGAGCACTTGTTCGTGCGCCATGGCATACAGGATGCGGGCTGCAGCGTTGATGCTGGCGATGATGACGGCGAAGAACGAGGCGGCCACACCGGCGTCGATGACATAGCGGAAGCTGTCTATGCCGGCTGAGCGGGCTAGATCGTCCATTGGCGCCGCACTGGCCCCCAGCGAGTCGGCACCCAGTCCCAGGATGGTGACGTAGGCAGCGAAGACGTAGAGCACACCCACGATTACGGCAGCGGAAAGGACCGCCCGCGGGATTGCGCGGTGCGGATCTCTTGCCTCCGCCCCCAGAGACGCCGCGCTCTCGAAGCCCACGAAGCCCAAGGTGGCCAGGACGATTCCGAAGGTGATTCCGTTGAACGAGGAGCCCTCGGTGCGGAGCTGCGCGTGGTCGAAGGTGAGGCCATGCTTGGCCAGCACGGCCACGAAGAGCAGGAGCAACGCCAACACGGAGGCGACCTCGAGGACCAGCCCCAGCCGCACCGAAAGCTTGATTCCAGCCAGTGCGAACGCCGCTGCGGCGAGGGCGGCAAGAGCGAAGATCACGACGAGTCCTGGGGTCCCGTCGGCTGGCAGGGACAGCGATGTCAGCAGGCTGCCGAGGTAGATGCCCACGCCGGCCACGCCGACCATGGCGATGCAGGCGTAGCCGATGACCAGTCCCCATCCGGCAGCGAACGCACCCTCAGAGCCGAGACTGTTGGCGACGTAGCTGTAGAGCGAGCCGGCCGAGGCAATGTGATTGCCGAACCCTATGAGTAACACGGTCACCATGGCGAATACATACGACACCCAGGTGCCAGACCCGGCGCTCAGCACGATCAGCGCGGGGCCGGTGGCCATGACGGCGCTGGGGGCGATTCCGGCGGCCGACTGCGCCAACACCTCGACCGTCCCCATCGTCTTCGACGCCAGGTCATCACCAACCCGTCCGGTGACGAGCCCGGGCTGTGGTCCGGTCGGCCGCGGTTCGGTGGCGGTCACGACGCGTTTCCGGTGCCGTTGCTGTGCCCGGTGGCCGCGTGACAGGCAGGCATGGACGGAGGGAGGTCCAGCGCCGGGTTGCCGTCGAAGAAGCCAGTGGGCTTGAGGTGGAACCCGACACGGGCGACCGGCATGACCGGCCAGTCTTCCGGGCGCACAATGTGGTGAGCGCTGAAGGTGTACCAGATGACGACGTCCTGGCGGTCGAGCGCGCGGTCGGCCTGCTGGTAGAGCGGTAAACCGCTGCCCCCGGCGCTCTGGTTCGGGTAGTCACCGGAGGCGTACCGCTCCGACGGGTCGTACTGGGTAACCCACAGGTGCTTGTAGGCGAACCCGGCGCGGTCCCAGCCCTGCGCGCCGACGCCCTGCATCGGCAGCGTGCACTCCCCCGGCATCAGCTTGTAGGCCACCGGCTGCCCGGTCTCGTTGAGCACATCGGGGTTGGCTATTGACCAGTAGCGGCCGCGCAGGGGGTCGGCCAGGCGGGCGCCGTCGCTCTCCCGCTCCAACAGCGTCTTGCGAACCACCCACGCGTTGCCGGTCTCGTTGCCGGGACCCTTCGGGACGGGTTCGGAGTCGACCTCGTACACAGAGTTTCGCTGACCATCGACGCTCATGTCGAGGCGGACGTTGAAGAAATGCTGGTGGTGCGGGCCGTAGAGGCCGGGTGCGACGAGCGTGCCGTATTTAGGAACACCACCTGGGGCGATTGCGCCGGTGGAGATGACACCGCTGAGCTTGACTTCGTTCTCGATGGTGCCGTCGTTATAGAGGTACCAGAAGAAGCCGTACTCGTAGTTTCCTACGGTAGCGAAGCAGGACACCACCAGGCGTCGCGAGCGACGCACCTCCACCTTCTCCGTGCGGTAGTCGGTGTGCTTCCAGGCGACTCCAACGTCTTCCTCGTGCATGCAGATGGCATTGGCAATCGTCAGCGGGGCACCGGAATTGTCGTTTACGACAGCGTCGAAGTAGAAGATCTCGCCGAGGCAGTCACAGCCCAGCGTCAACGGGTTGAGCAGAAAGCCAATGCCGTACTCTCCCTCGTCGAAGACGTTCTTGAACCGATGGGTCGGTGCCGGGTCACCATAGGGTATGTACATTTCCGACATCGAAGCGCGGTAGATGACGGGACGCACCCGGCCACGGTCCTCATAGCCGATCTGGTGCAGTACGAGCCCCTCGCGGGGACTGAAGCCAACGCGCAGTCGCCACTTCTGCCAAGCTACCGCGTGACCGTCGACGGTGAAACTCGCGCCTTCGGGCTGGATGATCTCAATGGGTGCGACGTCGGTGCGCAGCCGGTCGAATGCCGGCCGGTTACCGGGCTGCGTCATCAGATCAGGAGTGTAGTTGCCCGCCTGGGCTGGTACCGGGACGACACCATGGTCGGTGACGTTGATGACCTCCATCGCGTCGAGGTCGACGGTGACGACCAAGCCCTCGACGGGGCGGGCATAACCGTTGTCGTCCGGTCCCGCCCGCAGAAAGGTCAGCGGCTTGAGGAGCCGCCGGCCAGGCGCACATTCCACGTCGTAACCCGTCGCCCAGGGGTCGAGCATGGCGAGGGAGAAATCGGTGACGCCACGCTTGCCCATGGCCTGCTGCCACCGGGCGTCCCGGCGAGTGACCTCTTCGGCCGCGAAGAACTCCTCCAGCATGACGCTGGGTTGCACACCCGCCAGAGTCGTCCACGACAGCACGCGGGAGGTGGTCAGCGACACGACCGCCTCGACCGTCTGCCGCTCGGACCGGTCGTAGAGGACGACGAACGCCTGACGGTCCAGGCTGTGGCCTTCGACCAGCGCTAACACCTCGTGCTTCGGCGGCTCGTGCAGTGCAATGGAGACAAAACGCGTCGACGAAGTGAGGTCGCGCTCCCGGCGCAGCACCGCGGCCGCGCGGGCGATCTCGTCTGACGCTAGCGGCTCGAGGGGGTGGGGCGTCGCTGTCCGTGAGGGGCTATCGGTGTCTGCGGTCAGCGGGGGGTCGAAGACGGTGGACATGGCGGGCTCCTGAGGAGTGAACAGCACCAGGCTGTCGCGGACGGACCGCCGAGGCATGGCGGTCCGCGGAGCGTGTGCCTTCCGACTGCGATGTTGGTGACGTCCCTGTCATGTTTCGGGAACGGCTGCGTGACGTCGAATGAGAGGCAAGTGGCAACTATTCTCATTTGGAAGAACAGTCCGCGACACCTGCCTAGCCGCGCATCTGGCTAGGCTGCGCGCCCAGTGGGTGCCGAACCCCCCGGCGGCTGCCCCTGTCGACCCGTCCGATGAGGGCGCCTGGGACGAGGAGATATGCCGCAGCGCGTCACGCTCGGTCAGTTACCGCCGCACTCACAGGTGGCTGGCCTACGCCGTCGTCAGCTGAGCTTCCCCGAGGTGCTGGCTCAGTCCGTTTCGGCACTCGCGCCGTCCGCGGCGGTCGTGACGATCCCGTCGATCGTGCTGGTCAGGTCGGGAGCGGCCACCCTGCCGGCCTTCGCTGCGGCGACGGGTCTGGTGTTGCTCGTCGGCTGGAGTCTGACGCACTTCGGTCGGAGGATGGCGGCAGTCGGTGGCATCTACAGCTACACCGCGAAGGGTCTGGGTCCGATTGGGGCGCTGCTCGGCGGGTGGGCCCTGGTGATCGGGTACGCCACGGTGGCCATGGCGTCGCTGGTTGGCGCTGTGTTGTACCTGGCGAGTGTGGCCGGGCTGTCAGCGTCACCGCCCGTGGTCGCCGGACTAGGGGTGCTGGTGGGGGCAGCCGCCGTGCTGTGCACGGTGCGCGGGATCCAGCTCTCGGCCCGAGTCGCGCTGGGCCTGGAGGTCGTGTCGATCTCGCTGGTGCTGGTTGTCCTCGTCGTGCTGCTGCTGGCGCCGCACGCCGGGGACGGCACCGCTGCGCCGGTGGTCGATGGCGGGGTGCACTGGGGCGGGGTGGCGCTCGGTGTGGTGCTGGGTGTGGCGGTGTTTATGGGCTTCGAGAGCGCCGCGACGCTGGGGGTGGAGGCCAAGCGCCCGCTCATCTCGGTGCCGCGGGCCGTGCTGTGGACGCCGGTGGCGGTAGGTGTGCTGTTCATCGCCGCCGCGGCTGCGCAGGTGGTGGTGCTGCGGCGGGCGCCGCTGGACGTGCTCACGAGCACGGTGCCAGTGGCCGAGTTGGCCGGGCGGCAGGGAATGTGGTGGTTGGCAAGCCTGCTCGACGTCGGCATCGCCGCCTCATTCTTCGCGTGCATCATCGGCTCGACAAACGCGCTGGCCAGGGTGCTGTTCTCGATGGGGCGGGAGGGGGCGCTACCTCGCGCCCTGGGTCGCACCCACCCGCGGTTCGAGACGCCGCACGTCGCGCTCACCGCCGTCCTGCCCGCGGTGGCGGGGGTACCGCTGATACTGCTGGGTGCTGGCGCGGACCCGCTCGCCGTGTTCACCGGCTTGCTCACCGTGTCGGCCTTCGGGTACGTGGTCGCCTACCTGCTCGCCTGCCTGGCCATGCCCGTGTTTCTACACCGTATCGGTGAACTGACCTGGCCGACG
>JAABUS010009149.1_pt1 | contig 10551 bp, 7 predicted proteins | sample 5560161 | NCBI WGS metagenome assembly JAABUS01 (sample SAMN10711885, study PRJNA513376) | rock metagenome | isolation source: Antarctica rocks | place: Antarctica: Victoria Land, Trio Nunatak nord | collected 2016-01-04
GGCCGCGCACGCGGTGCTGCCGCGCGCGGCGGCGCCGTCGGAGGCGCGAATGCCGCTGTCCGTCGCCGACGAGGCGGTGCCGGCGGCCTACTCCGGCGAGGAGCTGCTGCTCGGCAAGGACTTCGCGCTCTACACGGCGGCGGAGCGTGTCGCCGCGCGCGCGCTGCTCGCGCGGCTCGCGCGCCGCGGGCCGCAGCGCCGCTCGCGCCGCACCCGCGCCACCCGCCGACGACGCGACGCCCACGACGCCCGCGCCACCCTGCGCGCTGCCCTGCGCCACGGCGGTGAGCCCGCCGAGCGGCGCTTCCGCGAGCCCGTTCTGCGCCAGCGACCGCTGGTACTGGTCGTCGACGTGTCCGGCTCGATGGAGCCCTACGCGCGGATGCTGCTCCAGTACGCCCAGGCCGCGGTCGCCGCCCGCCGGCGCGTGGAGGCGTTCGCCCTCGGCACGCGGCTGACCCGCATCACCCGCGAGCTCGCCGGCCGCGACCCCGACCGCGCCCTCGCGCGCGCCACCGACCGCGTGGTCGACCTCGGCGGCGGAACGCGCATCGGCGCCGCGCTGGGCGAGCTCAACCGCGTCCACGGCCGTCGGCTCGGCCGCGGCGCGGTGGTGGTCATCCTCTCCGACGGCTGGGACCGCGGCGAGCCCGAGGAGCTGAGCGCGGAGATGGCCCGGCTGGCGCGCACGGCCCACCGTCTGGTCTGGCTGAACCCGCTCGCCTCGGCGGAAACCTACGAGCCACTGACGCGCGGAATGCGCGCCGCCCTCCCCCACACCGACCATCTGCTGCCCGGCAACTCGATCGCGTCGCTGCTCGTGCTCGCCGACCTGATGGAGAGGATCGAGTGAAGGACGTCCTCGCCGATCTCGACGCCTGGACCGCCGACGGCGCCGCGGTGGCGCTCGGCATGGTCGTCGGCGTCAAGCGCTCCGCCCCGCGGCCGCCCGGCGCCAAGATGGCGATCAACGACCGCGGCGAGGTCTCCGGCGCGGTGAGCGGCGGCTGCGTCGAGGGCGCCGTGGTCCAGATCGCCCAGGAGGTGCTGGAGACCGGGAGTCCCCGGCTGGAGACCTTCGGCATCGCCGACGACGAGGCCTGGGACGTCGGGCTGCCGTGCGGCGGCGAGATCACCGTCTTCGTCTCCCGGCACGAGCAGCCGGCCTTCGCGCAGCTGGCTCGCGACGGGGGCCGGGGCGCACTCGTCACGGTCATCGACGGCGACGAGCCGGGTCGCGCGCTGCTCGTGCGCGACGACGGGGCCACCGTGGGCGCACTGGGGTCCCCGGAGCTCGAGGCCGCCGCCATCGAGGCCGCGACGGAGCTGATGTGGCTCGAGCGCTCCGAGACCCGCGTGGCCGGCGAGACGACACTGTTCGTGGACGTGGTGCACCCCGCCCCGCGCCTGTTCGCGGTCGGCGCCGTCGACTACGCACGGCAGCTGTGCAGGGTCGCGCGGGCGACCGGCTGGCGCCCGTACGTCATCGACCCGCGCGGGTTCTTCGCGCGCGCCGACCGGTTCCCGGAAGCCGAGGAGGTCGTGGCAGCATGGCCCCAGCAGGGCTTCGAGCACCTCGGCATCGACCGCGCCACCGCCATCGCCATCCTCACCCACGACCCCAAGCTCGACGACGCCGCCCTGCACGCCGCGCTGGGCAGCGAGGCGAGCTACATCGGCGCCATGGGGTCGCGCACGGCGCAGGCCACCCGCCGCCGGCGGTTGCTCGATCAGGGCGTGAGCGAGGCGGCGCTCGACCGCATCGCCGCCCCGATCGGCCTGGACCTCGGCGCATTGACCGCCGAGGAGACGGCCCTGTCGATCATGAGCGAGATCATCGCCGTGCGCAACGGCCGCGTCGGCGGCCGCCTGCGCGACACGAGCGGGAGAATCCACGACGTTGGCTGAGCTCGGCTGCCTCGTGCTCGCCGCCGGCGAGGCCCGCCGCTTCGGCTCGCCCAAGCAGCTCGCCGTCGTCGACGGGCGCCCGCTGCTCGAGCACGTGCTCGCGCTCGCCGCGCCGTGGGACCCGCTGGTCGTGCTCGGGGCACACGCCGACGAGGTGCTCGCCCGCCTCGACGCCGGCCGCCACGTCGTCGCTCACGACTGGGCCGAGGGCCAGGCCGCCTCGCTGCGGGCGGGGGTGGCGGGGCTGGGCGACGTGCAGCGCGTGCTGGTCCTGCTCGGCGACCAGCCCTTCCTGACCCAGGAGGTCATCGCCGAGGTTCTGGGCCTGGGCGGCGACGCGGCGCGAGCCACCTACGACGGGCATCCCGGGCATCCCGTCGTCCTCGGCCGCCGGGTGCTGGACGCCGTCCCCGCCCTGCGCGGCGACGCCGGGGCCCGCAACCTCCTCGGCGGCTTTGACGTCCGGACCTTCGAAGCCGGGCACCTGTGCGACCCGACCGACATCGACACCCCCGACCAACTGGAGGTCCCGGCACCGTGAAGATGACGCAGACGTTCGAGGTCGCCGCGCCCATCGACACCGTGTGGGAGGCGCTCAACGACCCGTCGCGCATCGCGCCTTGCCTGCCCGGCGCCTCGATCACCGGCGTCGGCGAGGACGGCTCCTACCAGGGCGAGTTCACCGTCAAGCTCGGCCCGACCACGGCCGCCTACCGCGGCGTCCTCAGGATCACCGAGGCCGACGAGGCCGCCCACCGGGCGACGCTCCACGCCCGCGGCACCGACAAGCGCGGCCAGGGCGGCGCCACCGCCACCATCGTCAACTCGATGCAGGCCACCGAGAGCGGCGGCACGCGGGTCACGGCGGACACCGACTTCACCATCACGGGCCGGCTCGCGCGCTTCGGTCGCGGCGGCATGATCGAGGACATCTCCAACCGGCTGCTGCGCGACTTCGCGTCCTGCCTGCAAACCACGCTCGAGACCCCGGCCGCGGCGGCCGGGCCCGACCTACCGCCCTCGGGCGCGCCCGCGGAGGCCGCCGCGCCCGTCGCCGGCGGCCCTGGCCACCCCCCGGCCCCCCAGGCCACGCCCGTGCCGGGCGTGTCGCTGTTCCTGTCGGTGCTGTGGGGCCGAATCAAGCGGGCGCTGGGAAGATGACTGGCTTCGACGAAGGCGTGCGCGCGCTGCTCGAGCGCGCCACTTCGTTCGACGCTAGAGCGAGGGCGCTTGGGGACCGCGGTCTGCATCAAGGCCGCGCGGGTGAAGCAAGCGCTGCCATCGACCGTAATCGACCGGTGAGCTTGCACGGCCTCGCGGATCTGCGGCGCTTCTCGGCTTCGCGGTATCCATGCTCGGAAGCTCAGGGGGTGTGCTTCACCGCGCTCGACCGCGTCGGGCAGCGCTGACTCGCTTTGTCGCTGAGCATCCGCTATCGCGGCTAGGTGACCTAGTTAGCGTCGCGCAGTGGCTCGGATCGTTAGATGTCGAAGCCGAGGAGGTCCACCAAGTCGTCACCGTCGACATCTATCTCCAAGAATGCGCGCACCGCCTCGCCATCAGCGTGGGCCGCGAGCTGTGGTTCGACGAAGTGGACGGTGAGATGCTGGACATCGAGTTGGGGGCGCCTGCCCCGCCGGGCATGCGGCCCGGATACTGGCGATTCTCAGCGACGCCCGACGGCTTCCCACGCTGGCGCGAAGACCACCAGACGCCCGGCGAGATGCACGAGTCGCTCTCGCGCGCTTCTTGGATCAGCACGGACTGACGGACATCCCGGCGGAGGGTGTGCGAGTTCCCTGACGCAGTACTGAGGCTGCGCCAAAGGGGGGCGCTGGTCCGGATGGCCTACGTCGATGGAGGGCACACATCGGTCCCGGCTGCCTGAACGCTGCCGTACGGCGTCTAAGTTAGATCGCCGGGGCATGAGATCCGGAGCCGGGATCGCGCTCAGCCGAGCTGCTCTGGCCCGACGACCCAGTCGAAGCCGGCCAGCCGGCGTCGCAGTGCGCCGTCGGCCGTGACGAGCGTCGTGCGGCGGCGCTCGGCCAGGGCGGCGTAGACCATGTCGTAGATCGGATGGTTGTCGTGACGGCGGGCCAGCTCCCAGGCCCGATCGAGGTCGCGCCGGTCGTCGACCAGCCGCACGGGCAGCTCGCGCAGCAGGCGCAGCGCGACGTCTGCCGCTACTCCGTCCCAGCGCTGGCGCCGCACGCCGGTCAGCAGGGCGTTGGCCACCTCCTCGAGCACAAGCCGCGGCGCCAGCAGCTCGGCCCCTTCGCTCGCGAATCGATGCAGCGCCGCCATAGCCGGGGACGCCGGATCCGTGCCCGGCGCCACCCAGTCGACCACCAGGCTGGCGTCAACGACCGGCACGCGCACCGGCGGTTTCGGACCGCTCTCGGCGGTCTTCGATCACGAGATCGGCGGCGGAGCTCGCCGGCCCGTCCACGGTCGTCTGCTCGAGCGCGGCTCGAGCGCGGTGGGTCCACGCCTCCAGGGTCAGGGCCGGTCGCCCACTCTCGGCCGCGAGCGCCTCGACGTCCTCGCGCGCGACCAGCAGACGGTTGCCCCGTCGGCGGGCGGGCAGCCGCCCGGACCAGACCCATCGCCGCACGGTTTCGGGATGGCGCCCGGCCAGCGTCGCGGCACGCCTCACGTCGAGCAGGTCGACCGTCTCGGCGTCGTCCGGCAGCTCCTGCATCAGGCCCGATGCTACGACAACATGCCTAGGCATCGATGTAGATCTGCGCGCAGCGCCTCGCGGGCGCCCATTGCCGACTGTCATCCTTCCGGCGATGGCGCGAGCGGCTCGAGGTCGAAGACCGCATGCCCCGGCTGACCGCCCCGCCTTCGATGACGTCCGACCCACGCGCAAAGCTGCGTGGTCGTGGCTCAGCGTCAGCCGCCCACCCCGCACGAGGCGCCCGAGCTGTCGGCTCGGGTCCTGGATGCTCCCGCCCCGCCGGCGGCCGCAGTCGCCCCTCCCCCCAGCCGGGCCGCCCCCGAGGATCTCCGCGCCCAGCCCGTCGTGCGCTACGCGACCACGGAGGACGCCGAGCGCTACCGGCGCATCATGCGCGTGCTGTTCCTCGAGCACCAGGCGTTCGGGCTGCGCCTGCGGCCGGACCAGGTCGCCGAACGCCTGCACGAGCGCTTCGGCCTGCGCGAGCCGGCCGAGCTGCTCGAGGAGCGTCTCGCGCGGCTGGCCGAGTGGGGCGCCGTCGATCGCGAGCACGATCCCAGCCTGGCCACGACCGCCGCCGAGTGGCGGCGCCATCGCTACACCTACGACGTCACCCCGGCCGGAAGGCTGACCGAGGACCTGCTCGCCCAGCTCGACGACCTCGGGCACGAGCACGGGGTGCTCGACGGGCAGCGCATCCCCGCGATACGCGACGCCCTCAACCGGCTGGCCGACGAGCTGGAGAGCCCGCAGCCCGACGGCGCCGCCCTGCGGGCGCTGCTGGAGCAGGCGCTCGGGCAGGTCGAGGCGCTGCACGCCGGAGCGCTGACGTTCATGAAGGCGCTCGGCCAGCTGATCCGTCGTTCCGAGCGCGTCGACGAGCGGGAGTTCGAAGCCACGAAGGGCACGCTGCTGGACCACCTGCAGGGGTTCAGGCGCGACCGCCAGCGCTGGGCGGCGGAGGTGCTCGACGCCCTGGATCGCGTCGAGCGCGCCGGCGGCTCGGAACTCGTCGCGTCGATCGTCGCCGCCGAGGAGTTCGTCGCCCTGCCCGGCAGGTCCACCGTCGAGCAGCAGCGTGCCCGCCGGACCGAGGAGCTCACGCGCCAGTGGCAGGGTGTCCGCGCGTGGTTCGTCGGCGACCAGGACGCCGGATCGCCCTGGCGGGCGCTCAACGACGGCGTGGTAGAGGCGATCCGCGCGGTGCTCGACATCGCCGAGCGGCTGATCGAGCGGCGGTCTTCGCGCGTGGACCGCGCCAGCGTCCTGCTGCGGCTGGCCGGGCGCGCGGCGGCGGCCGGGCCCGGGGAGGCCCCGGCGTGGCTGCGCGCCGCCTGCGGTCTGCTGCAGCCGCGTCACGTCGGCGCGGCCGAGGAGGATGCCGAGCAGGTGACAGACCGCGGCCGGACCACCTGGCGCGACGCTCCCGCCGCACCGGTCGTCGCGCACCTGCGCCGACCCGGAGCCCGCACCCCTGGAACCGGTCGCGGCGCGAGCGTGCCCGACCTCAGCGCCGGCCGGGCCCGCATGGCGCAGCGGCGCGCGGCCGAGCGTGCGGAGCTCGAAGCGGTGCTCGAGCGCTTCGCCGGCCGCGGCGCGGTGCGCCTGTCCGACCTGGCACGGGTCGACGAGCGCGAGCTGTCCCACCTGCTCGCGTGGATCTCCCGCGCCTACGAGTCGCCCGCCCGCAACGGTGTGCGGCGGGCCGGGTCGCGTGACGGCCGCGGCGAGATCGGGCTCGTCGAGCCGCCCGACGGGGCCCGGACGACGCTGCAGGCGCCACACGGGACGCTCGACACCCCCGACTACCGCCTCGAGGTGACGCTGCGATGAGGACGCGCGAGCACGGACCGGGCGACGCGGCCGAGGAGCGGCGCGGAGCGCTGCGCGCGCTGCTCGACAACGCGTTCGTCGCAGCCGAGCAGCCCGCCTACGCGCTGGTGCGACGCCACGAGCCCGAGCTCGCGCGGACCTGCGTCGACCTGTTCGGGTACCGCCTGGAGGTCGGCAGCACCGCCGCCCGGCTGGTCGGGACGCCGACGGCCGCGGCACTGCGGCGCCCGCTGCGCGTACGCCCGGCAAGCGCGAGCGGCCGGGCTCGCCCGCGCGACGAATGGCCGTCCCTCGGCGACCGCGCCTCCGTGCTCGTGCTGCTCACGCTCGCCGCGCTGGAGCGCGGTGCGACGCAGACGGCCATCGCCGAGCTGGCCCGCGACGTCGCCCAGGCCGGGGCGGACGCGCAACCGGCCGTCGCGGTCGACTTCACCGCGCGCGCCGAGCGCGTCGCCTTCGCCGACGGCCTGGACCTGCTGACCGCCTGGGGCGTCGTGGCGCACACCGCCGGCTCACGCGCGAGCTTCAGCCGCGTCGAGCCGGGAGGCGAGGACGAGGCGCTGCTGACCGTCGACCGGCGGCGCCTGGCCCTCGTGCTCGGCAACCCGGTCGCGGCGCTGGCCGCCGAGTCGGTATCGGACCTGCTCGACGAGGACGGCGCGTACTCCCCCACCTCCGAAGGGGAGAATCGCCGCCGCCTGCATCGCCTGGCTCGCCGGCTGGTCGAGGACCCGGTGGTCGTGCTCGACGACCTCGACGAAGCCGACCGTGCCTACTTCCTCCGCCAGCGCCAGCGCCTGGAGGAGCGGGTCGGCGAGGCGACGGGGCTGGCCGTCGAGCGCCGCGCCGAGGGGACGGCGATGGTCGCCACCGACCGCGCGCTGAGCGACGTCGTCTTCCCCACCAACGCGACCGTCAAGCAGGTCGCCCTGCTGCTGTGCGACGTCCTGGCACGGGCCGGCGATGCCGCCGTCAGCCCCGAGACGCTGCGCGAGCACGTGCGCAAGCTGGTGGCGCGCCACGGCGAGCACTGGCAGCGCGACGCCGACGACCCGGTGCAGGTCTCCCGCCTGGCCCGCGACGCGATGGCGGTGCTCTGCTCGCTCGATCTCGCCCGCGAGGACGAGGACGGCCTGCGCCCCCGGCCGCTCGCCGGACGCTTTCGCTCCCCCGAGCTGCGCATGGCGCCGGCGCGGGTATGAGCGATCCACGGCGCTTCCGGCCGGTCCGTGCCGGCATCGTGAACCTGTACGAGTACGGCGACCAGGTCTTCGCCTTCTCCGGCGGTCGCCTGCTGCTGCGGGGCCACAACACGTCGGGCAAGACCAAGGCCCTGGAGCTGCTGCTGCCGTTCTGCCTCGACGGCGACATCGCCCCGCACAAGCTCGACCCGTTCGCCCGCGCGGCCAAGCAGATGAAGTGGAACCTCGTCGGCTGCGTCGATGACGACCAGCGCATCGGCTACGTGTGGATCGAGTTCGAGCGGATCGCCGACGACGGCGGGGTGCAGCGGATCACGGCGGGCATCGGCCTGAAGGCCAACCGCTCGCTGCCCGACGTCCGTCGCTGGCACTTCGTCGTACGCGAGCGGCAGATCGGCGAGGACCTGGCCCTGCTGCGGGGTCGCGAGCCGCTGTCGCGGGCCGACCTGGTGGCCGAGCTGGGCGACGACGGCGAGGTGCTCGACCACCAGGCCGCCTACCGCGAGCGGCTCAACGCGCTCGTCTTCGGGTTCCCGGGGATGGAGCAGTACCAGACGATGCTGCGCCTGATGCTCGAGCTGCGCCGCCCGCACCTGTCGAAGACGCTGGACCCCGATGGGGTGGCCGGCATGCTCTCGGCCGGTCTTCCCGTCGTCGACGACGCCCTCATGCGGCGCGTGGCGGGCGGCCTCGAGCAGCTCGAGTCCCTCGAACAGGGGCTGGCCCGCCTTCGGGCGGTCCGCGAGCGGACCCGGCGCTTCCACGAGCAGACCTATCGCACGTACCTGCGCGCGGTTCTGCGCGACCGCGCCGCCGAGCTGCGGGCCGCGGTCTCCAACCACGATCGCGCCGCGGCGCACGCGCGGGAGCGCACCGACGAGCGCGAGACGGCGGTGCGCGAGCTCGCCGGCCTGCGCGAGCGACTGGCGGCGGCGCGCGCGGCCGCGGACCGCCTCGAGGGCGAGGAGCGCGCTCTGCTCACCTCCCCCGAATGGGGCTCGGTGGCCGAGGTCGAGCAGCTGCGCGAGCGTGTCGCCGCGCAGGCCCGGACCGCGGACGCGCGTGAGCAGGCCGCCGACGAGGCGCGCGGCGCGGCGACGGCCGCGGAGGCCGAGCTCCTGACCGCCCGTGCCGTCGCCGGCGAAGCACGGCAGCGCGCGGGCGACTGCCTGGACGAGCTCGGGGCCGAGGCGCAGCGCGCAGGGCTGGGCACGCGCCACGCGGCCCTGGCCGCGCAGTTCGCAGAGGGCGGGGTGAGCCCGCAGACGTGGTCCGACCTGGCCCAGGACCTCGCCCGGGGATGGCGGGCGGTGCTCGAGCGCCACGGCGAGCTGGTGCGCGAGGCCGAGCGAGCCGCAGGCCGCCTGGCCCGCGCGCGTGAGGCGGAGACGGCTGCCACCGACCGCCTGCGCGAAGCCGACGATCGCCGCAGCGTCGCCGCCGGCGCGCTCGAGGCCGCGCGAGAATCGCTCGACGCGAGCATCGACACGTGGCGCTCAGGCCTCGTCGAGCTGGGAGCGGCCGCGCCGGCGACCGACGACTCGGACGCGCTCGCCCATGCGCTGGAGGGGGCCCGCGAGCACGCCCATGGCGGCGGCGCCGGAGCCGACCGCCTGGCGGCGCTCGCCGCGGCGCGGGCCGACGCGCTGGCGGGCGAGCGGGCGGCGCTGCTGGCCCGGCGCGACGCGCTGGAAGCCGAGGCAGTGCCGCTGGCCGCCCGGCGCGAGCGCCTCCAGGACGAGCACGACGAGCCCCCGCCCCCGCCTCCGCGGCGAGGTGCGTCGCGGGACGGTCGCCCCGGCGCCCCGCTGTGGCGCCTCGTCGACTTCCACGACAGCGTCGCCGGACAGGTGCGGACGGCCCTGGAGGCGGGCCTCGAGGCGATGGGGATCCTCGATGCGTGGGTGACGCCCGACGGGCGGGCGCTGGACGCGCGGACCGAGGACGTCGTCCTCGTGGCCGGCGACCCGGCGCCGACCGCACGAACGCTGGCCGACGTCCTGCGGCCCGTCGGGGGCGCCGGCGTCGACGCCCCGGTGATCGAGAAGCTGCTGCGACAGGTGGCACTCGACGCGCCGGACACCGGCGTCGGCGGCCCGGCGGCTGCCATCGACGCTCGCGGCGCGTTCCGCCTGGGACCCCTGTCCGGCGCCGCCGGCAAGGAGCACGTGGAGTACATCGGGGCCACCGCGCGAGCCGAGCGGCGGGCGCGGGAGATCGCCGCCCTCCTGGAGGGCGAGGCCGAGCTCGCGGCGCGGGGCGATCGCCTGGGAACGGAGGCGGCTGCGCTCGACGGCCGCCTGGCACGGCTGCGCGAGGAGCTGGCGAGCTTCCCCTCCAGCGACGCGGTCGTCGCCGCGCTGCGAGCGCTCGGCGTCCTGAACGCCGCGCGAGCGGCCGCCGACGAGCAGGTGGCCCGTGCCGCCGTCCGCCGGGAGCACGCGGTCGGGCACGGGCTGGCGCCCGACCTCGACGCCGACGCGCTGGCCCTGCGTCGCGAGGCGTGCGCGAGCTACGTCGCCGGCGCGCCCGGCACCGCGCGCGAGTGGTCGGCCGCTGCGACCGCCGGCGACCGCGTCACCGCCGAGACCGGGCGGCTGGCGACCCTGCGGGCCACAGCGGCCGAGCGCGAGCAGGCGGCCACGCCCGAGCGCCAGGAGGCCGAACGGCTGGCCGCCGAGCACGTCGCGCGCGAGGCGGCCCTCGGCGACACGGGCGCCGAGGTGCGCGCGCGCCACGCTCGGGTCGCGGAGGAGCTGCGGGCGGCCCGCACCGACCGCGATGCACTCGACGCCGGCGAGCGGGCGGCCGACCGAGCCGTCCACGAACGCTCCGCGGCCGAGTCCGCCGCCGAACAGGACCGGGACGCTGCCACGCAGCGCCGCGAGGCCGCGGGCGCCGGCTTCACGCATCCAGCCGCCG
>JAABUS010009151.1_pt1 | contig 10549 bp, 11 predicted proteins | sample 5560161 | NCBI WGS metagenome assembly JAABUS01 (sample SAMN10711885, study PRJNA513376) | rock metagenome | isolation source: Antarctica rocks | place: Antarctica: Victoria Land, Trio Nunatak nord | collected 2016-01-04
GCCCGCCTGCTCGGTGGGCGCCGCCCGGTTCCAATAGTAATACCCGGCGCCGCCAGCCGCCCCGAGCAGCAGCAGGATCAGCAACATACGCTTCATGAACTCGCCCCTGCGGCCTGTGTTCCCAAGGATTGGGACCAGCCGCCCCCCAGCGCCTTATAGACGTTCACCAACGCCTGGAACTGCGCCAGCCGGATTTGCGTCAGCAGGTCCAAATCGTTATAGAGAGTGACCTGCGTGTTGAGCGACGTGATGATGTCGATGGTCCCCGCCTGAAGCTGCGCCCGCGCGATGTCGGCCGAGCGTTGCGCCACCGCGATGGCCTGCCGCTCCAGCTTCTCCTGCTCCGTCGAGTAGCGCAGCGCCGTCAACGACTGCTCTACGTCAGTGAAGCTCTGCAGCACCGTACGGCGATAGTTAGCCAGCAGCTCGTCGTAGCGGCCCTTCGCCTGGTTGAGCTGCCCGCGGCGCAGCCCGTTATCGAAAATGGTCTGCGTCAGGCTTCCGGCAAGCTGCGCCACCAAGGTGCCCGGCCCGGTGATCCCCACCAGCACCGCGCTGGTCAGCCCGCCCGATGCGGTGAGCTGCACGCTCGGAAAGAACGCGGCGCGGGCGGCGCGGATGTTGGCGTTCTCCGCCAAAAGCTGCGTCTCCGCATTGGCGACGTCCGGGCGCCGGGCCAGCAGCTCGCTCGGCAAACCCGGCGCGACCAGCGGCAGCGGCAGCTTCTCCAGCGACCCGCCGGCGACCGTCAGCCGCTCCGGCGGCACGCCGGTCAGGATGCCCAGCGCAATCCGCTGCTGCTCGATCTGGTTGCGGATGTTCGGCAGCGCCGCCCGCTGCCCGGCCACCAGCGCCTCCTGCTGCGACACGTCCAGCGCGTTGGACGTGCCGACCGTCAGCCGGGCCCGGAACGCGCCCAGGATGCGTTCGGCGTCGTGCAGGTTGCGCTCCGCGACACCCAGCCGGTCCTGCGCCGCGAGCACCTGGAAATACGTGTTGGCGACCGAGGTCACGACGGTGAGCGCGACCGTCACCTGGTCGAACCGTGTGGCGACCGCGCTGGCCTCCGCCACCTGGGCCAGCGCACGGTTGCGGCCCCAGAAATCCAGGTCGTACGAGACCTGCAGCGCTCCGCTGTAGCTCCGACTGTCGAAATAGCGCTGGTTCGACCCCGAACGGGGGACCGCTCCGCCGGTCACGGGATCGATGGCAAAACTCGATCCGCCGCTTCGGCCGCCGCCCAGGCCGGTGCGGCGATAGCTGTCATTGGCGGTGGCGTCCACGGTCGGCAGCAACGGCGCGCCGCTGATCCGCACCTGCGCGTCCGCCTGCACGACGCGGGCCGCCGCCGCGGCAAGGTCGTTGTTATAGGCCCGCGCGCTGGCGATCAGCCGGTTCAGCTCCGGCGAACGGAAGTTGCGCCACCATTGCTCCGGCGGCCACGCAGCCTCTGCCGTATCCGCTGTGGCACGGAACGCCGGCGGCACATCCAGCGCCGGACGTTGATAAAACGGACCCAGACTGCACCCGGCCAGCGCCGCCGGAGCCAGCAGCACGCCGGCCAGGCCCACGGAACGCCAGGACGTCACCGCGGTCCCGAGTGCTTTGTCGTTTCAGCAAGCTTGGTGCGGCCCTCGGGCGACAGGGTGCCGATCGCCGTCAGCAGGCTCTCGCCGAACCGGCCCGACGTCTCGGCCCAGCGGGCCTGGTAGGCCACCATGCGCTCGTGGACGACGGCCTTATCGTAGGGGTTTTGCGCGATGCTGCGGGCCAGGTCGGCGCGGGCCTCGGCCATGCGGCGCCGGGCCATGTCGTACCAGGGCCGCTCGCGGTCCAGCGTCGCGCGGAAACGGACGGCGTCGGCTGGCGGCAGGTCGCGCGCCATGCGCTCCGCAGCCCCCGCAAGGCCTGGCGGACCCGGTGACCCGGCGGCCAGGTGCGCCCCGACCAACGTCGCGGCAAACAGGTTGCCGGCGATCGACAGCCACAGGACGCGGGTCCGCCAGGGCTCGTGGAGCGAAACCATCACAAGGCTGCGTCGATGGCGATGGCCTGCACCGCCGCGAACACGTCGGGCTGCTCGGCGTCCAAGCCGACATAGCCCAAATAGAGCCCGGCCAGCGCGCATGCGGTCAGCGCGCTCCATCGCAGCATCGGACGCATTGTCGGGACCGTCAGGTCGCTCATCGCGAGCCGCCGCCCAAGCCCGTCCTGCAGGTTGGCCAGCAGCGCCGGGTCAGCCAGCGGCGCTTCCTCCTGCGCCAAGGCCTCGGCCATGACCCGACGCGCCAGGTCGCAGCGACGCATCAGCAACAGCGCCGCCGCCCGCTCGGCCATGGGCCAGGCGGCCAGTTCAGTTCCGCGGACCCGCAGCACCCATTCGAGGCGCCGGGGCGTCATCCAAATCATGCGTCCCGCGCCTCCAGATACGCGCGCAGCACCTTGCGGCCCCGGTGCAGCAGGCCCTCCAGCGCCCGGGTCGAGACCTTCAGGGCGCGGGCAGCTTCCTGGCCGGACCAGCCCTGGTCGTAGGTCAAGACAAGGGCAGTGCGCTGGCGGTCGGGCAGGGTGGCGATGGCCTCGGCCAGCAATTGGCTGCGCTGCTGAACGGCGATGACGGCGTCGGCCGACAGGGCGGTGTCATGCAGGTTCTCCGGCACCGCGACGCTCGGGCGCGTGGCCCGGACCCGGTCGATGGCGGCGTTGACCGTGATGCGGTGCAGCCAGGTCGCGACGGCGGCCTGCGCCGGGTCGTAGGATCGTGCGCGGGTCCAGGCCCGCAGCAGCGCGTCCTGCGCCACGTCCTCCGCCGCCGCCGGGTCTCCGAGCACCCGCAGCGCGGCCCGGCGCAAACGTAGCAGATAGCGTGCGGCCAGCGTGTCGAACGCCTCGCGGTCGCCCTCGGCGGTGCGCGCCATCAGGACCTGGTCGGAGACGGGAGCGGGATCGGTAGTCATGCGCGGGGATCAAACCTGGCCATGTCGGTGATACGGGAATGCGCCCCGTACCCCATGCCGCCCGGAACCGGTCAGCTTGCGGCCAGGATGCGCTCAGCGAGCCTTAGATGGGGGCGGTCGATCATTTTGCCATCGAGTGCGAACACGCCGGCATCCGGATGCGCGGCGAACCCGTTGCGGACCCGCACCGCCCAGGCGACCCGCTCCGGCGTGGGGGTAAAGGCGACGTTGACGGCCGTGATCTGGGCGGGATGGATGCATAGCTTGCCGGCGAAGCCATCCGTCGCCGCCTGCTGCGCCTCACCGGCGAGGCCGGCCGGGTCGCGCGGGTCCGGCCATGGCGTGTCCAGCGCCGGCACGCCGGCCGCCGCCGCCGCCAGGACCGTCATGGCGCGGGCGGCGGCGACCGGGGCTGCGTAGGCCTGGCCGGCATCGCGCGGCGCGATGCCCAGATCCGCCGAGAGGTCCTCCGCGCCGAAGCACAACGCCAGCAGCCGGCCCGGCGCGCCGCGATAGTCCAGGCGGGCGAGCGAGGCCGCGGTCTCCGTCACCAGCGCCAGGACCAGGACGCTGCCGATCGGCAGGCCATGCGCGACCTCCAGCGCCTCCAGATGGTGATCGAGCGCGCGCAGGTCGTCGAGACCGGTGCATTTCGGCAGCAGCACCGCCGCCGGACGGTGCGGCACGGCCGCAGCCAGATCCGCCAAGTACCACGGCGTGCCGCGCGGGTTGATCCGAACGACGACGCCGGGCCGCGACACGGACGGCAGCAGCGCCGCCACCTGGGCGCGTGCCGCATCCTTGCCTGGCAGCGCCACGCTGTCCTCCAAATCCAGGATCACGCCATCGGCCGGCGAAGCCAACGCCTTGTCGGCCTTGCGCGCATCGTCGCCGGGCGCGAACAGCAGGCTGCGCAGTCTGAATGGTGCAGGCACCCCGTCAGCTCCCATCATTCCGTCCAAACGTTGGAACAATCTTGCGCGGCCGCCTCCAATATGCAAATCAACGCCCAAGGAATGCATAAGGTTGGGGAGACGGGCAGGGTGCCAAGCACCATCCTTGAGACGTCGGGCATGACGCGCGAATTCCGCGGTTTCATCGCTGTGAACAGCGTGGACCTGCGCGTGCAGGAGGGCACGATCCATGCTTTGATTGGACCAAACGGTGCTGGCAAGACTACCTGTTTCAATCTGCTGACCAAGTTCCTGGCGCCCACCCGCGGCACGATCACCTTTAAAGGGCGCGACATCACCGGGCTGAAGGCCGCCGCCGTGGCGCGGCTGGGCTTGGTGCGCAGCTTCCAGATCTCGGCCGTGTTCCCGCATCTGAGCGCGCTGGAGAACGTCCGGCTGGCGCTGCAGCGGGTGCGCGGCAACAGTTTCGATTTCTGGAACCCGGAATCGCTGCTGCACCAGTTTGATGACCGCGCCCGGGCGCTGCTGGTCGATGTCGGGCTTGAAGGATACGAGGAGGAGCCGGCGGCCCTGCTGTCCTATGGCCGCAAGCGTGCGCTGGAGATCGCGACGACCTTGGCGCTCGAGCCGACCATGCTGCTGCTGGACGAGCCGACCGCCGGCATGACGCATGAGGACGTGGACCGCGTCGTGGCGCTGATCCGCCGCATCCGCGCCGGGCGCACGATCCTGATGGTCGAGCACAATCTGAGCGTCGTCGAGGGCCTGTGCGACACCATCACCGTGCTGGCACGCGGCCAGATCCTGGCCGAGGGCGACTACGCCAGCGTCAGCAAGAACCCCGACGTCATCACCGCCTATCTGGGATCGCCCGATGCTTGACGCGACCTCCAGCCAGGGCGCCATGCTGCAGGTGTCTGGCCTGAATTCATGGTACGGCGAGAGCCACATCCTGCACGGGGTCGATTTCCACGTGAACGAGGGCGAGGTGGTCACCCTGCTGGGCCGCAACGGCGCCGGCAAGACGACCACCATGAAAAGCATCATGGGCCTGGTGCCCCGGCGCGAGGGCAGCATCCGCTTCAACGGCGCCGAGACCACGGCGATGCGCCCGGATGGCATCGCCCGCGCCGGCATCGGCTTCTGCCCGGAGGAGCGCGGCATCTTCGCCAGCCTGAACGTGACGGAGAACCTGATGCTGCCGCCGCAGATCGCGCCCGGCGGCATGAGTGTTTCCGAGATCTACACGCTGTTCCCGAACCTGAAGGAGCGTGCCACCAGCCAGGGCACTAAGCTGTCGGGTGGCGAGCAGCAGATGCTCGCCATCGGCCGCATCCTGCGCACCGGCGCGCGATTGCTGCTGCTGGACGAACCGACCGAGGGGCTGGCCCCGGTGATCATCCAGCAGATCGGCCACACGATCCGCGAGATCAAGGCGCGTGGCTTCACCGTGCTGCTGGTCGAGCAGAACTTCCGCTTTGCCGCGACGGTGGCCGACCGGCACTACGTGATGGAGCACGGCCGCGTGATCGACATGATCCCGAACAGCGAGCTGTCGGTGAACATGGACAAGCTGCACGACTATCTGGGCGTCTAAACAACGGGTCCGGACACTGCGCCGGACCATAAAACGGAGGATGCGATGCCGATTTCCCGCCGGGGCCTGCTGGGGTCTGCCGCCGCCACGCTGCCGATCTTGGGTGCGCGGCCGAGCCGTGCCCAAACCGGCGGGACGCTCAAGATCGGCGTGCTGACCGACATGTCCGGACCCTATCAGGACGTGGGCGGACCGCTCGCGGTCCTCTCTGCCCAGCTCGCGACCGAGGACTTCGGCGTCGCCGGCAAGGACTTCAAAGTCGAGATCCTGCAGGCGGACCACCAGAACAAGACCGACGTCGGCTCCGGCATCGCCCGGCAGTGGTTCGACCGCGACGGCGTGGACGTCATCGTCGAAGTCGCCAACAGCGCCGTGGCCCTCGCCGTCGCCGGGGTCGCGAAGGACAAGAACAAGGTCTATCTCAACTCCGGCGCGGCGACGTCCGACATGACGGGAGTAAGCTGCAACGCCAACACCATCCACTGGTCGTACGACACCTACATGCTGGCGAAGTCCACCGGCGGCGCCCTGGTGAAGGCCGGCGGCGATAGCTGGTTCTTCATCACCGCCGACTACACCTTCGGCCAGGCGCTGCAGCGCGACACGACCGGCTTCGTGACCGAGGCGGGCGGCAAGGTCGTCGGCAGCGTCAAGTACCCGTTCCCCGGCACGACCGACTTCTCCTCGGTGCTGCTGCAGGCGCAGGCGTCAGGCGCCAAGATCCTCGGGCTCGCGAACGCCGGCGTGGATACGTCGAACTCCATCAAGCAGGCGCAGGAGTTCGGCCTGACGCGCAAGATGAAGCTGGCCGGGCTGCTGACCTTCATCAGCGACGTGCACGCCATGGGGCTGCCGGTCGCGCAGGGGCTGGTGCTGACCAACAGCTTCTATTGGGACGCGAATGACCGCACGCGGAAGTTTGCCGACCGGCTGAAGCCCAAGCGGCCGGCCCAGCGCCCGGGCATGGTGCAGGCCGGCGTGTATTCGAGCGCGCTGCACTATCTCAAGGTCGCCTCCGCCATGGGCATCGCACAAGCGAAGCAGGACGGCGCCGCCACGGTCGCGCAGATGAAGGCGACGCCCACCGACGACGACGCGTTCGGCGCCGGCACCATCCGCGCCGACGGCCGCAAGCTGCATCCGTCGTATCTGTGGGAAGTGAAGAAGCCCGGCGAGAGCAAGGAGCCGTGGGACTACTACAAGCTGATCGCCACGACGCCGGCCGACCAGGCGTTCCGCCCGCTCGACAAGGGCGGCTGCCCCTTGGTCCGTGCGTAGGCCGGAGAAGAATCCGATGATCCTCAACCGCCGTACCCTGCTCGCCACCGCCGCTGCCGCACCATTGATACGGCCGGCCCGGGCCCAGGCGGGCGTCGTCAAGATCGGCGTGCTGAACGACCAGTCCGGCGTCTATCGCGACATCAGCGGACCCACCTCGGTCGCCTGCGTGCGGCAGGCCGTCGAGGAGTTCGGCTCCAAGGGCTTGCAGGTCGAGGTGCTGGCCGGCGACCACCAGAACAAGCCGGACATCGGCACGACAATCGCCCGCCAATGGATCGACCGCGACGGCGTCGATATGATCATCGACGTCGCCAACTCCGGCGTGGCGCTGGCGATCAACGGCGTCTGCAAGGAGAAGGACCGGGTCTATATCAACTCGACCGGCGCCACCGCGGACCTGACGGGCTCGGCTTGCGCGCCGACGACGGTGCACTGGACCTACGACACTTGGATGCTGGCGCATTCCACCGGGGCGGCGATGGTGAAGGCGGGCGGCGACACCTGGTTCTTCATCACGGCCGACTACGCCTTCGGCACCGCGCTGGAACGCGACACCACCAATTTCGTCAAGCAGGCCGGCGGCAAGGTGCTGGGCAGCGTGCGGCACCCATTCCCCGGCAACACCGACTACAGCTCATTCCTGCTGCAGGCGCAGGCGTCGCGCGCCAAGGTCGTCGGCATCTGCAACGCCGGCACCGACACGGTGAACACCATCAAACAGGCGGCAGAGTTCGGCCTGACCCGGTCGGGCACCAAGCTTGCGGGCCTGCTGGTGTTCATCAACGACGTGCACGCGCTCGGGCTGGAGACGGCGCAGGGCCTGGTGCTGACCGAGAGCTTCTACTGGGACCTCAACGACCGCACCCGGGCCTTCACCAAGCGCGTGCTGCCGAAGACCGGCGGCATTCACCCTGCGATGTCGCACGCCGGCTGCTACGCCGGGGCGCTGCACTACCTCAAGGCGGTGGCGGACATGGGCGCAGCCGAGGCGAAAAAGAGCGGTGCGGCCACCGTCAACCGCATGAAGGCGATGCCGACCGACGACGACGCGTTCGGTGCCGGCAGCATCCGCCCCGACGGCCGCAAGCTGCACCCGGTGTACCTGTTCGAGGTCAAGAAGCCCGGCGAGAGCAAGGCGCCGTGGGACTACTACAAGCTGATCGCCACCACGCCGGCCGACCAGGCCTTCCGTCCCCTCAACGAGGGCGGCTGCTCCCTCGTCCGTGCCTGAGGACATTCCATGTTCACGATACTTGGCGTCCCCGGTCCATTGCTGTTCGGCCAGTTGCTGCTGGGCCTGATCAACGGGGCGTTCTACGCGTTGCTGTCGCTCGGCCTCGCCGTGATCTTCGGCATGCTGAACATCATCAACTTCGCGCACGGCGCATTGTTCATGCTGGGCGCCTTCGTCGGCTGGATGCTGCTGACGCCGAACACCTGGCTTGCCATGATTTCACCCGACCTCATGGTGCCGGACTGGCTGTCGCTGGGCTACTGGCCGGCGCTGATCGTGGCGCCGCTCATCGTCGGCGCGTTCGGCCTGCTGCTGGAGCGTACGATCATCCGGCGCCTATATAAGCTCGACCACCTCTACGGCCTGCTGCTGACCTTTGGCATGGCGCTGATCATCGAGGGCCTGGCGCGCAATGCCTTCGGCAGCTCCGGCATGCCGTACCGCATCCCGCAAGCGCTGTCCGGCGCCACCGACCTCGGCTTCATGTTCATGCCGAACTATCGCGGCTGGGTCGTCCTGGCGGCGGCCGGCATGTGCCTGATCACCTGGCTGCTGATCGAGCGCACCCAGCTTGGCGCCCGGTTGCGCGCCGCCACCGAGAACCCGGGCCTGGTCCAGGCCTTTGGCGTAAACGTGCCGCGTATGATCAGCCTGACCTACGCCGGCGGCGTGGCGCTTGCGGCTTTCGCCGGGGTGCTGGCCGCGCCGATCTACTCGGTGAACCCGAACATGGGCTCGAACTTCATCATCACCGTGTTCGCCGTGGTGGTGATCGGCGGCATGGGCAGCATCCTGGGCAGCATCGTGACCGGGTTCGGCCTCGGCATTCTCGAGGGCCTCACGAAAGTGTTCTACCCGCAGGGGTCGGCAACCGTCATCTTCGTCGTCATGGTCATCGTCCTGCTGGCGCGGCCGGCCGGACTGTTCGGAAAGGCGGCATAGCATGGGTGTCACGACAGTCCTGCCGCGGACGGCCGCCCAACGCCCGTTCAGCATCCTCGGCTTCAGCAGCGCGCAGGCGGTGGCGCTGCTGCTACTGTTGACAGCAATCATCGTTGCCCCCTGGGTGCTCTACCCGGTCTTCCTGATGAAGATTCTCTGCTTCGCGCTGTTTGCCTGCGCGTTCAACCTGCTGATCGGCTTCGTCGGGCTGCTGAGCTTCGGCCACGCCGCGTATTTCGGCATGGGCAGCTACGTCACCGCCTGGACCGCCAAGAACTGGGGCGTCACGCCCGAGCTTGCCATCCTGCTCGGCGGCCTGACCGGCGGCGCCCTCGGCTGCCTGTTCGGCGCGCTCGCCATCCGGCGGCAGGGGCTCTACTTCGCCATGATTACCCTGGCGCTCGCGCAGATGAACTACTTCTTCTGCCTGCAGGCGCCGTTCACCGGCGGCGAGGACGGCATCCAGCAGGTGCCGCGCGGCGACCTGTTCGGGCTGTTCTCGTTGCGCAGCGACTTCGCGATGTATGCCGTCGTCGCCATCGTTTTCCTGGTCTTCTTCCTGCTGATCCACCGCGTTGTGCACTCGCCGTTCGGCCAGGTGCTGAAGGCGATCCGTGAGAACGAGCCGCGCGCGACCTCGCTCGGCTACCGCACGGACGACTACAAGCTGATCGCCTTCGTGCTCAGCACATTCATCGCCGGCATTGCGGGCGGCACCAAGGCGCTGGTGTTCGGCATCGCGACGCTGACCGACGTGAACTACTCGATGTCCGGCGAGGTCGTGCTGATGAACCTGCTGGGCGGCATGGGCACCATTTTCGGGCCGGTTGTCGGCGCGGGCATCATCCAGTGGACCGAGAACGCCCTGTCTGGCGCCGGCTCTTGGGTCACGGTAACGCAAGGCATCATCTTCGTCGCCTGCGTGCTGGCGTTCCGCCGCGGCGTCGTGGGCGAGATCTCTGCACTGATCAAGCGCCCGCTGTAGGCCGCGCCAGGCGCGACGCCTCATCCATGGCATCGCCGCCACAGGCGGCGATGCCGTGATCGTTGGGTTGCGAGCATGATTAGGCAATCGGCCTGGTCGCCACTATGTTGCACTGCACCATGGAGGTCTCATGCCCCTAATCCGGCCCGTGCAGTCCGGCCGCTTTCACGTCGAAAACCTGTTCCGCCCTGAGTCCGTCGCCATCATCGGAGCTGGGACCGAGCTGAGCGGGACCGTGATGCAGAACATGCTCGGCGCCGGGTTCCGGGGCGCCGTGCTGCCGGTGGGCGAGGAGCTGGGCGCGGTTGGCGGCGTGCTCGCCTATCCCAATGTCGCCGCATTGCCGATGGCACCCAGCCTGGGCGTGATCGCGACCGACCCAGCCGGCGTCGCCCCGGCGCTGCTGGCACTCGCGGCGCGCGGCACCTTCGCCGCCGTTTGCGTGACGCCGACCCCTGGCCTGTTGGCGGCCGGGCGTGCGGCCGGGGTGCGGGTGCTCGGGCCGTCCTCCTTCGGCATCATCGTCCCGGCGCTCGGCCTCAACGCCTCCACCGCGCACCTGCAGCCGCAGCCCGGCAAGGTGGCGCTCATCTCGCAATCCGCCGCGCTGTGCCGGGCGGTGCTGGACTGGGCCGAGCA
>JAABUS010009152.1_pt1 | contig 10549 bp, 9 predicted proteins | sample 5560161 | NCBI WGS metagenome assembly JAABUS01 (sample SAMN10711885, study PRJNA513376) | rock metagenome | isolation source: Antarctica rocks | place: Antarctica: Victoria Land, Trio Nunatak nord | collected 2016-01-04
CACTATCCCTCTCGCCCACTGGCCCACTTCGCCCACTCTGCCCACTCGCCCGGAGTTCCGATGCTCGACGCCGCCGCGCTGCCGATCGTCCAGATTGTCCACCAGCCGGGCGTGATCGACCTCGGGTGGGGGCATCCCGACCCGGCGTTGCTGCCGGTGGCGGGATTGCGCGATGCGGCGGGTGCGGCGCTCGACCGGTACGGCGCGGCGGCGCTGGCCTACGGCAATCAGCAGGGGCCGGGGCCGCTCCTGCGCTGGCTGATCGGGCACATCGGCGCGCGGGAGGGGCGCGCGCCCGCCGCCGATGAGATCATTGTCACCGGCGGCATCTCGCACGCGCTCGATCAGGTCTGCACGCTGCTGACCCGCCCCGGCGATCCGGTGCTGGTGGAGCAGCCGACCTACCACCTCGCCGTCCGCATCCTCCGCGAGCATCCGCTCGATCTCGTCGCCGTGCCGAGCGATGCCGGTGGCCTGCGCCCCGAGGCGGTGGCCGACACGATCGCGGCCCTGCGCCGCGAGGGGCGCACCCTCCGTTTCCTCTACACCGTCCCGACCTTCAACAACCCCACCGGGGTCAGCCTGAGCGCCGAGCGACGGCGCGCGCTGATCGCCGTGGCGGTGGCGGCGGGGCTGACGATCGTGGAGGACGACGCCTACCGCGAGTTGGCCTACGACGGTCCCGCACCCTCGTCCCTCTGGAGCCTCGCGCCGACCGGCACCGTGATCCGCCTCGGCTCGTTCGCCAAGGCGGTCGCGCCCGGCCTCCGCCTCGGTTTCCTGACCGCCGACGCCGCGACGGTCGAGCGGATCCGGGGCGGCGGCGTCCTCGATAGCGGCGGCGGGATCAACCACTTCACCGCCAACACCGTCGCGGCCCTCTGCGAGGATGGCGGCTTCGCGGCCCAAGGCGACCGCCTGCGCGCCGCCTATCGCGCCCGCCGCGATGCGCTGGCGGCGGCGCTCATGAACTACCTGCCGCCCGACTGTGCGTGGACACTCCCGACAGGAGGCTTCTTCATCTGGGTCCGCCTGCCGGAGGGGCGCGACGCGGCGGCGCTCCTGCCGCGCGCCTTCGCGGCGGGAGTCGGCTATGCGCCCGGACAGCGCTTCCACCTCGACGGCGGCGGTGGACGCTGTATGCGCCTCGCCTTCGGCCTCTACTCGAAAGCCGACCTGACCGAGGCCGCGCGCCGCCTTGGTAGAGTGTTGGGCGCGGGCTGATCTCGGGCGAGCGGCACCGGTCGCGCGCCGGGATAGTGGTGCGCTACTGCTCGCCTACGATCCGCAGGATATACGCGCGATGATCGGGGTCGTGCTCGTACGTGTTGCCGATCACGGTATCGACGAGCGGGCCGCCCTCGCTGGCGCCGGAACGCGTCTCCGCGAAGAGGCTGGCGAAGTCGCGCGCGCCGATCTCGGCGCGCAGTGCGTCGTCCGCCCCGACGTACTGGGCGCGCACCGCCCCGGACGTGAGTGCTCGTCCGCGTCCCGCGATGTGCTCGTTGATCGCGCGGAAATCCTCGGAGTCGCAGAGGGCGTCGTAGCTGACCTGGTCGGGCAACCCGACCGCCGTGTACTCCGGTTCGCCGCGCAGCCGCGCGAGTTGGATTCGCCGCCACGCGGCGAGATGGAAGAAGTGGTCCCTGGCCGTCCAGCCTGCCGCGTCCTGTGGACCGGTCAGCGCCGCCTCGCCCAGGCGGTCGAAGAGGGCGAGCATCATATCGCGCGAGAGCGCCATCCGTTCCAGGAGTTCGTCACGATCGTGCGGTTTGTCTGCGTGCGCGCTCATTCGCATCCCTTCCTGTCCGGCGAACATCGTCGTATCCTCTCCCCGTTCAGGGGAGGAGCCGTGGCCCTCGCTCGTCCCAGCCGACCTCGACGCGCGAGAGGGTCCACGTTCGCCCGCCATCGTCGTTCCCCTGGAAGAAGAGGTGGGTCCGGCCACCCTCGTCCGTGAAGAGGAATGGGTGGCCCGATTCGCTGCTATTCCAACTGCCCCGTGCGCCGTTGGCGAGGAACGGCGTGTCGCTCAGGCGCCGCCAGTGCAGGCCGTCGGTGCTGCTCGCGCAGCCAATCTGCTGCGGGCGATTGTTGTAGGCGCCGGCGTAGAACATGTACAGCGTGTCGCCGCGTCGGCAGAGCGCGGGGGCCTCGATGCACTCCTGCTCCCACGGCAACTCCGGCGCGAGGATCGGGGCGTCGCAGCGCTGGGTCCAGGCCGCGCGCCCGAAATCGGAGGCGAGCGGGGCGGTCGCCACGCCGAGCAACTGGCGTTGTCCCGCCGGATCGCGCGTGGCGAAGTAGAGGAACAGCGTATCGCCGTGCGCCAGCACATCGGCGTCGATCGCGCGCCCGTTGTTCCAGTCGCCGGTCGGCGCGAAGATCGGGTTCGTCGCGGCGCGGACAAAAGTGATGCCATCGGTCGAGACGGCGTGGCAGATCGCGTCGCGCGGGCCGTTGCCGTAGGTCTGGTAGAAGAGGTGGACACGCCCCGCATGCACGAACGCGCCGGGCGCGCAGAGGCCGTTGGCCTCGTAGGGTGCGGCGGGATCGGGCAGGAGCGCCCCGATCACCTCCCACCGGTCGAGATCGTCGCTGGCCGCGATCCCTATCGCGTAGCCGTCGCCCACCCGCCCGTCGCCCCACGGGGCGACGGTGTAGTAGAGGAGGTAGCGCCCGCCGAAGCGGACCACCGCCGGGTCTTTCGCGAAGGGCCGTCCGCGCGCCCGGTCGGCGAAGCGCATCGTCCCCATCTCCCCTAGCCCCAGGGGATGTCCTGCTCGCGCAGGATCCCCTTGAAGGCCTGCACGGCGGTGCGGAAGAGGTCCGGGCCGCTGAAGCCGGAGAAGGTGCCCGCCGACGCGAGGTGCGGTTCGAGCGAGAAGAAACCGTCGAAGCCGGATGCGCGCAGCGCGGCGATCGTCTCGCGCACCTGCCCGTCCCCCTGCCCCGCCGGGACGACCTGCCCCGAGTCGAGGAGGGCATCCTTGATGTGGACATAGGCGATGTACGGGCGCAGGTCGGCGTAGCCCTCCGTGTGCGGGGTCACGCCGACCTGCACGAAGTTGGCCGGGTCCCAGGCGACGCGCAGGATCGGCGAATCGATCGACCGTACGATGTCGAGGCAGCGCGCCGGGGTATCGCCGTAGATTTCCTTCTCGTTCTCGTGCAGCAGCGTCACACCCGCGCCCTCGGCGGCGGCGACGAGCTGCCCCAGGCGATCGAGGACCGCCCCACGATGCGCGGCCGGGTCGTCGCCCTGCGGCATGAAGAAGGAGAAGATGCGGATGAAGGGCGCATTCAACTCATGCACGACGTGGAGGGCGCGATGGAACGCCTCCAGGTGCGGGGCGAAGGGGTCGGCGATGGCGATCTTGCCGATCGGCGAGCCGAGCGACGAGACGCCGATGCCGCGCGCCGCGAGTTCGGTCTTGGCGCGCGCCACCTCCGCGTCCGAGAGCCTCAGCACATTGATGCCCCACGCGGCGCGGAGTTCGAGGAAGCGCATCTCCTCCGCCGCAAGGGTGTCGAGCTGCGTGGCGAGGTCGGCGTCGATCTCATCGGCGAAGCCGGTCAGGGTCCACATCGGGTGGCAACTCCTTTCGGTCGAGGTGCTAATGGTTATTGGTAAGCCGGGCGTCCGGTCCTCCCGATAGCGTGGCCCCGGCACACACCAATTATGCGTTGCCGGGGCCGGGACCGAGCACAGGGTAGCGCGTATTCCCGGTCTAGCGCCCGCGCACCGAGGGCGATGCCTGCTTCTTGTTGAAGACCGAGGTGCGCGTCTCCTGCGCGGTGATGAATTCGAGCAGGACGGGTGTCCCCTCCTGCGTCTTGGCGATGCCGCGCTTGATCGCTGACCCGATCTCCGCCGGATCGGTGATGCGCTCGCCGTAGCCGCCGAACGCCGTCGCCATGTCGGCGTAGTTGCCGCTGATGTCCGTGGAGCGGTACTTGGCGGTCGCGGTCCGCATGATCGGCAGTTCGATCGCCATCGAGAAGTTGTTGAAGAGGATCGAGAGGATCGGTAGGCGCTCGCGCACCGCCGTCTCGAAGTCCATCCCGGTGAAGCCGATCGCCGCGTCCCCCCAGACGTTGATGCAGAGCTTGTCGGGGCGGACGAGCTTCGCGCCCATCGCCAGCCCCAGGCCGTAGCCGAGTTGCGTCGTCTTCCCCCAACCGAGGTAGGAGAGCGGCACGGTGCTGGTCCAGAAGGGGGAGAGCTGGTCGCGCGGGCTCCCGGCGTCGTGGGTGATGACCGTGTTGTCGAGATCGACCGTGTGCAGGAGTTCCCAGATCACGCGATAGGGGGAGATCGGAGTCTCGTCGGAGGTCAGCAGCGGCATCCACTCCGCCAGCCACGCCTCGCGCCCCGTCTTGATCGTCGCCGCGATCGCCTCGGCGCGCCCGCGCGGGCCGCTGAGTTGCTGGCGGATCGCCGCCAGCAAGGCGCGCAGGGTCAGTTCGGCGTCGCCGACGAGCGCGTGATCGCACTCCTGGTCCTTGTTGATGTCGGCGGCGTCGAGGGTGGCGTGGACGATCGTCTTCCCCTTCGGCATCGTCTGGCCGAAGCTGGTGCTGGTGAACGAGCAACCGATCCCGAAGATCACGTCGGACGCCTGCAAGAAGTCGTGGACCGGGCGGGGCAGCGCCAGCCCCGCCGTGCCGAGCGCCAGCGGGTGCGTCTCCGGGAAGGCGCTCTTGCCGCCGAGGCTGGTGGTCACCGGCGCTTCGAGCAGTTCCGCCAACTCGCGCAGGGCGTCCCACGCTTTGGCGTAGTGGACCCCCTGCCCGGCGTAGATCACCGGGCGCTCCGCCGCGATCAGGACGCGCGCGACCTCGGCGACCGCTTCCGGGTCGGGGCCGCTGCGCGTGCGCGGCACCGGGCGGTAGTGCAGCTCGCCGGTCAATTCCTCCGTGTAGACGTCGGTTGGCACCTCCACGATCGTCGGGCGCGGGCGACCGTTGCGGACCCCGGTGAAGGCACGGCGCATCGCATCGCCGATCGCGCTCGGCAGATTCACCGTCTCGACCGATTTGCTGACGTGCTGGAAGTTGAGGAACGAGCTGAAATTGGGTTGCACTCCCGCGATCGCGCGGCGGTATCCCGCCGGGAGCACCACGATCGGCGACGACTCGCCGTATGCCTGTGCCACCCCGCCGAAGGCGTTCTCCGTGCCGGGTCCGTGCTGCATCGTGAAGACCCCGATCGTCTCGCCGGAGGTGATGCGACTGACCGCGTCGGCCATGTGCAGGCCGATCCGCTCCTGGCGCACGATGACCGTGCGAATATCCGCCTCGGCGGCGGCCTCGATGATCGGGTTAACCGGGTAGCCGATCAGGAACTCGACCCCTTCGCGCTTCAGCATCTCCGCGATCGCCGCCGCGACATTCATGGAACCCCTCCTCCACTCTTCCGCCGTGCCGCCGCCTCACCGCGTCGGCTCACTCGCCGCCGTTATCATACACGGCTCTGTCGGATGATGTGTCGGGCATGCACGCCGACGAAGGAGAGCGGCGGTACCGCCACGAGGGCAGCGCCGACCCATAGCGGTACGGACGTGGGTTCGGGGGCGGGCGGCTGGCTACGTCGCTGCCGCTCGGGGGGAACAAGCCCCACGGTTCCTTCTTGGGCGGAAAGGGCAACGACGGCCCTGTGGTCGGCGTATCGCGACGCGGTAAGCGACGAACGATGGCGCGTCCGGCGGACCACCGACGGGCGGCGGCCCGCCCCAGGTCGCGCGCCACGTACTCGCCGAGGCGGAGGAGGTGACCGCCCCCTCGCCAGGCTCAACGGGTCGATCGCTACGACCCGCACTCCCGCGAGCGGACAACGACCATGCCAATAACGTCCGCTGTCGACGAGTTGGCGCGACGAGGGTGAGACCGGAGGCGAGCCGGGACCGGCATAGCGGGGATCGAACGAGGAGGTGCGAGTGCATGAATAACCCGCCGAGCGGGGTGCTTGGCGGGTTATTGGCGTAGCCGGTGGTCGCCGGTCGGATCTCAGCGCCCTTCTTTGCGACCCGGCTCGACCTTGCTGCCGGTATCCTCGGGGGTGTTGGTTTCGCCGCTCTCGTGCTCCAGCGCGCCGTCGTCGCCGCCGTACTTGCCGGTGCGATCCTCATCCTTGGCGGACTGATCGTGCTGGTGTCCGAAGACCGTCCCGGCGACGCCTGCCGTTCGTGCGGTGCGCTCGCGCTCCGCTTCCTTCGCCTTGTCGTCCTGATCCGCGCCACTCATCGTTTTCCACTCCTTCTACATCAGGGCTGCCGCTGCGAACTAGGGCGCAGCTTTCGTGCCATCAGGGCGTGCGTTTGTCGGATCGGCCACGACCGGTGGCGTCGTACGCCCGAAGCGTGCGGCCAGCGTCAGCACGAGGCAGGCCAGCCAGACGAGGCCGAGGTGGAAAAGAAAGGGACGTGTGGAGAGGAAGGTCCCCGTCGGTAGGACGAGCAACCCGGCAAAGAAATTGATCGCGGTGTGGAAAAGGATCATCAGCGGGAGATTCCCGTCACTCGCCCGATAGAGCCGTGTGGAGAGATACGAGAGGCCGATCATCCAGAAGACGAACGCGCCGAGCGGGAGCGCCGATTGGGATGTTCCGGGGATCTCGAAGAGGGGGATGTGCCAGAGCCCCCAGACGAGCCCGATGATGGTGCTGGCGGTCCAAGGGCCGAAGCCTGCGAGGAAGCGCGGCAGGGCGAAACCGCGCCAGCCGGGCTCCCCCCCGAGCGGCCCGCCGAAGAGCAACCCGAAAAGGAAGACGATCGGGAGGAGCGGGACGATCGCCGCCTGCGGGACGCCCGCCGGTACTTGGCGAGCGAGGCTCGGGGCGGGGCCGCCCGCCAGCGTGTCGAGCAGCGCCGCGCCGAGCGCCAGGAGGGCGGGACCGATCAGCGCGATGGCATAGAGTCTCCCGGATAGCCGCCAACGGCGCAGCCTTCCGAGGAAGGCGTGAATTCCCCCACGCCTCTCCGTCACCCCGACGACGATCAGTGCCGCCACCGTCGGCCCGAATGCGCCGACGGTGATCAATCCCTGCGCCGCGCCGCCGAGCGCCTTGTCGACCCCCCAGGCGATCCAGGCGATGGCGTACGCCAGGGTGAAGAAGGCCACGGTCGGATAGCGCCGGATCGGGTCCATGCGGTCGACTCCTCCTCCGCTGCACGCCTCCATCGTCTGCGGCGACTGCCGCCCTCACGGTCGTCGCGGCGGATGGCAAAGTAGTGTAGCGTATCGTCGGACGCTCCAGAAGTCGTGGGGCGTGTCCTTGGATGCTTCTGATGCTTCTGCTTCTATGGGTGGGCGTGGCGGATGGGCGTGGCGCGAAAGGGAGTGGCATGGGGCAGCAAGAAGGGGGTTGGTTGGGGCGGACGCTCGCTACGCTGCGCGCGCTCTTCGGTGCGGGGATCGGGGCGGAGCAGGGGCGGTCCAGGACGAGCGAGCGTTTCCCCGATGGCACGGCCTTCCGCGACGATGTGCTGGCCCGTTATCCGTTCACCCCGGATGCGGCCACGATCCTCCGCACCGTCCCCTTCGCGGTGAAGAATCTGTCCGTGCCGGTCGGTGGCGGCGGCTGGTATGGCCCGGACGGGCGCCGGATCGAGCTGGAAGGGATCCAGGACGAGGCGGCGGTCCACGAACTGGCCCACGCCTGGGCCGATCTCGCCGGTTTCTATCAGGAGCGCGCGGCGGATGGCCCGCCCTGGCCGATCCTGCACCGCCCCTTTCGGGCCGACGTGCAACGCGCGGCGGATGAGCCCGATCCGCGCTACGGGCGTGTGCAGTTCCTGGCGCACCAGTACGAGTACGGCGATCCGGGCATCGGCTTCCCTGGCATGTTCGAGAACGACCCGGAACGCTTCGCCGGGCTCGCCTCCGGCACGATGGGCGAGCTGGCGCTGATGCCGCCGTATCTCGCGCGCTGGTACGCCGGGCTTTTCATCTCGCCCGAACCAGGGGTATAGCGACGGGCAAAATATCCTCGATGCTGATGCTCAGAAGGGGATGAGGGCGACACGCTCACGACAGGGGCGCTTGGTGATGAGCACCCCCGCCGTCTTCACTTTTGTCCGTATGTCGGTTCTACTGCCCGTTCGGCGAGCTACCTCGCGTCCCTCGACGCGAATACCACGTAATCTGAAAGACACAATATGTCAGGCAGAGTCCGGCACAGCTGAGGCTGGCGGCCAAGAGCGATGTGCCCCGAACTAAAGCCCCTACCTCAAGATCACAGAATGGTACACCGGCCGGACCGCAACGAGCAAGCGCAAACTGATACGTAAGCCAGCTGCTCAGCCCGCCCCCTGGCCACGAGGAAGCTTCATAGAAGCGCACCACGGCTAGAAACACTAGGTGCGCCAGGAAGAGCGCGAACCAGAAATGTCGCCAGCGCATCTCAGCCCTCCAAAGCTCTCATCCGACGAGCTCTAACGCTGCGGCTGCGGCTGGCTGATCAGCCACTTGATGGCGGCGTCCTTCACCGGGTCGGCGAGGCTGGCCGGATCGGTCTGGATGACTTCGTCGGGGACGATGCCGACCCGGTTGATCTCGCGCTTCTTCGGCGAGACGACCTTTTCGACGGTGATGCTCAGCGCCGAGCCATCGGCCAGATCGAACGACTGCGCCGCCGCGAGGCATCCGGCGGTCTTCGCGCCGAAGAGGCGCGCGAAACCATAATCCTGGGCGGCGGCGGAGAAGGCCTCGCTCGACGAGGCGGAGCCTTCGTTGATCAGCACCGCGAAGGGGTGCTGCGCGCTGACGTAGGCGCTGCGATCGGTGTTAATCGCCTCCTGCTGCCCGTTGGCGCGGACGTAGTAGGCGACCGGCTGCCCATTCTGGATGAAACGGCTCGCCACGCGGCGCAACGTCTCGACGTAGCCGCCCGGATTGTTCCGCAGATCGAGGACCCAATATTGGACGCCCTGTTTCTGGAACGAGTCGAGCGCCGCCTGGATGTCCTTCTCCACGCCATCGCCGACACCGGTGCGCGTCGTCGTCGCGGAGAAGGACGAGAGGGCCATGTAGCCGATCTTCTCGTCATTCGGTCCTTTCAGAACCTCGCTCTCGAAGTTCGGCACGTTGACCGTCGCGCGGGTGATCGTGAAGGCCAGCGGGTTCGCCTCGCCGGGGCGACGGATGGTGATCTTCACCTGCGAGCCCTCCGGGCCGCGCACGAGCGGGCTGACCTGGTCGATCGGCAGATCGGTCACGTCGGTGTCGCCGACGGTGGTGATCTGATCGCCCGCGCGCAGCCCGGCCTTCTCGGCGGGCGACCCGGCGTAGACCTTGGCGATCGTCGGGGGGCGCAGGGCGGAGTTGATCAGCACGCCGATGCCGCTGTAATTGGTCTGCCCCGCCTCCTGGGCCTTCGCCTGCTTGTTCTGGTCGGGGTTGAGGAAGTAGGTGTGGCACTCATCGACGTGCTCGACCGCCGCCTGGATCGCCTCGTAGGCGACAACCGATTGATTGACCTCGCCGCCGACATTCTGGGTCAGCGCGAGGTAGGCGGTCTTAAAGGCGGAGGCGTCTTGATCGCGGTTGCCGGTGAGGGTCAGGGTTTGGGCCTGCGGCGCCTTGCCGGAGGCGCGCAACGTTGCCACCGCGCCATCGTAGGCGTATTGATAGAGGGTATTCGATTGGAGTTTGTCGACATAATTATCGAGGAGTTCGCCGATCGCCTGATCGACGAGCGCCGCACCGGCGGCGGGGGTGGTATTGGCGATCGCCGTCACGTTGACGGCGGAGCGGGCGGGGGTCGCGGTGCCGGTCGTGGCGGTCCCGCGACCGGAGGTGGCACCGGTCACGGTCGCCACCGGCGTCCGCGTCGTCCCGGCGACGATCGGCTGGGTCGGCACGGTGCTCGCGATCGCCGACGGGGTAGCCGGACTGAGCGCGGACGTTGCCACGCTGACCGTCGAGCCGGTGCCGCACGAGGTCAGCAGCAGCAGGGCGAAGAGGAGTGAGAGGGCGCGCTTCATCGATCGTCCCTTTACGCGAGTGTCGGTCGGCGCGCGGTCGCACCGCCGGTCTTCCTCAATAGTACGCCGCGCGGGGCATTTTGGTCACCCTGTCGGTCGGCTGGTATCGCTTCAGCGGAGCGCCGCCAACAGCGGCGGATCGGTCGTCCCCGTCGGATCGCTCAACACCGTTTCCTGCGGGCGTTGCCCGACGCGCGCCAGATCGCGCCCCTGCGGCGAACGCAACTGTGCAACGCCGAGCGCGAGGATCGCTCCATCGGGCAGTGGTCGGGTCTCGCGTAGCGAGACGCACCCCGCCGTCGGCTCCCCGAGCGTGCGCGCACCGGCGTTGTCGATGAGCGCGGCGGCGAGAACTTCCGCCGTGCCGACCGTGCCGCCATCGGTCAGGACGGCGCGGGGCGGATTCGGCGTGGTGGCGGCAGCGGCGGTCGTCGCGAGTGTCACCGATGCTCCTTCACGCACCCGATATGCCACCGTCACCCCGCCGCCGAGCAGGGGCGCGGCGAACGCGAGGAGCGCATCGGTCGAGTCGCCCGTGCTCCCGCGCAGATCGAGGATCCAAC
>JAABUS010009154.1_pt1 | contig 10548 bp, 9 predicted proteins | sample 5560161 | NCBI WGS metagenome assembly JAABUS01 (sample SAMN10711885, study PRJNA513376) | rock metagenome | isolation source: Antarctica rocks | place: Antarctica: Victoria Land, Trio Nunatak nord | collected 2016-01-04
GACAGGCTGGGTAGCGCGTCGTACTCGCCCAGAAAGCCGATGATCGGTCCGCCACTGCCGACGGTAGCCTCGGCCATGAAGGCGGTCGGCAGGTCGCCGACATTGCGGGTGATAGTGAAGCCGTCAGCCCGCAGATCGTCGGTCTGGAGCTGGCAGGCCTGGTGCTCGGCGAGCGCGAGTTCCGGGTGGTCCCAAATCGTGTCGGCCATCTGGATGAAACGGCCCTGACGCTCCTCGAGCCACTCGACGACCTGCTCGTGGGTCTGCGTTCGTTGCGCGGTCATTCATGTACCTTCTGGCTGAACCAATGAGTGGCGCCTTTGGCGCTCCGATGATGACCGGCAGCTTCGCCGAACGGATGGCTTAGCACAATGGACAGCGTTGAGAACGTTCTCCTGCCTTCGATATGTGTAGTCGCTTCGCCACCGCGGTAGGGGCGATCCCTTGTGGTCGCCCGGCCCGACAGGGCCATCGCCTCGCGGGGCGATAACGGCGCTTCGCCACCGCTCGGTTCAGAGGGACACATGCGTAACCCGAACTGCTGGGACCGCTACGCGGTATGGCTCGCAAGCTTCGCCCCTACAAGGGCCCGCCGAGGTAATCACCGGCGACCGTCGACTATTCCTCGACATTTCCAATCAATCAGCCAGGCGCCAGCGAAGCCGTCCCTCTTCGACGGTGCCCGCGACCAAACTCTGATCCGCGAGGCCGGCGATTACGCTCATGATCGTAGTCCGGAGCAGGACGAGCGCGGCCAGGTCGGGCGGCTCGGCCCCCAGTCTGGTCAGGACGGCCGCCACGATCTCGTCCGGCGTCGCGTAACGGGCGAGCGCATCGAGAACCGCTCGCTCGACGCCGTCGAGGGCGGCCGAGTTGTGGTCGATTAGCGCCGTGAACAACGGGTGGGTTAGGACCGGACCATGGCCGGGAACGAACGCCCGGTAGTCCAGGGTTCGGGCGAGCGCCAGCGACTCGCGGTGCCGCGCGGCCGAGTAGACGTACGGGATCCGGTACTTGTCGATGGTCGCGGTGGGGAAGACGATGTCGGCCGCGAAGCAGACGTCGCCAACCGCGTAGGCGATCTGGTCGGGCGAGTGCCCCGGCAGCTGGACGACGGCGATCGTCAGGTCCCCGATGGTCAGGCTGTCGTCCGTGACGACGTGCTGGACCGGCGACCCCTCGGCCAGCAGGAACTTGCCACGAAGCGATGCTGGCGCTTCGGCGCCATAGAGGATGGCCGGCGCGAGCTGCGGACAGCGCGTCAATGCGGCCTCGACTGGCGACGCCCAGACCTCGCAGCCGGTCCGCTGAACGACCGTCGCGTGCCCACCGATGTGGTCGGCGTGCGCGTGGGTGGTTAGGATGCCGGCGACCGTACCCCAGCCGGCCTCCGCAACCATTCGGATCGCGCGCCGCCCGCTATCGCGGTCGAGTCCGCTGTCAACCAGCAACGACCGGCCGTCGGCAACACGGATCACGCCGATGTTGACCGACGCCAGGATGACGGCTGTGCGCTCGTCGATCTCGTGCCAGTCCGCCATGTCGTCCCCTTCGGGTCTCCGCGCGGGGCCCACCCGTATACTGCCAGGGCGAACCGAGCATGACAGAAAGGCCCGACCGGTGCCGATTCCCTCCACCGCGACATCGAACGACCGCGCGCTGCGGCACATCGTCGAGGTCGCTCAGTTCGACCGGGTCTGGATCGAGGAGCTGTTCACCCGTGTCGAGCGAATGCGACGCCTGCCCCGGGGATCGGACCGGCTCAGGGGATACATCCTCGCCACCCTGTTCTACGAGCCGTCGACGCGGACGCGGCTCAGTTTCGAGTCGGCCATGCACCGCCTTGGCGGGCAGGTCATCAGCACCGAGAACGCCGGCGAGTTCTCCTCGGCGATCAAGGGCGAGACGGTCGAGGACACGGTCCGGATGATCGGCGGCTACGCCGACGCGATCGTGATCCGCCACCCCGAGCAGGGGGCGGCGACCCGTGCCGCGGCGGTTTCGGAGGTGCCGATTCTTAACGGCGGCGACGGCCCGGGCGAGCATCCCACCCAGGCGCTCCTCGATCTCTACACCATCATGTCCGAGCAGGGCCGCATCGACGGCCTCAGGGTAGCGCTCGTCGGCGACCTGCGCTTCGGTCGCACGGCCCGATCACTTGCTCGCCTGCTCACCCTGACGACCGGGACCGAACTCATCTACGTCTCTCCGCCAGCGGTCCCGATGGGCAGCGACGTCCAACGAGCCGTCGCCGCGGCCGGGGTCGCCCAGCGCAGCGAGTCCGATCTTGGCGCCGTCCTGCCGACCGTCGACGTCGTCTACCAGACCCGGATCCAGCGCGAGCGGTTCGCGACCCGCGACGAGTATGAGGCGTCGCGCGGCGTCTACATCCTGAATCGCGAGTCGTACGATCGCATGAAGCCGACCGCGACCGTGCTGCACCCGCTGCCCCGAGTCGATGAGATCGCGACGGAGGTCGACAGCGACCCCCGCTCAGCCTACTTCCGGCAGGCGCTCAACGGCGTCTACGTCCGTATGGCGCTCCTCGACCTGCTCCTCGGACGGGAATGAGGATCGGGGGCGTCAACGGCGAGCCCGGTGACGGACAAGGACTGAACTACCTCCGATGAGCATCAGCCCGAGGGCCACCACCGCCAGGACCTTGACGACGCCGAAGAGATCGGCGAAGGCAGCGGCGAAGAAGATCGGAATGAACGCGACTGAGTTCGAGATCGTGAAGAACGTGGCGTAGACGCGCGCGCGCATCGTCTCCTCCGACCGCTCCTGAAGCAGGGTCTGAGCAGGAACGATCACGTAGGCGTTGCAGACGCCAGCGGCGAAGAGCAGCGACCCGGCGAAGGCAACCTCCACGGCGACTGGATGGTCGCCGAACAGACCAGTCAGGATCTCGCCACTCAGCGCGGCGAGGAAGATCGTCGCTCCCGCACCGACGAGCGCCCAGTCGATCAACCGGTCGCGCTCCAGCCGGCCACTGATCCGGGAGACAGTCAGCACGCCGGCGACGACCCCGATTCCGGCTGGCGCGACGACGTAGCCGATGTCCTCCGGGCGGAGCCCGACCACTGATGTGATGAAGTCGGGCCCAAGTGCCGCCACCATCAGGAAGGTCGTCGCAGCCAGCGTCAGGTAGGTAATGGCGCGAATGAGCATCCGGTCGCGCGCGATGTAGACCAGCCCGTCGCGCATTTCGACCCAGAGGCGCTGGAGCGGGTGGATGCGCTCCCCGGGAACCGCCAGGGCGCGGCTCGTCGTCGCGTTCTTCGGCAGCGTCAGAACCAGCCCGGCGCAGATCAGGAACAGAGGTACGGTGATGAGGATGACCTGATCGACCCCAAACACCTGGACCAGCACGGGGCCCAGCGCGGCGAAGCCGAGCACCTGGGCACCGGTCGCCGTCAGGTTGAACAGCGCATTGGCGCTGATCAACTGCGGTCTCGTCACGAGGGCCGGAATGGTGGCACCCTGGGCCGGTGCGAAGAACTGTCCAGCCATGCCAAAGAAGAAGGTCCCAATGTAGTGCGCGATCAGGATGGTCTGGGCGACGCCGGTCGTCGGGATGAACAGGATGGCAACGACGACCAGGGCGCGCAGGACATTGACGACGGCCATGATGGTTCGGCGGTTCCAGCGGTCGGCGACGACGCCAGCCAGCGGACCGAAAAGGACGGCAGGTAGCGAGAAGGCCAGGATGACCAGGCTGATGGCGGTGTTGGCCTGGGCGAGATCGTTGGCGTCGACGACCCCGCGCACCCGCAGCAGGAGGGCGAAGTTCACCATGTTGTTGGCCGTCTGGGAAATCGCCTGCGCCACCCACAGGCGCAGGAACGGTGCGTTGCCGAGGACCTGCCGGATCGACTCGTTCTGGACGGGGGCCGCGATCTGCTCCGGCTTGAAACCGCGCCGACCCTCCTGACCGTCCCGCGGAACGGACCCATCCTCGACCGATGCGGTCCGTCGGGCTGGTCCGGCGCTCAGCGCTCGTGGGTGGTCGGCGACAGGAGAACCGGCGGGAAGCTGGGCCGGCCGGCGAGACGCCTTGAGGCGTCGCTGCCGGCGGCGCCCTACTTCAGAACGGCTACCGATCATGCGTCGCGGTTTCGCTTCCCGTCGTGAGCTCAGTGGTCTCGGGACCGTCCGGGACGTTGGCCGCGGAGAGATCGCCGGCGCGATCCTGAGCACCGATCAAGGACTGGGCGGCCTCGTACCCCGGTCCCCGGCTGACGAACCGCCGCGTGCGCCGTTGAACTTCCCGGCGCGGCAGCAGGACCCGGCGGCCACAGGTGTTGCACTTGAGCCCGATGTCAGCGCCCAGCCGGACGACGGTCCACTCGTAGCCGCCGCAAGGGTGGGGCTTTCGCAGACGAAGCACATCGCCAGGAAAGAGCGCGATCGGTGCGTCCCGGTTCGGTTCCACAGGCTGGACGTCCTCGGAAAGGGATAGGAACTGGTGAACAGTCAGGATCTGGCGACCGTTGCGTCCGATGCTTCTTCGAGCGACTCGATCAGGGACGGGTCGTTCAGACGGGTGTTGTTGACGGCTTTGCCGACGGGATACATGTTCATTCGTCCGGCGGGATACGTGGTGATCAATTGTTCGACCTCGGGCCAGTCGGTGATGTCCGGGTCCAGCCAAGCGCCCTCACGGTCCGGCTCCAGGATCGCGACCATCCGGTCATGAATGGGCTTGACGAGACTGTTCGGCGAAGTCGTAATGAGCGTGAAGGAGCGAACGGGTTCACCGCCACCGTCCGTGGTGTCGTCCCAGAGACCGGCGAAGCCGAACAGCTCCTGGTCGGTCGGCTGGATGAGGATCGGCTGTTTGCCGTTCGCCAGCTGTTGCCATTCGTAGAACCCGGTCGCGGGAATGATGCACCGCTTGCGCCCGATCAGCGATCGGAACATCGGGCGCTCGGCCAGCGTCTCGGCTCGGGCGTTGATCGGCTCGGGCGCCCGGCCGCCACCCCGCGGCTTCCAGCGCGGCAACAAACCCCAGCGCATCGACTCCGCCGTTCGGTCGCCACCGTTTCGACTGTAGATCACCGGCAACTGCTGAGTAGGAGCCGCGTTCCACGTCGGCGAGAAGGCCAGGCTCAAATCCCGCAGCTGGAACCGCTCTGACAGATCATCGACCTGACCAAGGATGTATCGCCCGCACATGGCAACTCCCCGATGAGCCGCCGAACCGGGCGCGACGTCGGTGGGCGGCAAGACGACGCTAGAAGCTGAGACCCGGGATGCTGAGGCCGCCGGTCAGGACCGACATCTTCTGCTCGGCGACGGTGCTCGCCTCGTCCATGGCGGAGTTGATCGCGGCCGTGATCATCTCTTCGAGCAACTCGACCTCGTCCGGATCGACCGCGGCTGGATCGATCTTGATCCCGCGGAACTCCTTGGCCCCGGTGACGCTCGCGACGACGGCCCCGCCTCCGGCTGTCCCCTGAACCACCATCTCGGCCAGCTCTTCCTGGATCTTCTGCAGACGGTTCTGCATCTGCTGGATGGCACGCATGTTGGGTTGGCCCATGGGTGAAGTTCCTCGTGTTCGCGTCGAGACGCCCGGGCAATCGTCAGTCTGACGACCGTGATGCACTCATTATACCAAGGGTCCTCGCCCAGCTTCGTTCCAGCGCTCCTCAGGTCCTCGCCGGTAGATCCAGTCCGTGGCCGGCCTTCCAGCGATCGACCCGCTCCAGCATGGACTCCGCATTGAGACGGGAGACTGGGGTGACGGGCAATCCATCCAGCATGGCGGCCAGCTCATCGACCCGGTCGGCGTTGGCGATGACGTCGACCCGGCTGACCACTCGCCCGTCGACGTCCGCCTTGGCGATGCGAAAGTGGGCCTCGCCGAAGGCGGCGATCTGCGGAAGATGCGTGATCACGATGACCTGATGATCGCGCTCGAGACCCCAGAGCTTCTCCCCGACGACCTGACCGGAGCGTCCGCCGACCCCCACGTCCACCTCGTCGAAGACCAGCGTCGGCGTCTCGTCGGCGGCCGACAGGATCGACTTCAGGGCCAGCATCAGACGGGCCGTCTCGCCGCCCGACGCGACCCGGGCGACCGGCTTCGGTTGTTCGCCGGCATTGGACGCGAGGAGGAAGACGACCCGATCGACCCCTGTCCCGTCGACAGCAACCCGGCGTCCCTCCGGGCCCAACTGCACGCCAGAGGCCGAATCGGTCTGGTCGATGGACACGGCGAAGCGAGCGCGTCCCATATTGAGGTCGGTCATCGCCTGCTCGATGGCAGCACCAAGCCGATCGCCGGCGGTCGAGCGGAGGCCGGACAGTTCCGTGGCAAGCTGTCCGGCCTCCGCTCGCAGTCGGTCGGCACTGCTCTGAAGTTCCTCGACATCGGCGCCGGTGCCGGTCAGCGTCTCCAGCTCGGCCGCCGCCCGCTGCCCGGTCTCCAGGATCTCGGTGATGGTCGCGCCGTACTTGCGCCGGAGCGTCTTGATGAGGTCGAGTCGCTCCTCGACGGCGATCAGTCGTCCCGGATCGCTGTCGATGCCGTCACGGTAGACCCGCAGTTCCGCCGCCAGGTCCCCGAGCAGCACCACCACTTCATTGAGACGGCTGTCGAGGTCCCCGGCCGACGGATCGATCTGCGCGACCTGCGCCATGGCGCCGATTGCCTGGCGCAGGGCCGGCAGCGCCGCCGGGAGCGGGTCGGCTTCGCCGAAGTCGTCGTCCCCACCACTGATCAACGCCTGGACTTCGGCGACGTCCTCGGCCAGTCGCCCCGAGTTCGAGAGGATACGACGCTCGGCGAGCAAGTCTTCCTCTTCTCCCTCGATCAACTCGGCGCGCTCGATCTCACCCACCTGGAACTCCAGCAGGTCGATCCGCTGGGCGCGCTCCCGCGCGTTCGTCGTCAGGTCTCGAATCTGGCGCTCGATCGCCCGCAGGGCTTCGACCCGGGTCGCGACGCTGGCCCTCAGGGCGACGGTGCCGGCGAACCGGTCCAGCATGTCGAGCTGCTCGGCCGGTCTTAGCAGCGACAGGTGGTCGCTCTGGCCGTGGATGTCGACGAGAAAGCCACCGAGCCGTGACAGTATCGACGCGGTCGTCGTTCGGCCATTTACGCGGGCCACCGTGCGTCCCGCGGCGCTGATCTCCCTTGAGAGGACCAGTTGCTCCTCTGCGGAGTCGACCCCAGACTCATCCAGCGCAGCCCGGAATTCCGTGCGGTCGCGAAGGTCGGTCACGTCGAACAGGGCCTCGACCCGGGCGGCTCTGGCGCCAGTCCGCACGACATCGCTCCCGGTGCGCTCGCCGAGGACGGCACCGAGGGCATCGATCAGGATCGACTTGCCCGCCCCGGTCTCGCCGGTGAGCACGTTGAAACCTGGCTCGAAGGAGATGCGTGTCTCGTGGATGATCGCGAAGTCACGAATGGTGAGTTCAAGCAGCATCGTCGTCCGTCACCGTCCTCCACGCCTCTGCGGCGACTCCCGAGCCGCCCACACATCAAGTATCCGGGTTGACGCGCGAGCCGCGCCATGATCCCGAGAACGGCGAAGCGGTCAGACAGCCCGGGCTGTCTGACCGCTTCGCCAAACGTCTCAGCGTCGTCCTAGTCGGCCGCGACCGACGGCGCCGCGGCCGCGGCATCGAGTGCCTTCGCCATGACCTCCGGCCGAACGGGAATCTGCGTCACGCGGATGCCCGTCGCGTCCCGAATGGCGTTGGTGATCACCGCCGCGCCCGGCACGGCGGGCGGCTCACCGATGCCCTTGGCCCCATAGGGGCCATGCTCCGAGGGAACCTCGACCAGCACGACCTCGATGTTCGGAATCATCTCGGCCCGCGGGATTGCGTAGTCCATCAGGGAGGCGGTCATGAGCTGACCTGCGTCGTCGTACGCCATCCCTTCGTATAGCGCCCAACCAATGCCCTGCCCAACACCGCCGTGGATCTGATCCTCGACCAGCGCCGGGTTGATCGCCGTCCCTACGTCCTGCCCAGCGACGTAGCGGTGAATGGTCGTCTCACCCGAGACGTCGTCGACCGAGACCTCGGCGAGGTGGACGGCGAAGCCAGGGGCGGCCTGGGTGATCGCCGAGGCGCCGCGGCCAAGGACCGGGTTGACGCCACCATTGCCGGACATGCTCTGCTCGGCGATCTCCTTCAGGGAGACGGACGAGGTCGGCACACCCTTGACCTGGACGTTGCCGTCCGCGATCTCGAGGTCGTCCGCCGAGGCCTCCAGCTTCTGAGCGGCGATCTCGAGGATCTGCTGGCGCGCGTCAGCGGCGGCCTTCTGGACGGCCGCGCCGACCGTGTACGTGATCTTGGAGCCGCCCGTGCTGCCGGACCACGGCGCGCTGGACGACGTCCCGGTGTTGATCGTGATGTCCTCGGGATCCAGGCCGAGCGCCTCGGCGGCGATCTGGGTGAAGCCAGTGTTGGTGCCGTTGAGATCGACCGAGCCAAGCATCATCGTCAGCTTGCCGTCAGCGTCCAGCCGGCAAATGGCCGTGGCGGGCTCGAGCCCACCCGGCCAGCCGCCGACGCCGATCCCGACGCCATGGCCGCGCTGCCGAATCGCCTCGCGGTCCCGCCAGACCGGGTGTTGCTGGACGGCGAGAAGCGTCTCCTTGAGACCGATCCGGGGCCAGGCGCCACCGTTGGGCCGCTCGTCGCCCTCGACCGCGCAGTTCTGGATTCGGAACTCCATCGGGTCCTTGCCCAGGGCCCGGGCCAGCTCATCGACCGCCGCCTCGATCGCCAGCGACGCCTGCTGAGCACCCGGTGCCCGGTAGGCGCCTGACTTGGGCCGGTTGCTGATCACCTCGCGCCCGGTGATATCGAGGTTCGGGAAGCGGTAGTAGCCACCGACCAGGATCGCGGCGATGCCGAGCGGCGAGCTTGGCGCGATTCCGGCCAGGAAGGTGAGATCAGCCTGGAGGGCGGTGATGAAGCCGTCTGAAGTGCCGCCAAGCTTGACGGTGATCTCGCAGGCCGGCGCCGGGTTGGCGGACAGGAAGTCTTCCATCCGGGTGAACTGGAGCATGACCGGCCGGTTGACCGCGACAGCGGCCAGCGCCACCATCGCCTCGATCAGTCCAAACTTGCCGCCGAAGGCGCCGCCGACCGGCATCGCGTGGACCTCGACATCGCTCATCTCGAGACCGGTCGCCTGCGCGACCTTGCTCTGCGCGACGAACATGCCCTGCGTGCTGGTGTAGACATCGAGCTTGCCGAGTGGTCCGGGCGCGACCATGGCGACCTGTGGCTCGATGTAGCCCTGGTGGACCTGCTCCGAGCGGATCGTCAGCTCGACGACCTGGTCAGCCTCGACGAACGCCTTCGCGACGTCGCCGCGCTTGTAGTCGACGGTATTGGTGATGTTGGCGCCGAGATCCTCGACCTCGTGCTCGGCCGCATCGGAGTTGTGAAGCCGCGCTTCAGCCTCGTCGACGTAGGCGGCGGTGGTCCGCGTCTGCGGTCCGCCGCTACGCGTGCCCTCCTCGATCGAGGTGACCGGGTCCAGCGGCTCGGCGTCGATGTCGACCAGCGGGACCGCGTCCTCGGCGATCGCCTCGCTCTCCGCCAGCACGATGGCGAGCGGCTGACCGTTGTAGATCGCCTCGTCGGAGACGAGTGGGTTCTCGCCGCCCTTGATCGGCAGGTCACCGGCGAGGAGCACCGCCACCACGCCGGGAATCGCCAGCGCGGCCGAGGTGTCGATGCCGTTGATCCTGGCGTGAGCGTAGGGGCTGCCGACGAGCCGGGCGTGGAGCATGCCCGGCATCCGCAAGTCGCCGGTGAAGCGCTCCTGACCGGTCAGCTTCTTCGGGGCGTCGGTCCGCTTGAGACGCTGGCCGATCGAGCGCAGCTCGCGTGATTCGGTGGCTACCATGCCTGATCCTCTCGGTGGTCGTTTCAGGAGAACGTGCGGGGCGCGGGCAATACCGCAGAACGTGCGGGGCGCGGGCAATACCGCCGGTCGATGGCCGCTTCAGACGCCCGACATCATACCACCGCTCCTCCGCACGATTCCGACCTTCACTGGCCGAACTCGGTCCACTGATACCGGTTCCGATCCACCCCGAGTCCCACGGACCTGCGCCGTTCCCAAGGTCGTTCACCACTTCCGGCGACGCGTTGCCATTCATAACCTATTCGTTATAGAATAGAGAAGTTATGGAGGTGACAAGAGGTGTCGACAGATCGACTCAGTGCCGTGTTCGGCGCGCTGGCCGACCCGACCCGCCGGGCGATTCTCGCCCGGCTCGCGAGCGGCGACGCGAACGTCAACGGACTCTCCGCCCCATTCCATATCTCACAACCGGCCATCTCTCGGCACCTCAAGGTGCTGGAGCGGGCCGGACTCATCTCGCGGTCGCGCCAGGCGACCGCCCGCCTGAGCCACCTCGAGGCGGAGCCACTGCAGGAGGCCGCCGCCTGGCTCGCGACTTATGAGGCGTACTGGGAGGAGAGCCACGAGCGACTCGACACACTCCTGGCCGACCTCCAGGAGAACGATCGCGCCGAGACGGAGTAACACTGATGGGCTTC
>JAABUS010009155.1_pt1 | contig 10547 bp, 10 predicted proteins | sample 5560161 | NCBI WGS metagenome assembly JAABUS01 (sample SAMN10711885, study PRJNA513376) | rock metagenome | isolation source: Antarctica rocks | place: Antarctica: Victoria Land, Trio Nunatak nord | collected 2016-01-04
GTGGTGTACGTGGGCATCGGGCTGGTCTTCGCCCTGCTCGTGGCCGGCTATTTTATCTACCAGATCCACGAGGTCGTCCTCACATTCCTGCTCACGGTGCTCTTCTCGATCATATTCAGCGCCCCGGCATCGAACGCGCGTCTGAGCTTTTCCCCCGTCGAGCTAATGCGCGGAAGTCGCGCCGGTGGACGGTCGTCGGCGTCAGTCTTCCCCAAGCGCCGCTTCCGCGCCCGGAGCCACCGCGCCGATCGTGGTGCGCAGCCGGCCGAGGTCGTGTTCGGGCTTCAAGACGCCGAAGACGAGTACTGCCGTTCGCGCGTAGTGCTCCGCGAGGCGGACGGCCGCCAGGTCGGGGTCGCCGACGGCCGACGCGTCAACGATGCCGCGGTGCTCCGCGCGCCGATCGTCCCAGTTGCCGTAGCCGCCGAACCGGAGGCGGTAGCGCTCCGATTGGTCGGACAGGTCGGCGATCTCGCCGCTGACGCGCGGGCCGGACGCGGCGACCAGCAGCTGGTGGAATGCGCGATGGGGTGCGCGCATGCCCGCATTGTCTCCGACCTTCTGGTAGTGCTCCATCTGCGCCATGTAGCCCTCCAGGTCTGCGACGTCGGCCGAGGTAAGCGTGGGCACGGTGATCCGGATCGCGACGGCCTCGAGTGCGATGCGCATTGTGTAGAGCTCCTCGAAGTCCCCGCCGGAAAGCGCCGCGACCCGTACCGACCGATTGGGCTCGGAGATCACAAGACCATCGCGTTGCAGCATCCGCAGCGCTTCCCTCAGCGGGGTGCGACCGGCACCGAAATCGCTGGCCAGCATCGCCTGCGGGATCGTCGCCCCGGCCGCGATCTCGCCGTGCAAGATCGCGGTTCGCAGCCGCTCGTACACGGCGCTAACGTTCTGCCCGTCACGCGCCTTTGGAGTGTCAGCTTTCGAAGCCATCTCTGTGCATACGGTAGTGAGCGTTCGGGACCTTACCGACCCGGATGCTCGTCGGCTCGCGTCCGCAAAACGCGGGCCGAGATCAAGTGTATCTCCTTGGATATAGTAGTGCCAATGATCTCTTATCTGCACGATATGATACCCCACTTAAGTCGGACGGGGGTTGCTCGCGCGCGGGCTTCGCCCCGCGTTCGGCGGGCGGTCCTGCTAGGCTGGCCGGTCGGTCACTTCGCGAGGAAGCAGTGGACGCCGAACGCGATCCACTCGGGGTTGTCCCAGTCGGGGTGCAGGGCGCGCATCTGTGGCTCGAGCACCGCGATGATCGCATCAGCGTCGTTGCCCTCGCCCGCGAGACGCTTGGTCTCGTTCTGCAGCAGGGCCAGATAGTGGCGGGTGGCCGCAATGACGCCCGCGTCGGCGATCTCGCCGTGGCCGGGAACGAGGATCTTGGGGGCAAGCTGCCGCAGCTCGTCGAGGACGCTGATCCACCTGCCGCCGTCGACGTCGGTGTCGTGAGGCGGGAAGAACAGCAAGATCGGGAAGAAGCGGTTCTCGACCAGATCGCCGGTGAACAGAATGCGCTCGTCCGGTAGGTAGACGGTTTGGTCTCCGCGCGAATGCGCGGTCCCCCAGGTCCGCAGCTGCACGACCTTCCCGCCGAGGTCGATATTAGCGGCGCCCTCGTACACGACGTGCGGGTCGACGAACTCGACACCCTCGAGCTGTTCCGCAATCTCGCTGCCCAGCCCGCGGAACATGTCGAGGTACGGGTGCGCCTTCTGGAGGAACTCGTCGTGCTGCTCGCGGTTGTAGATGATCGTCGTCGCGTCGCGGAACGCCTGAGCGCCGTAGCCGTGCTCGGGGTGGAAGTGCGTGAGCGTCAGGAAGAGCGGCCGCCCGCCCGCAAGCTCCCTGGCGGCCTCGCGCACCACGACGCCGTTACGCGGCCCCATGCCGGCATCGACTACGAGCGCGGCGCGTTCTCCGACGACCACGCCGATGTTCGGCACCAGCGGCACGCGCCGGTCGGCGATCACGAAGACGCCGTCGGCGACTTCCTCGGGACTTCCGCTGACGACGGGCGGAATCGGCGCGGCGCCCACTCCCGTCGACACATCAGAATCGGTCATGGCGATCCCCTCGCTTTCGTAGGTTTGCTGTCGACTATCGTGTCGATTGGATTTAGTTTATACTATTGTCGGTAACAATAAAAATTGGATACAAAAAGGAGCTGCCATGAACGACGCCCGCTACGAGCGTGGGCTCGACGCATACGCTGGCCAGTTCCACATCGCGAGAGAGGACGTGGCGGCGTGGTTTGCGGAGCGCGTCGGCGAGCGCTTCGGTGAGGAGGCGATCCACTCCGCCGCGCACGCGTGGGACGACGACGAGTTGAGCCTCCGCGACCGCAGCCTCGTCGTCATCGCGGCGCTCATCACGCAGGCCGACACGGAGCCGCAGTTGCGTATGCACACCCGCTGGGCGCTCGATCATGGCTCTACACGCGAGGAACTGGAGGCGCTCGCAACGCTCCTCGCGATCTACGCCGGATTTCCGCGCGCGTCGAGAGGGCTGATGGTCATTCGTGAGGAGATCGCGAAGCTCGAGGCGCGGTGAGTGCAGACCTCGCCTTTATGTGCGGGTTCTGTCGGACTCGTGGTGATTCGCGAAAACCGGGCTCCGAATCCGTCACTCGAGAGCATCCGGAAGGCCGTCAGACCGTAGCAACACGTTGCTACGGCGCTACAACCGCTGCCCCTTGCGGGCGTCCCGGTTCGTTTCGGGCCGCTTTCACCAAGAACACGCCAGAGCCAAAGTCCGCAACGTATATCCGGAGCAACACTGGCGGAAGATTTGGCTACTTTCGTTTCTGGCTAACCTCCATACCTAACTCATCTAAGCCTGCCTGTTTACTTGACCGTAAGGGCCGACCCGAGGGTAGGGATCAGCAGGCCCTGTGCTCAGGCCTCGTCAAGGACGCCGTGCGGTTCTAACGTCGCGCTTCGACCGCCAGACCGGTCAACTGCGCGCTGATCTCCCACATGCGCTCTTGCAACGCCTCGTCGTAGGAAATCGGCACGGAGGGCGTCTCCTTCTCCCGGATGAAGTACTTGCCGCTTACCCCCTCGACCTCGGGCGACATCGCCAGGTAGAGCGCGGTTCGCGCGCCTCGCTCGGGGGTGGGAAGGAAGGGCTTAATCAGGCCGAGAAACGGGCGCACCAGCGGCGGCGCCACGTCATTGACGATGTTCGTGGCCGTGATGCCCGGGTGCAGCGCGTTCGCGGTAACGCCCGTACCCGCGAGCCGCCGCGCCAGAGCGTAGGTGCAAAGCAGCATTGCGAGCTTGGCCTGACCATAAACCTCGAACGGCACGAACTCGCGCTCGCTCTGCAGATCGTCGAAATCTATCGTCGCGATCCGGGGCTTGCCGACGAGTGTAATCTGCCGAGTATCCGCCATGGCTTGAGAGGCGACGTTGACGATCCGCGCCGGCTCGCTCGCCCGCAGGGTGTCGAGCAGCAAGTTGGTGAGGAGAAAAGCCGACAGGTGGTTGACCGCGAGGTTCATCTCGATGCCATCGACGCTCAATTTGCGTTGCTGGACGTGAGCGCCGGCGTTGTTGACCAGGACGTGCAGGTGAGAGTAGCGCTCCTGAAATTGTCGGGCTACCTCGCGGACGGACTGCTGGGAAGAGAGGTCGGCGATCAGCAGATCGACGGAGGAGTTCCCAGTCGCCTGCATGATCTCGCGCCGAGCCTCCTCTCCTTTGCGCGGATCGCGGCAGACCATCACGACGGTCGCCTCTTGGCGGACAAGTTCCCGGGCGATGACCTTGCCCATCCCCCCGTTCGCGCCCGTGACCATGACAACTTTCCCACGCATCATCGCCGTGCTCCTTTCTTGCGTACAGAAGTAATGATCGGCGTCTCGCGGATGTACTCTCCCTCTACCGCCTCGCGTATCAAGAACTCCGCCAGGTCGGCCCGCGAGATGTTCGAGGTGATCCTGACCGGCAGGTCGGCTCCGGTTCGGTAAGCACCCGTGCGCGGTCCCGTAGTCAGCGCCGGCGGACGCACGATCGTCCAGTCCACGTCGCTGGCACGGATCAGATCCTCCATCCGCTCCTTGTCGAGCATCTTGTCTCTTAGCGTCGCCCATACCGTAAGCACGTACAGGGAGCGGTCGTGGCTTTCGGCGGCGCCGTGGGCACTCAAGACGACCAGCCGGCGGACGTTTTGGTTCTCCATCGCCGTCAGGATCGCCCTCACGCCATCGCTACACACGGATACCGGCCCCCGCTGGTTGGTTCCAAGCGCACTGATCACCGCGTCCTTGCCGCGGACCACGTCCTCGACGCGCCCCGCCTTCCCGACGTCTCCGACCACGACCTTCAGGTGATGGTGCTCCACGCCCAAGGCGACCGGGTTGCGGACCAGCACCGTAACCTCGTGCCCCGCTTCCAGCGCCTGGTCCACCACCTGGCGACCGGTACCCCCGGTTGCCCCGAACACCGCAATCCGCATAACGACCTCCTAAATCACGAGACTCCAACTGTTGAAAACTCCAAGTAATGCCCAAACTATCATCTATACTTGGTGCTGTCAAGTATTGGAGTAATAAAGTATACTGAGCCTGAAGGCGATGAGATGGAGAGCCAGGAGGTACTGGACCATAAGCGGAAGGAGAGAGATAGTGGCTGATACGGAGGAAATAATAAACGAGCATGCGGAGGGTACGCCAGACGAGTCCCTGGTGTACGGGCTGCTGGATCTCGGGTTTGCTCTGGACGATCGGAACAACGAGCTAATAGCCGACGTGCTGCGAGAGCTAGGGTTGACCGTACCGCTGTCCAACGCGCTGTGGAAGCTGGACCCCGGCGCGCCCGCGCCGTCGATGCGGGAGATGGCCGCGAGGCTGGGCTGCGATCCATCCACCGTCACGTTCCTGGCCGATCGCCTGCAGGAGCGGGACTTGGTCGAGCGGAGGGTCAACCCCGCCAACCGGAGGAGCAACACCCTCGTCCTCACCCCCAAGGGCACCCAGGTTCGGCGCAGGCTCGTTGAGGCCATGGCGACGCGCTCGCCGATGGCCCACCTCTCCGCCGCCGAGCAGCGACAGCTCCACCACCTCTTGTCGAAGGCAATTGGGAGCTTTCGCCAATAGGCGAATAACTTATGTGTCGGCCTCTGAGTATCGTTAGATGCTGTTGGCGAATTCGCTGAGGGCGGCGCATACTTCCGGACGTTGCATGCAAACCTCGCTCAGCCGGAGGTGAAACCCGTGTCGCTCAAGCCCCAACCCATCAGCCCGGTCCCCAAAGAAACCGCCCGTGTTGCCCGTGCCGCCTTTCCCAAAGGCAGTGCCTTCATGCGGATGCGTGATGAGCTTGGCGTCCTCTGGGAAGATGAGGACTTCTCAGCTCTCTTCCCAAGGCGCGGGCAGCCGGCTCTGGCGCCGTGGCGGCTCGCTCTGGTGACGGTGATGCAGTTCGCCGAGGACCTCCCTCGCATCGTCACGCGCGTTGACACCACTCCCGCTCACCTTTCCGACGTTGCCCAGACCCAGAAGGTTCACGGCGATCTCCACCGGCGCAATCTGTTGCCCAAAGAACACATGGCTGATGCAGGGTTCGTGGACGCGGACCTTTTGGTGAAGAGCGCGCTGGAGCATGGAATCGACCTCATCGGGCCCGTGAGGCACAACGTGGGCTGGCAGGCCAGGACCGAGGGCGCCTACGACATAAGCCGCTTTACCATTGACTGGGAGGCGAAGAAAGCGGCCTGCCCGGAAGGCAAGGAGAGCAGAACCTGGAATCCAATCACAGACCCGTGGGGTAACGCGGACATCATAGTGAAGTTTGCCCGCAAGGACTGCCGAGCGTGCAAGAGCCGCGCTCTATGCACGCGGTCTAAGGACGAGCCTCGCCACCTGACGTTGCTGCCCAACAAGGCCGAACACGAGATGATCCAGGCGGCGCGGGTCAGAGAGAAGACGCCGGGGTGGAAGAGCAAGTACGAAAGAAGGGCGGGGATCGAGGGGACTTTCTCACGGACAGTGATTCTGCTCGGCGTCAGGCGAGCTCGCTACAGGGGACAGGAGAAGGTGGGTCTGGAGCACGTGCTCACGGCCGTGGCGCTTAGCATACTTCGGGCGATGGAGTGGCTGGGTGAGATCACCCCTCAGAAGAGCCGAGTCTCCGCCTTCGCGAAATTAGCGGCTTGAACGTCCAATCCGAATTCGCCAACAGCATCGAGTAATACTCAGACCCCGTCACCGGCGCCTACATCTACGTCGATCCCGACGGCAGTCCGGTCGGTATCGAGGACGTATTCACCAAGCTCGAAGCCGCGCGCAAGCACTACGAGGCGGTCGGGCTCGGCGCTGACTATGTCGAGCGCTTCATCCGCTGACCTGCCGGTCGGCCACGGCACTCGTTGCGAACCCTTCCGGGACGAGGTCTCAGCCGGCGGGCACCTCCACATTCTCCAGCCCGTAAGTGTGGGTGGCGGCTATATCCTCCAGCGAGATCGACCAGGGAAAACGAGAAGGGCTAACTACCGAGGAGCGGAAGGAACTTAGGAAGCTCCGCAAGGAGAATAAGGATCTCCCTCAGGAGTGGGAGATCCTCCGAAAATCCGGGTAAAGTCCTTGGCTGACCTTTTTAGCCAGGGAGGGCGGGATCCGGTGAAGCTTCTCAGCTTTATCGATGCGGAGAAGGCCAGTTACCCCATCTCACCGCTATGCAGGATGCTGAAGGTCTCAAGGAGCGCGTCACCGTCCTGGATAGTCGTCTTGAAGAGCTGATGGCCGCCGACCCGAAAGCGAAAGTCGTTAGGAGCCTGCCGGGCATGGGCCCGGTGTTGGCTGCTATCCCGGCCGACCTTGCAGCGCTGCCTTTCTCGAAGCGTTCCAGCTTAAAGCCTGTCTTCTTTGCGAGGCCGGCTTTCCATGGGATGTTCTTGCCGTTGATGATCGCGCCGGGTAGTCTCGTCATCTATCTCGTGTTCTTGCCGTGGGCGGTCGCGCTGGGTAGTGTGGTCGTCTATCTCGATCTCTTCCTTGCGCACCTCGGCCTCGACGGCTTCCTCTTCGTGGATCACGTCCTTGCGGATGCGGATCTCTTCCTTGACCACCGGCCGCTTCTCGACCACTATCTCTTCCTCGATCACGGGCACCACTATCTCGTCTTCCCCGATCTCTACCTCCGCCCCGACTGCGTCCCTGCCCTCTACCGGCACGCGCTCGACGGTAACCTCTTCGCGCATTCTGGGGGTGGTCATCCGCTGGCGTTCGGTCACGACGCGCTTCCTGACCCTGACCGCCTTCGCCTCGCTCTTGCGGGTCCCAACCCTCAGCTCCTCTTCGCTTCTCTGGATCGTCGTCTCGTCACCGTGTTCGAGCTCAGAGCCGGTTCGGTCGCTCACGCCGTCTTCCCCGAGGCCAGAGCCGGATCGGTCTCTTCTGGCCCCACCCCTTAGATCTTCCTCGTCCTCGAGGCTGATGCCGGATCGATCGTCGCGGGTCCCAGCCCTCATTTCCCCCTCATGTTCGAGGCCGGAGCTGGGTCGGTCTGTTACCCCCTCGTCTCCGAGACCGTGCTCACGGAACCCTCCACTCCCGGTCTCGCCCAGATTGGTCTCGCCCAGGCCCGAGGCGCCCCTGTCGTAGTCACCCATCCTCATGCCGCGGCCAGTAGCGTCAGGCGCGGCGGCGGAGGATGCTTCTTCACCGGAGTAAGCGCCGTAGGTGCCCCGATCCTCATTGCCAGCAAAGCTGTCCAGACCGTAGTAGGTGCGCACTTGCTCTTCGTACTCGGGCGTGATCTCGCGGTCATCGTCGAAGGTAGGACCGTCCACGACCGTGTCCTTATCCGCCGAGACTACGATGCGTCCTTCCTCCTCGTCTATCGTGGCGCCGTCCAAGGGGATCAGGGCCGACTGAGTCCCGAGGACGCCTATCTTCACACCGATGTACTCCGGCCGATCGTTGGTGTCTAGGAAGAGGTCATCTACCTCGCCGATCCTCAGGCGGTTCCGGTCATAGGCCTCGTAACCGGTGAAGTTTCCCTCCGGAACCGTGATCCTGTCCGTACGTGGCTCGCGCTCCATCGTGGTGTCTCCCTTCGTAGAATGGTTAGGTTGCTCGTGATTACAGGCTGGAGCCTCGGCGAAGCTGAGACTCTAGGGTACGTGTGGAAACCCTCGAAACCCTCAGGTCAGTTGCACTGTCAATATGACAAGCACGACTACTCACCTCCTCGCCCCACCCCGATATCACTGTAGCACCAAGAGCGCGTCGGCGCTCTCAGCGAAGACACGGCTGTACTTAAGGCCCAGCTGACCGCGGAAGGCTCCAAGGTGGAACCAGTGCAGAGCGGTGCTCCGATATCTAGCGTCCAGTATGGGATTACTTCGGTCTCGTGGACGGTTTTTCGCTAAGCTACGGCTACTCTTTCCATTGTAGCCTCCTCATACGCGATCCAGAGGAAACGCTCCTACCAGCGGGGGTTCTTCGCGAGCAGCGCGCCGGCTTCTTTAGCGACCAGGGGATCAGAGAAGTAGTTTCCCTGGGCCATCTCACACCCCAAAGCTCGCAACAGGGCAAACTGAGGCCGCGCGGGATCTGTACGCGCGGGCCTGGGCGATGAGCAAGGACGCCTTCGAGGCGAGCGTCGCCGCGCACTACCTGGCCCGCCAACAACCGAGCGCCGAGGAGACGTTCCGCTGGAATAAGGAGGCGCTGGAGCGCGCCGACGCCGCCGGAGACGGGAGGATCGAAGCCTTCTACCCGTCGCTCTACCTGAACATGGGCAAGTCCCACGAGGATTTGGGCGACTTAGGAGGGGCGAGGATCTCCCCGACGACGGCTACGGGGCCCTGGTGCGGCATCGCCAACGGTCTTGGGAGGATCGGCTCTACGGAGCCGGAAGGTCCGCTATCGCTGCCATCGAAGTGACGGATATGCACAGCGTACAGCGTCGGCTACGGCTAGGTCTGGTGGGCTCTCCCCGAAACGGCCGGCGCCCGCTTCCCGCGGGAGGAGGGGCCGCGCCGGTGGCAGGGCCTCGCACGTGGCCGCAACGAGGCGTCCAGATGGATGCTAGATAGCGTCCGTGTAGGCGAAGGACGTGCTGCAGCGTCCCTGAGCCGCGGCGCTTGCTGGGGGCGTAGTCTTCCAGCCTAAGGGCCTTGAGCCAGCCGTCCTCACCGAGGGTTTCCGCGAGACCGAAGAGCCTCATCTGACCCGACACGTGGGAGGTCTCGAACAAGGTTGGCTTGCCCACCGGAAGCAGCTTGCCGCTCCCGTTTCGGCCGCCAGGGGACCCAGTGTCGTACTAGATCTCGTAGGCCGAGAGCGGCTCGCGCCGGCGTGCTCCACGGTGAGCATCCTCTCCAGCAGCCAAAGATCCGCCTCCTTGCCGGCGAGGCCTTCCTCTCCGTAGAGTCTCCAGCGCATCAGGGTCACGTAGCCGGAGCCGTCCAGCATCCGCATGCGGCGCTCGGAGAAGAAGGCGCGCTCGAGGTCCTTTGGGTGGAATCGCATCCCCGCAACCCAACTCAGGACGCCCCCGGGGAACGACGACCGTCTTTGCGGCGCTGGTGGGCGAAGTGGGACTGGGCGTTGTAGTCCGCGACGAACCGGTCGTGGGCCTCCATGAGCTCCGCCCAGCTTTCGGCCCGCGAGAAGTGCCAGTCGGCCATGCGCTTCTGGATGCCGAAGGTCGTTTACCGAATAGGGGTAGTGTTAGGGAAGCTGCCAGGGGAGGCAAGGTAAGCCCGTCCTCGGGTGAAGAGGTTGAATGCCATATCAGGAGGTTGCTCTCTACCTGTTGGATGGCAATGTAGGCCAAAAGGACCCACAGGGCGTCTATCGGGTTCCCGGCGAAGTCGAGCACCAGCGGCGGGACCGCCGAGACCACGGGACCAATTAGGGGCACGAAGCAGACGAGCCCGGTGAAGATGACGAGGAAAAGCGCGCCGGGGACACCGATGATGTAGAGGGCCGCCGTGGATAGCACGCCGATGACCGTCATCGAGACGAGCTGTCCTCCCAGCCAGCTAAGGAGGCTCGTCCGAGTTTCGGAGAGCAGGCCCGGCTCCCTTCCCTTTTTTCGGGCGAGAAGAGCCTTACCACCCACCCGACGACCGGTTCCGGCATCGCCGCGAGGTAGAGGGGCACGAAGAGGAGGACGATGAGACCGGCGACTAGAAGAGAGGCTGGACCTCTCGTTTGTGCGGGACATGGTCCGTCCGCTCTACGCCGGGGTTGGTAGGTCATCCGTGGACCCGGTGGTCTTCTTCAAGCTGCGGATCGTGCTTTTCTTCGAGGGCTTGCGTTCAGAGCGCGAGCTCATGCGTGTGGCGGCAGACCGCCTCTCGGTGCGCTGGTACCTCGGATACAACCTTCACGAGCCTCTGCCCGACCATTCCAACCTCACCCGCACCCGCGAGCGCTTCGGCCTCTGCGTCTTCAGGCGCTTCTTCGAAGAGATCGTGGAGATGTGCGTCGAGGCGGGATTGGTGCGAGGGGAGGATCTGTACTTCGATGCCACCAAGGTCGATGCAGGGACGCGTCCCTGGACTCTATCGCGCCCCGCTTCGCCATC
>JAABUS010009156.1_pt1 | contig 10547 bp, 12 predicted proteins | sample 5560161 | NCBI WGS metagenome assembly JAABUS01 (sample SAMN10711885, study PRJNA513376) | rock metagenome | isolation source: Antarctica rocks | place: Antarctica: Victoria Land, Trio Nunatak nord | collected 2016-01-04
TGAGTTGCCCTAGCGCCGCCATCACCTGCTCCTATAAGTGTTTGCCCACTTGCTTGCTTGTGCTCTTGTTCAGGTGACCGCTCACCTTGCCCTCTCATCAACTCACTCTCTCAATAGCTGGCTGCAAACTGCCTGACAACAAACAGCAGCTGCATGTAGGCTGTTGGAAACCAGACCTTGGTGTGGCCGCATGACTTGTGGCAGTATTTCTGATTTGTGCTGCATGTGTGTGCGGAGACGTATGTGAAGTCACAGCCACATCAACTGCAGAAAGCTTCCACATGAGATCACAAACCTATGGTTGGCCAAGAAGAGGTGCACTTCTTCTGCCATTGCTACACCTAATCTGATGTGCCCCTTGTGACCTTTACACTTCAAGCTATTCCCAACATCCTGAACAGTGACATCATGTGCAGGCTTCTGGACCTTGTGTCAAGTCATGAGTCAGCAATGAGCTCAGTTTGGCAGCCGGTCGTTCTGCCAGCTGCAGACTCACAGCAGCGGCGTGATGTCTTAGCAGACTTCAGCACAGGCAAAACAAACATGCTGATAGCTGCAGCAGGCAGTGAGCAGTGTGGCCAGATTGCTCCCTGCAGCCTCGTCGTAAGGTGAGCTGCTCATGTCATTCACCTCACAGAGTCTGGGGAAGCCTGTCTTTGATTCAGCAGCTGCTGCTGTAGTGTACAGTTCATGTGGATATGGCATTGTGCAAATCTGGGTTTGCGCCTGGTGATGCAATGAAACTTGATGGATACACAGAATGTGTGATTGACAAGCACACTGGTTGTTGCTGTAGCAAAGAGCCAGGCTATCGCGGTCATACTGATGGGTGCATATGCAGAGTTGCATTTATTTGGCGTCAAAGTGCTACTTGATTGCTGAGTGTTGCTATGCATCTTTGCATAAGATACACATTCATATAACACACATTCAACGTTCAACATTAACACACAATTATATACTTGAGTTGTTGTAAGAGTTTGCATGGCACAGCTATTTACCCCCGTGAGCCTTGTGTTGTGAACTTTGCAACTTCAAGTCAGCACTCACAACAAGCAAGCTCTTTCTGGATTCTGCTGATGCTGCTGCATCAAATCAACACTGGAAATGTTTGTCATGCGCTGAGACCAATGCTCACATCGCAGGTTTGATTGCTTGAACACGGTGATGGCTCTGAGCCACAGCAGGGATGTGTGTCTGGCTCCGGGAGGCAAGTGTGTGCTCTTCTTTGACTCTGCCAAGCAGGAGACCGAATTGGATCAGCTGCGCAAGGAGGAACGCCTTGTTAAGGTGGCCTGCCCATCCTTTGTCTCACGCCTGTTTCTGCTGATCTCTTTGCGTTGTTTTGCGTTCTTCAAATGGTGAAATTGGATATTCCTGAAGTCGTGTGTAACTCTTTTGGTGTCCGTCATGATGTCATGTGCTCACCAATCGTGTGCCATTCAAATGGACATGTCTGGGATTGTTTGTACATTTTGTGTCTGTGATGATGCAGCCTCTGCTCGGCTGTGCTCACCAGTTGTGTGACACTCACTTCTTCATGTGGTGTTGGACTTGTCTGGGGTTGTTTGTATACTTTGCGTCTGAGATGATGCAGCCTCTGCTCGGCTGTGCTTGCTGGTTGTGTGACATCCACTGTTGCTGCAGGCTGTCTGTCAAATGGTCATGGCTGGCAACTCAGTCTTTGAGGAAGCTCTGCTGAAGCTAGACAGCCCTGACCCAGATGATGCCGTCCAAGCCAGAGCAATTGCCATGCTAGACATGTTCTGTTTAGATTGCTCAGGTACACATACCTTTGTCCTGATGCTGTATTAGCTGACGCACTTGTGAGGCATTCCCTGAACCACAAGAATGAACGCACTGTATTGTGATGAGGCATTCCCTGCACCACAAGCATAAATGCGATCCATTGAACTGAGGCATTCCCTGCCCCACATGCATAATTGCACTCCAATGAAATGAGGCACTCCCTGCACCACAAGCATGAATGCACTCCATTGAGACTGGCAGAGAGGTCAGCAGCTCAGCAACTCCCATGCATGTAATTTGGCTAATGCCCAATGGAGGCGCCTGCTTGAGCATTTGTTTGTAGATGATGGGGAGTGAAGGTATCACTGGCAGCATCTCTTGCTGTTGCGAGTGCGTGCAGCACTCAAGGTCCACATTGCGTGCTTGTCTGTGCAAACAATTGCAGCAGCGGGCAGCGCGCCTCTGAGGAAGCAAAGCACATGAAGCATCATACTGTGCCTGTCTTGCAGGACTGAGCCCAGAGTTCAAGCTCACAGAGCAAGGCACTGGTGCTCACACAGCTTCAGTGCAGCTACCAGCCGGCTGCCACATCTCAGCCTCTGTGCAAGGTCCAGTCAGGCCAGATGCAGCTGCAGCCAAGGCGGCAGCTGCCTGGAAGTTGCTGCAGCAGCTGCAGGAGCCGGGTCACCTGGCTGGGTACTGGAGCTCAGCAGCCCTGCTGCAACAGGCAGGGGTGGAGGGGGGGTTGGAGGGGGGTGAAGCTGGCAGTGAAGCTGTGCTTTGGAGATGTGAAGTGTGTGGGGTGCCAGCCACAAGCGCTCGTAATCTTGAGGTCAGACTTATGCACATGCGCAAGCTTTGCATCATGCAGTCAAGCGTTCATCAAGTTGGTTTACATAGCCATGCCTGCACTGCATTCATTGGAAAGCATCTGGCAGAGCGCCGAGCTTCAGGTGTTGTACAGGGCTGCTGAGCAAAAGCCCTATGTTGCCAATGCGGGTGCTTTGCGACGCAACACAATTGCTACATCCTGTGTCTATCACTTCTGCTGGCTGCTGTTGATGCAGGATCACTACAAAGGGTACAAGCATCAGAGGGTGGTGGCTCGCCACAAGGCTGCTCTGCACAGCCAGAGCTATCACCGTCCCCATAGTTTTGACAGCTCGCCCCGTCGCATGCCCTTCACCCCATCCCATCACCCCCCTGGACCCCACCCCTCTGACGCAGGCTTCCTCTCCCCAGCTCGGAGTCCATACTCCCACTCTGCTGACAGATGGTCAAGAGGGTACGCTGCCATGCTGCATCCTTGCCTAGTTGCATGTCAGTGACAAGATTGCAGATATGGCATGACAAATGCTTGTGTGGTCAGCAGCAGCTGCTTGCTGATCTGCAGATCAATATAGTCATGCACTCACATATGCATATTCTGTGAGACTAGCTGTACGTCCAACCTCCTACTACCCCTCTTGTACCCTCTTCCCCCCCCCCTCACACCCTCTCGGGGTCTTCCCCCTCTCCCATTCCACTGCTGGGCCTTGTCCTGGCAGTGTACACACATCTTACCTCCTAGTGGGCACACATCTTACCTCCTAGTGGACACACATCTTACCTCCCATGCATGACTTTCATGCATGCCATTCAATTGCAGAGGAGTGGAGTCACCAGGAGGCCCCATCTCTGGACTGCCTGCTCATGCATATGACATGTACATCATGCCACCGTCACCTACAACTCCTGTGATGCATTCTCAACCTGGCCAACAGCAGCGGCAGCAACAGCTGCAGCAGTCCACACCTCCGTATCGCATGCGCCATGACCAGCTCAATTCACCAGGTATGCACACCCCTCACGTCTATGTCTGCCTTGCATCTCATAATGCTGATTTGACCACAGGCAACCTGCAGACTGCATGACTGCTTGCCTCCTTTATGTAGCACATGCATCACCTAGTTATTGTGCTTCCAGACTGGACTCAATGCTGCAGTTTCATCTCATCTCAGGAAAGCCAGCCCCTCATGCTTTGCACTAACACGTAACTACACTAGACGCCAAGTAGCATTTTGTTCAGCTGTTGTGCATTTAAGCAGCTAAAGACCCCTTCCAGCGCCTCCCCCCCCACACAACCTATTCCACCCCCTCTCACTCCTCCATCTGGGAGGCAGAGGGAGATGCCTGATCCCTTTCCAACATACATGACACAAGAAGAGTATTCTCAATCACTGGTATAGGTCTGCAGCTAGGCTGTTGCTGGTGGTTTGGAGTACCATTCCTGCATTACATGACATGTAGTTCAGGTCCTTGGGGGAGTAAACCCTGGCAAGACTGATTAGCTAAAACGCCTGTCTGTTAGTTCAGGTCCATGGGGGAATCAGTCACCCTATGGTGGCACACCAGCAAGCTATGCCCACATGAGTCCTCAGCGCATGGCCACACCCTCCACTTACGCTGCCACCCCAGGCAGCAATCAGCCATACACCTGCTTTGTCTGCAATGCAATTGCCACCAGCAAGAAGAACTACATTGCACACCTCCAGGTCAGTCTGCATGCTCTCCATGCTGGCTTGCTTTCAATATGTACAGCTGTATGCTTGTACCCACTTGCTACACTGATACGTGGTGGTGTGGTATGGTGTGTTTGTGTCAATGAACTATATCGCTCTTCTTCTAGCCTGCAAGCATCAGTACAACATGACATATAATAATTGCGTGTTTTGAGACCAACAAAAGTGTCCGCTTTTAGAAAATTTTGACGTGAAATCAGCTCACAATGCTCTACTTCCATGCAAACAATTGTAGGAAAGCAGACCTTACATTGCACACCTAGTAGGTACCTGGCAAAAACGATTAGCTGGAACGCCTGTAAATTATTATTGTTATTAAACCTTACATCCCGTGATGCATAACAGTGAACATCCGTGTGCCTGACACAGCCATGCACAACTGCTCAGACAGACTCAGCATGACTAAACACAGTGGACCATTCACGGACAACATCGTTCTGACCCCACAGAGGCAACTTCATATCGTATGATATGCTCACTACCGTGGAACAGAGTCACAGAGGCAGGAAGACTTGTCGTGCCCGCACCTACCTCATCATTACCTGGGATGCAGTTCACTGTAACCGATTACTATTAACAGAGTGAGAGGCAAGTTGTGGTGGTGCAGGGCCGAGCTCACATGCGGCAGGTGCAAAGGGTAGGCAGTGACGTGTCAAGGTGGCAGGACAATGATGCACCACCGACGCCTGCTGCAACTGTTAGCAGCACACCAGGTGGGCCAGCTCCTTGCAGACATGACTCCCTTCTACTGGCACCACTGTGCTGACTGCAACAGTGTCTATAGGCAGCCACACGCCAATGGCATTTGTCTTAACGGGTACTGTTGCTGAACATTCAAGTTGAATCATGATGCAAGTGTGCCAGCTGTGATATTTTTGGCTAGGTGTGTGTAAAGCTCACGCCTTGCTTTGACATGTGGATGCACAAAACACCAACTGGCATTTTGTTTAGCTGTTATGCACTCGTACAGCTAAACACTGAGCAGACAGTCAGGCAGGCCGTGATGATTCTGCATTGTGAGTTCAGTCAACATCAGCAGCAACTGGTCGGCAACATTACAGGCTGTTGTGCTGACTGCACTGGTCTTGTCTGTAGGCGGGGAAGGTAGCAGCCCATACCAGTGCAGCATGTGTGGGGTGTTGACCAGCAGTGAATCTGCGTGGAAGTGTTGTAGGTGCCTGCTTGCCTCTTACTGTGTTTTGCCTGTAGGCGCAGAAGGCAGCAGCCCATACCAGTGCAGCATGTGTGGGGTGTGCACCAGTCAGTGGATCTGCGTGGCAGTGTTGTAGGTGCCTGCTTGACTCTTACTGTGTTTTGCCTGTAGGCGGGGAAGGTAGCAGTCCGTGGCAGTGCAGCATGTGTGGGGTGGTGACCAGCAGTGAGGCTCTGCTGGAGGCCCACTTCAAGGGGCGGCGCCACCTGAAGCGTGCCCTGGAGCAGGCCCATGCAGATGCTGCTGACCTGGGACTGCAACCCACCCCTGCACCTGCTTCTGCCATCCCCAGGTCACATCTGGCCTCTTCTTGTTCTTCTTCTTCTTGTTCTTCTCCTTCTCCTCCTCCTCCTCCTCCTCCTCCTCTTCTTCTTTATCTTCTTCTTCTTTGCTGCTCCTGCTTCTTCTGCTGCTGCTTCTTCTTATTGTGTCTGTGCCCCTTATGGGCTGCGCTGATGCTGTTGCGTCTGTTTGTTGGTACACAATAGTAGTAACAACATTCAACAAACCAGGTCAATAGCTGACCTTCCCTGTTGTGATCATGCAACATGCTTGTGCCCACACCACCTTGCGTTCTAACTCTCAGATGTGACCAGCTTGTGCAAAATTTCTTCTTGCTGGTCAAGATGTATCCAGACAATCAGGCAACACCCTGTCTCACTGCTGACTCAGAAACCAGAACATTAAAATTACGCTTTTCAGCGTTCATAAAGGTAGCCTCCTAAGGCAGCAGCCAGGAGCTAATGCTGACTCAGTGTATACAGGACGCCGACAACAACTCAGTTTTACTGTGAGGTGTGTGGGGTATTTGCCACCAGTGAGGAGCAGCTGGTGATGCACAACGAGGGCAAGAAGCACAAGCGTACGGTAGCCTTGAAGGAGCTGACTCATGGCCACCTGGCAGGAACACCAACAGACTCAGCCACAGGTCAGCTTCCTGCAATCTGCTGAGTTGACTCCCCTATGCAAACGCACTTTGGACAGGGGCTCATGTTGTGACCACCTGTGGTTGCCAGCATCTGACACCACCTTATGTAGCTCTTGCACATGCTCTTTCATATTGTTTAGAACTGCTTGCCTTCCTTGGTGCTGTCTTATGGATCCTCTTCTCCTCAGCACCCCCAAGAGTGCGTCATGGGTGACCTCATCCCACTACCAGTGATCATCAGGCCCTGTAGAGTTGTAGATTGCATGAGGTCCTCAATTTTAGTGGGGCCTGGCTGTGCTTAGCCCTCAGCAAATGCCCTTAAGCACTGCAAACAGGGCAAAATTTGCAGGGTCAGCCCTCATTTTGCCTTTCAGGGGCTGTCAAACCATGCATGCAATGCAAGCTGTGTATATCTGTCAGCATGCGCTAGAGCTTTCACAATGATCAGTTGTAATGACACCACCGGCCTCTGTCATGAACCACCATGGGCATACCTCTGACTCATTCCACACCTCCTGTATATGCACATCCTCACGCATGAAGCGCACCCCTAAACACCTGCTGTTGCTATTAAAAGACAACAACAAAAGAGCATCCCCTCAGAGAAAGAAACAAAGCAGTTTTGATGTCTTGCAGTGATCACGACAGCGGCCTCCTGAGGCAGCAGCCTGGAAGCTTTGCCCTCAGGTCAATGGCCAGGGTTGATTTAGAAGCCCTGCTTAGTCTTGAGCACCCTGTGGCTCATGCTGCCTGACAAAGTTCCTGAACAATGTCGTGGTTGAGTGTTCAGGTAGTGGCATGTTACTTGCTGGACGTCAAGCAGACAGCGGCGACATGGACAAAGAGGGACCAGATTCTGCTGATGAACAGTTGAGCTGTGCATTGTGTCATGTAACAGCACCCACCCTGGAGCACCTGCAATACCATCTAGCGTGAGTTTTATGCCCCTCATGCACTTAGGATTTGCATACTGTCCACACTTTGCAATTGCATTATCTTTTGATGTTGTCCTTTTGCTTTGTTCATGGCTTTGTTCACGGACAGTCTGTTGTTTTGCATTGCTTTTGTTGTGCAAGTGAGTCCACGGTTCAAGTTTCTTACATGCTGTATATCATCATTGTGAACAGATGTGGGGGAAAAACAGTCTGACAGAAGGCCATCATGGTCAGCGTGCATCTGCCCGATCTCTATGTCAGGTCACCCTGAAGCGCTGAGCATGTTATGTGCAATCAGGAGCAGAACATACCTGAGTGCCCCCCTACATTCTGTATGTGAAGTCATGCAATGCGTGCTTCATCTCTCTGCATTGTGCTGAACTTTGCTGCATAGCTGCATACAATCACAGTGCCTCGAGGCATCAATCACAGGATCAACTGCCCTGCTACTCTGAGGTATGGTGATTGCTGCACCTGGTCATGATGGATCAAAGCCATCAAGCACCTGCTTTGCCTTAGCACAAGTTACACACATGACCTCCAACACAGACTGCAATAATCATGTATGCAACTCCAACTGACAAAGGCATCAAGGTCACACTCTACCAGTCCAGATGGGTCTAATAGTAGTAACAATAGAGTCGCTTTACAGCTCATGATGAGCTAGGTAAGTGCGTCTTGTCTCTCTGAGGCAGACGGGTCTGATCAGGTCCATATGTGGCTGCAGTGGGCAGCGGCATCGAGCGCAAGTGCAGGCCAGCCAACACAAAACTGAAGCTGGTTCAGAAGCCGGTGACCTGAACACTCCCAGGCTGGCTACAGACCAGACCAGCAGCTGCAGCACTGCCACTGTTAGGCCCTTGCCCAGCCCCTTAGCTCACCTAGCTGCCCAAGCACATCATCAGCAGACCCCTGCTGCTGCTGATGCTGCTGCTGCTGCTGCTGCTGCTGCTGCTGCTGCTGCTGCTGCTGCTGCTGCTGTTGATGACAATGATGACGACAATGATGATGATGATGCTGATGATGCTGATGCTGATGATGCTGATGATGATGATAGTGGTGCTAGGTCAAAGTCTCATGACAATCGCCCAGGTACTGCTAACTGCAAGTTCTAGCTGGGCATGTTGTCAGTGTCCAGGCATCCCAGCATGGATGGCTGCTGGTTCTTGCAAGGGGAGTGATTTGTATAGTCTCAGGCAGAGTCTGGTCTGTCCTCTAGCATTCCTTGCACGTGATCCGTGTACACCCGCACGAGCAACCGCGCCAAGTCTGTGATAATTTGCACAAGTTGGTTCTGGTCTGTCCTGTGACCAGCCACACAGTGCCTGTTGGCTGCAGGCGCACATCTGATGGATTGCAAGCTGAGCACACAGGCCCTCTGCTGCACCAAGCTGTGTGCCTCATGCTCATACCTCTTCTTGCTTAACACACAGCTGCTGTTGCCCTGTGATGCTGCAGCGCTGCCAGGCAGAACACGCACACCTTCACCCTCTACAGGTGTTGACTCAGGTGATGCATTTGTTGCCTGCAGGTAACAAACAGACAGGTGCTATGGTCACTCCCCGCCGTGACCTAAACTTTGGCGCCACTGACTCTGGCGAAGAAGCTGCCCCAGCCACAGTCTCTCCTGAAGCATCAAATGTAGCCACAGCACCAGACGCTGGAAAGGCCAATGCAGCATCAGCAGGTCCGCCGGCGTTTCGCAGGGCAGTCAGTTTCTCCAAGGAGAGTCACGTGTTGCAGCCGAGGGCACAGGCACAAGGGGCAGATGGGCAGTACCAGGCGTTTGATGGGTCCAACTTGCCCTGTGATGGGTCCAAGTTGCCCTTTGATGGGTCTAGTTTGCCCTTTGATGGGTCCAAGTTGCCCTTTGATGGGTCCAACCTGCCTGATGGCATCACTGCCATTCCTGTGGTGGACCCTGATGATCCCACTGTCATTGTCATGCAGGTCAGCTCTCATTTCCTTTTGCAATTTGCTTGAGTGATATTTATTGCTTTATTTCTACCTTTTCCAGCATTTGCACTTGCATTAGCCAGGTAGGTATCAGCTGTTATCTTCTTTTGCACTTTGCTTGAGTGTGGATGGAAGCAAAGCATTTGGAGTCAGTTATCTTAGCTGATCCCAGTGGCCTTTGCTCATGTTGATCATGTAACATCCCTGGCTCTTTTCAATTCCAAATTGTCTATTGTAATTCAGAAATTTCCATTCCGCGGTGGGAATTTGAAAGTGAGAAACGCCTGGGGATAGTAGGAGCGCATTTCTACATTGGGAAGATGTTTCAGCTCTTTTTGTCCTTTTAGCTCTTGGTCTTCATGTGATAGACTCCCTTGGCTGCACAAGCCGCCCTGATGCACGCAGTGCAAACAGTTAGCATGCAGTGAAGTGCATGCATGGGTATGCCTTGTTCTGGCAGCCTTCTCTGTGTTGCTCTGTGGCAAAAACAGAAGCAACCATGACCAGTACAGTGTGTCACAGGCTGCTTGCAGCACTTCCAAGCCAGAATGTAATGGGTGACCTGCTGTATTGTCTCAGCTGTGGTCAGGAGATAAACCCCCATCACTTGCTGGTGCACATGTCCCATCAGCCTTCTCAGAAGCATTCACACGTACATGATCATGCAAAGCTAGCACAGATTCTTGCTTTGCATGGTGTTGCAGTTCTTTTGCCCCGCTTGTGGCATAGCGACGACCATGATCACGCACAGCTAGCATTCTCACTTCATACGGTGTTGCAGTTCTTCTGCCCCGCTTGCGGCATAGCCACAACCAGTGAAGCCAACCTGCAAGACCACCTGTCAGGCAGGAAGCATGCGCGCCGAGTTCAGCACCTAGCCAAGTCTCCACTCATGCAGCCTGCTTCCACAGCAGCTGTGGCTTTTGGTGGGCCTCTCAATACCCTCACTAGTCTGCACCTTGCATACAGGAGCTGCATGCGCCTTGACTGCACCTGTGGCATAAGTCACACTAGCTAGGAAGGATGTCATCAGCATTTCTGGAAGGATACATGGCTTGTTGTGTTCAAAGCTTAGTGTAGCAGCGTGGCACCTGTATATGCGTCACCCTGTAACACGTAGGCCATGTATCCAACAGCTTATGTAGGGAGTTTGCCCTGTTAGGTCATGCTTTGTAAGCAGGAACTTTTAGATGTTGCATGTGCAC